>Ga0187843_10002814_pt1 | contig 10342 bp, 9 predicted proteins | sample SpaLakP09_SKY_43_FD_134516 | JGI IMG/M metagenome (GOLD analysis project Ga0187843, IMG submission 134516) | Oligotrophic lake water microbial communities from Sparkling Lake, Wisconsin, USA - SP09_SKY_43 | ecosystem: Environmental > Aquatic > Freshwater > Lake | place: USA: Sparkling Lake... | reverse complement strand
TTACAGTGAAGAGCAGACCGACCGCTTTGTCGACAGTCTGAAGCTGTTTGGTATTGGCTTTAGCTGGGGTGGCGCACATAGCCTGTGTATTCCATATCGTATAGAACAGATGCGGGATCGTTGGAAAGAGAAGGGAAATTTAGTCCGCTTTTATGTCGGACTGGAAGATACTCAGGACCTGATCGCTGATGTGGAGCAGGCCCTGGCGCAGTTGTAAGCGTTTATTTGCTGGCTGCTGTTGCATCGGATGCGGCAGCAGCAGGTGCTGTTACGGCAGGTGCTTCAGCGCTGGCTGAGGCTGAATGGACTTCAGTAGGATTGTGGGCTCCTGCTTCGCCTTGCATATCCACTTTATCGCCAGCTTTGAAAATCAAAAACAAAGCTGCAGCTGCAAAAACGATAAAAGCAACAAGAATTTTCCACATAATAGTCTCCGGTATCAGGATGTTTGTTAATTGCTCTATCTTGCAACGACAAGTGTTGCAAGCGCATGAGTCCAGACTATCCTTAGTTCCTTACAGCTTCCTTGCAACTTGAAAAAGCGTGTTTATCAGAGATCATGTGCTTGTCGGATTCGGCGTAGTTCTCTTGAAAACATGCGTTTTGTGCGCATGTTGATGGGCGTGTTTTTATCTTTAGATTGCTGACTTAAGTTGCATCTTAGTCAGAGCCTTGCGCTGCATTGATGGTAGTGGCGAAAAAAAACCTCCGCAGCGCGGAGGTTTTTTAACTGATGGCTGAGGCCGATCAGGCAGACAGCAATTGACGCAGGACGAATGGCAGGATACCGCCATGTTTGTAGTAGTCCACTTCGATCGGTGTATCGATGCGCAGCAGGACTTTCACTTCCTGCGTGTCACCGTTAGCACGGGTGATCACCAGTGTGACTTCCTGTTGTGGTTTGATGTCGCTTTCTATACCTTTCAGGTCGAAAGTTTCATTGCCAGTGATGCCCAGGGAGTCAACGCTGTCGCTGCCCAGGAATTGCAGAGGCAATACACCCATACCAACCAGGTTAGAGCGGTGGATACGCTCGAACGACTTGGCGATAACTGCTTTCACGCCCAGCAATTGCGTACCTTTTGCCGCCCAGTCACGGGAAGAGCCAGTACCATATTCTTCGCCGCCGAAGATCATGGTTGGTGTTCCTTCAGCGATGTATTTCATCGCTGCGTCGTAGATCGACATCTGTTCGCCAGTTGGCTGGAACAGTGTTTCACCGCCTTCGACGCGGGAACCATCGTCACGTGCAGGTATCATGAGGTTTTTGATACGTACGTTGGCGAAGGTGCCACGCATCATGATCTCATGATTGCCACGACGGGAGCCGTAGGAGTTGAAGTCTGCTTTCAGGACGCCATTTTCTTTGAGCCATTTACCTGCAGGGCTGGATTCTTTGATCGAGCCAGCTGGGGAAATATGGTCAGTGGTGATGGAGTCGCCGAATACGCCCAGTGCGCGCGCGCCGGAAATGCCATTTGCTGCTGCTTTTGGCTCCATTGTGAAGTCAGCAAAGAATGGTGGTTCAGCAATGTAAGTGGATGTTGGCCAGTTGTAGACTTCGCCTTCTGCCACGCCTTTGATGTTTTCCCACAGCTTGCCTGGTGCACCTTTGACATCCGCATAGTTCTCTTTGAACGTTTTGGAGTTCATCGCGAATTTCATCAGCTTGTTGATTTCTTCACTGCTAGGCCAGATGTCGCCCAGGAAGATATCTTTGCCTTTGACGCGGCCAACTGGTTCTGTCATCAGATCTTTGGTGACATTACCGGCGATCGCGTAAGCGACAACCAGTGGTGGCGATGCCAGGAAGTTGGAGCGGATATTCGGGTGAATACGCGCTTCAAAGTTACGGTTACCAGACAATACTGCTGCTGCCACGATATCGTTAGCAACGATCGCTTCGTTCATCGCAGGAGTCAGATCACCCGCGTTACCGATACAGGTGGTGCAACCGTAAGCGGTCACGCCGAAGCCCAGTTTTTCCAGGTATGGCAACAGGCCGGCAGCTTCCAGGTACTTGGTTACCACGCGGGAGCCAGGAGCCAGCGATGTTTTGATATGAGTAGGTACTTTCAAGCCAGCTTCAACGGCCTTCTTCGCGACCAGACCCGCTGCCAGCAAGACGCTAGGATTGGAGGTGTTGGTGCAGGAAGTGATGGCAGCGATCAGTACGTCGCCGTTTTTGACTTTGATGCCATCTGCATTGGTGTACTCTTTAGCCAGATCGTCAGCGTTTTTGTTGAAGCCATTTTCTGCAACTGGTTTAGAGAACAGATCAGCGAAAGTGGATTTCACATTGCCGATTTCGATACGGTCCTGAGGACGTTTCGGGCCTGCCAGGGACGGCGCTACTGTAGCCAGATCCAAGGACAGTTCTGTGGTGTAGTCGATGTCGCCTTTTTTCGGGATACCGAACATTTTCTGGGCTTTGAAATAGCCTTCGAACGCATCGATTTCTGCCTTAGTGCGGCCTGTACCTTTGAAGTAATCGATAGTTGCTTCGTCAACCGGGAAGAAGCCCATGGTCGCGCCGTATTCCGGTGCCATGTTAGCGATGGTTGCGCGGTCGGTCAGGGACAGGGAGCGTGTGCCTTCGCCGAAGAATTCAACGAACTTACCAACGACTTTTGCTTTACGCAGCAATTCAGTGATAGTCAGTACCAGATCGGTAGCGGTTACGCCTTCACGCAGTGCGCCGGTCAGGTTGACACCAACCACGTCTGGTGTCAGGAAGTACACCGGCTGACCCAGCATACCGGCTTCTGCTTCGATACCACCAACGCCCCAGCCGACTACGCCGATACCGTTGATCATGGTGGTGTGGGAGTCAGTGCCGACCAGTGTGTCAGGATAGTAAACGTCGTTTTTCTTCGCGTCTTTGACTTTGTGTACGCCACGTGCCAGGTATTCCAGATTGACCTGGTGAACGATACCGAAGCCTGGAGGAACTACGCCGAATGTGTCGAATGCCTGCATACCCCATTTCATGAACTGATAACGTTCATTGTTACGGGAGAATTCCAGTTTCATGTTCAGATCCAGCGCTTTCTTTTCGCGGAAATGATCGATCTGTACGGAGTGGTCAACGACCAGATCAACTGGAACCAGTGGTTCGATGTTTTTTGGATTTTTACCTTGCTTTGCTGCGACATTACGCATCGCTGCCAGATCTGCCAGCAGAGGAACGCCGGTGAAATCTTGCAGAACAACGCGGGAAACAACGAAAGGAATTTCGTCAACGCGGGCTGCAGTTGCACCCCAGTTAGCTAATTGCTTGACGTGTTCTTCAGTGACTTTCTTGCCGTCGCAGTTACGCAGAACAGATTCCAGAACCACGCGGATAGAAACTGGTAAACGGGATATTTTAACGCCCAGGGATTTTTCCAGTGCTGGCAAAGAGAAGAACTTGCCTTTCTTCGTGTCTGAAATCTTAAAATCTTTCAGGGTTTTGAATGCATCTTGGTACGCATTTTGGCTCATGGCTGTTCCTTATTTTTACAAATATCAACGATCAAAACATGCTAACTACAGAAAGGCCCTGAATCATGCTGATGTTGAAGTGTCCATTGATCAGGGCTTAAAACAAAATCGGTACAGCTTATTTCACCTGGGATTGCACTTCACCGGCCGCAGGTGTCGCGGCAGCAGTTTCTGCCAGTTCCGGATCCGTCGTTTTGCATTCATTGGCGAGTTGTTGGCCTTTACGTGAATCCAGCAACAAACCTTTGGATGGGATGCCGATAAATACAAAGCCAGCTTTACGGTTTTCAAAACGATTGGCGCCGGTAGAAGTTTCTATGCGCTTCATGCGGTACAGTTGCTTTTTCCAGCGCAGGGCAACGTGATCCGGATCTTCAGCGTTGGTGTACATGGTCAGGCTGTTACCCAGTTCGCATTTGTATTCCAGGCTGCGATGCGCAGTAATATCGGGCACGATATCGTCTTCATCTTTGACTTCCGGTGCAGCAGGTTCTTTGGCTGCTTTTGCCGGTTTTGCTGCCGCTTTGCTTTTTGCAGGAGCTGTTGTCGCGTGAGCGATTGGTGCACATGCAAGTCCGCTTGCGAGCATCAATCCTGCTACGCGAATCATTAAGTCTTTCATTGAGAGTCTCCTTCAAGTAATACGTGTGCCTGAGCAGGCAATTCTTTGGCACTCAGTTGTGCCCGTTTTAACACCGTCCAGTAGTAACGATAACTGGCGCGGTCATGTAAGCGGCCTGCATATTGTATCGGCCCCCAGGATGCGGCACGGGCTTGCAACAGGATGGCGCAAGCCAGTTCTGTTTCCGTGTCGGTGGGTGACATCGCGTTGACAATATGCGTAATCTGGCTTGGGTGGATGCTCCACATTCTGGTATAGCCCAGCTGGCTAAATGCTTGCGCTGCATCCTGTCCAGCGGCTGCAGGTTCGGAAATCGAAGTGCAGACGTTGTGGGAAGCGACCTTGCCATAGCGGTGGCAGGCAGCAGCAATTTCCAGCTTGGCGCGTACGATCAGCGGGTGGCTGAACTGCAGCGGGCTGCGCATGGCATCACCCGGTATCGCTCCGTAGTGTGAAGATACAAAATCCATGATGCCGAAAGACAGACACTCCACTTGCGGCAGGGCGGCAATCGCCATCACATCCGCCAGTGCGTCATGCGTTTCGATTAATGCATGGATAGGTAGTAATTCAGTACGACCGGACTGTGCAGCGTAATCATTGATTTCAGCGATTGCTTCTGCAACCTGACGTGCTGAGCTGACTTTTGGTAAGACCAGATACGCGAGTTTTTTCGCGGCAGCTGGCAGTATCAGTCGTAAGTCCTGGCTGAAGGCAGTATGATCTAAGTCGTGAACGCGGACGCCTATGCGCTGAAACCGGTTGTCTTCACTGTTGATCAGTTGTGCGACCAGGCTGGCGTGCGCGGCTTCATTGCCGGCGGCAGCACCATCTTCGCAGTCAAGCGTAATATCAAAACAGGGGCCCAGCTCTGACTGTAGCTGCATCGACTTGCGCATCAGTTTTTCAGAGCCAGCATAATGATCGCATACCGGTAACATAACCGGAGTCAGCTGGTCTTGAAATAATACTTGAGATGGATGCATCAGTCGGTGAGGGCAGAAGGAGTTGGGCGACTTCCCGATTGCTGAAGTCGCCCTGATTACGATTAACCTACGAGGTGTTTTACACCGTCACGCTCTTCTTGCAATTCTTTGAGAGTGACGTTGATGCGCTCGCGGGAGAATTCGTCGATTTCCAGACCTTGGACAATGGTGTATTCACCATTGACTGTCGTCACTGGGAAGCCGAACATGGTGCCTTCAGGGATGCCGTAAGAGCCATCAGAAGGAATGCCCATGGTAGTCCATTTACCGTTTGTGCCCAGAACCCAGTCACGTACGTGATCGATCGCTGCATTTGCTGCGGAAGCTGCGGAAGACAGGCCGCGTGCTTCGATGATGGCTGCGCCACGTTTGCCAACTGTAGGCAGGAATACGTCTTTATTCCATTCGTGGTCGTTGATCATGTCTTTAACAGATTCGCCACCGATAGTTGCGAAACGGTAGTCTGCATACATCGTTGGAGAGTGATTACCCCAAACGCACAGTTTTTCGATGTCAGCAACAGCTTTACCTGTTTTTGCAGCGATCTGTGACAGTGCGCGGTTATGATCCAGGCGCAGCATTGCAGTGAAGTTTTTCGCTGGCAGGCTAGGAGCAGATTTCATGGCGATGTAAGCATTGGTGTTCGCAGGATTGCCGACTACCAGTACTTTTACATTGCGCGATGCGACTGCATCCAGTGCTTTACCTTGTACGGTGAAGATCTGTGCATTGGCTTCCAGCAGGTCTTTGCGTTCCATGCCTGGGCCACGTGGGCGCGCACCAACCAGCAGAGCGACGTCAGCATCTTTGAATGCTGTCATTGGATCGCTGTGTGCGGTCATGCCAGCCAGCAGTGGGAATGCGCAATCGTCGATTTCCATCATGACGCCTTTGAGCGCTTTTTGCGCTTTTTCGTCTGGGATTTCAAGCAATTGCAGGATGACAGGCTGGTCTTTGCCCAACATATCGCCATTGGCAATACGGAACAAAAGGGAATAGCCGATTTGGCCGGCAGCGCCGGTAACCGCTACGCGCATTGGGGATTTCGCCATGATGCTTCTCCGAAGTGGTAAAAAAACGATGTTCAACTTTGCCGCTGCTAGCATGCGGCTGGTGCAAATGCGCAATGATACTGCCGAAATTGCTAACAGTCAGCCGAAATTGATATGAATCATCGTCTCCAGCCTTTACATTGCACGTCTTCGCGCTATATTGCTCGGTAGGGTAAGACTTCCTGTGCCCCTGCCTGATTAATCGTACGGGAGTTTAGGTGTTGTGGTCTGCTGTGTCAATCACTATCTTATGTCTTATATAAGACATATCACTTATCAGTTTGCTCTGGACGAAGTGGGTGCTTTTGTGGTGAAATTGCGGACTATGACTTCGACTACGCCAAATGCCAATAGTTATTCCGCCAATGCTGCGAGCTCTGGCTCGGGTGTTGCTGCGTCGACGGCCGGTAATTCACCTACTTTCAGTCCGCTGTATCAGCAGATTAAAGCCTTGATTACGCAAAGCCTGCAGTCGGGTGAGTGGAAGCCAGGTGAGTTGATACCGAGTGAAATTGAGCTGGCTGCGCGCTTTAAAGTCAGTCAGGGTACGGTGCGTAAGGCGATTGATGAACTGTCAGCTGAGAACCTGGTGGTGCGGCGGCAGGGTAAGGGTACCTTTGTGGCGACTCATCATGAGGCGCGTGCTCAGTTCCGGTTTTTGCGCCTGGCACCTGATGAGGGTGTGCCGCATTATCCTGAAAATAAAATCATTGAGGTGAAGCGCTTGCGTGCGCCTGCTGAGGTGGCGCGTTTGCTGGAAATTAAATCCGGTGATTCGGTGGTGTTTATCCGTCGTGTTCAGTCTTTTTCCGGTGTGCCCACTATTCTGGATGATTTGTGGTTGCCCGGTTCTATTTTTAAGGGCCTGACTGCAGAGCGTCTGAATGAGTACAAAGGGCCGATGTATGGCTTGTTTGAGACGGAATTTGGTACGCACATGATACGCGCCTCGGAGCAGATCCGGGCCGTTTGTGCGGATGCAGCAGTGGCTGAGTTGCTGCAGTTGTCGCCTGGGGTTCCCTTGCTGAATGTGGAGCGGGTTTCCTATACCTACGGTGATAAGCCGGTTGAGTTGAGGCGTGGGCTTTATCTGACTCAGCACCATCACTATCGCAATGAGTTAAGTTGATTCTACATATAAGCTTATGCCGGTTTTACGCCGCTTCCGGCGAGATCTTGTGAAACGGTTTAAGATAGTGATGTTTTCGTGCAACTCAAGTTTTTCTTGGTGCAATGCACCAAATCGGCGAAAATAAGAAGATTTGTGTAACAGACTAGTTAATGGGGAGATTATTTATGTCTGAAGTAGTGAAAAGTGGGCGACGTCACGGAGTGATGCGCCTGGTTGATGCGACAGGGTACCGATTGCCACTCGCTGGCGTCGTTTCTATTCTGCATCGTATCAGTGGCATGCTGATGTTCTTTCTGCTGCCATTTATTCTCTGTCTGCTCGATAAGAGTCTGGCGTCTGAGTATGGGTTTTACGCAATCCGCAGTCTGACCTCCGGTTGGTTTGTTAAGTTGGTGATATTGGCGCTGGTCTGGGCCTATCTGCACCATTTCTGCGCTGGCGTCCGTCACTTGTTCATGGACTTACACTATGGTCTCGATAAGCATACTGCGCGTAAATCTGCGGCAAGTGTGCTGGCGATCAGCCTGACTCTGGCTGCGCTGATTGGCTTGAAATTGTTTGGAGTATTTTAAAAATGGCAAATAACAACATTGGCCCTAAACGCCTCGTTGTCGGCGCACATTATGGCTTGCGTGACTGGCTGGCGCAGCGTGTAACGGCAATCGTCATGGCGCTGTACACCGTGCTGTTACTGGTTCTGTTCCTGACCGGCAGTAATTTCAGCTACGAAGGCTGGGCGGGTATTTTTGCTCATCAGTGGTTCAAGATGGCGACTTTTGCTGTCATCGTTTGCCTGCTGTATCACGCCTGGGTTGGTTTGCGTGATGTGTGGATGGATTATGTAACCAGTAACGTATTCGTTCGTCTGGTATTTCAGGTTGCCACCATCTTGTGGCTGGTTGCTTGTGCTGGTTATGCAGCACAGATTTTGTGGAGAGTATAAACGTGGCTGCAATTAAATCCACAATTCCTACCCGTCGTTTTGATGCGGTAATCGTCGGTGCCGGTGGTTCAGGTATGCGTGCCTCGCTGCAATTGGCTGAGGCTGGTCTGAATGTCGCGGTACTGTCTAAAGTATTTCCTACCCGTTCCCACACCGTGGCAGCGCAGGGTGGTATCGGTGCATCGCTCGGCAATATGTCCGAGGATAACTGGTACTGGCATATGTTCGACACCGTCAAAGGTGGCGACTATCTGGGTGACCAGGATGCGATCGAATTCATGTGCCGTGAAGCACCGAAAGTGGTCTACGAATTAGAGCATTTCGGTATGCCTTTCGATCGCAATGCGGATGGCACTATTTATCAGCGTCCATTCGGTGGTCATACTGCCAATATGGGTGAGAAGCCTGTGCAGCGTGCTTGCGCAGCAGCTGACCGTACTGGTCATGCTCTGTTGCACACCCTGTATCAGCGTAACGTACGTGCCCGTACCCATTTCTTCGTAGAGTGGATGGCGATCGACATCATTCGTGATCAGGATGGTGATGTGCTGGGTGTGGTTGCGCTGGAAATGGAAACTGGCGAAGTTATGATGCTGCAAGCGAAAACCACGCTGTTCGCAACGGGTGGTGCGGGTCGTATTTTTGCTGCTTCTACGAATGCCTTCATCAATACCGGTGACGGTATGGGTATGGCTGCACGTGCAGGCTTGCCTTTGCAGGATATGGAATTCTGGCAATTCCACCCAACCGGTGTTTCCGGCGCGGGTGTGTTGATTACCGAAGGTGTGCGCGGTGAGGGCGGTATCCTGATCAATAGCCAGGGTGAGCGTTTCATGGAGCGTTATGCGCCTACATTGAAAGATCTGGCGCCACGTGACTTCGTTTCCCGCTCTATGGATCAGGAAATCAAAGAAGGTCGCGGTTGCGGTCCAAATAAAGATCACGTATTGCTGGATCTGCGCCACATCGGTGCGGACACCATCAAGAAACGTCTGCCATCGATTCTGGAAATTGGTCACAAGTTCGCTAACGTGGATGCGACTAAAGAGCCGATTCCCGTGGTGCCAACCATTCACTATCAGATGGGCGGTATTCCTACCAATATTCACGGTCAGGTGGTGGATTTCCGTAATGGCTCCAACCAGATCGTTAATGGTATGTATGCGATTGGTGAATGTGCCTGCGTTTCTGTGCATGGCGCGAACCGTCTGGGTACGAACTCTCTGCTGGATCTGGTGGTATTTGGTCGTGCGGCAGGTAACCACATCGTGGCACAAAGCCTGAAGGCGAAAGAGTTTAAGCCTTTGCCAGCCGATGCAGCTGATAAGGCAATGTCCCGTCTGGCTAAGCTCGAGTCTTCAACGGGTTCTGAGCGTGTGCAGGACGTGGCAAATGCGATTCGCAGCACCATGCAACAGTACTGCGGTGTGTTCCGTACTGATGAGCTGCTGCAGACTGGCTATCAGAAAATTATGGAAATTAACGAGCGCTGCAAGCACGTTTCTTTCAAAGATAAATCCAAAGTATTCAACACTGCACGTGTAGAAGCACTGGAGCTGGATAATCTGATTGAAACCGCGAAAGCGACCATCACTTCTGCGGTTGCCCGTAAAGAATCGCGTGGAGCACATGCTCACCGTGATTACGAAAAACGTGATGATGAAAACTGGATGAAGCATACTTTGTGGTACACCGAAGGCAATCGCCTCGACTACAAACCAGTCAATACCAAGCCATTGACTGTTGAGACCTTCAAGCCAAAAGCTCGTACCTTCTAAAGAGAAATTGATATGGCACGTACACTGAAATTTAAAATCTATCGCTACGATCCGGATAAGGATGCAAAGCCTTACATGCAGGATCTGACTGTGACTCTGCAAGACACAGACAAGATGTTGCTGGATGCGCTGCAACGCATCAAGGCCGACGTGGATGATTCCCTGGCCTTGCGCCGCTCTTGCCGCGAAGGTGTTTGCGGCTCCGACGCGATGAATATCAATGGCAAAAATGGCCTGGCATGTACTACTAACCTGAATGAGCTGACCGAGCCTATCGTGTTGCGCCCATTGCCGGGCTTGCCGGTGATTCGTGATCTGATCGTTGATATGACGCAGTTCTTCAAAC
>Ga0187843_10002813_pt1 | contig 10351 bp, 8 predicted proteins | sample SpaLakP09_SKY_43_FD_134516 | JGI IMG/M metagenome (GOLD analysis project Ga0187843, IMG submission 134516) | Oligotrophic lake water microbial communities from Sparkling Lake, Wisconsin, USA - SP09_SKY_43 | ecosystem: Environmental > Aquatic > Freshwater > Lake | place: USA: Sparkling Lake... | reverse complement strand
CGCTGCCGCTTAACGCTTCAATCACGGCGATGACGGAACCGGACACCTTTTCCTCTTCCGCCGGCGTGATGGAGCCATCCTTGAAGTCGAAGCTGGCCAGATGCAACGCCGGCAGCAGCACGCGGTCGCAGTATTCGGCCAACGATTTGTGCTGCATGTAGCGCTTGGCGCTGGCGACGATTTCATGCGCGTCGCCCGACAGCGCGCGCTGGTAGAAGTTCTGCGGCATGGTCAGCGCCGGCAGTTCGCCGAACATGATTTCCAGCACCTTCAGCGCGCGGATGTAGCGGCCGGCCACCACCAGGCACAGCGTCAGCGGCGTCGACAGCACCAGCCCGACCGGGCCCCAGATCCAGCTCCAGAAAATCGCCGACACCACAACCGACAACGGCGACAGGCCGGTGGTGTGGCCATACAGCTTGGGCTCGATGGTCTGGGCGACGATGATTTCCACCGCCAGGAACAGGCCCAGCGTCATCAGCGCCATCGACCAGCCGGGATCGATGGCGGCTGCCAGCACGGTGGCGCAGAACGCCGCCATCCACACGCCAACGTAGGGGATGAAGCGCAGCACGGCGGTCATGGTGCCCCACAGCAGCGCCTGGCCGAGGCCCATCAGGCTCAGGCCCAGCCAGATCGCCAGTCCGGTGGCGAGGTTGACCAAAAACTGCGAGATGAAGAAGCGCGACAGGCGCTCACCGGCGTCGTTGACGGCGATCGTGGTGGCGCGCAGGTCGCCGCCGCCTGCCAGGCGGATGAAGCGGTCGCGCAGCGATTCATGTTCCAGCAGCACAAAGATCAGTACTACGAACACGATGCCGGCGGTTTCCAGCGGCGGCCACACCGAAGACGCTACCTTGGCCAGCAGCTGGAACGGCTTCAGCGCCGGCTCGTGGATTTCCACCAGCACCGGCGTCTTGGTGCTGCCATCGTCCTGTAACACCGGCGTGGCGACAGTATTGTCGCCGGTGAAGTGTTCGATCAACTGGCCGGCTGGGCCGCCCAAGCTGCCCAGCGTGCCGCGCGTCATCTGGTCCAGCGTTTCCAGCTTGCTGGCGATGGTGTCCTGGTATTGCGGCAGACTGGCGCCCATCACGCCCACCTGCTGAATAATCACCGCGCCGATGGCCAGCAAGGTCACGGTAACGACCAGCACGCCGGTGCAGACCGAGGTGGTCTGGCCCAGCCCCAGATGGCGCAGCGCGCGCACGAACGGCGCAATCAAAAAGCTGAAGATGAAGGCCAGCGTGATGGGAATCAGCACGTCGCGGCCGAAGTAGAGCAGGGCCAGCACCGTGGCTGTGCCGACCAGGCCGGCAACGGCGCCGGGAAGCGTGCGGGAGGTAAGGGAATCAGACACCATCTATCCTGGCAGGGTAAGTGAAAGCGATGAAATGCACCGTGTTGAGCACGATATGGACCAGTATGGCGGCCTCGATGCGTTGGGTGCGCTGGTAAGCCCACGCGTAGCCGAGGCCGGCAATGCTGGCGAGTATGGCATAGCGCAGCCCGCCGCCGAGGTGGGCGGCGCCAAACAGCAGGGCCGAAACCGCCACCGCCAGCCATGCTCCCCAGCGGAAGCGTTGCAGCGCCGCCGCCAGCCGCGCTTGCAGCAGTCCACGGAAGAATGCTTCTTCGGCGATGACGGTGAACAGCAGGTTGACGGCGATGAAGCTCAGCGTCTGTTGCGGCCATTTGAAATCAACGCCGACCACGCCGGCCGCCAGCGCGAAGCCCAGCGTGGCAACCACGGTCAGCACCAGCACCAGCACCGGTGCGGTGCGGCGCAGTACCGTGCCCAGCTCGGACCATGAGGTGACTCGCTGGCACAGCCAGGCCAGCAAGATCAGGCCGACCGCTCCTTTGTCGAAGTTGGCGTATTGCGTGAAGGGCAGCGCGTTGGCGGACAGCTGTACGTGGTCGATCAGCAGCGGGTTGTTGAAGCCGGGCAGCTTGTGCATGGCCATCGCCAGAGCCAGCACGATGACGACGGCAAGCGCCACGCAGTGCAACGCTGCATTGCGTGAGCCACGACCGGCGGTGGTCGGTGCTGCCAGCCAGGCTGCGCCGGCCAGCAGGCCCAACGAGATCAACGCCGGCAGATGTAGCACGCCCGCAAACAGGCCGGCGGCAACCGCCGCCACGAACAGCAGCGCCGGCAGCAGTGGATGGACCCAGACGGCGGCCATGGCGCCGGTCAGCAGGAGGAAAGTCAGCAGGGTAGGAATCGGCATGAAGCGGGAAAGTCAGAGATGCTTAAGTTTCCCTTAATCATATCACTTCATTCACCCGCTGATTTAGAAGCGGTAGATCAGCGCCGTCATCAGCATCGGCGTGGTTTTGCGCTTGGTCAGCGGGCTGTCTGCGGCGTCGCCAGTCAGACGGGTGACGCCGAGGGCGCTGCGCACCGACCAGTTACTGTCGAGCACATGGTTCCAGTGGACGCCGGCGCTCACATTATCAAAGCCGGCCTTGGCCTGGTAGGCCTTGTAGCCGGAGCGGGCGCTTTGCAGGTCGGTCACGCCGAAATAGGTCTGCATGTATTTGCTGTCGGCATACACCGCCGACGCGCCAAAGCCGATCTGGTCGGTAGTGCTGGTGTACAGCGGTGCGCTCATGCCCAGCGTATAAGTCGCGCCATAGTCGCGGTGACCGATGTTCTGTTTGGTGGTGAAGCTCAGGCCGACCGTGCCCAGTTGATAGCCGGCGCTCAGCACAGCCTGCGCCGAACCATCGATATCGCCCATGCCCTTGAGGGCGTCGGAGCCGGAGAAGTAGTTTTTCTTGTGGTCGTCGCGGCCGCCGTCGTAGCCCAGCGCCGCGCTCAGCGTGAAGTCGCCGGCCTTGGTTTGGTAGCCGATGCCGCGCTGTGTGCTGAGGAAGACGCCGTTGCTGTAGGTGCGTTCCAGAATGGGCAGCGGCAGCACGCGGCGCTTCTCGGCGCCGGCGTATTCCGGCACGTAGGCCAGGCCGATGCCGGCGCTGAAGCTGTCGCCGCTTTCCGGCGCGGCGGGCGCGTCGGCGGCGAAGGTCTTGCCGCCGAAGGCGCACAGAGAGAGGAAGGTCAGCGTGATGGCGTGGCGCATTTTGTAAGTCCCGTTCAGTGGTCCACCGGCGCGAGGGGCCGGCGCAGACGGGCGAAAGTTTCCCAGTTAATACGGGCTGACGCTATCGGCGTAGCTGAAGTATCATTTGGCGGAATCTTTGGTATCGCTTGTTGCACTCTGGAGCCGACTATGTCCCTGACCCTGTATTACCATCCGCTGGCCTCGTTCTGTCACAAGGTGCTGATTGCGCTGTATGAGAACGGCACCGCTTTCGACAAGCGCATCATCAATCTCGGTGACGATGCCGATCGTGCCGAGCTGGAATCGATCTGGCCGCTGTGCAAGTTCCCGGTGCTGCGCGACCATGAGCAGCGGCGCGATGTGCCGGAAACCTCGATCATCGTCGAATATCTGGACCGTCACTATCCGGGCGCAACGCCGATGATCCCGGCCGAGTGGGACGATGCGCTGGACGTGCGCCTGTGGGACCGTTTCTTTGACAACTATGTGCAGGGACCGGTGCAGACCATCGTCGGTGCCCACCTGTTGGGTCTGAGCTGCGACCAGACCAAGGAGCGCACCAAACTCAAGACCGCCTACAAGATGATCGAGAAGCGCATGGCCACGCGTGGCTGGATCTGTGGCGAGACCTTCAGTCTGGCCGATTGCGCGGCGGCGCCGGCGTTATTCTATGCCTGCACGCTGCTGCCATTCCCCGAGGAATACCATCACCTGCAAAGCTATTTCGAACGGCTGGTCACAAGACCCTCGGTGCGGCAGGTGCTGGAAGAGGCCAAGCCGTATTTCTCGATGTATCCTTTTGTGCAGGATATTCCCGAGCGCTTCCTGTAATGGGAGCAGCGGGCGCTGCTCCCACGTTGCCGGCTAGTTTTTGTTACCCTCGCCGGCACTCTGCACCGACGCTGCCTGCGGGAACGCCTGATTCTGCGAGGCGATATTGGCGAAGCGGCTGGCCTCATCGGCAATATGCTTGTTTGCCGCCTGACGGCCAGCATCCGCCAACTCGGTGGCGGTGCGTGCGGTCTGCGGCACGTGTTGCTGCGCCACGTTGTTGATGTCGGCCTGGAAGTCGGTCGCCACCTTGGCCAGCTGCTGATGGTAGCTCTGCAGCTTTTGCAGCAGGACACCGGCCTGTTGCGGCGAGGCTTCCGCGCTGCGTTCCGATGGTGCGGTCAGCACCGCGCGCTGCAGGGCAGCGGTCGACTCGTCCAGCCAGTCGCGGCCGAACTGTACGTTGACCTCGGTCAGTTGGCGCAGCGAGCGCAGTACCGCCTGATTCAGATCGGCGTAGTAGTCGATGCGTGCTTCCGCATGATTGCGTGCTGCCGGGGACAGCGTTTCAACGAACGAGTTCATGAGCTTGCTCCTGTTGAGGCCAAAAAAGGAAGAGTTGCGAGTGGGGGAGGCGGGACGTTTTGGCCTTGCGTCCACCCCGCTATCATCGCAAATGTCGCCGCTTTATGGCACTCCCGAGCTTGCCGGAACTATTTGTTTTCTCTACTCAATGGATTGTGCCGGCCGTGGCAGGAGAAGCAGTTGTTTCTGCCGACCGTTGATGTAGCGGATGCCGCTTGCATCAAAGTAGGCATCCTCTTCCAGCATGATGTTGACCGGCTCGCGCCAGCCTGGAATGTCGGCCGTATTGCTCAATTCGATGGAATAGGCGGTGCGAGGACGTAGCAGTTCGTCGCCACTGCCGGGCACGCCGTTCTGCGCATCCCACATGCCGATGGCGGGACCGGCCGCGTGGCCGTGGTAGCCGATCGGGTGGCTGTAGATGGTTGGTCGCAGGCCTTCGGCCTTGGCCTGCTTGAGCGCTGCCGCCAGCATGGTGTTGCCGCTGCGACCGGACTGGAATTGCGTCAGCAGAATGTCCTGGACCCGGTTGGCGCCGGCGAAGGCTTTGCTCAATGCGGCCGGCGCGGCGGTTTCGCCCGGTTTCAATAGGTAGAGGTGCTGCTGGATGTCGGTATTCAGACGCAGGTAGGTGATGCCGATGTCGACGTGCAGCAGGTCGCCGGGGATGATCACGTCCGGGTTGGCGCGCTGATTGTCCTGGCGCTGGATTTCCACCGACGGGTGGAACCAGGTGTCATAGCCCAGATCGCGGATCTTCTGGCGGAACCACCACACCACATCCTCGGTGGTGGTGATGCCGGGCGTGATGACGCGTTCGGAAAAGCCTTCCTCGATGATTTGATGGGTGGCGTTGACCAACGCCGGATAGATTTGCATCTCGCGCTCGGAGCGCGTTTCCAGCCAGCGCACGGCCAGCGGTTCGGCCGATACCACGCGGCTTTGCAGCGGTGCCGGCAAGGCCGCCAGCAGTTCGGCGTAGTCGGTATGGTCGATGCCGTCCGCGTGGCCGAAAGTGGCCGAGGTATTGATGCCGATCTTGTTTGGATTGCGGGTCTTGATGATGTCGACTAGCGCATCCCACTGGTTCGGGAATTTCTTCTTGTCCCACGACGGCTTGATGCTGCCAACGTCATAGCGCGCGACCGCCAGCCGTTCCACCTTGCCGCTGCCGGCATCCCGGTAGAACACCAGTATCGTGCGGCGACGGGCGTTGAGCCATTCGGCCGGCAGCATGGTTTTGAGCACCGGATCTTCGTTGTATTCACGCGAGACCAATACCCACATGTCGATGCCGGTTTGCGCCATCATGTCCGGCAGCAGATGGTCGAAGCGGTCGGCCAGCAGTTCGTTGACGACGGTGGCCTGCGCGCGCAGCGGCAGCGCCTGGGCATGATCATGGGCCTGGGCCGGCATCGCCAGCAGCAGGGCAGAAGCGAGGAGGAATTTTTTCATCCTTCGATAGTGCTGCGGGTTTTTGGCAATGTCAATCAACAATATCTATAATGCTTGCTGCATACGCTAAGGAGAGAATATGGCAGCAATTTCGGTTTTTTATCTGCACGGTGGTCCGGCACTGGGTCCGGTCTTTGAGCGCACCCGCTATCCGGAGGCGACGCACGTCCACTGGTGGCAGCAGCCGCTGGCCAAGCCGTGTGCGGAGCGTCCCTATCTGGACCTGCTGGAAGCGACATTGACCGAATTCCGCCGCGTGGCCGCAGAAGCCGGCCAGCCGCTGACCGTGATGGCCAGTTCCTTCGGCGCCCATCTGGCGGTGCATCTGGCGCGCCATGCGCCGGAGCTGATCAAGGACATCGTGCTGCTGGCGCCGACCTTTAATCCGGAGCAGGCCGCCCTGCGGCTGGCGCGCCGCGCCTTCCGCGTGCACACCGATCACCAGCATGCCGGCAAGCTGGCGACCGCGCTGGCGATGTACGAGGATGATCCGGGCCGTCCGCGTTTCTGGGACGTTTTCGGCGCGCTGTCGCTGCTGCCGGATGTGACGGAGCTGTACTTTGGCCCGAACGGCGGCCCGGAAGCGGCGCGTTCGTTCGCGGAACTGATCCAGCAGCCGGGCGCCTTCGACGGTCCGACCTCGGTGGCCACCTCGGACGATTTTTCGGCGCAAGACCACACGCCGGTGCGCAGCGCGTTTGCAGGCCCGGTGTCGGTGCTGTTCGGCGCCTACGATCCGATGATCGACGCCGAACAGGATCGCACCGTGTGGGAGATCATCTTCCCGCAGGCCGCTTTCTTCAAGGTCGACACCGGCCACTTCCCGCTGCTGGAACTGTCGCTGGAAGCCTGCCTGTCGCCGGCCTGATTATTTGCCGGCGAAGCGCGCTTCGATTTCCTCCAGCGTCTTGCCCTTGGTTTCGGGCAGCAGGAAAGCGGCGGTGAGGAAGTACAGCAGCGTGGCGCCGGCCCACCAGAAGAACATGGTCGCGTAGCCGTACTGCCCCACAGTGGGCAGGAAGGTGGCGGCGATGCTGGTGGAGACAAACTGGTTGATCAGCAGCGCCACACTCATGCCGTTGGAGCGGATGCGGTTCGGCATCAGCTCCGACAGCGCCAGCCACACCACCACGCCGGGACCAACGGCGAAGCTGGCGACAAACACGCACATCGCCACCATCACTTGCCAGCCATGCGCCGCCGACGGCACCGCCGCCAGGTCGGCGCGTTCGATGCGCAGCGGCGCGCGCAGGCCCTCGGCCGGATCGGCAAACGGATTCAGATGCAGCTTGCGGAAGAAGGCGCCGATCACGCTGTCCGGCTGCACCGTGTCTTCGCGGTTCATGCGCAACACCGGCAGCGCGGCGTCGTCGCTGCGGCGCGTCTGCACGTTGGTGAACGGGCCGTAGGAGTAGGCCACCGTCAGCTGTACCGGCGCGCCGTTGGTGCCGTTGGTGCCGGTGGTCCCAGTGGCCTGGACGGCGTCGCCGAAGGACTGCAGCGTCTCGGCGTCGAGCCTCAGCGCCAGGCTGTCCGACTGCATGCGTGCTTGCAGCATCGGCCGCACGTCGCGCTGCGCGCCCTCGGCGCCACGGAACAGCAGGCCGGCCGCCAGCAACGCGGCGACAATGCCACCGGTGCCCAGCATCAGCAGGAACTTGCGGCCCTTGCGGTCGACCAGCACTACGGCCACGATGGTCATCAGCGCGTTGACCACTTTTAGCACCACGTCGGCGCTGTTGGCGGTGGCGCCGGGCAGGCCGGCCTGATTCAGGATGTTGACCACATAAGCCAGCACCGAGTTGATGCCGGTGGTCTGGTTCAGCGCCAGGATCAGACAGGCCAGCAGGAAGGGCAGCACATAGCGGCGGCTCAGTAGCGCATCGCTGGCGGCGGGGCCGGCGACTTTGGCCGGAGCCAGCGCCTGCTGAATCTCGCGCAGTTCGGCCTCCGCCTCGTCGACGGGACGGGTGCGCAGCAGCGCCTGACGGGCGGCGTCGATCTGGCCACGGCGCGCCAGCCAGCGCGGCGACTCGGCCAGCCACATGCAGCCGGCGCTGAACACGATGCCCGGCGTCAGACACCACCAGAAGATGCTGCGCCACGCATGGTCCTTGGCCGCGAACACTGCGGCAGCGCGCTGGTCTTCGTTGAGATGCTGGACGGCGGCAGTGGCGACTTCCACCGAATGCGCCTGCAGCAGGCCGATAACGGCGGCGGCCACCAGGCCGATCGTCAGCAGCAGCTGGAACAGCGCGGCGCCGCGTCCGCGCTGGCGCGCATGCAGGCATTCAGCCAGGTAGAGCGGCACGATCACGCCGATCAAGCCGCCGCTGACGCCTTGCAGCAGGCGCCCCAGCAGCAGCGGCAGATAGCCGTCAGCCAGCGCGATCAGCGGGATGCTGAGCGTGAACAGCACGCCAGACAGCAGCATGGCCCAGCGGCGGCCGATCCAGTCGGCCAGCGCGCCGGCAAACAGCGACGACAGCACAGAGCCGAGCAGCACTGCGGCCACGATAAAGCCTAGCTGCTGCGCGCTCAGGCGCCACGCCACCGAGGCAGTTGATTCAAGATAGGGTAGTGCGCCGGCGATGATGCCGACATCTATCCCGTACAGCAGTCCACCCATCCCCGCAATGAACAACAAGAATCCCATGGCGCGCTTTTGCATCGAGTCTCCGGCTAACTAGTTGGTGGTTAGGTCAATGGCTTCGCCTTCAACGAAGACGGCCACCGGTTGTAATGCTTGGTTGAGTACCACGATATCGGCCCAGGCGCCGGGCGCCAGGCGGCCGCGTTGCGTCTCGCCGAGATAGTCGGCAGGGTACAGCGACAGGCGGTTGGATGCATCGTCCAGTTCCAGCCCCAGGTCGACGAAATTTCGCAGCGCCTGATCCATCGTCAGCACGCTGCCGGCCAGCGAGCCGGTGGCCAATCTTACGCAGCCCACGCACTTGTACACGCGCTGGCTGCCCAGCGCATATTCGCCGTCCGGCATGCCGGTGGCGGAAGTGGCGTCGGTCACGCCGTACAGACGTGGAATGGCGCGCAGGGCGGCGCGGATGGCGCCCGGTTCGACGTGCTGCAGATCGGGGATGATTTCCGCGTATTCGGCATGCGCCAGCGCAGCGCCAACGATGCCGGGTTTGTAGTGGTTCAGGCCCGTCATGCCGTTGTACAGATGGGTGAAGCCGGCGGCGCCGGCCTTCAGGGCGGCCACGCCGTCTTCGTAGCTGCCGTTGCTATGGCCGATCTGCACGCGGATGCCGAGTTGATTCAGCTGCGGGATCAGCGCCAGATGATCGGCCACCTCGGTGGCCAGCGTCATGGCGCGGATCGGCGCCAGCGCATGATAGTCGCGCACCAGGTCCATGCTGCCGGGGACGACGGCGTCCGCCGGCTGCGCGCCGAGACGGTGGATGCTGAGGAACGGGCCTTCCAGATGTACGCCCAGCATGCGCGCACCGCCGGTCGGACGTTCAGCGACGATCGGCCCCAGTCCACGCAGCGCGCGGCGGATCGAGTTGTGGGTGGCGGTCATGGTGGTGCCGAGCATGGCGGTGGTGCCGTGCTTTGCATGCGCGCGTGCCACGGTGGCGCCGGCGTCGCCGCCCTGCATGATGTCGACACCGGCCGCGCCGTGCACGTGCAGGTCGATAAAGCCGGGCAGTATGGTCAGCGCGCCGTCAGCGCTCTTGTCTTCGTGGGTGGCTTGAATGCGCTGGTCGAATTCGATGCAGCCGTTGATCCAGCCGTCCGGGGTCAGTATGCGTCCACTCAGCACCGCGCTACTCCGCAATCAGCAGTTCGATGCCGGCGTCGCGCAGGCCGTCGCGGTATTCCGCGCTGATGCCGGCGTCGGTAATCACCGTGTGCACGCGGTCCAGCTGGACGATGCGGTGCAGGCTCACGCGGCCAAACTTGGAGGCGTCCGCCAGCACGATGATCTTCTTGGCGCGTTCCACCATCTTGTGATTCAGGCTGGCCTCCGCCTCGTGGTGGGTGGTGACGCCGAATTGCAGGTCCAAGCCATCGACGCCGAGGAACAGCTTGTCGAAGCTGTAGGCCTGCAAACAGGCTTCGGCCTGCGTGCCCTGGATCGACAGCGACTGCTTGCGCAGCAGGCCGCCGGTCAGGATCAGATCCACGCCCGGCGCGTCGGCCAGCTCCCAGGCGATATTCAGGCCATTGGTCATCACCGTAAGTTTCTGCGCCTCGCGCAGGTGGCGCGCCAGCGAGATGGTGGTGGTGCCGGAGTCGATGATGATGTTATCGCCCGGCTGCACCATGCGCGCAGCGTAGGCGCCGATGTGTTCTTTCTGCTCGTGATTGATGGCGTCCTTTTGGCGGATCGTCTGCTCGGCCGGCGGCGTGCGGGCCAGCATGGCGCCGCCGTGGCTGCGCGTGGCCAGCCCCTGGGATTCCAGTGCACTGAGGTCGCTGCGGATGGTCACCGCAGAGACGCCCATCTG
>Ga0187843_10002811_pt1 | contig 10355 bp, 7 predicted proteins | sample SpaLakP09_SKY_43_FD_134516 | JGI IMG/M metagenome (GOLD analysis project Ga0187843, IMG submission 134516) | Oligotrophic lake water microbial communities from Sparkling Lake, Wisconsin, USA - SP09_SKY_43 | ecosystem: Environmental > Aquatic > Freshwater > Lake | place: USA: Sparkling Lake... | reverse complement strand
GCATGTGTTCCAGAACCTCGGCGACGGCACCTACTACCACTCGGGCTATCTGGCCATCCGTCAGGCCATCGCCGCCAAGACCAACATCACCTACAAGATCCTCTACAACGACGCAGTCGCGATGACCGGCGGCCAGCCGGTCGACGGCCAGACCAGCGTGCCGCAGATCGCGCGCCAGGTTGAGGCCGAAGGCGTCAAGCGCCTGGTCGTCGTCTCGGACGAGATCAACAAGTACTACGGCCACCACGGCCTGTTCCCGGCCGGCACCACCTTCCACGACCGCAGCGAGTTGGATGCAGTGCAGCGCGAGCTGCGTGAGATCGAAGGCGTGACCGTCTTGATCTACGACCAGACCTGCGCGGCCGAGAAGCGGCGCCGCCGCAAGAAGAAGGAATTTCCCGATCCGCCGAAGCGCATCTTCATCAACGAAGCCGTCTGCGAGGGCTGCGGCGATTGCGGCCAGGCCTCCAACTGCCTCAGCGTCGTGCCGGTCGAGACCGACTTTGGTCGCAAGCGCGCGATCGAGCAGTCGAGCTGCAACAAGGACTTCAGCTGCGTCAACGGCTTCTGCCCCAGCTTTGTTTCGGTCCACGGGGCGCAGCTGAAGAAGAAGTCGGGCGGGGGCTACACAGCGCAAGACCTGGCCCGTGAAATCGCAGCCATCCCTGCGCCAGCCGCATGGAGCTGGACCGGCCCCTTCGACATGCTGGTCACCGGCGTCGGCGGCACCGGCGTCGTCACTGTCGGCGCGCTGGTTTCGATGGCCGCGCATCTGGAAGGCAAGCAGGCCTCGGTGCTGGACTTCATGGGCTTCGCGCAAAAGGGCGGCTCGGTGTTGAGCTTCGTCCGCCTGGCGCCGTCGCAAGACCTCTTGAACCAGGTACGCATCGACACCCAGCAAGCCGATGTGCTCTTGGCCTGCGACATGGTCGTCGGCGCCTCGCCCGACGCCTTGGGCACGGTCAAGCCGGGTCGCACCGTCATCCTGGCCAACACGCATGAGCTGCCCACGGCGAGCTTTGTGCACAACCCCGATGCCAGCCTGCAGGGGGATTCGCTGCTGGCCAAGATGCTGCACGCGGTCGGAGGCGATGCCGCATTGATGTCCACCATCGATGCCCAGGCGATCGCGCAGGAGCTGATGGGCGACACCATGCCGTCCAATATCGTCATGCTCGGCGCCTGCTGGCAGCGCGGCCTGATCCCCTTGAGCGAAGCTGCGCTGTTGCGCGCGATGGAGCTGAACGGCGTGGCCGTCGAAGGCAACAAGACGGCATTCGCCCTGGGCCGTCTGAGCATCGCCGCACCAGACGCAATCAAGCGCCTGGCCGGCAACAAGCCGCCGGTCGTGCAATGGCTGAACTTCGACAAGCTCGACGGTGAAGACGGCCTGATCGCCCGCCGCATCGCGCACCTGACCGCTTATCAAGACGGCGCCTATGCCCAACGCTATCTCACCCTGGTCGAGCGCGTACGTGCTGCGGAAGCCGCGTTGGGTGAAGCCGGCAAAGCCCAGCGCCTCACCAAGGCTGTGGCCCGCTATTACGCCAAACTGCTGGCCATCAAAGACGAATGGGAAGTCGCGCGGCTCTACACCGACGGCAGCTTCGAGAAAGCGATGAAAGCCCAGTTCGACAACTGGGACTCACTGTCCTTCCACATGGCCCCGCCGCTGCTGTCAAAACCTGGCCCCGATGGACGTGCCAGGAAGGTCGAACTGGGCTCCTGGATGTTCAAAGCATTGAAATTAATGGCCCGGTTCAAGGGCTTGCGCGGCAGCGCGCTGGATGTCTTCGGCATGACCGAAGAGCGCAAGCTGGAGCGCCAGTTGATCAAGGACTACGAGGGCCTGATCGATGAACTGTTGGCCGCGCTGAGCGCCGACAAGCTCGACCTCGCAGTCAAGCTGGCCCGCCTGCCCGAGACCATCCGCGGCTACGGCCATGTGAAGCTGGCCAATGTGGTGACGGTGCGGGCGCAACGGAAGGATCTGTTGGACCGCTTCCACGGCCGGGCGGTGGAGGCGACTGTAAGCGCTGTGAAACAAGTGCAACGGATCAAGAGCGTCTCCGAGCTCTGAGGCTCCGTACCGGTTGAAGCCCCCCAAGGTGGGATTCCCAGCGGGTGGGCGCTGGTCACAATGCGCGCTTCAGGCCAACAACCCAGGATTCCCCCATGCCCTTGCACAGCATCGCTCGCCCTCGCCAGTCCAGCCCCCTCGCACTTGTCCTGATCGCCGCCGCGCTGGGGCTCGCCGGGTGCGGCAAGCAGGGCGTTGAACTGGGCCAGGGCGGCTCCATCGTGTCGGGCTCGGGCGGCACGGCAGGTGCGCAAAACGCCGCCAAGGAATTGCTGAAGTGCGAGGCGCCGGTGGCCGTGGTGGCGCTACAGGAGAACCAGGGTGGCTACACCGGCATCGGCCGCGGCGGTCTGCCCGAGTCACCGCTGCCCCTGGTGCGGGTGCTGATGCAGCAAAGCGGCTGCTTCCGCATCGTCGATCGCAATGCCGGGCTGAAGGCCACGGTTCGCGAGCAGGAGCTCAAGGACGCCGGCGTGCTGCGTGCTGACGGCGATGTCAAGAAGGGTCGCGGCATCATGGCGCAATACAGCGTGATGCCCAGCCTGACCTTCTCCGAGCAGGACGCCGGCCGGCAACTGGGCGGCGTGATCGCCGCCATTCCCGGCCTCAACAAGCTGGCGGGCGCGGCCGAGCAGGTCAAACTGAAGGAAGCCCAGGTCGTTCTGCTGCTGACCGACAACGAGACCACCGAGCAGATCTCCTCAGCCACAGGTGCGGCGCGCACCACCGATCTGGGCATCGGCGGCCTGGCCATCGGCGGCGGCGGCGGCCTGGGCGGCATGGGTTGGAGCAATACCAACGAGGGCAAGGTGATTGCCGCCGCCTTCCTTGACGCCCACAACCAGCTGGTCACCCAGCTGCGAACCTTGGTGGCGAAGGACCTGCCCGAGCCGATCCCCACCAAGGCGAGGAAGGGCTGAGAGCGCCCCAGGCCCCCGCTCTTCGATGCACGCCCAGCGCACACGCGCCCGTCAACAAGTGCAAAGCCTGTGGACAACGCGAGGCATGGCGGGCATCCTCGCGGCATGTCTAAAGCCGCTCGCCCCCCTCATCCCGGCCGCCGCGGCATGCTGTGCATGGCCGGCCTCGGCATCACTCTGGGCCCGACGGCTCTGCTGGTAGGCTGCGCCAACACGGCACCTGCTGTTTACCGCGAGCCCGCAGGTATGTTCCGCGCCGTCAACCGCATCGGCTGGGGCGCCACGCAGGCACAGCTGGATCAGGCCACTCAGCTCGGCTGGGCCGACTACGTGGACCGACAACTGAAGGCCGACCCGAAAGCGCCGCTGGCGCCTGCCGTGCAGCCCCAGCTCGATGGCCTCAGCATCAGCCGCCGCGAAATGAGCACCATCGTCGCTGAGGTCGACACGCTACGCCGCGAGCAGGACAAGCCACCCACCGAGCCCGAGCGCGTGCGCGCCCGCCAGGCCTACCAGGCCGCGCTGAACCTGCCAACCCGCGAAGCGGGCCATCGACAGATCCTGCGCCAGCTCTATTCGGAACAGCAGCTTCTGGAGCAGATGAGCTGGTTCTGGTTCAACCACTTCAACGTCCACCAGTACAAGCGCGAGCTGCGCGTGCTGCTGCCCGACTACGAGGAAGCCGCGCTGCGCCCGCAGGCGCTGGGATCTTTCCGCCAGCTGCTCGGCGCGGTGGCGCGTCACCCGGCCATGCAGCGCTATCTGGACAACGACCAGAACGGCGCCGGCAAGCCCAACGAGAATTACGCCAGGGAGCTGCTGGAGCTGCACACACTGGGCGTCGACGGCGGCTACAGCCAGCGCGATGTGCAGGAACTGGCCCGGGTACTGACCGGCTTCGGCACGCGCTTCGAGTCAGGCCGCCCCAAGCTCAAACCCGAGCAGGAGGCGCTGTATGTGCGCCAGGGCCTGTTCGAATTCAACCCGGCTCGCCACGACTTCGGCGAGAAGACAGTGCTGGGCCGTCAGATCAAGGGCAGCGGTTCGGCCGAGCTGGACGAAGTGCTGGACCTGCTGGTCGCCCACCCGTCCACCGCGCGCTATATCTCGCGCAAGCTGGCCGTCTACTTCCTGGCCGACCAGCCGCCGCAGGCCCTGGTCGACAGTATGGCCGCGGTCTTCAGCCGCAGCCAGGGCGACATCGGCGCGACCTTGCGCGTTCTGCTGCTGGCACCTGAATTCGCCGCCGCACAGCCTACCAAGTTCAAGGACCCGCAGCACTACCTGCTGTCCGGCCTGCGCGCCAGCTACGGAGATACCGTCATCCTCAACAGCCAGCCGGTGCTGGCTTGGCTGCGCCGCCTGGGCCAAGGGCTGTACGACAAGCAGACGCCGGACGGCTACCCGATGAATTCCTCGGCCTGGAACAGTGCCGGGCAGTTGAGCACCCGCTTCGAGCTGGCGCGCACCATCGGCGGCGGCACGGCGGCGCTGTTCAAGACCGAGACGGTGGAGGCCGTCAGCCCGCCTAAGCCCAAACTCGCCGATGGCGCGCTCTACCAGCGCAGCCTGCAGGCGCTGATGAGCCCGGCCAGCCGCGAAGCCCTGACCCGCGCCGACACGCCGCAGCAATGGAATGCCCTGCTGCTCAGTTCCCCCGAATTCATGTATCGCTGAGCCCATGCAAAGACGCCACCTCCTGCAAGCCCTGGCTTCAGCCCCGTTGCTGAGCGCCGGCACCCGCCTGTTCGCGGCGCCGGAAGGCAGCACCGAACGGTCCCGCTTCCTGCTGGTGTTCCTGCGCGGGGGCTACGACGCGGCCAATCTGCTGGTGCCGATCAGCAGCAGCCACTACTACGAACAGCGCCCGAAGATCGCCATTGCCAGGCCGGGCGATGGTGTTGAGACGGCCCTGCCGGTTAGCGCCGACTGGGGCCTGCATCCGGCACTGCGCGAATCGGTCTATCCGCTGCTGCAGCAGGGCCAGGGACTGTTCATCCCCTTTGCCGGTAGCGACGACCTGACGCGCAGCCATTTCGAGACGCAGGACAGCATCGAGCTCGGGCAAAACCTGCAGGGCTCGCGCGACTTCCAGTCTGGCTTCATGAACCGGCTGGCGGCAGAGCTGGGCGCGCGCCAGGCCATCTCCTTCACCGACCAGTTGCCCATATGCTTTCGCGGCCCCGCCAAGATCGGCAATGCCGCGCTTCGCGAGGGCCCGCGCCCGGCCGTCGACGCCAAATCGCGCGCGCTGCTGAGCAGCATGTACGCCGGGCAGCCGCTGCTAGAGCAGGTCGAGGAAGGCTTCGCCCTGCGCGACGAGATCGCCCGTGAACTGAGCCCGGCGGTGATGAAGGAGATGGACGCCGCCAGCCGCAACGCCATCAGTGCCAAGGGCTTCGAGCTGGAGGCGCGGCGCATCGCGCGCCTGATGCGCGGCCGCGTGCAACTGGGCTTTGTCGACGTCGGCGGCTGGGACACACACGTCGCCCAGGGCGGCGCTACCGGCACCCTGGCCACCCGCTTCGAGGAACTCGGCCGCGGCCTGGCCGCCTATGCAGAGGAGTTGGGCCTGCAGGCCTGGCAGCGCACCACAGTGATGGTCATCAGCGAGTTCGGCCGCACCTTCCGCGAGAACGGCAACCGTGGCACCGACCATGGCCACGGCAGCGTCTACTGGCTGCTGGGCGGGGGCTTGGGCAAGAGTGGCGTGGCGGGCGAGCAGACCGCGCTCAACGCCAAGACCTTGCATCAGCAGCGCGACTACCCGGTACTGAACGAGTACCGCGGCGTGCTGGGCGGACTGTGGCAGAGGCAATTCGGTCTGAGCAACGAGGCGGTGGCACGGATCTTCCCTGGCGCCGTGGCGCGGGATTTGCAGCTGGTCTAAGCGGCGCGACCAAGGCCCAGCCGGCGAACGGGCCTGGGGCACTTTGGGAGCAATTTCCGTCTGCCCCGCGGGCCGGCAGCTGATACAAACCGTGAACGCTTTTATGCGCTGATCTGCATCAGGCAGGGAGCGCGCCAGAGCCGGACTCGGGAGGCGAGACGGGCATCAACGGCATCAGAAGCCGCACGCACAAGCCCAGCCCCTGCGCGCCCTCGTGCAGGCTCAAGACCCCGCCATGGCGCAGCGCAATGTCATGCGCGATGGCCAGGCCCAGCCCGCTGCCATTGCCACGCGCGGACGGGCCGCGCTGGAAGCGCTGCAGCACCTGCTGGCGCAGCTCCGGCGGGATGCCGGGGCCGGTGTCCTCCACCTCCAGCAGGGCCCAGCCCTCGCGCTGTCCGCTGCGCACGGTGATGCGCGCGCCCTCGCCGGCATAGCTTAGGCTGTTGTGGATCAGATTGGCCAGCAGCTCGCGCAGCAGGAAACCCTGGCCCAGCACCGGCGCGGGCAGGAGCTCGAAGCCCAGATCCATGCCGGCCGCCACCGCTCGCGGCACCCAGTCCTCGGCGGCCTGGGCGGCAATGTCGCGCAGTTCCAGCGGGCGCTGCGGGTCGCGCGGCAGCGCCGCGTCGGCGCGGGCCATCGACAGCATCTGTTGCGCCAGGCGGGCACTGCGGTCCACGCTGGCTTGCAGGCGCTTGAGCAGCGGCTCGATCGCCGGGTCGTGCGGCTCCATCAGGGCGAGCTCGATGTCCGTGCGCAGCGAGGTCAGCGGCGTGCGTAGCTGATGGGCGGCGTTGGAGAGAAAGTCCTGCTGCGCCGAAGCAGCCGCACGCAGGCGCCCGAACAGGCGATTCAGCGCCGCGATCAGCGGCCGCACCTCGGCCGGCACCGGCTGGCCCAGCGGCTCCAGTCGGTCCAGGTCGCGCTGCTCGACCTCGGCGCTCAACTCGCCCAGCGGGCGCAAGCCCTGCTGGATGGCCAGGCGCCCGGCCAGCACCAGGCCGACGGCCAGCACCATCATCGTCGCCAGAACCGCCAGCATCAGCTCGCGGCGCAGCGCATCACGCTTGTAGCCGGTCTCGGCCACGCGCACCTGGCAGACATTGCCAACCACGCCGCAGGCCACGCCTAGGGTGGCCAGTCGCAGCGACTCGTCCTGCAGTTGCGCATCCTGGAACACCCATTCGCCGGCCGCCACCTTGACCGGCGTTGCAGCCAGCTCCTCGTCCCCCAGCAAGACCTGGCCCTCGGGGGCAAGCACCAGATAATAGATGCGGTCGAGCCGATCGAAGCGCAGCGCCCGGTCGGTCTGGCCCGACACTTCGACCAGCAGCTCGCCGTCATGGGTGCGGATGAACTTGCTGATCGCCAGCGCCGTGTCGCCCAGACCCTGGTCGAGCCAGTTGACGGCGGTGTTGCGCATCAGGCTGTAGAGCAGGAAGGTGCCCAGCGGCACGGCGATCAGCAGTGGCAGGATCAGCCACCAGAACAGCCTCTTCTTGAGGCTCAGGGGCTCTGCCAGCGGCTTAGCCAGACACGCCTCCGCCCAGCGGCAGCGATTCCTCCAGCAAATAGCCCAGGCCGCGCACAGTGCGCACCTGGATGCCGGCCGGCTCCAGCTTGGCGCGCAGGCGCGAGATGCAGACCTCGATCGCGTTATCAGTGGTGCTCTGGTCCCAGCCATTGCTGGCCGAGGCGATCTGCTCCTTGGCGATGACCTTGCCGGCTCGCGCCATCATGAAGCCCAGCACCTCCCACTCGCGAGCTGACAGCGCCAGCGCCTCCTCGCCCAGCCAGGCGCGGCGAGCCTCCAGGTCCATGCGCAGGCCGGCCAGGCGCAGTTCGTTGCCCAGCCGCGCCTGGCCGCGGCGCACCAGCGCACGGGCGCGGGCAATCAGCTCGCTCAGCGCGAAGGGCTTGACCAGGTAGTCATCGGCTCCGCCCTCCAGGCCGCGCACGCGGTCCTCCACCGCGTCACGCGCGGTCAGCAGCAGCACCGGCACCTGGCAGCCCTGGGCGCGCACGCGCCGCAGGGTCTCGAAGCCGTCGATGCCGGCCAGGCCAATGTCCAGGATCAACAGCTCGTAGCGGTCCTCGCGCAGGGACAGCGGCACCGGCTCGCCGCGCGCGCTGCAGTCGACCACCCAGCCCTGCGAGCGCAGGGCACGGGCCGTCGACTCGGCCAGGATCTCATCATCTTCGACCAGCAGGATGCGCACGTTGAATCGCTTGAAGCGGCGGGTGTGGGAACAGGGCGGAGCTTAACGCGAGCCGGGCTCCGCAAGCCTTCTGCAAGCTTGCGGACAAGTCCCCGACAAGCTGGCCAGCTAGCCTCGCGGGCATGCAAGTTATGCCCGCCCTGCTGCTGTTCCACGGCCTCGACGCCACGCCCCTGGCACAGCTCGAGTTGCAGGCGCTGGCGCAGGCCCTGCGCCGCGACGGCCTGGAGGTCGTCCTGCCCCGCCTGCCCGCCCGCGATGCGCGCGTACTGCCCTTCGAGCAGTGGCTGGACCAGGCCCGCGACCACTACGACGCGCTGGCACGGCAGCACGGCGACGCAGTGCTCGTCGGCGGCCTGGGCAGCGGCGCGCTGCAGGCCATGGCCCTGGGCCTGCAGCGCCGGCCGGCGGGCCTGCTGCTGCTCTCGCCTTGTTTGCACCTGCTTGACCTGCGCACGGCCCTCGGGCGCTGCCTGCGCCAAGGCGCCGAGGCGGCGCCGCTCGCCGCGCTGTTCCAGACCTGGCGGCTGCAGCACTATCTGCGCCCGCATCTGCAGGACGTGCGTGCGCCGATGCTGCGTCTGGATGGGGCGGGGGCCGGGCGAACGCTGGACTTCCTGCGCGAACAGTTTCCGCCCCAGCCCCTCGCCGCCTGAGCTCGCGGCGCCGCTATGCTGTTCTCTTGCATCGCAAGGGAGAGCCACTGATGAACCCGACCCGCATCGAACGCGACAGCATGGGCGAGATGGCCGTGCCGCTGGACGCCCTGTACGGCGCGCAGACACAGCGCGCGCTGCTCAACTTCGAAGGCATCGGCGGGCCGATGCCGGCGCGCTTCACCCAGGCCCTGCTGCGGGTCAAGGCAGCCGCAGCGCGTGCAAATGTGGCGCTGGGCCAGTTGCCAGCCGACATCGGCCTGGCCATCGAGGAGGCCTGCGCCGCCCTGGTACTGGAGCCCGACTTCATGCGCCACTTCCCGGTCGACGTGTTCCAGACCGGCTCGGGCACCAGCAGCAATATGAACGCCAACGAGGTGCTGGCGACCTTGGCCTCGCGGCGCCTGAATCAGGCGGTCAGCGCCAACGACCACGTCAATGCCAGCCAGAGCAGCAATGACTCCATTCCCTCGGCCCTGCACATCAGCGCGGCTCTGGCCCTTCATGAGGCGCTGCTGCCGGCGCTGCTGGGCCTGGTGGCGGCGATCCGCGCCAAGAGCGCAGCCGAGGGTCATCACATCAAGACCGGTCGCACCCATTTGATGGACGCAATGCCGGTGCGCCTGGGCCAGGTGCTGGACGGCTGGGCGGCGCAGATCGAGGCACAGATCGCGCAGCTGCAATCGCTGCAGCCGCGCATTCAAGCTCTGGCCCAGGGCGGCACCGCAGTGGGCACCGGCATCAATGCTCACCCGGACTTCGCCGCGCGCTTCTGCGCAGAACTCTCAAGCCTGACCGGCCTGCCCTTCACGGTGGCGCCGGACTTCTTTGCCGCGATGGGCTCGCAGGACACGGCGGTGGCCCTGTCCGGCGCGCTGAAGGGCCTGGCGGTGAGCCTGATGAAGATCGCCAACGACCTGCGCTGGATGAACTCCGGCCCGCTGGCCGGCCTGGCCGAGATCGAGCTGGAGGCGCTGCAGCCCGGATCAAGCATCATGCCCGGCAAGGTCAACCCGGTGATCCCGGAAGCCGTGGCCATGGCCGCCGCCCAGGTGATCGGCAATGACGCCACCATCACCATCGCCGGCCAGAGCGGCAATTTTGAGCTGAACGTGATGCTACCGCTGGTAGCCCACAAGCTGCTGGACAGCTTGCATCTGCTGGCCAAGACCAGTGCGTTGTTGGGCACAAGGGCCATCGCCACCTTCAGAGTCAACGAACCGCAGCTGCAAAAAGCACTCGCCCGCAACCCCATTCTGGTCACCGCGCTGAACCCGGTGATCGGCTACCTGAAGGCCGCGGCCATCGCCAAGCGGGCCTATGCCGAGGGCCGGCCGGTGCTGGATGTGGCGGAAGAAGACAGCGGGCTGGACCGCAAGACGCTGGAGAACTTGCTTGACCCGGCCAAGCTCACGCGAGGCGGGCTTTGAGCGCGCGGCTTACTGCGAGATCTGGATCACCCCGCGCACGACCGGATAGATCTGGTTCTGCCAGCGCCGGCCGCTGAACACGCCGTAGTGGCCCACATTGGGCTGGACGTAGTGGGTGCGCATATAGGGCCGCAGATTGCTGGCCAGGTCCTGCGCG
>Ga0187843_10002809_pt1 | contig 10356 bp, 3 predicted proteins | sample SpaLakP09_SKY_43_FD_134516 | JGI IMG/M metagenome (GOLD analysis project Ga0187843, IMG submission 134516) | Oligotrophic lake water microbial communities from Sparkling Lake, Wisconsin, USA - SP09_SKY_43 | ecosystem: Environmental > Aquatic > Freshwater > Lake | place: USA: Sparkling Lake... | reverse complement strand
CCGAGCTCGCGGAGCTTTTGCAGCTCTGCCTTGGCCTCAGCCTTCTTTCCCGCAGCAAGATAGAACTTAGCCAAATGCAGGCGATGTAAATGGGCCGCGGGCTCCAATTCAAGCGCTTGTTTCTGCACCGTAATTGCTTGATCATACTTGCCTTGCGAGGCATAGATCTCGGCAAGAGTATCTTGTAAGGCGGCCTGTTTCGGCTGCAATTGCACCGCCTTTTGCGCATATTCGAGTGCTTCCGGCTTCTTGTTGCGATTCAGCAGCCAGGCCACATTATTCATAGCGGCAGCATTGTTCGGCTGGATCTTCAGAACTTCACGATAGTACTCTTCAGCCAACTCATAGTTCTTTTGCGCCAGCGCTGTATCACCCAAATAATAGGTGAAGGCCATGTCATTCGGGTTCTTCTTGAGCCAGCTAACGGCCAATACGCGCGCATCCGAAGACTTGTCACTCAAACTCAAAGCATGGTGCAGTTTAATCGCCACCTCAGTCGTAGGAGTTTTGGCAAAGGCCAAACGATAGGCACTTGCAGCCGCCGCCCAATCGCGCCGACTTTCTTCTAGCTCACCTTCCAGCAATTGGCCGGTTGAATCATTGGCATGCTGTTTCTGTACGACTTTGACCATCTGGCGTGCCGCCTCAATTCGACCATTGGCCAAGTCCAATCCAATTGAGAGTCGCTGCGCTGGTAGATATTGCTCGTTCACAGCCAAGGCCCGCTTGAGACTTTGCGCCGCGGCGGCCGAATCCTTTTCCGCCAAATAATGCTCGGCTAGCTTTGTATAGGGCAGCGGCGAGTTCGGCTGCAAAGCCGCCCATTTATTCAAGGTCGCGACGACTTGGCTGGAAAGACCGTTCAGTTGTTCAACCTGAGCCAACACGGCCAACATTTCAACTTGATCTGGCAAGGCATTCGCACCGTCCTGTGCCGCGGCCAGGGCCGCCTTAAGGTCCTGTCGGTCGATCTGCTTTCGAATCAAACCCAGGCGCGGCGCAAGTTCGCCAGGATTCTTTCGAACAAGCTGGGAAAGCGCTTCAATCGTCGCAGCTTCGCCACTACCCGTTCGTGATTTGAGTTCATTCACACTCAGTTGGGCAGGAATGCTTGTTGGGTCTACTTCCAATAGCGATTGAAATCTTTTCAATGCAAGTTCCGGCTTTTTGTCCGCCAGATCAAGATTCGCCAAACTAGACACCGCCGGATAAAACTTGGGGTCTTTTTTCAGTGCTTTCTCAAACGCCTCAACCGCAAGTTTTCGGTTGCCACGCCCTAATTCGATGCGCCCGCGCAGATTATCGGCGGTAGGTGAATTGGGCTGTTTCTTCTCAATCGAGTCAATGGCAGACAAGGCCTTTTCCCATTGATTTTTTCCCGCGTAAACGCTCACCAACGCCATGTCTGCTGTGATTTCATTTTCCGAAGCAGAAATAACCCGCAACTCGTCGAAGCCACGCTCATCACCTTTCGCCACTTGTGCCAGGGCCAACGCCGTGCGGCTACGCGAATCCTTGGGATTGATCTTGACCGCTTTTTCAAAATACGCTTCAGCCGTCTTGGTCTCGCCACGCTGCAGTTCTGCTTCGGCCGCCAGCGCGTAGGCCGCCGGGACTCCGGCACTCTCCTCCAACAAGGGTTGCAAGGCCGCGATGGCTTTCGCTGGCTCACCACCGCGCAAATAGATTTGAGCCAGCATTAAGCGGCTTTGGCCCTGCATGGATGGTGGCGCGCCCTTGATAAACTTGGTTAGATAGTTCTCGGCCTGCGCAAACGAGCCCCTTCTAAACTCAACCACGCCCGCCAATTGTAAGGTTCGCAAATTATCTGGTGCGACCTTCAATAAAAATTGAGATTGCTCTTGCGCGGTTTTTAAATCACCACTGTCAAGCGCCATCAAGCCAATAAAGAATTTTGTTTGAGGATGATTTGGCAGTGCAAGCTTCATCTCCTCCAACTGCTTCTTTGCCTCCACCGCTTGCTTTTTCCCTAGCAAGGTCCAGATCACCGCGACATGCGACAGCACATTCCTGCTGTCAATCTTCAAGGCCTGCCTGTACGCCACCAGCGCCTCATCTGCTGCACCGCTGCTTTCTAACAAATAGTCACCCTTTAGCTGCCAGGCCTCGGCACTATTGGGCGCCTGCGCCAGTAATTTCTCTAGCGAAACTTTGACCTGCTCAAAACTGCGCTGATGCATCAGCATCTTGATATTCAAAACTTGCGCCGTAATATTTTTCGGATCTGACTCAAGCGCCTTTGCCAAGGCTTTGTTGGCTTCATCAGTCTTACCCAGTTGCGCGAACGCATATCCGATATTGGCTTGCAGCTCTGCATTCGCCGAAGGGGTGGCTAGCTTGACCTCTCCAAACTTGCTGATCAATGGCTCCAACTTATTTTGGGCCAACATGCTTTGCGCAAGCAGCGGAGCAAGCTCTTCACCTGACCAACCTTGCTCCTGCGCTTTGCCCAATTCAACCTCAGCGCCAACAAAGTCCCCGCTCTCCAATAGCAATTTGCCCAACAAGAAGCGTGCTTCCGCATTGTTTGCGTCCTTCTGCAAGGCATTCTTCAGTTGAATGACTGCAGCCTTGGGATCCTTTTGAGCAATATGCTGTTTGGCCGAACTCAGCAACTTCTCTGGCGAGTCGCCGGTGCAAGCGGCAAACAGCAAGGGCAAAGCCAAAAGCAACGGTGTCAGAACGCCGTTCTTTGTTTTCATGCGCGTCATCCCAGTCCCTATCGTTAATTCAAGCAACTTGCAATTTATTCATCAGGTCGTAGAGCGTCGGGCGACTCACGCCCAGCAGCCCGGCGGCCTTGCCGATATTTCCATTGGTGCGTGCCAACGCAGTGACCAAGGCCTCACGTTCAGCGCGCTCCCGCACGGCACGCAGACTCAAGCTGCCAGCCGCTTCACTGTCGGCACTCAATTCAACCGGCAGATCCAGATCGTCCAAAGTCACCCGATCGCCGTCCGCCATAATGGAAGCGCGCTTGATAACATTCTGCAATTCGCGCACATTGCCGGGCCAGGTATGAGCTTCGATGGCACGCACGGCATCTTCGGAAAAACTCATGCCGCCCCGTCGACGCTCGCTCGCAAACCGCTTCAAGAAGACGTTGGCAAGCAAGACGGGGTCGCCCAAACGATCTCGCAAGGGAGGAATATCGATCACGATTTCGGCCAAGCGGTAGTACAAGTCTTCCCGGAAGCGCCCCTCGGCAATTTGTCCCTTGAGGTTTTGGTGTGTGGCCCCCAGGACCCGCACATCGATGGGAATTTCCTGACGCCCGCCGACTCGTTCAATCGTGCGCTCCTGCAGAAAGCGCAAGAGCTTGGCCTGCAAAGACAGAGGCAGATCGCCAATCTCATCTAGCATCAAGGTGCCACCATTGGCCGTCTCAATCTTGCCCATGGTGGTTTTGGAAGCCCCGGTGAAGGCGCCCTTTTCGTAACCGAACAACTCACTTTCAAGCAGATTCTCGGGGATGGCGGCGCAGTTGATCGCGACAAAGCGACCTTTGCGCTTGGAGGCGTCGTGCAGGCCTTGGGCCAGCAATTCTTTGCCGGTTCCGCTCTCACCAAGAAGCAAGACCGTCGCATCGCTGCTGGCCACCTTTTCGATCATTCGGCTGACCCGCAGCATGCCAGCATCCCGTGTCACCAAGCCGCTGAGAACATCGGCATGCTGGAGGTTCTGCAGGCGGCGGTTCTCCTGCTGCAACTCATAAAGACGGTAGGCGCGCTCGACGCTTAGGCTCAGCACTTCCGGCTCTACCGGTTTGGCCAAGAAGTCATAAGCACCCATGCGAATGGCACGCAGGGCGTTTTCTTGATCATTCTGGCCGGTCAGGACAATGACCTTGACCATGGGGTCGATCTCCAGCAACTTCTCCAGGCATTTAAAGCCTTCAGATACCGAATCACGGTCGGGCGGCAGGCCCAAATCCATCGTAACCACGGCAGGATTGCTGCGACGAAACTGCAGCACGGCAGAGGCGACATCATCCGCCAACACCGAGTCAAAGCGATCCAAGGACCACTTGAGCTGTTTTTGCAGCGACAAATCGTCCTCGACGATCAAGAGTGGCTGTTGCGGGCGTTCTGGACTCATGGGGACAGAGCTGCTGTGATGCTGGAGCCCGGGGATGAATGAAAAAGCGGCAACAAGATCGTCACCAAAGTCCCCTGACCTAGTTTGCTTTCTACTTCGATTTTTCCACCCAATTCTTGTAGATATTGATAGCTTTCAAAAGCTCCGATTCCCATGCCAGTCTCTTTAGTGGTTTGAAAAGGCTTGAAGAGCTTGTTTTGAACAAACTCTTCGCTCATGCCACAACCGTCGTCACTGATCTGGACTCGGGCCTGGCTGCCGCTCTTGTCAAGCTGCACGCTGACTCGCCCAGAAACCGGGGTCGCATCCATCGCGTTTTGCACCACATGCCCAAGGACGCGCTCGATTCGCTCGCCATGCCCTCTTGTACTGACTCCAGGACTGAGTTGCAAATCGAGCTTACGCCCTTTCGCCGCCGCGGCTTGCGATAGACGTCTGAGAATTTGCTCCAGGTCCACGCCGCTAACCACGCCATGGGGTTTATCCCCCTCACGCAGTTGCAGCATGAGTTGACGCATCTTTTCCAGCGAGTTTTCCACCGTATCTAGCATGTCCTGCTGAAACTCTGGGTTGTCACGCAGACGCTTGGCGTTCTTCATCATCAAGGACAACTGGGTCACGATGTTCTTTAGATCATGGACCACAAAAGCCGACATCCGATTGAACGCGTCAAATTTCTTGGCTTCCAGCAAGGCCTCGGCGGCTTGCATCTGGGCCAGATAGCTGGAGGCTTGGCGACTGGCGGTTTTCAATAGGTCGCGCACCTCCCAGTTCACCTCAATGTGGGCGCGAGCACGACCCAACAGCACAAAACCGATCAGGTCTTGACCCACCAGCAGGGGAATGACAAGCCAATATTTGGCATCGGCCAACAGCCAACTCGGCGCGCAGAGGCCCTCATACTCGGGCTGACTCCGCCTGGCCTGATCCAGATCGACGATCCAGGCACGCTCCCGCAAGAATGCACAAAACGCTGACCGCGCCGATTCATCGATTGTCTGTGGAGGTAGGTTCCAGCGTGCGGTCTGCACAATGTCGCCCGCCTGTCCTCGCTGCAGCCAGAGGGCACCCGCGGGGCTTTCAACCAGATTGGCCAGGGCCTTCACGACGGTCTCACCCACCTCCTGCGGCGCTCCGCTGGATGAGAGCGTGGCGGTGAAGCGCAGCCATTCCTCTCGGTAGTCGTAGCGGTAATTGAAGAAGTTCTTGGAGATATAGACCTTGAGCTGGGAGCGCAGCGAGCCCGACAAAACCAGCACAGCCAGCCCCAGCAGGGCACAAGACACCAGCGCCAGTTGCAAGGCCCGGCCCCATTCGCCGCCGGTATAGCGCACGTAATAGCCCACGGCCGAAATCAGCAGCAGATAGGCGCCCACCAACAAGAGACTGGCGGAATGAAAGACGGCTGCCCGGGAGACATGCAATTTGTCCAGCCAATCCACATGGCGCCGCGAAGCAACAAAAAGCAGCGGTACGGCGGCCGCATGAACCGCGGCTCGCACGCTCAAGGCGTCCCCGTCGAATTCGCGGAACAAGGCCGCTTGTGAGAACACAAACAGATCAAAAGCAAAAATGGTCGCCAAACCCAGGCACGCGGGTTTGGCATTCCAGCGCGCGTCGCCGCTCGCATTGCGCAGGAGTTGCTCGACCAGCAAGAGCCCCGCCACCGCCAAAGCCAGGGCGGCGAAAGCGCTAGGCCGGGCCAATCCATTGGACCATTGGCTTGCCAGACCCCGGCTGATCAGCAGCCCCAAAGAAAGGCCTAAGCAAATCAAAAGCAAGGGAAGGAATTGGGAAGATTTGGCCCGCTCAGCCCCTGTACCTGCCGGCTGCAAGAGCAGCAACAGAAACAAAAACCACAGCGCGTACCGCGCCCAATCGGCCAATGGAAGGGCCCAAAGTTCCAGCCAAATGGGCGGACGCGAAACCTGCGCGCCCAAACTCAGGGCAGCCCAGAGCGCGCTGCAAGCTAGAGCCGCGACAAAAACATAGGAAACCGGATTGGCAGCCGCGCTCTTCTTCCACCACAGGCGGAGGCCAAAACTCAGCGCAAAACTAGCGTAGGCGATCACCGCCAGCAAGTCACCGATCAGGCCGAGATCAAGCAATCCATTGAGCATGCGAGATTGAACCATGCAATCCGGACCCCGGAATTGGCGCTAACGCCAAGCCGGTGTCGAGGATTAGCGAGCGCCTTTGCCTGTCAGCACAACAGCAACGGTCTCCAGCATGATCAGGAGATCAAGAAACAGCGTGTGATTCTTGACGTAGTACAGGTCGTACTGCAGTTTCTCGACCGAATCTTCAACGGTCGAGCCGTACTCGTAGCGAACCTGGGCCCAGCCGGTAACACCGGGCTTCACGCTTTGGCGTACGGCGAAATATGGAATCTTGCTGATCAGTTCATCGACAAAGTACTGGCGCTCGGGGCGTGGCCCCACCATGCTCATATCGCCTTGCAGAACATTGATCAGTTGCGGCAACTCATCGATACGGACCTTGCGGATGAAGCGACCGACCCGGGTGACGCGATCGTCGTTGACCGTGGCCCAGCGTGGCTTGCCATCTTTTTCCGCGTCGGTACGCATGCTGCGGAACTTGATGACATTGAAGGGTTTGCCATTCAAACCCACTCGTTCCTGCCGGTAGAACACCGGGCCGGCGGATTCCAACTTGATCATCGCCGCCGTCACAAGCATCACCGGCAAGGCTGCAACAAAGATGGCCGCCGCACAAATAATATCGAAGACACGCTTGATGGAGGTGCGCACCACCCCTTGGTTGAAGCCATCACCAAAGATCAGCCAACCCGCATTGACATGGCTGATCTTGATTTGTGCCAGGGTCTTTTCGAAGTGGGTGGCAATATCCACCACCCGAATCCCGTAAATCTTGCAGTCCAGCAATTGACGCAGAGGCATGCTGCCGCCACGCCGCTCGGACAAGGCAACCACAATCTCGTTCACATGCAGTTGGCGAGCGGTTTCCGTCAGGCTGCCACGCATTTCAAGAATCTCGCTGCCCGGAATGCAGGAACTCTCTTCGTTCGGGCCGGGTAGATAGCCGACGATTTGTGCGTGCGGATCCGATGCCTTCAAAGTCTGCCCCACCGAGCGAGCAGCTTGGCCGGAACCAAAAATCAAGATCCGGGTCCGCAGGCGCGACTGGGCATTGGAATGAGCGGCGTAAACCCGATGCACCATCACGGCGGCAACGGCGGCCATCGCTACCAGAGTCACCAGGTCACGATGGCTGGAATTGGCTGGCAGAAAGCTGAAGATGGCATAAGCCAAGGGCAGACCAAACATCAGGCCCAGCAAGGCGCGGGCGCATGACTCGGTCACGGAACGGTTGTGCACATGTTGGTACAGGCCGCTCGCCGAATTGATCACGAACATGCAGCCCGCCAGCGACAGACCATGGGACGCAACAAAGGGGATGGCGGAGGAAGCGGCGTCGCCCTGACTCAGCACAACAGCAACCACCGCAAACAAAATCAGGCCCAAGTCAAAGAACACTTGGAGCAGGGTCTGCCTGTGCAGGTAATGACTGAATATTCGGACCATGACTTTCCCCTGTACATCAATACCAAATGAGTCCGATCACAGCAACCGTTGAAGCCGAATTGAGGTGCAGCGCATGCGCTTGCAGGGCCAAGGGCTCCATGCCGACCGAACTTGAACCTAGCCAAAGTCTTTCGCTGAGACTTGCTCGGCTCGCGAGGCGATGATGCCTGCACAAGCCCCCGTTGAAAGCCCCCCGTTTAGAGGGTGCCCAGCGGTATAAATCCTCAGTTTTTTGACAATCTCCGAACGTCTTTGCCAAAACGCTCTTTCGAGGCCCAGAGTAGAGCTCAGGAATGTTGCAATTGATGCCTTCAAGCAGAGGAGGAGCGTGCGTTTTGCACATGGGCTTGGCTCTTGCGAAAAGATGTCGGATTCAACCCGCAAAAAATCCGCGCAGCCTTTGCGAACACCCGTCGCGAAACCAAATAGCAGCAGTTTTGACCCGAGCGATCAAAAGAGGAACTATTCCCAAGAATCAGGCTTCAGCCTTCAACAGGGCGAATAAGCCTGCTTCGTCGATCACGGCAAGACCTAGTTCGCGCGCCTTGTCGAGTTTGGAGCCCGCGTCTTCACCGGCGACGACAAAATGTGTTTTTTTCGAAACCGAGCCGCTGACCTTGCCGCCGGCCGCCTCGACCAATTCTTTGGCTTGATCGCGTGACAGCGTCGGCAGGCTGCCGGTCAAGACCAAGGTCTTGCCCTGCAGCGGCTGGGGCCCACGCGCTGCCGCAGCCCCCGCGCCTTCTTCCCAGCTCAGCCCTGCCGCGCGGAGTTGCTCGACCACCTCGCGGTTGTGAGGCTGGGCGAAGAAGGTGTGGATGCTGCGCGCCACGATGGGGCCCACATCCTTGACCTCCAGCAATTGCTCGCTGCTGGCATCCATCAATTGATCGAGGCTGCCGAAATGGCGGGCCAGGTCTTTGGCCGTGGTCTCGCCCACCTGGCGTATGCCCAAACCAAACAGAAAGCGCGCCAGAGTCGTGTGCTTGCTCTTCTCCAGCGCATCCACAATGTTTTGAGCGCTTTTGTCCGCCATGCGCTCCAAAGCCGCCAGCTTGGCCACACCCAGCTTGTAGAGCCCGGGCAGGCTGGCGACGATGCCCGCGTCCACCAGCTGATCAACCAATTTGTCACCCAGGCCCTCGATGTCCAGGGCCCGCCGGCCGGCGAAATGCAGAATCGCCTGTTTGCGCTGGGCCGGGCAGAACAAGCCGCCGGTGCAGCGCCAATCCACCGAAACACGGGCTTCGTTCTCTTCTTTGGCAATCTCGCTTTGGCAGACCGGGCATTGACCACCCAGGCGCTTGTACAGATCGAAGGGCTCGCCCACATCGGCCGGGCGGCGCTCCAGGACCACCCCCACCACCTCGGGAATCACGTCCCCGGCCCGGCGCACGATCACGGTGTCGCCGATGCGTACATCCTTGCGCCGGGCTTCTTCCTCGTTGTGCAGGGTCGCGTTGCTGACGGTCGTGCCACCGACGAAGACCGGATCCAACTTGGCCACGGGCGTCAGCTTGCCGGTACGGCCGACCTGGATATCGATGCCCAGCAAGATAGTCAGCTGCTCTTGCGCCGGGTATTTATGCGCCACCGCCCAGCGCGGCTCGCGGCTGACAAAACCCAGGCGCTGCTGCAGCGCTCGGTCGTTGACCTTGTAGACCACCCCATCGATATCAAACGGCAGCGTATCCCGCTTGGCACCCATGCGCTGATGGAACTCGACCAAGCCGGCCGAGCCCTGCACCACCGCGCGATCCGCGCAAACCGGCACGCCCATGCCGGCCAAGGCATCCAGCAGGGCGCTGTGCGTCGCCGGAACCTCCCAACCCTGCACCTCGCCCAGGCCGTAGGCGAAAAAGCTCAGGGGACGCTTGGCGGCGATGCCAGGGTCAAGCTGGCGCACCGCGCCGGCCGCCGCATTGCGCGGATTGACAAAGGTCTTCTCGCCCGCCTCTCTTTGACGCTCGTTCAGGCGCTCAAAGTCATCGCGACGCATATACACCTCGCCGCGCACCTCGATCACCGGCGCACTCACGCCGACCAAGCGCAAGGGGATCTGGCCTATGGTGCGAATGTTCTGGCTCACGTCCTCACCGGACTCGCCATCCCCACGCGTGGCCGCCTGCACCAGCAGACCGGCTTCATAGCGCAGATTGATGGCCAGGCCATCGAACTTCAGCTCGGCCGCATATGCCAAGGCCGGGGCCTCGGGCGGCAACTCCAGTTCACGACGCACACGCGCGTCGAAGTTCTCGGCCCCGCTGGCCTCGGTATCGGTCTCGGTGCGGATGCTTAGCATGGGCACGGCATGCCGCACCGAGGCGAAGCCATCCAGCACCTTGCCGATCACCCGCTGGGTCGGCGAGTCCGGCGTCAGCAGCTCGGGGTGGGCGGCCTCCAAAGCCTGCAACTCCTGGAACAAGCGGTCGTACTCGGCATCGGGCAGCGTGGGCGCATCCAGCACGTAGTAGAGATGGGCATGGTGATTCAAGCTCGCGCGCAAGGCGGCGGCACGATCGGAAGGGGCGATGGAACTCTGACTCATGGCCCGAATTGTGGCCGAGTCCGGCGAGGCGATTGGCAGTTCAATGGCTGCCCTGCAAAAAAGCCAGGGCTCGCCCACCGACAATGCAGGGATGAGCACAAAATTTTTCAGGATGGCCCTGCT
>Ga0187843_10002808_pt1 | contig 10356 bp, 12 predicted proteins | sample SpaLakP09_SKY_43_FD_134516 | JGI IMG/M metagenome (GOLD analysis project Ga0187843, IMG submission 134516) | Oligotrophic lake water microbial communities from Sparkling Lake, Wisconsin, USA - SP09_SKY_43 | ecosystem: Environmental > Aquatic > Freshwater > Lake | place: USA: Sparkling Lake... | reverse complement strand
TGTACCACGTCGAGGCATTCCCTCTCCATTTATCACCACTACATCACCTCTCATTGTTCCTGCAGGAATCTTTACAGCAAGACCTGTAGGATGTGCTGGATGCCCCTGAATCATAATTTCTGTTCCTAGAAGCGCCGCAGCGAGATTAATATTCACTACAGTTGAAAGATCATCACCAAGGCGAGTTAGTGTAAGATTGTCATCATTTTCCTGAAGAACAATATGAACGTCACTTGGCATTTCATACTCATGTTGATCTGATGACTCATTATGAAACTCGATTACATCACCCGCCTTCATACCAGGTTCAATTGTGATCGTCAGCATCTTCTCCTGTGTCTTAAACTTCATTCCACGACATGTATTACAGGGGCCGTTTTGTTTACGACCTTCTCCAGAACAAGCCCCACATGGACCCCGCTGAATAGCCTGAATACCTGGGCCAAAAACAACACGCTGTTCGTGAACCCCAGATCCATTGCACTGCCCGCACTGTGTAAAACTGGTGGCACCAACACCCTTACAATCATCACAAAACTTCTGACGCTTGAACTTCATTTGGCTCGTCTTTCCAAAAAAAAGATCGCGAAGAGTAAGACCAACTTCAAGCACCTTTGGTGGCCCCTTGTGACGCTTCTGTTGCTGAGGCGCTCCACCCATGCCAAAGGGCATACCAAAGGGCATTCCTCCTCCAAACATACCGTTAAACATACTTCCCATGTCAAATGGGACACTATGCCCTTGATTATGTTGTTCTGAACCAGGCACTTGGCCGGTCTGGTCGTAATAACTACGCTTCTGACTATCTGATAAAACTTCATATGCCTCCTGAATCTTATTAAATCGCTCTTCACTGCCACCCTTATCTGGATGCTCTGTTTTCGATAACTTAAGATAGGCTCGACGGATATCCTGTGAATCTGCACCCTGTTGAAGACCTAAGTAGCCATAGAGTGACATATCTCTTTTTTAAAGATAGTTGCATCCTTTTAAACCAATATGTAACGAGCCAAGCACACCACGTTAACAATTATTTCTTGCCGTCCTTTTGAAATCTAATGGCGGGGGAAATAATGGAACACATGCCTTTTTTGATAAATCACATTTACCTGAAACACATGCGTCATCTCTATTACAATAGCCACTTGAAATACTATTAATTGAAATACAGCCATTTTCAATACTAGTATCATCAATCATATAACATAGTTCTCCAGTATTGCATTTTGAATCGAGAGGAATGCTTTTTACAATACAATCTTGCTTAAACCCCTCTAAATATTCAAAATTGTATCTGTAGATTATTATTATAACAAGTACAAAATAAAATATTAGAAGATATTTCATATAACTATATATTTATGATATTCTAATAGGCGGGTCTCGGGTGAGTAACATCAAAGTTACCGCCAAGTGCCAAAGTTAAGAACGCCCAAAGGGCGCTCTTAACTTAGCCTACTTGCCTATGTAGTGTTGTAGGCAAAAAAGAAGTACCCCTTGAAGGGGTACTTCTTTTTGGCACAACACGTTAGAACATAAAGATACATTGTATATTCTTTAGAGAATGATATCCCCTACAGGATATTGGAAATTAGATGGTCCCAGTTTTGATAAAGAACATGTTTACGATCATTCTCTTTCAGATGCAATTATTGTCTTGGCAAAATCAAAGAATGTAGCTAAAACTTATGATTTTGGTTGTGGACACGGTCTCTATACTGCAGATTTTATTAGAGCAGATATTTCCTGTAAGGGATTTGACGGCAATCCAATTACAGCCACTATACCAAACTGTGAAGTTCGAGATCTTACTGATTCATGGCAAGAACCTCCAGTTGATTTTCTTCTATGTCTTGAGGTATGCGAGCATGTACCAAAAGAACATGAGACTGCTCTTCTTAATACTCTTACTCGTCATGTAAAATCCGGTGGAACACTTATTATATCATGGGCTATACCAGGTCAGGGGGGTCTAGGGCATGTAAATTGTAAGACGAATAAGGATGTTATAAATCAACTAGAGGGGCTTGGGTTTATTTATAATAAGGAAGAATCGGAGTTTCTTCGAAACTCTTCAAAAGAGCCATGGTTTAAAAATACGATTATGTGCTTTTTGCGCGCCTAGTTTTTTGGCGCCTAGTTTTTTGGCGCGCTTTTTTCTAAAAAGCGCAAAAAGCGCACAGGTTTAAACTAGTTCAAAATCATATAAACAGGTATGTTTAAAACAAGTCTTATATGTCAAGATGAATCTGTCAATTTACTTAATAAGGTACTAGACGATCCTCCACATCTTTTCTTTTCAGGTGGATATGGTTCAGGAAAAACTACAATTCTCCATGAATTTCTGGCGGCCTACTTCAAAAATAAGAATATGGTACCGTCAAAGGATATGATTTTATGGTTATCATCCGAGCAGGATCGTGGAATTCATTGTGTTAGACAGTCTGTTGCTGAATTTGTTAGACATACATCTGCAACTCCAGGAATTTATAGATGGATTATAGTCGATGATGCCGATTCATTGCCTATAATTTCACAGCAGGCTCTTCGTAGACCGATGGAAACACATTCACATACTACGCGATTCCTATTTTGTAGTCGACATGTAGGTGATCTAATTCAACCTCTTCGTTCTCGGTGTATGCATCTAGAATTAGACACAATTTCACCAATTTACCTGGTTAGTCATTTTTTAAAAGAGCAGGGTTATACAAATATAACACTATCTAGATCAGCTGTTGCAGTTTTTTTATCAATAGCACAGACGCCGACACAAATTCGTAATATTACGCGAATTCTGGGAAATAAATTTGCAGAAAAAGCACCCTATGAATTAAACGAGCATGATATTATTGACAATTTCTCCGCCCCATCATTTTCTCTTTGTTTAAATCTTCTAAAGGCTTATGTGAATAATAAAGATACAGAACTTATTCCAATTTTTATCGATCTTTGGACAACTGGGATTAGTTATGAAGATTTTTTACATGAACTTGATTCCTCTTTACATATGATTGGTATAATTCCAGCATGTATATCCCAAAAGATTCATCAGCTCCTTTTGCGTGGATGGATCTATTTCGCACAAGGAAAAACACATACTCTTGATATGATGAGACTATTTCTAGAAACCTAATATAATAATACATGTTAGGAAAATGTCTAAACCAATTAAAATATTTCGAAAAGAACCATCCCGTGAACTTACAGAAGATATACTTATTCATATGGGATTTATCGGATTTCATGATCTTCGATGGTTTGCACGTAGTGAAATTAACACATCAAAACTGGAAGAATGGCTTCCAATATTAGAATCATATTATTTGCCGTGCAAGGCCAAACGATTTATACATAATTGGACGACCGGTTCAATTATCACAGTGCTTAGACATATTCTTCATTCTCATGGATATCACCTTCAGAAAGAAGAACGACTTTATAATGGTCGTAAAACATTTTTATATCAGATACAGTCGCAAACGGCTTTTACTGATCTAAGTGGTGCATCATTAGAAGTAACCTTCGATTAACCACGAATAAACAAATGCTTGATAACAAGATCACTTTCTAGGATCTGGCTCTCACTCATTTTTAAGAACCAACCAAACGCCTCTCGCTCAAGTATTTCAGGATACGGGATAGGGATATAGACACCCTTCTTAGATATATCGAAGGGTAGAATTCCGTCTGTACCTGATGCTAGAAGATCTTCTATTTCAATCCGCCTGCGATTCCCACCCTTTCTAGAAATTTCAGGGAGGCGAACAACAACCACATCCGCTTGAAACTTTTCAATTGCATCAACTGCATCAGCGAGTTCATCGTGTCTGAACTCTGCTCCACCAGAGCGCCACTCTAGGCGCTGGCGCACCTTAGCTTCCCAGTCAATAAAAACAGGATGTTCGGGTCTTGGAGACCAGAGTACATCAAGTGCAGGAGCATCATTCGTCTTTGCATATGTTTCATCAGGATTTGTTCCAAAAAATACGACCTTATCTTTTTGAACTTTAGGAAGAGGATTTAACCATATTGTAGCAGGGGATACCCATAGACCTCCCCACTTTTTTAAAACTGCTGCCCGAATCCAATTTAATTCAGGTGCGCGAACAATTGCAGCAGGGTTTTGAAGTGGTGTTGGAAGATGCTCCCATCCCCCAAAACGTAAGGCAAGATCCTCTAATCCACCAATAACCTCAAATCTAAACTGACCCTTTAGCTTTTTAACAATACTTTCATAACATAAATTGAGAAACGGAAGATTAATGGCCCGATGCGATGAACGTGACATAAAATCGGACCAATTGCGACTGTTTATATCACTCGTATTCACGAATACCCATACAACCGGCATATCCTTTCCGCGCTCTAATAAATTCTTATCTTGAAACGGATTAATATCACGATATTGATCGACGATTAACCAGCCTGTAGTTATTGCAACTAATGCAACTATGCCCGGAACTATAAACTCTTTTTTTAGCATATCTAATGCTTCCTACCGTGGAGAACTTTTTTCTACAGCCAACTAGACATTATCCTCTGTTATTCTTTTTTTGCATAGTAGGTCCCTCCGTTAACACGAGCTGTTTCATTCTAGCAAAATAATCATCTGCCATACTCATTTCTTGTGCGGCTCGAAGAGATCGCTCCTTCTCTTTTTTGGCTTGAAATGCTTCGGCCTCTTGAATCGCCTGCATCTCTCTGTCACTCAACGGCTCAGGCGCCTTCTTTCTCGCACCGGCATAAGTATCAAAATTTCTGTTTTCAATAGATACATTTGATACCTGGTGTGTAAAGGCACTTTCACTCGTATATGCATTTCTAAGATCCGTGTACTTCATCTGTGCGTTTGCTGGCGCAGTGTAATCACCTGTAGCTCCACGTCCCAACTCAACACCCTGTGTAGGTGCAAGTGTCATTGCCTGTGGAACAACTACAGAAACTGCAGTTGAATTACGACTACGTATTTCATCACTAAATGTCTGATTAAAAACATCCCTATTGAACTTTCCACCAAAGTTCGGACTGACCTTCGTGTCACCCTCTTTTTTGAGCCAATCACCATATCCCTCATCATCTGGGTCCGGGATTCGTGTTTGCTCGAACATCTGATTAAAAACATTGATATCCAATTTCTGTGGATTTAGTCGAACAGGCTCCACCATGGCCCAATCTTTTGAATCATGCTGTCTCGAATCCTTTAGTATAGTTGGAGCTTCAACAACACCTGCAGTACTGCGACCACCATTTATTCGTTTAAGAATTTCTGTTAGATATGCATAAGATCGTGTAACTGCCTCGAACTCCTTCTCAGATCCCCCTTTGTCGGGATGCGATTTGAGAGCGGCCTTCTTATATGCGCCACGGAGTGTGTCTTCTGTAAGAGCAACCTCCTCTTCAAGCCCCAGCACAAGAAGACAATTCTGAAAATAACTTAGTGCCTTTTCATTTCTGCGCCCCTTTGCCACCTTTTCAGCAGGGGTTGATGTACTGGCCTTTATGGTAACTATTGTATTTTTAGTTACTGATGACGCCGTAGCTGACATAGAAAGAGGTGCGATTCCCCGTTCCTGTAATTCCTTGAGTGTCTGCTCACCAGGAAGAAGAGGAGGAGTCTCTCGGGAATTTACACGTGCCATGTAATTTAGGAGATGCGAATATATTCCTGCATTTTTTGCTGATTGTATGTATTCTGTTCCGGCAAGAAGTGTTTGTATCATTTGAGCCCGCGTCTGTGGACTCGATATATGCAGAAGTTTTTGGTATATTCTAATATGTGATGGATCAAACTTATCAGACGATTGAGAATTACCCATTCGTCTGAATACCTTTTTTAAACTCATAAAATATGTCAAATTAATATACGAGATGGTCTGGCTAGAATCTGTTGAAAATAATACAATTTGTAATTGGTTTTACATTATGTTTATAGTCAACTGCGTTGTTGCGCTTATTATGGTTGTTCGTACAGTTGTTCTAGTGGTGTACACGCGTCCAGGATTACTTATAGGATCAGCCAGTTTTTTCATAACGCTTCTAGCAGTTGCTATACCAATTGTTAATGGTGCATTTTTCTATGCTCTTTGCGATAGATCAATAGGTGCTGTTCCGGATGCCAATAGAAACATTTATGGTTACTGAATGAGTGATTGAAGACGATCAATACTCATAATTGGAATGCATGGAGGACATTCCCACATCCACCGTTTACCAAGTGACATAAACTTAAAAGTGGTCGGCCAAAATGCAGGAACCTTTTGCGGAAGATCCTTTAGATATGAACTTCTAATGAGCCTCCAACTCTCAAGTGGAAGAACAAGTGATAACTGTTCTTGCGGTTGAAGGAGGTTCCCCAATTGAACGGGTGGCGATGGAAGATTTGATTGACCCTTTACGTACTCTAGAAGATCAGACCAAAGAGGAGGATAAGTCCATGCATACATCCACTCTTGTGAAAGAAGAGTGGATGGACGCTGACCCGTGTAATAATCTATAATCCACTGAAGCCCCATACAATACTCCCTGCATCGAACTGTAATATCTGATTCCGATACAAGAGAAGGAGTTTCCGTGTAATACTGTAATTTCCATCCGTCTAGAAGTCCATTTTTGTCCCAGAGACGGTCTTCGTCAGCCCATTCAATCGGCAAATTTTGAATAGGAAGAAGTTTCCATTCATTATCATTTTTTGGGGTTGGTCCACGCATCTTGTACTTTTGTTTAAAACTCGCAACAATATCATCAGATTCGGTCTTGGCCCATTCTAATAGAATCATCTCAAGTGCCGTCTTATTCCAAATATAACTCCCATTTTCTTCAACAAGAAGTGTAAGATTCACTCTATGTAACTCATTTAGAGCCTGTTCTAGACGATCATGGCCGTGTTCGCGAATATGAATACCAAGACTGTGTGGGACAAAATCATTACCCAAAAGACACATTCCAGCCACATAATCATAGAGATATTTATTTCGTGTAAGAACATTTGGAAAAAGTACCTCTACCAGTTTTGATACATCGAGAAGAAGGAATTTGGCAGTTGACGCTGCACCCGCCTTTCCAAACTCCTGCTTTTCACGCAGAATAGTCCATTGAGCCTTTGCCGATAAACCCGTACCGGCATGAAACATTGATAGAATAATTAAATCGGCATCCAGGCCATAGACAAAGATATTTTTATCTTGAAACCATTCCGCCGGCCTATTACGAATCCAGGTCATTAATTTCTGCTCTCCTTCACCGGCCTCTTCAGCTCCACTAAGAATCCAACCACGCCTGGTACAAAGTGCACCCAACTCAGTAGATAGTTTTTCCATAAATACTGTACCTGGTGTAATACTATTTGTATCCCAGACATCTTCAGTGTCCTTCTTAATACCGAGAGAGCGCTCTTGCCCGGTCATCCATACACTTTTAAAACGTCTAAGACGCTGTTGCCGAATTTTAGCCATTGGAACAACACCATCTACGGCAAGATATACCTCTGCAGGCTTACCTACGCTAGCCCAAATATCGAGAACATACTCGCATATATGCTTTAGTAATTCAGCTTCCCATTCAGCATGAGTATCATAAGTATACAGTGGCATAGTTGGACTACGCACACAGCCATAGATCAAACAATTAAAATCAACAAGAAGAACCGATGCCTTTGTATCAGTTCCTGCCGGTTTTAAAAGATATTTATACCTGTCTAAAATATGTTTAAAATATGATGGAATACCCATTATACTATCTATACTAAACAGGATGGAACGTTTCGTTCAATTTTTTACACATCATTTAAATCCACTACCGGTGATGAGCGAGCTGATGCGTATTTTTCCCGATGCACTTATATGGGGAGTCGGATTTTTAGCACTTATAACCGCATCATTTCCTTTCGCTATATTTTTTGTATCTTTGCTTGAAAGCTTAGCAATTTATTACGGACTACAATCCTTTAATAGCTGGATTGGCTTATTTACTGATGGAATTACAAAAGAATCTGCAAATCTAAAATGTAGAACTGGATTTGCAAGTATTACAATTCAATCACTTTCTCTCTTTGGATCTGAAAGAACACTTGCGTTCCCATCTGCACCCATTTACATTCTATCAGTTGGTGTATCATACATATTATCAATATTAATTACATTTAAGAATAACTTACAGGTACTCGGTACAGATTTTGTATCCCGACTATATTTATCTACAATAGGTCTATTAAGCATTCTGTTCCTCCTTATGGCATATCGTTCAATATATAAATGTGACACAATTGTTGTAATCATATTAAGTCTACTTTCAGGATTACTAGTTGGAGCAGTTCTCATACAGCAAAACAAACTTCTGTTTGGTTCAGATGGAATTAATCTACTAGGTATACCTCTGCTATATAATGGTACAGTTGATGGAAGCCCCATCTATGTTTGTAATAGACCGGCACCTTCAGTATAAGATATTGTACCAAAACTACAAATGTTTATTTTAGTAGTAAACGATAGGTATGAGTGTATTAGATATACTCAGAAGATCGCTTATAATGTTTTTCATAGCATTGCCATTAATTTTAATAGTTGTTATACTATTTCTAGGACTCGGTTTGGGAAATGCTGGTTTCTTATTTCTTTCCGCGGGCCAAATGTTTTTAGTACCAATTGCAGTCATGTTATGTCATCTTATAACATCATTTTTACCAAATCGGTATTTTGAAATATCATATGATGGTATATCTCAACTTGTCCCGAGTGATCCTACCGCATTTGCGTCAAATCAAGTAAATGTATCGCCGAGTTATTGGATGGCTCATTTTGCATTCTTTTGTAGTTACATTGGAGCAAATGCATATTCGGTATATAAACTCAAACCCATATCCGATGATCCCGCCTATAAGGTAAAAGTGCAAAATCGTATGACACGTGTTACTATAATTATGTCATTTATAGCTATAATATTTTTAACTCTCAGTGTAATACGTTATAGATACACAAACACAGAACGTATACCTGGAATCTTAATTGCCACAGGAATTTTTGGAGTTCTTGGATATGGCTGGTTTCTTCTCTCAAACACCCTAGGTATTCGTACAATGGATATTTTTGGTGTAGCACAGCAGATGTTACTTACAAAAGACCCGAGTACACCAACTGCATGTGTGACATCTACTGCTTAACTAGTAGAACGCAATAATGATAAAAATTTAATAAAATTTTGATAGGCTCCAGGCACTAATTGTAGCATTGCTTTTTTAAAATCATTGCTACACTTTTCTATATTTGTTTTTAAAAGACTCTCATTCAATGTTCCATACATTTCTGGCAATTTCTCAATTGGCGGGCCGACTATTCCATTTTCTTTATTGACACTGTCATGAAGTCCCCAAACCCATTCACGCGCCTTTTCCCTTAAAAGGTGTCCTCTGTATTTCATAAAAGTATCAATAGGATGAGCTAAACGCCATTCTTTGTAATGTGATCTACAGCGGGCGCACGGTATTGTTAATTCTACACTCTTTAAGAAATTCACCCAAGCACGACATTGATCCGTAGAGAGTATTTCATTTGTTTGGTTACCCAGTCTCTCAGTATACGTATGAAGTATATACCAGAGGGCTGGTCCCCAAACTTTTGGAGAAGACATTCTATTATTCTAATTAAAATTGATCTGATTTTGCTAACGCATATTACTACACATGGATCTCGGTATACCAATCAATAAAATAATACATGAAGCTATTGAAATTGCAGTACAGACACAATTACGATCTCTAATAAAAGATGTCTCTGCAACATTGCAAAAGGACTCTGCTCCTCTTTTAAAATTAATAAACTCTAAAACTACATCTTACTATAGCTATTCCGAGCAGGATGACGATACAATTGATTTATCAGAAAGAAAATGTCCCCACTATAAATACATTAATGATTCCTACGTTACCAGATGTAATGAACCAATCGTCTGGGGTAAAAATATGCCACATGCATGTATGGTACATATGTTTAAACCACACCAAATAAATACAAAACTTCCAATTATGTATTTATTTAATAATATGTATATTGATATGAATAATGAATATGTCTACAATTTAGATAAAGAACTTATAGGTCGATACAAAAAAAATAAAATACTATTATTTGATCGTAGCGTCTGAAAATTTGAATTTATAGTAGATTCTACTATAAATAATGGCTAATATTGTTTTACAATCGAATATTGAAGCAACAAATCTGTATTCGCCCACTCTAGAGTATCCTTATGTGTATTCTTCAAACTGGTATTTGTTACCTGATTTGATGAATGGGGATATTCAGTATTTTAGAAACTGTAAATATGGATTTAGTAATATCTATCGTAAACTCACAATTGATA
>Ga0187843_10002804_pt1 | contig 10366 bp, 8 predicted proteins | sample SpaLakP09_SKY_43_FD_134516 | JGI IMG/M metagenome (GOLD analysis project Ga0187843, IMG submission 134516) | Oligotrophic lake water microbial communities from Sparkling Lake, Wisconsin, USA - SP09_SKY_43 | ecosystem: Environmental > Aquatic > Freshwater > Lake | place: USA: Sparkling Lake... | reverse complement strand
TTCCGTCCTGATTTCGCGCACCGTGTGAAGATGTATCAAGGCGAAACCCCACTGTTCATGCATTTCCAAATCGAAACTCAGATTGAATCTGCGTTCCGTCGTGAAGTTCGTCTGCCGAGTGGTGGTTCCATTGTTATTGATTCAACCGAAGCTTTGACTGCTATTGATATCAACTCATCAAAAGCGACTAAAGGCGGCGATATTGAAGAAACAGCGTTTAACACCAACTTAGAAGCAGCTGACGAAATTGCGCGACAATTACGCTTACGCGATTTAGGTGGTTTGATCGTTATCGACTTTATCGACATGACACCAGTGCGTCATCAGCGTGAAGTAGAAAACCGCTTAAAAGATGCCGTGAAACAAGACCGTGCTCGCGTACAGATTGGCCGTATTTCTCGCTTCGGCTTATTAGAAATGTCGCGCCAGCGTTTACGTCCTTCGTTAGGTGAATCGGCAACTCACGTCTGTCCACGTTGTCACGGTCGCGGCACTATCCGCAGCACCGAATCTTCAGCACTGTCAATTTTGCGGTTAATTGAAGAAGAAGCAATTAAAGACAACACCAGTCAAATTCATGCGCAAGTGCCAATTAGCGTGGCCACTTATTTGATGAATGAAAAACGTGAATCAATTCGCCGGATTGAAAGCCGTCAAGGGATCCATATTTATATCATTCCAAATGAACACTTCGAAACACCACATTACGAAGTGACGCGTATTCGTTTAGACGAAGAGATTGAAGAAGCAAGTTACAATCTAGTTAAAGCACCAGCTGTCACTAGTACCTTGTATCACCCGGTCTCTGATGCGGTAAAAGAAAAACCGGCCATCGCGCCAATCGTTGTAATGGATACTCCGCCACCAGCACCTGTTGCAAAAGCAGCACCAGCTGCAGTTGAGTCCAACGAACCAGGTCTGTTTGCGAGTATCGGAAAGTTCTTCAAAACCCTGTTTGCTGCACCAGCACCTGTCGTTGAAGAAAAACCTGAACAAGCGCCACGTCGCAATACTCGTGACAATCGCGATAATCGTGACAATAAAAATCGTCGCAATGGTCGCAATCAGCAACAACGTCGTCCTGAAGGCGAAGACAAGCCACAAGTTGCTCGCGAAGAGAACCGCCCTGCACGTCAGGATAAACCTGAACGTAACCAGCGCCCTGCTCGTAACGACAACAAAACTGACAATCGGGCTGAGCAACATGAAACACGCTTAGAAGGTCGTAACGACAAACCAAATCGTCCTGAGCGCACCGAGCGTTTAGATCGCAATGACAACAAAAAGCCACAAGCTGAGAAAGTTGTGAAGCCAGTTGTCGACGAACAAGATGATGAAGTACCAAGTTCAAGCAAAGTTGCTGAACGTCGTCAACGTCGCAATATGCGCAAGTCAGTTCGTTTAGATAAACCAACAGACGTCATTGGTACAGTTGATGTGCCGAGCGTAGTTGAAGAGTCAAACGTTGAAACTGCACCAGTAGTTGTTGCAACAGCACAACCAGTAAACACTGAAGTGGTTACGGAAGCTGCGGTAACGCCAGTGGTTGCAGAACAAGCAACTGACGGTGAAGAGAAAGCTGAAGCAAATGATGCTGGTGAAAACCGCAGTCGTTCGCGTCGCTCACCACGTCATTTACGTGCTGCTGGTCAAAAGCGTAAGAAAGAACAGCAACAAGGTGATGCTGATGAATCAGTTGAAGCGCGTTATCCGCAGGAGCAAGAGAACTCAGCAGAGCAGCAGTTAGATTTGCCTATCGTTGTTGAAGTTGCCCCAGAGGTAAGCCCAGTTGCTGCGCCAGTGGTCGACACAGCTATAGTTGAAGTTCAAACTGAAAATGTGCCAGTTGTCGAGACTGCAGCTAAAGAGGTCACTGTGACCGAAGCTGCGGTTATTGAAACTGTGGTTGTTGCAGCTGCTGTTGATACAGTAACCGAGCCTGTCGTTGCAGCACCGCAAGTGGCAGTTAGCGATGAAGCCGCAGAGGTGGTGGAACCAGCCAAACCACGTACCCGCTCACGCCAAAAAGCCAAAACTGAAGCAACTGTTGAATCTGCCGTCGAAGCAGCTGTTGAAGCCGTGGAACTATCTACTGTTGAAACAGCTGAAGTCGCAACTCCAGTAGTTGTTGAGAAAGCAGTGGTTGCTGAAGCTGCACCTGCAGCACCAGTTGTGGAGACTGCGCCAGTTGCTGAAACTGCACCAGTTGCGAACTCTGCGCCAGTTGCTGAAACAGCAGCGCCAGCAGTGAAAGCGCCCTCAGCTAAAGCCAATCGCTACGGCAATATGGTTGTTGCAACCATGACCAAACCAGTGCAGGTAGCCGATGAAGCGCCAATAGCAGCGCCAGTAGCAATGGACAACGCTGATCGTCCAGTCGTGCGCTCTGCCGAGCGTCCTGGCGGCTCAGTGGCTGCCCGTCACAGCAGCACAGCGCCAATGACGAAGCCAAAATCAGTTGATGAGTAAATCCTACTGAAATGAAAAAAGCCCTGAATTTCAGGGCTTTTTTTTGCTTTAAAAATCTAGAGCGAATAACCACAAATGTTGCAAATGCAGTCAATCAATTCTTTAAAAACGATCTCACTTTAATGCTTTAGCAAAAAAACCAAGTAAGGCAGTTAAAGCTTGGTTCCGGTAAACATCTTTCTCAATAAACAGCTCGTGTTTTGCCTCAGCAATTTTGATTACGCCAGCGCACGACGTGCCAGCACTTGAACAAAACTCATCTTGAGCGCTGTTTGACACCACCGTATCTGCGGTACCTTGCAAAATCAAAAACGGTGTTTGGATAGTTTTTGCTAAGTCAGGTAATTCATCAGCGATGTCACAAGATTCGTTAACCCACTGCCAAGTTGGTCCGCCTAATTGTAACTTAGGCTCTTGCCGATATTGCTCACGAAATGCCATGTATCGAACTTCTGATTGCGTCAGCACGTTCTCGGCAAATGGCGTTGCGTTATATGGCGCATCAACAAAACCAGCAAAACAATCAGCACACATCCAACCGAGCGCAGAGGCTAAATAACAACCATCAGCTTCCGAGAACAGCACTTCAGTATTTGGCATATGCATTGGCGATGACAAGACAGCCGCTTTAAACAGCGTAGGGCGTTGCGCCAGCATCAAAGAACCAACAGCACCACCCATAGAATGCGTTAACAACAATAGTTGACCTGCCGGTTGTTTTTTATGAACGACAGTGTCAATAAATTGCAGTTGATCATCGACATATTGCTGAAACTTATCGATATGCCCTTTTGCCGGATTTTCCAGCATTCGATCTGAAAGTCCCTGACCACGATGGTCCATGGTGAAAACTGCATATCCTTGCTGACTTAATTCCCACATCAATTCGTGGTATTTCATCATGGATTCGGTTCGGCCCTGAACTAACAAGATTGTTGCTTTGGCTTGCACAGGGATCACATAGCTATAGGCTAAATTCAGCCCGTCAGCGCTTTTTAAACTGCCCTTTTGTACTTGATTTTGCCAAAATGGCTGAATGATTGATTGATTTAGTTCAACAAAATTAGGCTCTAGAATCGTGGTTTGTGCTTTAACATTATTTGTTAAAGCACTACCGAGCAGTAAAGTGGCGATAATCGTCAGCGTTGTTTTCATATTATTTTTTCAGTTGATTGGCTAATTGCACCAGTGCCAAGCACTGCGCGGCAATACTTTGTTGGATCCGAGCATCAATTAACTGGCCTTCAGCATCAAAACTAGTAGCAGCAAAAGCATTAACGAAAACTTCCGGTTTATTGACAAAATGTAGGTCAAGGAAAACGCCGACCTGACGCAAATGATATTGTGCACGACTTGTGCCCATGCCACCGCCCGCGCCCATGATTGCTGCAGCTTTGCCTGCTATGAGCTGGTTATTCGGCTCGCGTGACGCCCAATCTAAGGCATTTTTTAATGCCGGGGCAATTGAATAATTGTACTCAGGACAAGCGAACCAAAATGCATCAGCCTTGGCGAACTCCACCAATAATTGTTCAACCGCTTCTGGTTTGCTAGTGAGATCCGCATTAAAAAAGGGCACCACAGAAAGATCAGCAATACTCAGCGTCACGCCAGCAGGCAGCGTTGACGCAGCGTAGTTTAATAACGTTCGGTTATGGGATTTTTCCCGTAAACTTCCACAGATCCCTAGAATATGTAACTTACTCATGACTCCCTCCTAAATCCGGTTGTTTCTTGCGTTTCAAAAACCACCAACAGCCAAATGTGACGGTTGGCAACCCAACGGCAGTTAACGCCATAAACCAAATTGGGTGCGGCAACATTAGCATATTGGCGATAGCACCAACGCCAATCAAACTGCCAATCGCTAAAGCAAAGCGTCCTCGCACCCTTCTGGCAATCCAACTCGCACTCAAAATTCCAAGAATGATGCCACTGCACCATGCAAACAACACTAATAGCAGCGCCATCGCCGGTAATTGACTCATATATTGGGTACTTGCAGTGCTGTCCTGCCAATCGATATTCGCAGGGATCGGGAAAATATAATGACTTATTTGTTCTATCAGCATAATAGTGACAAAAGCGACAAGGATCCCCAGACCAAGAGCTAAGGCAGTTCGAAATGTGGCTTTGAATACATTCATTGACGTCACTCCAATTCAATCATGAACTAAATGTTTTGCAATTGTGCTGCAGTATGGCTAGTTTTTATATTTTTAGGCAAATATTACTGCAAGAACAAATTGATACCCTCATCGTTCAGGTCGAAAATGCTTATCCGTTGGTCGCGAACAATGGCTTAATCACTCAGACTCTAGCCTTATTTAGCGAATTGATTTGATAGGCAACCTCAGAAGGTCATTGCTGCGCGAGTCTGGTCAGCAATATCACATCAGGTTCAATTATTTCCAAACTAAAGCCATCACGTGTTGCTAAAAACTGAAAGGTCTCACGACTAAAAAAACAAACATGGGTTGGATCATTTTTGTAATGCCACGAAAAAAAACTTGCCTTATCAGGCGCTAAACGAGTCATCAATGCCAAAGTCCCGGCAGGTTTAAGTAAATTTAACCAAAGAGCCCATTCTGTTGCCGGCTGATAAAAATGTTCAATGGCCTCAGTTGAGCAAATCACATCGTATTGCATCGTTAATTTTGTCAAATCATTGGCAAAATAAGGATCGTAAATACTGGTTGCGAGCCCAGCCTCATTGAGCATCAAATGCAAAGTCGGCCCAGGACCTGAGCCAAAATCTAATGCTTGCAAACCGGCACAATCACCAATTTTTGCCAATAACGGCGTCGCTAATTTATTTAAGAATTGGCGATAACCAGCATCTGCAGGGTTATTTTGATGCTGCTGATAAATTGCCTTTTCCGCCTCTGCAGATAAGTGAGATGCCGGATCTGCAAAAATTAAGGCACAGTGATCGCAGCGGTAATAACATCGTTTGAGATCTTGTAACCAAATTAGTTCCTGCGCTGTTGCACATAATGGACAACTAACTGAGGCGAAAGCTGAGACGGCAACCATGACTTATTCCTTCTGAAACTTAGGTTTGTACCAAGACAATCCTAGCAATTAAACTGCGATTACCGTGGAGATCAACTGTAAGTCACTAATACTCTGCAACTCATACTGCGCAAATAAAAATGCCGCAGAAATGAACTAGCGGCATTTTGGTGACTGCAAAAATCGCAAAGTGCTGACGACCAGCACTTCACCACTTACATACTGATGCCACCATCAACTTCAACGACACGGCCGGTAAAAAAGTCGTTTTCAAAAATGAATTTCGCGGTATGTGCAATTTCTGCAGCTTCACCTAAACGACCGACCGGTTTCATCGCCACTAAACGATCACGCGCTTCTGGCTTCATCGCATCAGTCATGGTGGTACGAATGACTCCAGGAGCAATAGCACCAACCCGAATGCCGTAACGACCTAATTCGCGAGCCCAGGTTACAGTCATGGCGACTACCCCAGCTTTTGATGCTGCATAGTTGGTTTGGCCCATATTGCCACCACGAGCGACACTCGACATATTAATAATGACGCCTTTGCGGCCAGTTTTCACCATCAGTGCAGCAGCTTCGCGGCCACACAAGAAAACACCGGTTAAATTGACGTCAATCACAGACTGGAACTGTGCTAGCGACATCTTGCTTTGGATTTCACCGTCTTTAAATTTCAATAATAAGCCATCGCGTAAAATACCGGCATTATTGATAAGGCCATCGATGGCGCCAAAGTCTTCGGCGATAAAACCAAAAATTTGCTCGACCGTTGCTTCATCAGCGACGTTACCTTGATAGGTGCGCACGGTAACGCCATGTGATGCTAACTGCGTTTGTGCATGACCTAACTGCTCAGTATTCATATCAATCAAGGCCAGATGCGCCCCAGCTTCGGCGCACATGATTGCCATTTCTAAGCCAAGACCCTGAGCGCCACCCGTTACTACAATTACTTTGTCTTTTAAATTCATTTTTATTCGTCCAGATCAAATTGCCAAATACAACGGGCAAATCTCTATTAAGTGATGAGTAGCGAATTACTTTTTCGAGAAAAAGCGGAAGATACTCGAAAAATCTAACTTACCAAATCCTTGACGTTGATGCGCCACATAAAGGTTACGCGCTAAAGCGCCCATCGGCGTTGCTGATTGACTTTGCTGGGCACATTCAGCGGCGAGACCTAAATCTTTCGCCATCAAATCCACCATAAAGCCGCCTTGGTAATCGTTGCTCGACGGCACATTTGGCAGGACATCAGGGCATGGATTATACAGCTCTAAGGTCCAGTTACGCCCTGAGCTTTTTAGCATGATGTCTGACAACACTTTTGGATCTAAACCGTTGTCGACACCCAGCTGGATTGCTTCACTGGTACCAACCATCAGCACAGATAACAACATATTGTTGCAGATCTTGGCTATTTGACCGGCGCCAACGTCACCGGCGTGGAATAAGTTTTTACCCATGGCGCTAAGCACAATTTGCGCCTTTGCAAAATGCTCAGCGCTACCGCCAACGATAAAAGTTAAAGTCCCAGCTTTGGCGCCACCAACACCGCCAGACACTGGCGCATCAACAAAGGCGATACCTTTTGCCGCAAGACTTGCACCCACGGCACGCGCAGTCGCGGCATCAATGGTTGAACAATCTAGTACCAGCGCATCGGCTTTAATTGCGTCAGCAACGTCTTGGTATAAACCCGCAACATGCTTGCCAGCTGGTAACATCGAAATAATATAATCCGCACCAACCACAGCAGCTTTGGCTGAATCAGCGACCTGGGCGCCTTCAGCAGCAACTTGTGCTAAAGCTGATTGCGACAGATCAAAAGCAGTGACTGCATGCCCTGCTTTCACCAAGTTGATGGCCATTGGGCCACCCATATTTCCTAAACCGATAAATGCAACTTGTGCCATAAAAACTCCCGAGTAGCAAAAAGCTACAAAAAAATAGGTTATGCCGTGACCCGACCGAGTGCTTGTAACGGATGCTCGGCAGCTTGCCATGGTGAACTAAACAATTCATCAATCACTGAAGTTGGCACAGATGCCACATCGGCATACCGCCATTTTGGTTGTTGGTCTTTATCAATCAGCAGCGCCCGCACGCCTTCTGTGAATTCGCCAAGTTTGCCGCATTGCACTGACAGGCCAAGTTCTAAACGGAAACTATCCGCCAGGATTTTTGACTGACCAAGTTGCAATAAGCGGTAAACAATATGCGCAGTGATTGGACTGCCATATTGCAATGAGGTTTTGGCTTTAGTGAGCCAGGCATCATCACTTGGCATGGCTAAAATGGCGGCAATAGTGGCTTCAAGCGAGCCTAATTCGGCAAGGCCTGAAATTGACGTTTGATGCAGTCGTACTTGACTTGCTGGCTGCTGATTCAATGATTGTTGCTCAAGTTGCAACAACAAATCAGATAACTTTTGATGATTCAGTGCAACCGTATTGCCCCAACGCACCTGCTGCAAACCTGCGAGCACTGCAGATTTTTTCTCATGAGGGATAAAATGATCGGCTAAATCGATGAACTTCGCATCTGCAGCATTAATGGAAGCGCCCGTTAGACCAAGAAAAAGCCCACAGCCTGTTGGCATCCGGTTTAAAAACCAAGAGCCGCCAACATCAGGATATAAACCAATCGCCATTTCCGGCATGGCAATCCGGCTAGTTGCGGTTACCACACGATGCGATGCCCCTGCCATCAAGCCAAGGCCGCCGCCCATAACGATGCCATTACCCCAGACTAACACCGGCTTTTCAAAGGTGTGGATGAGGTAATCTAAGTGATATTCTTTGCTAAAAAAATCCTGCACATACGGCTGAAATTCGCCTGGCTGTTGTTTCATGCTGTGGTACAAATCACGAATATCACCACCGGCACAAAACGCTTTATCACCAGCGCCTTGCAATAATACCATGGCAATTTGTGGGTCGTCTTTCCACAGTTGCATTTGTGGCAGCAACAATTCGACCATGGCTAAACTCAGCGCATTAAGCGATTTTTCGCTGTTAAGCGTTGCCACAGCAATTAGTTTGCCGTTATCGGCTTGCAGCGTGTCAAAAAGCACCACTGGCGTGATTGTCATGTCATTCATTAGCCATTGACCCATGTAGCTGGACGTTTTTCTAAGAAAGCGCTGACGCCTTCAACCTGATCTTGCGTATCAAATAATGCCACAAATAATTCGCGCTCTAAAGGCAGTGCTTGGTTCATCGCACCGTGCCTCGCTTGTTGAATCAACTTTTTGCACGCGCTGACGGCGGACGGGCTTTGCTCTGCGACTTTTGTCGCGAGTGCCAAAGCGGCTTCTCGGCTTTGGCCTTTGGCAACCACTTCTTCAACTAAACCAATCGCTAATGCTTTTTCTGCATTTAAACGCTCACCGCAAAGGATCATGCGTTTTGCCCAGCCTTCACCGACTAACCACGCCAAATTTTGCGTGCCACCAGCACAAGGTAACAAACCTACTTTGGCTTCTGGCAATGCGAGTTGGGCTTGTGCTTCGGCAATGCGAATATCACAAGCCAATGCCACTTCTAAACCACCGCCCATCGCATAGCCGTTAATTGCAGCAATAGACACGCCGCGAAACGCCGATAACGTTTCAAAGGCTTCACCGAAAATACGCGCCATATCTGAAGCGACCGCTTTGTCACCCGTGGCGAATAGATTTAAATCGGCACCTGCTGAAAAGAATTTTTCACCTTCGCCGGTAATCACCAGGGCATAAATTGTTTTATCGGTATTAAGTTCACGAACCAAATCACGAAGTTGCGTTAAAGTCTCACGCGTCCAAGTATTGGCCGGTGGATTTGCCATGGTGATCACGGCGGTATTGCCAATTTTTTCTAAATGCAGAGTTGCCATCAAATATCCTTTTTTATCTGAAAAACTGAGCCATGCCTACATCAAATGGCTCAGTCAAACGTCAAATTAATCTGTCACTAGGCGCAGAAAAGCCCTGACCAGCAGGGCTTTAGCCTTACAAAATATCGTTTGCAGCACTGTCGAGTAAACGGCGCCCGATAATTAGCCGCATAATTTCGTTAGTGCCTTCTAAGATTTGATGCACACGCACATCACGGAAATGCCGCTCAAGTGGGTATTCCTTGATGTAGCCGTAACCGCCGTGGATTTGCAGCGCTTGGTCACAGACTTGAAAACCAACATCAGTCGCAAAACGTTTTGCCATTGCGCAATAGGCGGTTTTTTCAGCATCATCAGTGTCTAACTTAAATGCAGCTAAACGCACCAATTGCCTTGCTGCAACTAGTTCAGTTGCCATATCCGCCAGCTTAAATTGCAATGCTTGGAACGCCGCCAATGGTTTACCGAACTGCTCGCGCTCTAGCATATAATCACGCGCAGTGTTAAGTGCTTGTTGTGCTGTACCAATTGAACAGGTCGCGATATTGATACGACCGCCATCTAAGCCTTTCATGGCGAAAGTAAAACCTTCACCTTCGCTGCCTAACAAATAATGCGCAGGAATACGGACGTTATCAAAAGTCACTAAACGTGTTGGCTGGGCATTCCAGCCCATTTTTTCTTCGGCTTTGCCGTAAATAACACCAGCGGCATCAGCTGGTACGACAAAAGCAGATACCCCTTTTGGCCCTGCTTCACCAGTCCGTGCCATCACCACTAATACTTCGGTGCTACCGGCACCTGAGATAAACATTTTCGAACCGTTGATGACATATTCGTCGCCATCACGTTTGGCGCTAGTGCGTAGTGACGCAGCATCTGAACCTGAGCCAGGTTCAGTCAAACAATAAGAAGCCAGCTTTTCACCAGTCACTAGCGTTGGACACCATTCGGCTTTTGTCACCTCGGTACCAAAACTGGCAATCATCCAAGTTGCCAT
>Ga0187843_10002801_pt1 | contig 10373 bp, 9 predicted proteins | sample SpaLakP09_SKY_43_FD_134516 | JGI IMG/M metagenome (GOLD analysis project Ga0187843, IMG submission 134516) | Oligotrophic lake water microbial communities from Sparkling Lake, Wisconsin, USA - SP09_SKY_43 | ecosystem: Environmental > Aquatic > Freshwater > Lake | place: USA: Sparkling Lake... | reverse complement strand
CTGCGAAACCGTCGGCCCGCGCAACGTCACCGAATTCAACTACCGCATCAGCGATGCCAAGGCGGCGCATGTGTTCGTCGGCATCCAGGTGTCGGCCGCCGATGAAGCGGGCAAGATCGCGCGCAATTTCGAGAAGGCAGGCTTTGGCGTGCTCGACCTGACCCACGATGAACTGGCCAAGGTCCACATCCGTCACCTGGTGGGCGGCAAGAGTGAACTGGCGGGCGATGAACTGCTGTATCGCTTCGAATTCCCGGAGCGTCCGGGCGCGTTGATGAAGTTCCTCTCCAGCATGAACCCGGGCTGGAACATCAGCCTGTTCCACTACCGCAACCAGGGCGGCGATGTCGGCCGCATCCTGATCGGCCTGCAGGTGCCAAAGAAGGAAATGAAGGAATTCCGCGCCTTCCTGGCCCAGTTGGGCTATCGCCACTGGGACGAAACGAAGAATCCGCTGTACAAGCTCTTCCTCGGCTGATCAAGGCCGACGCCGCGCGCCAATTCACCGGCGCGCGGCGGCAACATCACTGAACGTCACCCGCAGCACCGCAGGAGTATTCACATGGACCACACCACCCCGTCCGCATCCACCGTCGGCCATTCGCCGGAAAGTTCACCCCTGGGCAAGAGCTCGGAATATCCGACCCATTACGATCCCAGCCTGCTGTTCCCGATTCCGCGCGCGCCCAAGCGCGCCGAATTGCAGATCAGCGGCACCCTGCCCTTCTTCGGCGTGGACCTGTGGACGGCCTATGAAATCTCCTGGCTGAACCTGCGCGGCAAACCCCAGATCGCCATCGCCACCTTCATGGTACCGGCCGATTCGCCCAACATCATTGAATCGAAGTCCTTCAAGCTGTACCTGAACTCCTTCAACCAGGAGCGTCTGGAAAGCGCCGAGCAGTTGATCGACAAGATGCGCACCGACCTGTCGGCGGCCGCCGGTGCCAGCGTGCAGGTGACGCTGACCGAATCCTCGCAGTTCGGGCAGATGCAGTTTGGTGAACTTTCGGGCCTGCTGCTGGACCGCCTCGATGTGGAAATCGAACCGGCCGCTACGGGCGCCCATCCCGATGGCAGCCTGCTGCGTGCCAATACGGAGGAAGCCACGGTGGAAGAGACGCTGGTGTCGCACCTGCTCAAGTCCAACTGCCCGGTGACCAGCCAGCCCGACTGGGGCAGCGTGCAGATCCAGTATGTGGGCGCGCCCATCGACCAGGAGCGGCTGCTGAAATACATCATTGGCTTCCGCGAACACAATGAATTCCACGAGCAATGCGTGGAACGCATCTTCACCGACATCCTGCGCCACTGCAAACCGCAGAAGCTGGCCGTCTATGCCCGCTACACGCGGCGCGGCGGGCTGGACATCAATCCCTGGCGCAGCAATTTCTCCAGCGCCAAGCCCCCTTCGCAACTGCGCAACGCCCGCCAGTAATACCTCCCTCCGCCGCGGCGCCCTGCCGCGGCCTGTCAGCAAATTGTTACCAGATCTTGCAATCGGTCAGCTTGTCACCCCGGGTGGACAGTCATCACGATTGTGATTTGGTAACATCTTGTTTTTCAGCAATACCCTCATTACGGGATATTTTTTACCCTCGTCCCTGTCCATTGCTTGCAGATGAGCTTGCAGGCGACTCGCCTTTCGGGCCACCGGCCTCTTGATCCTCTGTTTTCACCGCTTCCCTGTTGTCGCGCTTTTTGCATTTCCGTTCAAAACAACCATGAAAACCACCCTCCAGCCCCGGCGCCAGGCCGCCTCCTTCACTTTTGCCCCAATGCTGCGCAATGCGGCACTGGCGGCACTGGCGGCCGCCGCCACCCTGGCCATCGCCCCGGCCGCCCATGCCGAAGACAACCAGTACAGCCTCTGGCAGCAGACCCGCGACCACGCCGCCAACATCTGGAACCAGGGCGATGGCGCCATCTATTTGTCCGGCGTGGCGCATCATGGCCGCAGCACCTATACCCGCGACAAGCTCAACGAGCTCAACGAACATGCCTGGGGCCTGGGCTACGGCAAGACCCTGCGCAATGAACAGGGCAATGATGAATCCCTGTACGGCTTCGTCATCAAGGATTCGCACCGCCATCCGCAATACATGGCCGGCTACGCCTATGAATGGGTGTTCCCGATCGCCCATACCGGGCTGGAACTGGGCCTAGGCGGCACCGCCATGCTCATGAGCCGCCAGGATTACTTCCACAGCGTGCCCTTCCCGGTACCGCTGCCGCTGGCCTCCATCGGCACGCAGAAGGCCAAGATCATGTTCGCCTACGTGCCACGCCTGTCCTCCAACAAGAACAACGGCGACGTGCTGCTGATCTTCGGCCGCATCGAGATGTAAGACGCAAGATGCGCAGGGTGCGGCCTGCGCACCTCATCGCCAACCATCACGGCATCCTGTCCCTTCAGGCAACATGTTGCCAACGATCATCTGAATTAAGACAACAACTCGCAACAATTCGGGGTTTTCTGCCCGAAATCCCCTCCTGTTCAGCGCTTTCAAAGCATTCCGCCATCGACAAAGAAGCCTATAATCCTGCTCAAAGCTTCAGTCCGTAGCAATTCCATGAGCGTCATGACTAATCTCGCAAAAATCCTGTCTCCAGAAAACGTGGTTCTGGATCTGGAAGTGTCCAGCAAAAAAAGAGCTTTCGAACAAGCCGGCCTGACCTTCGAAAACAACAGCGGCATCGCGCGCTCCACCGTTTCCGAAAACCTGTTCGCACGAGAGCGCCTGGGTTCGACCGGACTGGGGCACGGCGTGGCGGTGCCGCACGGCCGCATCAAGGGCCTGAAGGCGCCGCTGGCGCTGTTCATGCGCCTGGCCGCACCGATTCCCTTCGAGTCGCCTGACGGCCAGCCGGTCAAGCTGCTGGTGTTCCTGCTCATTCCCGACAACGTGACGCAGCAGCATCTGGAAATCCTCTCGGAAATCGCCGAGATGTTTTCCGATGATGCCTTCCGCAATGAACTCACCGTCGAGTCCGACCCTGCCGTGGTCCATGCCCGCATCGTGACCTGGCAGACGTCGATGGAAAAAGCCGGCTGAGGCCGGCACAATCAGGCTGCACCAAGCCGGCGGCAAGGCCGCACCCTATCCTGTGAGCAGATCCGGATCTCCATGCCCAATTATTCCGCGTTGTCGATTCAGCAGCTGTACGAAGAAAACCGTGAATCCCTGCAACTGGGCTGGTTCGCCGGCTTCCCCGGCGGCGAGCGCCTGATCTCGGGCGATGCCGTCTCGGCGTCCGACCAGGTCGGCCACCTCAACCTGATCCACCCCGGCCGCCTGCAGGTCTTCGGCCATCAGGAAATCGAGTACTACAACCGCCTCTCCAACACCTCGCGCGCCTACCAGACCGCCGAGCTGGTGGCCGGCGAGCCGCCGGCCTTCATCATCGCGCAGGGCCTGTCGACCCCGCCCGATATCCTGGCGGTGTGCGACGAAAAGAACATCCCGCTGTTTTCCACGCCGCTGCCGGCCGCGCAGGTGATCGACTATCTGCGGGTGTATCTGTCCAAGAAGCTGGCCCAGCAGATCACCATGCATGGCGTGTTCATGGACGTGCTGGGTGTGGGCGTGCTCATCACCGGCGAATCGGGACTGGGCAAGAGCGAACTGGGGCTGGAACTGATCTCGCGCAGCCACGGCCTGGTGGCCGATGATGCGGTGGAGTTCGCGCGCATCGCGCCCAACATGATCGAGGGCCGCTGCCCGCCGCTGTTGGCCAACCTGCTGGAAGTGCGCGGCCTGGGCTTGCTCGACATCAAGGCCATCTTTGGGGAGACCGCCGTACGCCGCAAGATGCGCCTGAAACTCATCGTGCACCTGGTCCGCCGCAGCACGCTGGAAGAGAATTACGAACGCCTGCCGCTGGATGCGCAATACGAAGAAGTGCTGGGCCTGCCGATCCGCAAGGTGGTCATTCCCGTGGCGGCCGGCCGCAACATCGCGGTGCTGCTGGAAGCTGCCGTGCGCAACACCATCCTGCAATTGCGCGGCATCGATACCCTCAAGGAATTCATCGAGCGCCAGCGGCGCGCCATGAACGGCGAATAAGCCGGACGTCATTTTCCCGCTTGCCGGGAAAACTTTCGGTGGCACATTGGCCTACCCGTGCCGCCACGCAGGCGCGGGCGATGCGTTATGATTCCGCCATGCGAATCGTTCTGATCACCGGCATTTCCGGCTCCGGCAAATCGGTAGCACTTCACGTGCTGGAAGACGCCGGCTATTTCTGCGTCGACAATCTCCCGCCCGCCCTGCTGTGCGACCTGGTGCAGACCCGCATCAAGGAAGGCGCCAGCATGCTGGCCGTGGCCACCGATGCGCGCAGTGCCGATTCACTGGCCACGCTGCGTACCGACATCGCGCAGTTGCGCGATGACGGGCATGACGTCAAGGTGTTCTTCCTGACCGCCTCCGACGAAACCCTCATCACCCGCTTCTCCGAGACGCGCCGCAGCCATCCGCTGTCGCACCGGCTGCTGCCGGGCCGCAATCCCAATGATCGCCTGACCCTGACCGAATGCATCGCGCTGGAAAAAGAAATGCTGGGCGACCTGCAGGACATCGCGCTGGTGATGGATACCTCGCAGCTCAGTTCCAACAAGCTGCGCCGCTGGATCAAGGACCTGGTGGACCTGCAACGCTCGCCGCTGACCCTGCTCATCGAATCCTTCGGCTTCAAGCACGGGCTGCCGCTGGATGCCGACCTGGTGTTTGATGTCCGCATGCTGCCCAATCCGCATTACGACGCCGAACTGCGTCCGCTGACCGGGCGCGATGCGCCGGTGATCGAATTCCTGGTGGCCTATCCGGAAGTGGCCGACATGTACAACGACATCCGCGGTTTCGTCGAAAAATGGCTGCCCTCCTTCAAGAACGACAACCGCAGCTACCTCACGGTGGCCATCGGCTGCACCGGTGGCCAGCACCGGTCGGTCTATCTGGCTGAGCAACTGGCCAGTCATTTCCGCGCCACTGAACAGGTGGTGTGCAGGCATCGCCAGTTGAACTGACAGGTGCGCGCTCCCGAAGTGTCAGGTGCAAGAACCTGAACTGTCAGGTGAACTGTTCAGGCGGTGGCCAGCAAATCGTCTGTCCGCAACACCCCCAGCAGGAGTTTCTTGACCGGCGCCGGCAAGGGTGCATCGGCCAGCTTGCGCGCCGGATACCACACCAGTGCGCGCTCGGCGATGTGGTGAGTACGGCTCTTGAGGGCCACCTGGAATGGCGCCACATGCAGCTTGAAGTGCGTGAAGACGTGCGAGAACGGCTGCAGCTTGCGGCAGCCATCCAGTTCGCCATAGGGCGCCACCAGCGTGCGCACGGCGGTGTCGAAGTGTTCGGCATTGCCTGCGCCGATTTCCGGCAGCGACAGCAGGCCGCCCCAGATGCCGCTGTCGGGGCGCTGCTCCAGCAGTACATCTTCGCCCTGGGTGATGACCAGCATCACCGTTTCCTTTTCCGGTACGGCCTTCTTCGGTTTGCTCACCGGCAGTTCGGCCACGCGGTCCTCGGCCAGCGCCACGCAGCGACCTGCCAGCGGGCAGCGCGCGCAAGCCGGCTTGCCGCGCACGCAGAGCGTTGCGCCCAGGTCCATCAGGCCTTGGGTGTAGGACTCGATATCCTCTTCGGGCAGCAAGGCCACCGCACGCAGCCAGAGCTGGTCTTCGACCGGTTTGGCACCGGGATAGCCATCCACCCCGAACACCCGCGCAAAGACGCGCTTGACGTTGCCATCCAGGATGGCTGCGCGGCGTCCGTAGGAAAAGGCGGCGATGGCCGCAGCGGTCGAACGCCCGATGCCGGGCAGGTCAGCCAGCAGTTCCGGATCCTCCGGGAAGCGGCCACCATATTCGGCCACGACGCGCTGCGCGCACTTGTGCAGGTTGCGCGCGCGGGTGTAGTAGCCCAGGCCGCTCCAGAGCGCCATCACATCCTCTGAGGGTGCGGCGGCCAGCGCGAAGACGTCCGGACAGCGTTCAAGGAAACGCTGGTAATACGGAATCACGGCCGCCACCTGCGTCTGCTGCAGCATGATCTCGGAGAGCCACACGCGATAGGCATCGCGCGTGTTCTGCCAGGGCAGCTTGTGGCGGCCGTGCTGCTTCTGCCAGGCGATGACCTGCGCCGAAAAGGAGGGATCTTCATACTGCGCGCCCGCATCCTCACCGGGTGCCGCCTTCCTGCGGCGCGATTCGACGATACCCTTCATTTCTGGCAGCTCACGCAGTAGAAGGTGGAGCGCTGGCCCTGCTTGATCTGGCGGATCGGTGCTGCGCAGATGCGGCAGGGCTCGCCGGTGCGGTTGTAGACGAAATAGCTCTGCTGGAAGTAACCCGATTGCCCGTTGACCGCAATGAAGTCGCGCAAGGTGCTGCCGCCCTGCTCGATGGCGGCGGCCAGCGTCTCGCGGATGGCTTCGGCCAGGCGCTCATAGCGCGCCAGGCTGATCTTGTAGGCCGCAGTCTTGGGATTGATGCGGGCCTTGAACAGGCTTTCGGAGGCATAGATGTTGCCCACCCCGACCACGATGTCGCCGGCCAGCAGCACCTGCTTGATGGGCGCGCTGCGGCCGCGCGTCTGGTTGAACAGCTCGCGGGCGCTGAACTTGTCTTCCAGCGGCTCCAGACCCAGGCTGCGCAGCAGCAGGTGTTCCTCGATGTGGCCGTCGGCCAGGTCATGCCAGAGGATGGCCCCGAAGCGGCGCGGATCGGTCATGCGCATGACCTGGCCGCCGACTTCGAGGTCGAAGTGGTCGTGCTTCTGTGGCGCGATGCCCGGCGGCAGGATGCGCAGGTGGCCGGACATGCCCAGGTGCACGATGAGCGTGCCATGGTCGAAATGGATCAGCAGGTACTTGCCGCGCCGCCCGGTGCTGCGGATCACGCGCCCGGCCAGGAGCGCATGCAAGCCCTCGGGGAAAGGCCAGCGCAGGCCGGTATGACGCAGCACGACGCCGCTGACGGTGCGCCCTTCCAAATGGGGCGCGACCCCGCGGCGGGTGACTTCGACTTCTGGTAATTCAGGCATGGGCTTGCGTTCGGGGAGATCAGGGCTAGCCGGGGACTAGCGGGAAGCTGCATATGATAATGCACTTGCCGAAATCAAGACCTGAAGCCGCGTGTGCAACCTCGGGACAGAAGCTTGTCAAAGATGGATTACACTGCGCTATCTGCACTATCAGCGCCGTCAGCAACGCCACGGTTGTTGCGCGTAAAATCGACACTCTCTCGAATCGTCAGGATGACATCTTGAAAAAAACCATCGCCCTCCTCACCAGTTCCCTGCTGCTGACTGCCTGCGCAAGCTTCCAGCAGCCCGGCGACAAGGAGAACACGCAGGCGGCCACTGACCAGAAGACGGCTTCCTCGAAGCCGGCCAATCGCAAGAAGACGCCCAAGGCCAAGGTCCAGCAGCAGGAAGATACGCTGCCGGCCATGGAGCTGAGCGAGGACATCCTTTACAAAGTGCTGACAGCCGAGATCGCCTTCCAGCGCGGTCAATGGCAATCGGCCTACGTGACCATGCTGGCGGCGGCCCAGCAGACGCGCGACCCGCGCCTGGCCAAGCGGGCCGCCGAGATGGCGGTGGCCGCGCGCCAGGCCGGCGAAGCGCTGGTGGCGGTGCGCCTGTGGACCGAGCTGGCACCGCATTCGGATGAAGCCCTGCAGAATTACCTGGGCCTGATCATGCTCTCGGACAGCGTGGACGAGATCGAACCGCTGCTCACCCAGCGCCTGGCCGATGCCGCCCCGCAGGCGCGCGGACCGATGCTGCTGCAGATCCAGCGCCTGCTGGCACGGGCCAAGGACAAGCAGGCCAGCTACACCATCCTGCAAAACATCAGCAAGCCCTACGGCAACCTGATGGAAACCCACCTGGCCCTGGCCCAGGGTGCCTTCAGCATGGGCGATGGCGCCACCGCCCAGCGCGAAGCCGCCGCTGCCATGAAGATCAAGCCGGATTCGGAACTGGCCGTACTCACCGCCGCCCAGGTCGCCTCCAACAACAAGGATGCAACCAAGCTGGTGACGGACTTCCTGCGCAAGTATCCGGATGCGCGCGAGGTGCGCGTGGCGTATGCCCGCAGCCTGGTCGAGGCGAAGGATTTCAAGCTGGCGCGCACCCAGTTCGAGACCCTGTTGAAGGAAGACGGCGAAGACGCCACCACCCTCTTCGCCCTAGGCGTGCTCTCGGCCCAGACCGACCAGTTGAAGGATGCCGAATACTATCTGCAGCGCTACCTGCAAGTGCTCTCGGCCCAGCCTGAAGAAGACCGCGATCCCAGCCAGGCCCTGCTGCTGCTCTCGCGCATCGCCGAGGAGCGCCGCGACCTGGATTCGGCCCTGCGCTACCTGGACCAGGCAGAACCCGGCACCGAAGGCTATCTGAACATCCAGGTACGCCGCGCCCAATTGCTGGCCCGCAAGAACGACGTCGAAGGCGCGCGCAAAGCGCTGGAAGATGCGCAAGCCGAATCGACCAACGATGGCGAACAGCTGCAATTGCTGGTGGCCGAGTCGGGCCTGCTGCGCGATGCCAACCGCAACCAGGAAGCGGCCGACGTGCTCAAGGGTGGGCTGCAGCGCTTCCCCAACAATACCGACCTGCTCTACGACTATTCGATGGTCCTGGAAAAACTGGGCCAGTTCGACGAGATGGAAAAGTCGCTGCGCCGCGTGATGCAGCTGGCGCCGGGCAACCAGCACGCCTACAACGCGCTGGGCTATTCGCTGGCCGATCGCAACATCCGCCTGCCGGAAGCGCTGGAACTGATCCAGAAGGCGGCCGACCTGGCGCCGGAAGATCCCTTCATCGCCGACAGCCTGGGCTGGGTGCTGTTCCGCATGGGCCGCGCCGAACAGGCCGAAACCCAGATGCGCCGCGCCTATGGCCTGCGCCCCGATGTGGAGATCGGCGTGCATCTGGGTGAAGTCCTGTGGACCAACGGCAAGCAGGACGAAGCCCGCAAGGTCTGGCGTGAAGTCAGCCTCAAGGAACCCAACAATGAAGTCCTGAAAAGCACGCTGTCGCGTCTCAATGTGAAGTTATGAGCAAAACACGCGCTTTTCCGGGGGCCGCTGCCCTCTGCCTGGCGGCTCTCCTCGGCGGTTGCGCGACGGTGTCGCAGGATGCCGTGGCACCGGACACCACCGCCCCGGCTTACCAGTCCAGCATCGAGATCGATGGCCGCATCTCGGTGCAGTACGAGCAGGATGACCGTCCGCAATCCCTGCACGGCAGCTTCTTCTGGAAGCAGACCGCGCAGGAGCTGAACCTGGAGATGTTCTCGCCCTTGGGCCAGACGGTGGCCACCATCAATGTCAAGCCCGGCATCGCCACGCTGGTGCAGTCAGGCCGCGCACCGCAGGTGGCGGCCGATGTGGACGCCCTGGCTGCGCAATCGCTGGGCTGGCCGCTGCCGGTCTCGGGCATGCGCCAGTGGCTGCAGGGCAGCGGCATCGATGCCAGCGGCAAGCCCTTCGTGGCCAAGGCCGGCGAGAACGATGCCAGCTTCACCACCCGCGATGGCTGGCGCGTCACCTATGCCAACTGGGAGAGCGATGCCGCCAGCGGCCAGGCGCGCCCCAAGCGCATCGACCTCACCCGCAGCACCACGCAGGCCGGCAAGGTGGCGATCCGCATCGCCATCGATGGCTGGAAGAAGCCTTGATGGAAGCCTTGATGGCTGCACCTGCACCGCGTTTGATCCACCACTGAAGAATTCGTCCTGCGCATGACCACCACCCTCACTGCCTGCCCCGCGCCGGCCAAGCTGAACCTGTTCCTGCACGTGACCGGCCGCCGCCCGGATGGCTATCACCTGCTGCAATCGGCCTTCCAGCTGATCGATCGCTGCGACACGCTTGATTTCAGCCTGCGCGAGGATGGGCAGATCCGCCGTACCAATGAGGTCCCCGGCGTGCCTGAGGCATCGGACCTGGTGATCCGCGCCGCGCACCTGCTGCGCGAGGCCAGCGGCCAACTGCAGCTGGGCGCCGACATCACGGTGCACAAGGTGCTGCCCATGGGCGGCGGGGTCGGTGGTGGCTCGTCGGACGCGGCAACGACATTATTGGTCTTGAATCATTTATGGAAATGCGGCTACAATCGCGCCTCGCTGATGGAGATGGGCCTGAAGCTGGGGGCCGATGTTCCCTTCTTCCTGTTCGGCCGCAATGCATTCGCCGAAGGTGTGGGTGAAGAATTGTCGGTACTGCATACCGCCGAGTGCTGGTATGTGGTGATCGAACCGGGCGTATCTGTTCCAACTTCAATAATTTTTTCATCAAAGTTGTTGACAAGGGATACGCAACCCGTCAGAATAACGGACTTTCCTGATGCGACGAAACAAGT
>Ga0187843_10002798_pt1 | contig 10380 bp, 13 predicted proteins | sample SpaLakP09_SKY_43_FD_134516 | JGI IMG/M metagenome (GOLD analysis project Ga0187843, IMG submission 134516) | Oligotrophic lake water microbial communities from Sparkling Lake, Wisconsin, USA - SP09_SKY_43 | ecosystem: Environmental > Aquatic > Freshwater > Lake | place: USA: Sparkling Lake... | reverse complement strand
GTCGACGCCTTTTTGCCGGTGTCCTCGTCGCCATCACCGGGCCGCAGGACCACGAGATCGGGGTGGGTGCCCGCTGCCAGCCAGGTGCAGGCGACGCATTTGCCACAGGCTTCGCCGCTGGCGATGGGTGTGTCACACAGCAAGGCGTGCGCTAGCGCCATTGCGAGGTCGGGCAACCCAAGGCCGGCTGGACCCTGCAGCATGATCGCGTGCGGGCACTGGCCACGCGTGGCCAGAACCGTGGTCAGTGTCGGCTGCAGCCAGGGATGCAGAGTAGTCATCCGGGCAGGCGTGTTTCGACCGCAGCGATCAGCTGGGCAGTGACCGTGTCGAGCGGCTGGGTCGCATCAAGCACCACAAAGCGCTCGGGCTCTGCAGCAGCCAAGGCCAGATAACCTTGCCTTACGCGCTCGAAGAACGCAGCCTGCTCCGACTCAAAGCGGTCGGGAGTCTTGAGGCCGGCCAAACGGTCGCGGCTCACCTCTGGTGGCACGTCGAACAGAACGGTGAGCGAGGGTCGCATACCCGATTCCGCCCAGCCACAGAGTTGCCGCAGACGCGCTAGGTCAACGCCTCGCCCGTAGCCCTGGTAAGCCAGCGTCGCATCGCTGAAGCGGTCACACAACACGGTGCGCCCCGCTGCCAGTGCTGGCCGGATCACCTGCGCGACGTGTTCGGCGCGTGCGGCCAGCAGCAGCAACACCTCGCTGTCGATGGCCATGCCTTGATTAAGCACCCAGCCGCGGATCGCCTCGCCGAGCGGCGTGCCGCCCGGTTCGCGGGTCAGGCAGACATCGGTATTACGCGCCAGCAGATGCTCGTGCAGACGCGCGATATGGGTGCTTTTGCCAGCGCCGTCGATGCCTTCAAAGCTGATGAAACTAGCGGTCATCTAGCGCGTCCTCCGCACCAGTTGCTGAACGGCGACATTGTGCTGCGCCAGCGACTCCGAAAACACATGGCGGCCGCCACCGGTGGCAACAAAGTACAGTGCTTCGGTCTTGGCCGGCTGCGTCGCCGCCAGCAGCGCAGCGCGACCCGGCATGGCGATCGGGGTCGGCGGCAGACCGGCGCGGGTGTAAGTGTTCCAAGGCGTATCGCGGGTGAGGTCGGCACGGGTGAGATTGCCATTGAACGTGTCGCCCAGGCCGTAGATGACGGTCGGATCGGTTTGCAACAACATGCCACGGCGCAAACGGTTGCCGAACACTCCGGCGATGAGCGGACGCTCGTCAGCCGCACCGGTCTCTTTCTCAACGATTGACGCCAGCACCAGCGCCTCCTGCGACGTCTGCACCGCCGCCAGTGATGATCGTCGGGTCCATGCGTCCGTTAGCGCCTGTTGCATTGCGCGGTACGCCATACGCAGCACGACTCGGTCCGCGGTACCGTAGCTGACCACATAGGTGTCGGGCAGGAACTGGCCTTCCGCCGCGACTCCGGGCGCGCCGAGCTCGTTCATCAGTTGCGCCTCGTCGAGACCGGCCGTCTCGTGGCGCAGAGCGCTCTCCGTCGCCAGTTGAGCGCGCCATTGCGAGAAACGCAAGCCCTCGACGAGGGTGATCGACACCTTGACCGTCTCACCGCGCGCCATCTGCTCCAAAACCGAATAAGGCGTGCTGCCCTCGGCAAAGCGGTAGCGGCCCGCCTTGATGCTGGAAGCCAGTCCGGACGCGCGCGCCAGCACCCAGAACGCGGTGTTGTTGCTGCCGAGACCTTGGCTCACCAGTTGCTCCGCTACCGCACGCACCCCGCCATGTTGCACGTCGACGGTCAATCCCTCGGCAGGCAGTTCGTAACGACTGTTGGCGTAGTACAACAGGCTCGCAGCGGCCAGCAGCCCGAATAGTCCACCCATCACCAGCAGGCGGTGCCAGAGTGGTGGAGACGGTCGCATCGGGGCCGGCCGGTAGCCCGTCACCACGCGTCGCGACGGCGGTTTGCGGCGGGTCATGGCCGCGGCCCGGAAAACAATTGCGCGGCGAGATCGGCTGCCAGCGGTCCCGCCGGCAACGCCCGCTGCTGCAGTCGGGTCACCGCACGCAGGCCGATGACGCTGTTACAGACCCAGACCTCGTCAGCGGCGAGCAGCGCGTCCAGCGGGAAGTGCCCAATTTGCAGGTTTGCCCCCCGCTCAGTCAAATGGTCGAGGATGCGTTGACGCTGCACACCAGCGACGCCGGCCCGGTCGATTGCGGGGGTACAGATAGTCTCGCCGCAACGCCAGAACAGGTTGCCAATGACGGTCTCAACCACTGCGCCAGCACTGTCGAGCAGGATGCCGTCGTCGATTGCTGGATCGTCCCACTCGGAGCGTGCCAGCACGTTCTCCAGCCGATTGAGGTGCTTCACACCCGCCAGGCGCGGCTGCATACCCAGGCGTAGTTCGCAAACACGCAGCGTGTAACCAGAATCCCAGCTCGCGGGTGCTTGGGCCGCGGATGCCTGCACCAGAGCCCGACAGGCAGGCGCTACAGGCGCACGGTAGCCGCGAGGGCCGCTACCACGGGTCACCGTGACGCGGACCACAGCCTGGCCGAGGGCGTGGCTGTCGGCGTGGATCCGCGCCAGCAGCGCGTCGTCGGGTGGAGCCAGCAGGGCCAGCGACGCGCAATCCGCGTGCAGACGACGCAACTGCGCTTGTGAATCCCAGGGACGTCCAGCGGTGCAGCGAAACGTACGAAACACGCCATCGCCATACGACAAGCCGCGGTCGTCGGCCGCGATCGTGTCCGCGAATTCGCAGGCAGGCCGGTGCGTCATGGCGGGCACTGGCCGCGGCCCAGCTACACCCGGCGAAACGCCAGCGTGCCGTTGGTGCCGCCGAAGCCGAAGGAGTTTGACAGCGCAAGATCAATGGCCATCTCGCGGGCCACATTCGGCACGAAATCGAGATCGCACTGCGGGTCCTGATCGTGCAGGTTGATGGTGGGTGGGGCCACTTGATGGTAGACAGCCAGCGCGCTGTACACCGCTTCGACGCCACCGGCAGCGCCTAGCAGGTGACCGGTCATCGATTTGGTTGAACTGACCGCGGTCTTGTAGGCATGCTCGCCCAGAGCGCGCTTGAGCGCGATCATCTCCGCAATGTCGCCCAAAGGCGTCGAGGTGCCGTGTGCGTTGATGTAGTCAACCTCATCCACATTGGCAGCTGCATTACGCAAGGCATTGATCATGCATCGAGAAGCGCCTTCACCATCTTCGCACGGTGCGGTGATGTGGTGGGCGTCGCCGCTCATGCCGTAACCCGCGACTTCGCAATAGATCGTTGCGCCACGTGCCTTGGCGTGCTCGTATTCCTCGAGCACCAGCACACCAGCACCCTCGCCCATGACGAACCCATCGCGACCCGCGTCCCAAGGGCGCGAGGCCGTGGCGGGGTCGTCGTTGCGGGTCGACAGGGCCCGCGCCGCGGCAAACCCGGCGATGCCCAAGGGCGATACGGCCGCCTCTGCGCCACCGGCGATCATGATGTCGCAGTCGCCATACTCAATGATGCGTGCTGATTCGCCGATGCAATGCGTGGCTGTGGTGCACGCCGTAACCATCGCCAGATTGGGCCCCTTGAAGCCGAACTGGATCGACAGATTGCCGGAGATCATGTTGATGATCGAGCCGGGGATGAAAAACGGCGAGACTTTACGCGGACCGCCCTCGAGCAGTGCCGAGTGAGTCTCCTCGATCAGGGGCAGACCGCCGATACCCGCGCCGATGTTGACACCAATTCGGGTCGGGTCCGGCAGCGGCGTATCCAGACCCGCATTCCGGACCGCTTCGATGCCCGCTGCCAATCCGTAGTGGATGAACGTATCCATCCGTCGGACTTCTTTGGGCGAGATGTACTGCGTCGCATCGAAACCCTTGACCTCGCCGGCAATCTGACACGCCATAGCGGACGCATCGAAGCGGGTGATGGTGGCAATACCCGAGCGCCCCGCGATGATGGACGCCCAGTTTTCGCTCACATTCAGCCCAATGGGCGAGACGATACCGAGCCCGGTGACGACAACACGACGACGCGACAAGGGTTCTCTCCTGCGATGTCAGGCGGCCTGCGGTCGCAGCCACCGACACAGATGGTGCGGGCCGGCCCGCACGAGCTTACTTGAGGTGGGCCGATACGTAATCGATGGCTTGTTGCACGGTGGTGATCTTCTCGGCTTCTTCGTCCGGGATCTCGCACTCGAACTCTTCTTCGAGGGCCATCACCAGTTCGACGGTGTCGAGGCTGTCGGCGCCGAGATCGTCGACAAACGACGACTCGTTCTTGACTTCAGCTTCGCTGACGCCCAATTGCTCGGCGACGATCTTCTTGACACGCTGTTCGATGTTTTCCATCTTGATTTCCATCCAGGTTGACAGGGTTGAGCAACTCGACCGCAACGGCCGGGCTGCCAGTTTGCTGCAAATTCGCCGAGGCGAATACTACCAAAAAACCGTTTGCGGCCATTCCGCAGCGCAGCACGCAAGCGCTACGCCATGAGCATCCCGCCATTCACATGCAGCGTCTCACCCGTGATGTACGCAGCCGCCGGCGACGCCAGGAAAGCCACTGCCGCTGCCACGTCTTCGGCCGAGCCCAAGCGGCCTGCCGGGATGTTGCCGAGCAAGGCCTCGCGCTGCGCCTCGGACAGGGCCCGCGTCATGTCGGTGTCGATGAAGCCCGGTGCGACGCAGTTGACGGTGATGCCGCGGCTACCGACCTCGCGCGCCAGAGACTTTGAGAAACCGGCCACGGCCGCTTTCGCCGCCGAGTAGTTGGTTTGACCGGCGTTGCCGGCGTGTCCCACCACCGAGGTGATGTTGATGATGCGCCCGTAGCGCGCCTTCATCATTGGGCGAATGACTGACTTGGAGAGGCGGAACACGGGGGTCAGATTGGTCGCGAGAATGTCGTCCCACTCCTCATCTTTCATCCGCATCAGCAGATTGTCGCGGGTGATGCCGGCGTTGTTCACCAACACGGCAAGCGCGCCCTCCTTCGCTTCGATCTCGGCGAGCAGCGCGTCCACTGCCACGCCGTCGCGCACGTCGAGCTTGGCACCGCGACCAGCAAGGCCAGCTGCGGTGAGCGCGGCGGAAATACACTCCGCGCCGGCGTCCGTGGTGGCGGTACCGACCACCTTCATGCCGGCCCGCGCCAGCGCATGCAGGATGGCCTGGCCGATGCCGCGACTGGCGCCAGTCACCAATGCAACGTGTTGAATGTCGGACATGTCAGCCTCCCAGCAACTGGTCAAAAGTGGCACGGTCGCTCAGGGCCAAGCACTCGGCTTCGCCAGCGATGCGCTTGTTGAGTCCGGTTAGAACCTTGCCTGGGCCGCACTCGACAATGCGAGAGACGCCTTGCGCCACCATATCGCCGACCGTCGCGGTCCAAGGCACTGGCGAATACAGCTGGCGGCCTAGGGCCGAGCGGATCGCTTGCGGATCGGTATGGGCCGTGCGGTCCGCGTTCTGGATGACGGGGATGGCAGGCGCACGCACCGAGACCTGCTGAAGATGGGCGGCGAAGCGCTCGCCGGCGTCGCGCAGCAGGGTGCAGTGCCCGGGGATACTCACTGGCAGCATCAGCGCACGCTTGGCGCCGCGGTCCTTGGCCAATGCTCCGGCGCGCTCGAGCGCACTGCTATGACCGGCGATGACCACCTGACCGGGCCCGTTGAAATTGACCGCCTCGCAGACCTCGCCCTGAGCCGCCTCATGGCAGGCACCTATCACGGCATCGTCGTCAAGGCCGAGGATGGCCATCATCCCCGCGGGGACACCCTCGACCGCGCCCTGCATCAGTTCAGCACGTACCTTGACCAGCGGCAGAGCGTCGGAAAAGGCGATCGCCCCGGTGGCGACCAGTGCAACGACCTCGCCAAAGCTGTGTCCAGCAGCGACGACCGGTTGCGCGCCACCGCCAGCCACCCAAGCGCGCCACAGCGCGATGCCCGCGGCGAGCACCGCCGGCTGCGTATTGACGGTCTGATTAAGATCGGTGTCCAGCCCCTCGCCCACCATCTTCCAGAGGTCGAAGCCAAGAATAGCGCTGGCCTCGTCAAAGGTTTGGCGTACCTCGGGCAGGTCGGCGAAGGCATTCATCATGCCCACTGACTGCGACCCTTGGCCGGGAAAGACAAAAGCGAGGCTCATTCTTGCGTTCTCTCTAGCGTGTAGATCAGTAGCGCACCAGCGCCGAGCCCCAGGCGAAACCGGCGCCAATGCCTTCCATGAGCACCGTTTGGCCGCGCTGGATGCGACCGTCACGCACCGCGACGTCAAAGGCCAGCGGGATTGAGGCTGCCGACGTGTTGCCGTGTTGCGCCACCGTGGTGACGACGCGCTCCATTGGCAAATGGAGGCGTTTGGCGGTGGACTGAATGATGCGGATATTGGCCTGATGCGGCACCAGCCAGTCGAGGTCGGCTCCCGTCATGTCGTGTGCCTGTAGGGTCTCGAGGGCGGTCTCGGCCAGCACTTCCACTGCGAATTTGAACACTGCGCCGCCGTCCATCTCGATGAATGGGTTGCCATCGATCTTGCCACCGACCAAGACGCCCGGCGCTTTGAGCATGTCGAGATGACGACCATCGGCATGCAGATGGCAGCCGAGGATGCCCGGTTCGGTGGCGGCCTCCAGCAGTACGCAACCCGCGCCGTCACCGAACAGCACGCAAGTGCCGCGGTCGGTCCAGTCCAGCATGCGTGACAGAGTCTCTGCGCCGATCACCAGAGCGCGCTTGGCGACTCCGGTGCGAATCATGGCGTCAGCGCTGGCCAGCGCGTAGACGAAGCCGCTGCACACCGCCTGTACGTCGAATGCGGCACAGCGGTTGGTCACGCCCAATTTGGCCTGCACCATACAGGCGGTGCTGGGGAAGGCCATGTCGGGCGTCGTGGTGGCGACAACGATCAGGTCGAGGCTGTCGGCATCCCAGCCGGCCGCATCGAGGGCGCGCCGCGCCGCGGCCGTCGCCAGGTCGCTGCTTCGCTCACCGTCAGCGGCAAAATGGCGCTGCGAAATGCCGCTGCGGGTGACAATCCATTCGTCGCTTGTATCGACGCGCTCGGCCAGATCGTGATTGGTGACGACGCGCTCCGGCAGATAGCTGCCCGTGGCGGCGATGCGGGAAAAGGTCATGCGGGGATCGGGGCGAGTGATTCGAGCTGATTGGTGATGCGGGACACCAAGCCTTGGCGCGCAGCTTCGGCGGCGCGCTGGATGGCGCAGGTGAACCCGAAGACGTCGGCCGAGCCGTGACTTTTCACCACGATTCCGCGCAAGCCCAGCAAGCACGCACCATTGTACCGGCGATGATCGAAGCGGCGCTTGAACGCGCGCAGCACGGGCAGCGCCAACATCGCTGACAGCTGGGTCAACCAATTGCGGCGAAATTCACTCTTGAGGAAATCGCCCAGCATCTGCGCGAGACCCTCCGAGGTTTTGAGGAACACATTGCCGACAAATCCATCGCAGACCACCACGTCGGCGTTGCCGCGATAGACGTCATCGCCCTCGATGTTGCCGATAAAGCGCAGCGGGCTTGCCGCCAGCAAGGTGCTGGCCCGCTTGACCGCTTCGTTGCCCTTGATGTCCTCAGACCCGATATTCAACAGCGCCACTGAGGGCGCTGGTTTGCCCTCCACAGCCGCCGCCAAAGCAGATCCCATGATGCCGAATTGCAAAAGATGCTCCGGCGTGCAATCGACGTTGGCGCCAAGGTCTAGCACGCAGACGGCAGCGTCGCGGGTGGGCAGGAAACTGGCGATGGCTGGGCGGTCGATACCCGGCAGAGTCTTGAGGACAAAGCGGGCGGTCGCCATGAGGGCGCCAGTGTTGCCAGCGCTGACGCACGCGTCGGCCTCGCCGCGGTCGACAAGATTGATCGACACGCGCATCGACGAGTCCTTTTTGTTGCGCATGGCGAGCGCCGGAGACTCGTCCATACCCACCACCTCGGACGCTGGCTCGACACGGACGCGGGCATCGTTCGAAGCTCGGAGCCGCTGCAAGGCAGAACCGATCGCTGCCGCATCGCCCACCAAAATCACTCGCGAGTCAGGATCTGCCCGCAGAAACGCCAATGCAGCCGGCACTGTAACCGCGACGCCGTGGTCGCCGCCCATCGCATCGATGGCGACAGTGATGCCCATGACGTGCGGACGCTGCCGGCCAAGCGGTCAGCAGTTAACCGTTGTCGTTCTTGGTCTGGACGACCTTGCGGCCGCGGTAGAAACCGTTCGGCGAAATGTGGTGGCGCAGGTGCGTCTCACCAGTGGTCGGTTCGACTGCCAGCGGGGGATTGGTCAAAAAATCGTGAGCGCGATGCATGCCACGCTTCGACGGCGATTTCTTGTTTTGTTGAACGGCCATGTGTGTCTCCTAGAACCGCCGCGCTCACTGCGCAGCATCAAAAATCTTATGTCGTGCCGTCTGTCGAATCCATCAGGCCTTGAAGCCCGGCGAACACCGACGTACGCCCTATCGTGGCTGGCCCCGGCGCCTCACAGGCATCGTGCTTGGGCAGCATCGGCAAAGCCAGCAACAACTCCTCTTCCAACAACTCCACCAAATCCAGATGCTGCACCATCGGCAGAGTCTCGATTGTGTCGAGGTCCAACTCGTCGTCAATCTCGGCGTTATCAAACGCCAGCGTCTGCTGGACTTCCACGACAACAGGCATCGGCCGCAGACACCGGGTGCACAGCACGCCGAGTGCGGCTTCGGCGGAAAAATCCAAGCTGGGTCGCCCCCGCGCGTCGACAAAACCGCGCACACGCATCGACACCCGGCCCTGACTATCTGCCACACTCTCCAGCAACCGCGGTAGCTGAGTCGGTACGAATTCCGTCTCGAGCGTCCGTGATTGATCACAGAAACGTTGGAGTTCTACGACGATGGGTGTCGACATAAACGGTAGATGCTATCGCATTGGACGCGACTGGGTCAATGCCGCGCATTGTCGCCCTACGACCGCATGAGCGCTCGACTGGTCCTTGCATCGACCTCCCAATATCGGCGCGAGCTCCTGCAGCGCCTGGGCATACCGTTTTCGGTGGATGCGCCCGACGTCAACGAAACGGCACTGGCTCACGAGACGCCGCGCGACACCGCGCAGCGACTGGCGCTCGCCAAAGCCGAAGCGGTTGCAGCCCGCCATCCCGGACACATCGTCATCGGCTCGGATCAAGTCGCTGCCAGCGGCGGCTTGCGCTTGGGCAAACCCGGCACCGTCGAACGCGGCGTAGAGCAGTTGATGGCGGTGCGCGGACAGTCGGTGCACTTTTTCACTGCCGTGTGCGTGATTGAGGCTGGACGCGGTCAGCGCGGCCAGCACTGCGACGAGACCCGAGTGCTGATGCGCGCTGACCTCGACGAGACGACGATCCGGCGCTACCTTGAGTTGGATTCGCCACTCGATTGCGCCGGCAGCGCCAAGATCGAATCCTTGGGAATTGCACTCACCGAGCGCTGCGATAGCAGCGACCCGACCGCGCTGATTGGACTGCCATTAATCACGTTGAGCCGTATCCTTCGCGAGTGTGGACTCGACCCCCTCGCTCGCCCCGACTGACTCGCACCAAACGACCATGACGCTCGACCAGCCTGTCCCCGATTTCACCGCGATCAGTACTGGCGCGACGGCTTTCCGGCTGTCTGCGCAGGCCGGACGCGGTCTCGTGCTGTACTTCTACCCAAAGGACGATACGCCCGGGTGCACCACCGAAACGGCAGCGTTTCGTGACCATCACGCCGCCTTCCAGACGCTCGCCTGGGACATCGTCGGCGTATCGCGCGATAGTTTGAGCTCGCACCAGCGCTTTAAGGCCAAACTGGAACTGCCGTTCGAGTTGTTGAGCGACCCCGACGAGACGCTGTGTGAACTGTTCGGCGTCATGAAGTTAAAAAATATGTACGGTAAACAGGTGCGCGGCGTCGAGCGCAGCACCTTCCTCATTGATCGCAGCAGCGTGCTGCGTCGTGAGTGGCGCGGCGTTAAGGTGCCGGGCCATGTCGAAGACGTCCTGCAAGCAGTTTCCTCTCTAGTCTGATTCACCCTCCCACCGAACACGACCCCGCCTACGACCCATGAGCCCAGCCGACAAGCCGCGCCGCCGTTCCAGCAAGTCCGCCCACAAGTTGTTTGTGCTCGACACCAACGTCTTGATGCACGACCCCACCAGCCTGTTCCGCTTCGAGGAACATGACGTGTTCATTCCGATGACCACGCTGGAAGAACTCGACAACAATAAAAAGGGCATGTCCGAAGTCGCCCGAAACGCGCGTCAGGCCAGCCGCTTCATGGAAGAGCTGGTCGCGGTGGGACCTGATCAGATCGCCGACGGCATACCGCTGTCGAAGCGCAACGGCGCCACCGGCCGACTGTACCT
>Ga0187843_10002797_pt1 | contig 10381 bp, 9 predicted proteins | sample SpaLakP09_SKY_43_FD_134516 | JGI IMG/M metagenome (GOLD analysis project Ga0187843, IMG submission 134516) | Oligotrophic lake water microbial communities from Sparkling Lake, Wisconsin, USA - SP09_SKY_43 | ecosystem: Environmental > Aquatic > Freshwater > Lake | place: USA: Sparkling Lake... | reverse complement strand
GGCGCCGCGCGATGGGCAAAGTCCGGGCCGATCGGATGGGCGTTGTCGCCGTCGTTCGGGAAGCCCCGGAAATAGGGCGCGCCATAGTGGCCGGCGGTCTCCAGAACCAGCTCGGTGATGCGCTGCTGGATCTCGGTGCCCTTGATCTTCAGGACGCTCGATTCCGGGCCGGGACCCTTGCCGGCGGCTTCGCCTGCCAGGGTGCGCAGTTCGGTGTATTCCAGGGCGGTCAGGTCGATCTCGAGTTCGGCGACCTTGCGCTTGAACACGGGGTCGGCCAGCAGGCTTTCGCCGTCATCCGACATTTCGGTCGACGCGATGGCGCGGATCCGCTCGATGCCACGCTTGGAACGCGCGACGCCGGCGATACCCGAGCGTTCATGGGCCAGCAGGAACTTGGCGCAGGTCCAGCCCTTGTTCTCGTCGAAGATGCGGTTCTCGACCGGCACCTTGACGTTCTCGAGCCAGACTTCGTTGACCTCGTGCTCGCCGCCCAGGGTGATGATCGGCCGCACGGTGACGCCCGGCGACTTCATGTCGATCAGCAGGAACGAGATGCCTTCCTGGATCTTGGCGGTCGGGTCGGTGCGGACCAGGCAGAAGATCCAGTCGGCGTGCTGGGCCAGGGTCGTCCAGGTCTTCTGGCCATTGACCAGGTAATATTCCTTGCCGTCGTCGCCGGTGAAGCGCTCGGCCTTGGTCTTCAGCGAGGCCAGATCGGAACCCGCGCCCGGCTCGGAATAGCCCTGGCACCACCAGATGTCGCCCGACAGGGTTTGCGGCAGGAACCGCTCCTTCTGCTCGGGCGTGGCGAAGGTGTAGATCACCGGTCCAACCATGTTGATGCCGAAGGGCAGGATCGGCACGCAGTCGGCGCGGGCGGTCTCTTCGGACCAGATATAGCGCTGAACCGAGGTCCAGCCCGGGCCGCCGACCTTTTGCGGCCAGGCGGGGGCCACCCAGCCCTTGTTGGCCAGGACGCGGTGCCAGGCCAGGAAGTCTTCCTTGGCCATTTCCTCGCCCTCTTCCTGCTTTTCACGCAGGCCGGCGGGATAGTTCTCGGCGATGAAGGCGCGGACTTCGTCGCGGAACGCGACGTCTTCGGGCGAAAAGTCGAGATTCATGGCAGGCTCCCGGTTCCGGCCCTTCATTATAGGGGGCCGTTCTAACGTTTCGGGCGCTACGATAGATGCCGAACGGACGTTTGGAAAGATGACGTTAGCGTCAACGGAAGCGAATATGATCCGCGTTCAGTTAAGACAGCCTCCGCCCTCCTAGCGCGCCTCGCAGGCCACCTTTACGAGAGCCAGGGCAGTGGCGCCGCCCACCCCTTCTTCGTCGGCGATATCGAGCGCCAGAAGCGGGCGCTTGTCGAGGGCCGCCAGCAGGCGGGCATGACCTTTCGACACGCCGACATGGGCGGCCAGGCAGTGGGCGATCAGGTCCGGGTCGATGCGCGCAAGCACGGCAGCAGCGGCGCAGGCGGCATAGCCATCAAGCAGAACCGGAATCTTCTGAACCCGGGCCGCCAGGATCGCGCCGGCGACAGCGGCTGTCTCGCGACCGCCCAGCTGCCGCAGAACCTGAAGCGGGTCATCGAGACCGCCCTCCTCCCGCGCCCGCTCGACGGCGGCGACCACCAGGTCTGGCGCGTCAGTCCAGTCACAGGCCTCGCCTCCGAACAGGGCCAGGGCGACGCTGGCGGCGATCATGTCCGTCTCGGCGGCGATCACGCCGGGGATCAGCAGGTCGGGCTGCTTGGCCAGGGCCTCCATGCCGAACGCCATGGTCGCGGCGCATTCCTTCTCGCTCATCGTCGCCTTGTCGACAGCGTTGGGCGTCGGGCGATCTACGGCCAGGTCGAAGGCTTCCAGCCCCGCGCCCTGCACACCAGCCAGGCGGCAGATGGTCGCTCCACCCGAGGCCACGGCTTCCAGGCGATCCCTCGCATAGCCGCGCGGCCCTACCCCCTGCCGTGCGCCGGCATACAGCGCCACCACCGGACGATTGACCACGGGCGGGGTCTTGCCCGTCCAGCGCGTCAGCCAGGCCGAGATCTCGGCCAGACGATCAACCTGATCGAGCGTCGGGGCGTGACCCGCCGCCGGAGGGGCGTAGGCCAGGGCGCGGATGTCGTCGAAAGGGGATGCGGTCATGGGCGCGGGCATAAAGCCGCCCGCGCTCAATGCAAGCCTCGTTTGCGAGGGCTGCACACTCCGGCGCCCCGGACTTGCGTCGAAACCGTCCAGCAGAGATGATCAGGCCATGAGCCTGCCCGTCCAACCGCCTCGCCCGATCGTCACGCCGTGCATCAAGCTCTGCGCTGTCGACGGGACCAGCGGCTATTGCCTGGGCTGCAGACGCACCCTCCCAGAGATTGCCGGATGGGAGCGTCTGAGCGAGCAGGAGCGTACCGACATCATGGCTGCCCTGCCCGCTCGGCCAGATCCCATGGCCAGGCTGGTTCCCGCGACGGCCTCCAGCCCGGCCTGATCGCGGCTACTGCCTGCCTTGCAGCCAGGCGGCGCAGGCACCGTCCCGCTCTGCCAGCAGCTTGTCCTTCTTGGCACCCGAAGCCTTCTCGCCCTGGGCGGTCGCGCTGGCGATCCTGTTGGCGACCGATGCGCGGACGGCGAGCTCACGACTCTGCGTCTGCACCTTCAGGAAGGCGTCAATAGCCGTGGTGTCCAGCTTGCCCAAGCCCTCGGAAGCCGCCAGCCCCCGGCAACGCGCGGCCTGCAGGACCTGTATGTCCGACACGGCAGGCGCCGCCTGAACCGCACCGGCCAGGCCCATCACCGCAAGGGTCGAGATCAGGATCGTCTTCATAGCGTATTTCCTCGATGCAAATTTGTTGCAGCGATGAATACTCGGTGAAAACTCAAAGCCTAAGTTAAATCGGCTCCATATATTTAATTACCTAGATGTAATAATAGATGATTGAAATTCCTGACGTCGAAATTTACGAGATCATTAACTATAAGCAACAATTCAACTCAGAGATTCACGGCTTGAAAAGGCTTCAGGCTCTAGGATCTGGCTCAACGACCGGCGAAACGGTCACAAAGCCTATTTGGCAGGGTGTCTTCAATGTTCAAGTTCGCGGCGATCGCGATGGTGGGCGCCTTATCGGCGGTGGGTGCGGCCAAGGCCGTCGTCTCGCTCGACGATCTGCGCCAACCTGACCTGCGCGCCCCTGCAGCGGCGGCGGCGACCCTGGGCGACACCCAGTCTGCCCAGATCACCAAGGGTGCCGACGGTCACTTCTGGGCCGAGGCGACCGTGGACGGCAAGGCCGTGCGCTTCCTGGTCGACACCGGCGCCACGGCGGTTTCTCTCAGCCTCGCCGACGCCCGGCGCCTGGGCATAGACCCCAGCAAACTGACCTATGACTACAGCGTCATCACCGCAGACGGCCGCACGCGCGCCGCATCGGTAAAGCTGGCCAGTGTGGCGATCGCCGGGGCCCGGGTCCGCGACGTCGACGCCCTGGTCATCGAAAAGGGCCTCGAGACCTCACTGCTGGGCATGAGCTATCTGGGACGCCTGTCGCGCTTCGAGGCCACGCCCAAGGCGCTGATCCTGCACCCCTGAGGCGACTCTAGCCAAGGCCAGGCTAGGGTGGCGTATCGAGTTCCAGGCTCAACGGCACCGTGAACGCGCGCGCCGCCTTGGCCGCGACGGCTTCGCGCACTGCGTCGAGCGCCCGGTCAACCACCTCCAGCCCGGCTCCGGCCTTCACGCCCTCAACCGTCAGGATTCGCCGCCAGGCTCGCGCGCCGGGTCGGCCGTGGAACAGACCCAGCATGTGCCGGCTCATTGCAGCCAGGTGAACGCCCGCCTCCAGCTTTTCCGCCATATAGGGCTTGAAACGCTCAACGGCGTCGAACTCCGAGACATCCTCACCCGATCCGAACACCCGGCGATCCACTTCGCCCAGCAAGCCGGGCTCGTGATAGGCCGCGCGGCCCAGCATCACGCCGTCCACATGCTCCAGATGCGCCTCGACCGCATCGAGATCGGTGATCCCGCCATTGATGACGATGGTCAGGCCCGGCCGCTCCCGCTTCAGCCGATAGACCAGCTCGTAGTCCAGCGGCGGGATATCCCGGTTTTCCTTGGGCGACAGACCCTTCAGCCAGGCCTTGCGGGCATGGACCACGAAGCTGTCGATCCCCGCAGCGGCGCAGGCGTCGACCAGGGCGAACAGGCTCTGTTCGGGGTCCTGATCGTCAACGCCGATCCGGCACTTGACCGTCGCGGGAACCGAAACGGCGGCCTTGATCGCCGCCATGCACTCGGCCACCAGGGCAGGCTCGCGCATCAGGCAGGCACCGAAGCGGCCACTTTGCACCCGATCGGACGGACAGCCGACATTCAGATTGATTTCGTCATAGCCATAGCTCTCGCCGATCCGCGCGGCGGCGGCCAACTCGGCGGGATCCGAGCCACCCAACTGCAGGGCGACGGGGTGCTGGTCGGGGTCAAAAGCCAGCAACCTATCCCGGTCACCGTGCATCACCGCGCTGCTGGTCACCATCTCGGAATAGAGCAAGGCCTGACCCGACAGCACGCGATGCAGCGACCGGCAATGGCGGTCACTCCAGTCCATCATCGGGGCGACCGAGAACCGGTGCGGCGGAAACTTCGTCATGTTCACAGGTTCATCAACGATCAGGATCGTCCCAGGCACGCCGCGTCGGCCGAGCGATCATCCAGAGCAGGGGCGCTATATAGGGGAGAGTTGGCGCCGGCGCGAGAACGGTCAGCGCCATTCGCGCCCGAGGCGGCAGAGCACAAAAAAAGAGGCCCGGCTTTGCGGCCGGGCCAGTCATTAGGGAGGAAACGCCCAAGAGGGCAGAGGCGCAGCGCGCCTCACAGGGACAAGGTAACGGTAGCACTTCGCATTTCAAGGCCGCGCCTGTCAGAAACCGTCGTGCGAGACAATATGGCGCAGGGGGGGCCGAGGCCGTCGAAGGTCGGTGAACCGACGTGACAGGCAGCCGGTGTCAGGTCACGAAGCGATAGCCGACGCCCGGTTCTGTCACCAAAGTCTTCGGCGAGGCTGGATCGACTTCCAGCTTCTGACGCAACTGACCCACAAAGACCCTCAGATACTGGGTGTCGTGCGCATGGGCCGCGCCCCACACGGCGACCAGCAGTTCCTTATGAGAGAGCACCTTGCGCTGCCCCAAAGCCAGCCGCGCCAGAACGTCATATTCGCGCGGCGAGACCTTCACCACGGTGCCGGCCCGGGTGACCAGACGCTTGTCGAGATCGATCTGGACATCACCCGACACGATCGCCCCGGCGGCCCCGTCCCGCCACGAGACATCGTGGCCTAATGGTCGCACTTTCCGGCCCTTTTCCGGCGTTCCCGCATAGACGCTTGTCGCATGACCCAAGCCTTGATACCGGTGTCATTGTCACCGGTGTCAGAGTCGACGGCGTTTCTCGGTGGACAAGAAAAAACGGTCAGGAACGGCCGCGCGGGATGAAGCGCGACCGAAACCTGTCCGGACGATGCCCAAGCATCGGTTCCTAGGGTTCTACGGGAGGAGAAACCATTGTCCCAAGTCACCAAGCATAATGCCTTGCTCGCGCTGAAGATCGGCGTCTCGAGCGGCGCACTGGCCCTGGCCCTGGCGGGCGCGGCCAACGCACAGACGGCTGCGACGACCCCCGCCCCTGCGGCCGACGAATCCGTCGTCGAAGAAGTGGTTGTCACCGGCTTCCGCCGCTCACTGGACGCCGCCCTCAACGTCAAACGCTCGGCGGTCGGATCGGTCGACGTCATCGTCGCTGAAGATATCGCCAAGTTCCCCGACCAGAACCTGGCCGAGTCCCTGCAGCGCATTCCCGGCATCTCGATCGTCCGTGACGGCGGCGAAGGCCGCGCAATCACGGTTCGCGGCCTGGGCTCGCAGTTCACCCGTGTTCGGGTCAACGGCATGGAAGCGATCGCCACCACCTCGGACGGCGCCAGCGCCAACCGCGAGCGCGGTTTCGACTTCAACGTGTTCGCCTCGGAGCTGTTCAGCTCGCTGGTCGTCCACAAGACCGCAGAAGCCTCGCTGGACGAAGGCTCGCTGGGTGCCGTGGTCGACCTGAACACCGGCAATCCGCTGGCGGGCAAGGACGGCTTCACCCTGGCTCTCAGCGCCCAGGCTCAATACAACGACCTGAACAAGGAACTGGGCCCGCGCCTCGCCGGTTTGGTCAGCTATCGTGACGAAAGCGGCACCTGGGCTGCGTCGATGTCGGTGGCCTATTCCAAGCAGCAACAGGTCGAGGCGACCAACAACACCGTGCGCTGGGCCCAGGCCCGCTTTAACTCGGTGGCCGGAACCAACTGCTTCACCACCCAGAACTCGGGCGGGGCCTATGTGCCCAGCGCCAGCTGCAACCAGGTGGCCCTGGCCTTCCACCCGCGCATTCCGCGCTATGGCGAAGTCACCCACGACCGCGAACGCCTGGGGGTGACCGGCAGCGTTCAGTGGGCTCCCACCGATCGCACCAAGCTCTCGGTCGACGGCCTCTATTCGCGCTACAACGCCATCCGCAACGAAAAGTGGGCCGAAGTCCTCTTCCGCTCCAACGAGCGCTCGATCACGGTCCGAGACTATACGATCGACAGCAACAACAACCTGATCAAGGGCACCTTCGACAACGCCTGGGTGCGTCTTGAGCACTATGAGCGCGAGCTGGACACCACCTTCTACCAGCTCAGCGCCAACCTGACCCACGAGTTCAACGACAAGGTCAAGATCCAGGGCCTGGCCGGCTTCTCGAAGTCTGACGCCGACATCCCCTACGAGACGACGATCATCTTCGATGACCGCGACGCCACCGGGTACAGGTACGACTACACCGACATGAGGAAGCCGGTGCTGAGCTTCGGCACCAGCATTGCCGAGCCGACGAACTTCCAGTTCGCCGAATTCCGCGACCGCCCGTCCAACAACACCAACGAGTTCAAGACGGTGGCGCTGAACGGCGACTATGCGATCACCGACGAGCTGACCTGGAAGGCCGGGGCGGTCTATCGCGAGTTCACCTTCGATCTGAATGAAGGCGCGCGCGACTCCACCTATTGCGCGGCCTTCTCCTGCGCGACGGGGACCTATGGGGCTCCGGTGACCTCGGCCCTGACCAGCAACTTCAGCCTGACCGGTGCGAACGCTCCGGCCGGCACGACGACCAGCTGGGTGGCCCCCAACCTCGGTGCCGCTACGGCCCTGATCAATCTGTATCAGCGCCCCCTGATCACCCAGGCGGGCAACACCCGCTCGGTCAGCGAAAAGGATACCGGCGGCTTCATCCAGTTTGACGTGAAGAGCCAGATCGGCGGCCTCGACTATGCCCTGAACGGCGGCGTTCGCTACGTGAAGACCGAGCAGTCTTCGACGGGTATCAACAACAGCCAGACCGTGACGGTGAAGCGGGCCTATGAGGACTGGCTGCCCGCAGCCAACCTCGCGCTCTATCCAATGGACAAGGTCATCATCCGCGGTGCCATCGCCAAGGTCATGACCCGTCCCAGCCTGGGCAGCCTGACCCCGGGCGGCAGCGTCGACGGCTTCAACTACCGGATCACCTCGGGAAACCCGGCGCTGAACCCGTTCCGCGCCACGACCTATGACGCCTCCGTGGAATGGTACTTTGCCCGCGAGTCGATCTTCTCGGTGGCCCTGTTCAAGAAGGACATCGCCAGCTTCCCGATCACGGCGTCGACCACAGGCTCCTATGCCTCAACGGGTCTGCCGCTGTCACTGATCCTGGCCAGCTCGCCGGCTGCGGCAAACCCCGAAGCCAACCCGTGGACGATCAACTCCACGGTCAATGGCGAGGGTGCCAAGCTGCAGGGCGTCGAGTTCTCGGTCCAGGGGCCGTTCAGCTTCCTGCCGGGCATGCTGTCCAACTTCGGCGGCATCGCCAACGTGACCCTGGTCGACTCCGACGTCGACTATCGCGTCGCGGGCGCGGCGACCAACCCGATCGGGACCTTCCCGACCCTGGTCAGCCGCGACGAAACCGAGCGCCTCTTCAATCTGTCGCGCCGGGCCTATAACGCGACGCTCTACTATGAAGCCGACAAGTTCAGCGCCCGCACTTCCGTGGCCTATCGCAGCGGCTTCATCGATGCGACCAGCGGCACCGGCAACGTGTTCGAGGGCTACAAAAGCTCGATCAATGTCGACGCCTCGATGCGTTACCGCCTCAATGACAACCTCGAATTCTCGCTCGAGGGCGTCAATCTGACGGACGAATACCGCGACCGCTTCACCGATGCCGAAGCCGACCGGAACTATGAGTACAACCACTTCGGCCGCACGATCATGATCGGCGCGCGCTACAAGATGTAGTTGAAGACTGGCGGCGCTCCCCGGAGCGCCGCCAGAAGTCTTTTCGGGCGGGGTTAGCCCGGCCGCACGATCGCCAGCGCTTCGCGCAAAACCGGCACCAGCAGGCCTGCCATGGCGACCTGCCCCGCGGCGTCGGCCAGAAGATCCTGGCGAACTTCCAGTTCCAGATAGTCCAGCCCATTCGCGTCTGCATGCAGCGGCACGGTGTTGTCGGTCTCGTCCATCCGATAGGGTTCGTTGTCGCCCACGGCGTCGCCCAGACGCGCGCGCAGGACCGCCAGCACAGCCTCCGAAAACGGCGAGTCGCCCCGGTGCAGCACGCCCAGTCGCCACGGTCGATCAAAGCCTTTCATCGACGGCGTGAAGCTGTGCAGCGACACCAGGATCGGCTGCGTTGCCAGACGCGCAGCGATCGCCTCGCCGATGGCCTGCTGATAGGGCGTGTAGATCGCGTCCAGCCGCTGCGCCCGGGCGGCGTCGGTCAGATCAAGGTTGCCGGGAATGCACACGCCGTCGCTGACCGGCGCCACCGATCCCGGCGCGCCGGGCTTGCGATTGCAGTCCATCACAAGCCTCGAATAGGCCTGACTGACGAAACAGACGTCCAGCAGACGCGACAAATGCGCGCCCAGGCCGGCCACGCCGATATCCCAGGCGATATGCAGATCCAGTTCGGCGTCGCCCAGTCCCAGCCGTTCAAGCCCGGCGGGTATGGCCCGGCCGGCATGATCCCCTAAAAGCAGCAGCGGCCCGGGGGCGCCTGCGTTCGTGACAATCACCGGGCACGGATCACCTGCGGCAAGAAGGTCGCTCGACGCCGGGGACGAATCCAAGCCAAACTTTTTCAATGCCCGTGCTCTCGGTTCGCCATCTGACCCGCTATCGATATCGCAATCCCGTCGCCTTCGGGGAACATCGCATGATGTTCCGTCCGCGCGAAGGCTGCGATCAGCGGCTTGTCACATCGAACCTCCTGATCGTGCCCACGCCAGCCCATATGCGCGACGTACAGGACGTGTTTGGCAACTGGGTCAGCATTGCGCGCTTCAACGGCCGGGCGTCCGAACTGTCGTTCGAGAGCCGGCTCACCCTGGAGCACACGCCCCTGCCCGCCTTTGGCGACCTGCAGGGCGATGTCGGCTTTTTGTCCGGCGGCCGGCCCTTCGCCTATGACGAGGACGACCTGCCCGACCTGCAACGGTCCATCGAACCGCAGCACCCCGATCCAAAAGGCGAGTTGGCCCGGTGGGCGCGGCGCTTCGTCCAGGCCAAGGGCGCCACCAACCTGCAGCACCTGCTGGCCGACATGACCCAGGCCATCTATGCGAGCCTGAAGTACGGAAAACGACTGGAGCACGGCGTCCAGTCGCCCCTGACCACGCTCAAGACCGGCAGCGGCACCTGCCGCGACTTCGCCGTGCTGATGATCGAGGCCGTCCGCACCCTGGGCCTGGCCGCCCAGTTCGTGTCGGGCTACATCCACAGTCCCTCGCGCAAGCTGGGCCAGCCCGAGCGCACCGGCGGCGGCCACACCCACGCCTGGCTGCGGGTTTACCTGCCCACCTGCGGCTGGATCGAGTTCGACCCGACAAACGGCATCGTCGGCAATACAGACCTGATCAGCGTCGCGGTGGTCAATGATCCGCGCAAGGCCTCACCTTTGGTCGGCGCCTGGTCTGGCTTTCCGACCGATTTTCTGGGCATGGATGTCGAGGTGGACGTCACCAGCGTCGAAGGTGACTTCACCTTCGCCGAACCGGCCGTCGCCGCCTTCGGATAAGATCTAAAGGCTCGTCGCATCCCGTCGTTCGGTGGCGCGTTAGGCCATCGCCCTGAGAGCGTGACAGCAGAAAGTGGATGCCGGTTTCGGTGCCCGTCATGCTCTAGATGTCTAAATCCACGCCGCGACTGCCAGACGCGCGCCCGACCCCCTTCGCGAGAGAACGATGCTGATCCGACACGGCTATGAAATCACGGTCAACTGCTGGCAGCCGACCGCCATGGTCACCCAACTG
>Ga0187843_10002796_pt1 | contig 10383 bp, 9 predicted proteins | sample SpaLakP09_SKY_43_FD_134516 | JGI IMG/M metagenome (GOLD analysis project Ga0187843, IMG submission 134516) | Oligotrophic lake water microbial communities from Sparkling Lake, Wisconsin, USA - SP09_SKY_43 | ecosystem: Environmental > Aquatic > Freshwater > Lake | place: USA: Sparkling Lake... | reverse complement strand
GTATGTTAGGCTTATGCCCCCATCCATACGCCCCCCGCTGCCATGAACTGTCGCGATCACTGCGGTGCCTGCTGCATCGCGCCTTCCATCTCCAGCCCTATCCCCGGTATGCCGAACGGCAAGGTATTGGGCATAAATAGACCCCAAAATCTTGGGGCAGCCCTACGACCAAGAACCGCGTCTCGATGGGGCGGGAGGTGCCTACCATGAATTGCCGCGAAAACTGTGGCGCGTGCTGTATCGCCCCTTCGATTTCCAGCCCAATTCCCGGAATGCCGTCTGGAAAACCTGCTGGTGTCAGATGTGTCCAGCTTGGCGACGACAACCGCTGCCGGATTTTCGGCAAATCCGAGCGGCCAAGCTTCTGCATGGGATTGCAGCCATCAGAAGAGATGTGCGGGGATGATCGGGTTTATGCCATCGCGTGGTTAGACAGGCTAGAACGCGCTACTGCACCGGACAATATGCGGTGACTGGTAAGTCATGCCGAAATCATCCTTCATGATGATTACAAGGCCGTACTCGCTCTCTATCATCCCCTATGAAGGATGCCCGCAGAACTGACATCAAGAAAAAGAAGGAAGAACTCCAATGCAAAACGAGGTGGTTGCCGCCAAACAGGTGCTTTCTCAGGTCGCCATGTCTATGGCTGAAATTCACAGAATGAAGCTTGAACGTATGAAGGCCGATCAGAATCAGTATGATCGGCCTGATTTCCTGTGGCATTACCTACTTCAAAGCTTTTCTACCATGGGGCGTTCGGCAGGTTGGCATGGACTCATTGGGAATCAAGATAACTACACCCGAGTTACTGTTGATGCCCTTCTTCTCTTGCAGCCCGCTGACCGGGAGCGTGTCGTCCGCGAAGTCTGCCGGGTAGCCAAAGTGCGCATGCCAGATAGGAAAGCCGGTTTCATCATTAGCTGTTTTGATCACATCCAGCGTATGGGAGGTCTTGCACCTGCGACCGCGCGATTACGCGCCGCACCGGGCCGGAAGGCAAAGATTGAGTACCTAATGACCTTTCCGGGTATCGGTCCAAAGTATGCGCGGAACATCATGATGGATGTATATCACGAGGATTTCCGCGACAGCATCGCTGTAGATACTCGCATCAAGGAAATTTCGTCTGCGCTCGGCATGACGTTCCGAAACTATGCAGACCATGAGAGTTTCTACTTAGAAGTGGCGCAGATGGCTGGCTTGAACGGCTGGGAACTAGACCGACTGCTCTACAACTTCAAAGATGACTTCCTACGAGAAATTGTACGCAAGCGGCGTAACTAAGTTGTAGGGCGTGGGAGCCTGTAAGAATTTTTGTGTGAAGCGGGGTCATGAAATAATACCGAAAGGGATGTTCCATGACAGACGCAATGACTACCAAGAAGCCTAGAAAGAAGAAAGATCCATACCCGTTTCCCGTCGAGCTGATCGACCAACTGCTGGCCCAAGTCCAGAATAAGGATGCCGAGTCGATTCTCGGGGAGGCGGGCCTTGCTGGCCAGCTCAAGAAGATGCTGGCCGAACGGATGCTTGCGGCCGAGTTGACCCACCACTTGGCCAATGAAGACGCGGGCAGCAAGAACCACCGCAACGGCACCAGTCCCAAGACGGTGTTGGCACCGGGCGGTGAATTGCGCCTCGACATTCCGCGCGACCGCCTGTCCAGTTTTGAGCCGCAGCTGGTGGCAAAAGGCCAGCGGCGCATGCCCGGCTTTGACGACCATGTGATCAGCATGTACGCGCGTGGCATGAGCGTGCGTGAGATCCAGGGCCACCTGCTGGAGCTCTATGGCACCGAGGTGTCACCGGCGCTGATCTCGACCATTACCGACGAGGTGATCGAGGAAGTCACGCAATGGCAGCAGCGTCCGTTGGAAGCGATGTACCCCATCGTCTACTTCGACGCGCTGCGCCTGAAGATCCGGGACGAGGGCACGGTCAAGAACAAGGCAGTGTATCTGGCGCTGGGCATCCGCGCCGACGGTCGCAAGGAGGTGCTGGGCCTGTGGATTGAACAGACCGAGGGCGCTAAGTTCTGGTTGAAGGTATTTAACGAGCTCAAGAACCGTGGGCTCGACGACATCCTGATCGCGGTCGTGGACGGCCTGCGCGGCTTCCCCGAGGCCATTGAAGCGGTCTATCCGCAGGCACAGATCCAAACCTGCATCGTGCATCTGATCCGTAACTCCACCACGCTGGCAGCCTGGAAGGACCGCAAAGAGCTGGCGGCGGCCCTGAAACCCGTCTACCAAGCCGCCAACGCGGATCTGGCTGCGGCGGCGCTGGACGAGTTTGAGACTGGGCCATGGGGCAAAAAGTTCCCGACCGTTGCGGCGATGTGGCGACGCCAGTGGCAGCAGGTGATTCCGTTTTTTGCCTACCCGCCCGAGGTGCGCACCATCATCTACACTACGAATGCCATTGAGAGTCTGCATATGCGCCTTCGCAAGATCGTGAAGAACCGAGGCCATTTCCCCAGCGACGAGGCGGCTACCAAGCTGCTGTTCCTGGCCTTGCGCAATATTGAAAAAGATTGGAAGATGCCACAGCGGACGTGGAAGCTGGCGGCAAATCAGTTTGCAATCATGTTCGGCGAACGCTTCACAAACGCGATTAACTAAAACCCGGCCCCGCACACACAGAATTTCTTACACGTCCGGGCGTGGAACTATTCCGCACTCTTGGAAGTCGCCGTCTCCATGTCTGAAATCAGACTATTCAACGCATGTAGGAAGTCTGTCTTGCGGACGGTTCGTAACCTCCCAGCACATGCTTCCAGCCACTTCTGCACGGATTCGCCTTCTTCTTCATCAACTGGCTCGCCGCATTCCATCTTCCGTGTCATCAAAGCCAACGCCGAGGCATCCAAACCATTCGGCAGATCGACCGGCAATCGCCCAACAACTTGTGCCAACGTGTTCAACTGGCGAATCGCATCAACATCGATCTTGCCTAGCGCCAGCATGTCATCCAACCCCTTGCGCGGCGCGAACACCCACCGATTGACTTCAAGGATGGTGAGGCAAGTATCGGTGGGGCGACGAATTTTCGGCATTGGAAATGGCGGGGACAACGGATTGCAGATATCACTATACACAACACAGTTGGTGTGTTGTCCCCGCTTGGCATGTAGGTCATACCAGCGCCGGTAATCCGTAGACCAAGCGCACCAAGTCTGCCTGCCGATGGATGTGCATCTTCTGGAAGATGTGCCGTGCGTGCGTTTTCACGGTGGGCACCGACACGTAAAGGGCTTCCGCCAATTCCTCGTGCGTCTGACCGACCGCCATACCCATGGCAACACGCACTTCTGCGGTGGTCAAACCATAGCAATCCTGCAACGCTTGCGGAGCGAGCGCACGCTGCTGGTCATGGTCTGCAAGAACTACGACCGCCCTTGCCTCGAAGTCGTCCAGGCGCTTCTGTTCATCCGGGCTGATAGGAAGTACCACGACCTTGGCCTGAACGTCCCCTTCGCCGCCTGAAGTGATCAGGGCACCGCCCTGAAGGTTATCGGCCATGGTCGCGGACCGGATGAGTTGACCCAAGGCTTGGTCATCCCGAGCAGACTTCATTTGAAGTCGGCCAAAGCGGGCGGAAATCGCATCACTTCGTTGTAGCCACCGTTCTGCGCGCTGGTTGGTCAGTCGAATTCGGCCAACTTGATCGACAAAGACGACGCCATAATCGAGCCGGTCAAGGAAAGACATCGCCAACCGCTTCGTCTCACTGATCTCTGCCACCTTAGTTGCCAGTTCGTCGGCCTTCTGGAAGTGCGGAATCAAGCGTTGTAGTAAAGCGGTTTCATGTGCGCCGAAAGGTGGATGATGCGCCGTGCGCTGAAAGCCGAAGAAGCTGACGATGCTTCCGCGCATGGATACCACGCCGCTCAAGACGTAGCGGATACCAATCGGCGTCAGGAAATCGGTGTAGAACGGATGGCTTCCGACGGTGCTTTCGCCGATGTAGTCCGCACATGAGAACGCTTTGCCGGGCGATTGGATCACATGCGCCAGTGTTGGATCGTGCGGAACGTAACGTTCGTTGTACAGCGCAGCGATTTCAGGTGGGTGGTTGTGTGTGTACCAGTACGCTCCATCGCCGCGCCGCGCGTCCAGCCCTGCATAGAAACCAGCAACAGCCCCGATGCTTTCAGCGATGTCGGCAAGAAGGGGGGGCCAAGCTTTGGCATCGAGTGCCGAGTCGTAGATTTTGCCGATCAGTCGGTCTAGTTGTTCTTCCAATGTTCCCCCGGAAAGTAACCAAAAATCATCCTGCAGGATGATTTCATAGCGGAAAGCACTCTCTATCATCGGCGTGACAGAGTGCGTAGAAGTATATCAAGTGCTAATTCCGGCAATACCACGATTAGCAACTGTTGTAGATCTTCGGGAAATATTGGTCGAAGGCAACAGATTCCCGCCCTCGATGATACTATATCCCATAATAGGTTCTGGGATATTCGAAGTTGGGATTCAACCTATGTGGATGGCAAACCCTATCCACGATCCCAACTCACAAGTGTTTCGGCAGATGCTGGTCGAAGCGCGCACGACTTGCGGGCTACTCCAAGCCGATTTGGCGGAGAAGCTTGGCAAGCATCAGTCTTTTGTCTCGAAGTATGAGCGCGGCGAGCGACGATTGGACTTCCCGGAGTTCATCACGATTGCCGACGCCCTTGGCCTCGATGCACCTGCCTTCATTGAAGAATACAGGTCGCGCATTGCTCGGAGCCATCCGATGATCTAGCGTCATCGACGAGACGAAGGCCGAGCGCCGCCCCTCCTTCTGCCGGAACTTCTGAAACGGCAGGCGCGCACACGCGCAATGGAGAGGATGGATGAAGAAGAAAATCGGTGCTGGATTGTTGGCGTTCGCGCTGGCTGGGTGTGGTGGCGGAGGAAGTAGCGACAGCTCATCAAGCAGTACAAGCCCGCCAGTGACACAAGCGCCGCAAAGCGCCGGGGTCTTCGTTCAGCCCACTTCATACGTCCCAACACCTACGCCGACCGCAATGGTGGCGACTGTACGCACCGCGATTTCTGCTGCAACTTCGGCAGCCACTTCGGCAACCCTTCCCACCTACGATCCGGCATCCGGCAATGTGAATCTGCCGACAGTCAGCGTGAACGGCACCATGTACGGCCAAGCCTCGCTGCACTACAACGGCGATGGTTCGTTTTCGGTGACGAAAATGCCAGTGGTCGATACGACCGACACCATAACGGCATCGGCCTACACGAACGGTGATCTGGTGTTGAAGTCAGTCATGGTTGGCACGCATCGTTACACCAACGCGACCTTGCATCTGGACACAACCGGCAAGTTCATCTTGGTATCGGTCAACGATCCTGCCTTGGTTCAGAAGTCTTCCTACTTGAACGCCAAGAACATCAATATGCCATCGCAAAGCCTGCCGATGGTCATTCAGCATGGCACCTACTTCGCAACGTTGAATGCCTATGCCTACGGCGACTTCTTCCAAGATGGCACCGAGTCAGTTGTGGCATCCGGCACAACCTACGATCCTACGAAGCCTATCAGTGCGATGACTCCAGGTGTCATCAAGTTTTGGAAGAAGGATGCTTCCGGCAACTGGACCGATCACACCAGCGATGTGCTCAAGGATTCCACAGGCTGCTATCACGCTCGCAAAGCGGTAATCGCTGATTTCAACGGCGACGGCATCCCGGACGTGTATTTCGCATGCACTGGCTACGATGGCACTCCACAGCCTGGGGAACAGCAGCGCATTTTGCTGAGCCAGCCGGATGGAACCTACAAGAATGTACTTCTGCCGACCACTGGATTTATTCATTCCGCATCGGCAGCAGACTTTAAAGGCAATGGTTTCGCCGACATCCTTGTGACCAACAACAACAGCGCTGGGCCGTTCTTCCTTCGTAACAATGGTGACGGCACCTTCACTGAAGACCACAGTAGCTTGCCAGCGTACATCCAGAACGGCACCTATGGCGGACATGCCGGATGGCCGATCTTCACCGCCGAGTTGGTAGATGTGGATGGCGACGGCAAAGTTGATGTGTTCCTCGCCGGGAATGCAGTCAACACCGACACCAATCTGAACTTTGCGCCAACTTTCGTCCTTGGCGATGGCACTGGTAAGTTCGCGAATGGGCAGATGGTGACGATGCCGCTCGAAGGCGATCAGTTCAACCTGACACTCGACGTGGTAGTGGCGAACGGCAATGTCTATCTGCTGAATGTTCCCGGACTGAGCGGGCCGAGCTTCTACAACGGCGAGGCAATCCAGCGTGTGAGCTTCAAGACCTTGGCTACGACGACCCTGTTCACCCACACGGGGTACGTAGATCAGGCCAACAACCTTGTATGGGATGACTGGATCATTCCGTACAACGGCCAGATCGTCAGTGAGGCAACTCAGTACGCCCTCAGCGTGCAGCAATAGACCGCTATCGGGGACAACGCCAATGATTTCGCTTTATAGAGATCACTTCTGGTGCGTTGTCCCTACCCACTCTATCTCGAAGGTGAAAAACAATGAATAAGAAAATCATCGCTGGCCTTGCCGTGATGTTCGCTGGCTTACATGCCCATGCTGATAACGCAGGCCCAAGCTTCGATTGCGCGAAGGCTTCGTCACAAGCGGAAATGATGATTTGCTCCGACCCCGACTTGGCAAATCTCGATGCTCAACTCTCCACCGCGTACAAGGCCGCGCTATCCAAGGCGAACGATCAGGCTGCGCTGAAGCATGAAGAAATTGAATGGATGAAGAAGACTCGGAATGCATGCGCAGACGTAGCGTGCTTGAAATCTGCATATCAGCAGCGTCTTCAAGACCTGCAAGGCTCGGCAAATGCAACGATGGCCGCACCTTCACAAGAAGAAGCGCCATCCGTTGCCAAGAACACGTCGAACGACCAACATGCATCTACACCCGACCAACCCGCAAGCAATATTGTCGCGGCTTCAACCACGAACGCCGGAATTGCCAAAGCTTCAGCCGAACATGCTGGCGCAGCCACAAACGAAACTGGAACGACAACTTCCAAATTGGGTGAAAAACCAAGTGGGGGATATGTTTCCGATATTGCGACCTCGCTTCAATCTCTTGTTGTCTTGATCTTCATCATAGGGATGATCAAGCCTTCATGGATTCTTCGCCGCTCGGAAGCGCCAACACGGAAGAAGCTTACTATTTACATATTCGCAATCGGAATGCCATTGGGTTTTGTCGCAGAATATACAAAGAGTCAAGAGGCCAAGGAATATGAAATAAAGCTGGCCGCACAAAAGCAAGCGGAACGCGACGCACGAGCAGCGCAACAAGCCGCTAACTACGACCGAATGCAAGCGGAGCGTCGCCAGCGTCATCAAGCGAATACCGTCGGAAGCAGCACATCTACGTCGCCGGAACAAGAGTATGCCGAGATGGCCGGGGAAATGGAACAAATCATCTCAGTCATGCAATCGGCTGGACCTGCACAGGCACCTGAATGTTATAACCGTTCAATCCTTGCGAACGACAAGCTTCAGCAATACCAGTCTAGAATTGCTTCGATGCGTGCAAACGGATATAGCGTTCCCTCCGTGTTGCAATCTGAAGTAAATCCGAACCTTCATGAGCAGCTTGGGATATTGAAACAAAGTTGCTCCGCCTTTCTGCGCTGATCCGCCGGAAGCGACGTGATCATGGAAATTCGGAAGGGCATTTGCATATTGAATACGCTTTTCTTGACGTTTGCCTTGGCAAACGCAGAATCTGTGGCGCAAACACAAGAAACCCGTGTTCATAGGCTCGGTGTGAAAGTTATGCTGCGTTCGACGGGGAAGGCCTGCGATACCTTTGGCTCCACGATGCAGGACGAGCATTTTGTCTGCGTGAAGAATACGTGGAACCTACGCTACTACTTGGTCAAGTACCGATTTCGGGGTGAAGTCAAGACAGTAGAATCGCTCGAATATCCAGATGTCACGATCAGGGTTGACGAGAACGGCGACATCATTAAACCCGATACTACGATGCACGGGCACTATTAGCGCTTACCAATATCCGCCCTGTGGCTGACCTCGTACAAAAATCCGCAGGTTTTCAGAGGATGTGTGTTCGAAGACATTATGTCTATTCCACTGCAAACCTGCGGATTCCTGTACACCCGTTCACATTCCGCGCCCGTTTCCCGAGGGCTGGATAAAATGGCACCATGGACAACAGGCTTGCGCTCATGGTTGATGAACACTTCCAACATGAACGCAATCGGGCAGCCGCGAAGGCCATCCTAGATCAGACCGAAGTCCGGCACCTGACCTACCCTAAAGGGCCGCTTGAAGCGGCCCTCGTCATTGGTATGGTCGATACAGGTTCGGCCATTTCATACGCCCTGTCGCCGCCCTGGCTGACCTACGCATGGCTTCATCTTCGGTCCGGCCAAGTCTTCATGATCCGACTGGAAGGGGATGCTGTTCGTGCCGGGATCGACTTGCCAGATATGGTCGCCCTGCTTGATGACATCATCGAAACCGAAGTCGATTTCGCCGCGAATGAAAAGCGGCTGAACGACTGCCTTGACGGCTGCACCGCAAGGCTTACGCGGTTTGGCCTGATCGCCCCGAATACTGATTTTCTCGTCGATGTGAATGAACTGAATGGCATAGGCAGGATCGAGGCATTGGCGAAGGATGAAGGCAACCCGCTTCCTGAACAGATGTGGGAAGCCTTCGCCAACCACTTTGGCCGACTACTTTGTGAAGGCAATTCGGACGTTGTTGCTTTCACTTCGGGATTGAATGCAGATGCCTTGCGGTTGATCGAACTGATCACGCATAGTTACGGCACCGACGCCAGACAGACGCTGGTCTACAACTTCTTCGCTAGTGGTCCGGCGTTTCGTCGAACGTATCGGATGCAAGCGGCGTTGCAGTTGCCATGGCTTGTGCCGATGCTGACCGGTCTTCAGCTTGATGATTGGCCGCTCGATACAGGGCCAGCTTCCGCGTGGCCGGGTTCATGGACCGAAATACGCAGCCAAATCATCGATGTCATCGACGCAGGTAAGCCCCTGTTTGACTTCGTGGCGCGGTTGTTTGGCGTGCCACGCAATGTCATCGGCTGGAGCCGACATCGTGTGTTACCGGACCTGACCCGGATCAATCACCGCAACATTGACACGCTGCTTCGCCTACTGAGCGCGATTCCCGAATCCCTACGGCCAATCAACAACGACGAATGGCGCAAGTTTGACCAGCGCTTGAATCTGTACTTCCGCATCATCGCCAATGCTCATCAAATTCCAGCATTCCTTCTGCCGCTCGACTGGTCAATGGACGGCAACAATCGAGGTCGGACCATCGAACGCATCTTGATGAACTGGCTGGCTGAAGATGCCACGTATGCGACCATGGGGGGCACAGAGAATCGAGGTGTGAGCTGGTCCGATTTGGAAGAAGCGATGGACTTCATCACGGCTTGCGCCGAGGCGGTACGAACTCGGTTGGAACTGCGTTACAGCAAGCGCCGATCTGCGCAACGTCATCACGAGGCCGCCATGCTTGATTGGCTGCGCACCATTAGCCTTGTGGACATTGTTTGCATGTCGCGGATATGGCATCGGCGTACGGTGCTCGATGCACCGGAACCACTGCCGCAGACTACGGAACCAGTCGAGAAGCATGATCTTCCTTGGCCGGTATTGCTTCCCGAAGCATTGACCATTGGGAGCCGGATCATAGTGCAACTGATCGACCGGCAAAGCTTGATCGATGAAGGCGATGCGCTATGTCATTGCATCGGCGCTTACGATGGCCGATGCCGAACTGGCGGCAGTACAATCTTCTCGATCCAGTCACTCGGCGGTGATCACCTGTCAACGCTCGAACTTGATCTGATGGATTCAGGCTTCTTGACCACTCGCGGCCACAAGGCATACCGCAACGGAATACCTACCGATGACTGCCAGTGGGCGGTGATGCAGTTGGTTGAATACTTGAACGGCACGGCAGGTATGGAAGGTCGCGCCGCGATGGCGGAACGGAGACGGCAAGTTGACGATGGCAAGATTGTCTTCGCTGGCCGTTCAGACTCCGTGCCAACCTATGGAGTCGAATTGGCATGGAATATCATTCAGGGCAGCAGGCATGCCGTCCTCTTGAATGGTGGATATTAGGTTGCACCGTGCACGAAGACAACGAATCGCAGATAGCGGCACCCTTGAGATTTAGGTCTGTGCCTGCACTACAGAGAGATTTCACATGAGTAGCAGACACAACAAATATGGCGGTATTAGCGTTTAGGTCAGTTTTGTCAACCGGTTTGACGGGAAGCGCGTTAAATGCTTATCACAAGTGGTGATTTTTCCGGCTGGTGCTCCCCATGAAACCCACCGCATTCAAGAAGCT
>Ga0187843_10002795_pt1 | contig 10384 bp, 13 predicted proteins | sample SpaLakP09_SKY_43_FD_134516 | JGI IMG/M metagenome (GOLD analysis project Ga0187843, IMG submission 134516) | Oligotrophic lake water microbial communities from Sparkling Lake, Wisconsin, USA - SP09_SKY_43 | ecosystem: Environmental > Aquatic > Freshwater > Lake | place: USA: Sparkling Lake... | reverse complement strand
CCACCAGGCTGGCCCCGGCCCAAGGCCCCAGGCCGCTGGGCATGAAGACCGTGGCCAGGGTGATGGCCTTGACCCAGCTCTTCGGATTGACGGCCTGGAACAGCGCCGCCTGGGCAAAGCTCAGGGGCCGCGCATCCTGCTGCGCCGCGCCGATGCGCAGGCCACTGAGCTGCCAGGCCAGATAGACCAGGTAGAGCGTGCCCAGCACCCGCAGCACCTGGTGCAGCACGGGGTAGGCCAGGAACAGGCTGCCCAGGCCCAGGCAGGTCAGCCAGGTCTGCACCCCCACGCCGAGGTTGCTGCCCAGCATCTGCGGCAGCGTGCGGCGATACCCGGCATTGGCAGCGGCGGTGGCCAGCATCAGGTTGTTGGGCCCGGGCGTGCTGGACATGAGGAAGCAGTAGCTGGCCAGGGGCAGCAGCTCGGTGGGGGACATGAACATGGTGGCGGGGACTTCTTCGCTGACGGGGCGGGATGCAGGCTTCAAGGCCTGGCGCCAGCGTAGGGCGCGCGCCATGCGCGGCCAAGGCACAGCGTCGCCCCACAGTCATGCGCTGTATCAGTGCGACGACGGGTACAGGTACTCGTCAGCCTGCCCTGCGCCCCAGCGCTCAGCGAGGCTCCGCAGCGCCCTGGGGGGCTGCGGGTGCGGCTCCGAGCTGCTGATCCAGCACATCGATCTCCCGCTGGTAGCGCCGTGCAGCACGCCAGTTGGCGACCAGGATCAGCAGCAGCACCAGCAGCGCGCCGGCGTGGGTCAGCGTGAACACCGTCTCCATGCCGCGGCCGGCCAGCTCGGTTTCGCGGCCCCAGAGGAAGAGCCAGAAGCCCGGCACCAGGGGCCCGATGTACCAGAGCCAAACCGAGCGCACCGCATCGCGCTGGCGCAGCAGCTCCGCGCGGTGAAAGGATGCCCAGTCCTGGCCCAGGGCCTCGGGCGGCGCCGTGCGGCAGGAGGCGCGGCGCCGCAGCTGCTGCAGCACGACCAGGGTGCACAGTACCACCAGCAAGGCGCCCAGCTTGGTCAGCCAGAAGGGGAAGAGCCAGATGTAGAAGGCGTAGACGGGAATCACGAACAGGCCTCCGGCCAGGTACTCGACACGGTTGCGCCGTGCCACGCGGCTTTGCAGGGCGCTGGAGCGGCGGCGCAGCTCATCGGCGCTCAGGTCCAGCGGCGACAGCGCCTGGGCGTGCCAGAGCTGCTGCCAGGGCTCGCCCGAGGCGGACGAGGCGTCAGGTTGAGGGGAATGGTTCATGGAGCAGTCCTCCCGGCCTGGTGCTTGGCGGCAAGCAAGGCCTTGATGCGGTGAATCTTGGTGGCGACATGGCGGGCGCTGAGGCCGGTGACCTCGCCGATGGGGGCGGCGTCCAGGCCTTCGAGGTAGAGCAGCATCAGCTGCCGGTCGGGCATGCGCAGGCGGTGGATCCAAGCCAGGATGCGTTCCAGGTCCAGGCGGCGCTCGGTGCTGTGCACGGCGGCGCCCTGGTCGCTGAGCATCTGGGATTCGGCCTCCTGCAGCTGCTCCAGATCCAGGCACAGGCCCTGGCGCTCGAAGCGGCGCAGGCTGGCCTGCACATGGCTGGCGCCGACGTTGTGCGCCACCCGGTAGACCCAGGTGCGCAGGCTGCAGCCGCCCTGGAAGGCGGCCAGGCTTTGCCACAGGGCCAGCTACAGCTCCTGGTTCAGCTCCTGGCGCTTGGCCTCGTCACGCTCGTAACCCACCATGAAGCGGGCCAGCTCGGCGCCGTGCAGGGCCAGGGCCTGGCGGTAGCGCTCGGCCTGCAGCTCGGCGCTGGCGGGTGGCGGCGGGAGTGGCGAGGGAGGCTCGGGGTTGTTGTTGTTGCTCTTCATGCAAGGGTCCAGGCTCGGGCGTTGAACACGAGGCGCGCCAGCGCCTTCGATTCAGGCAGTCCCCGGTCGGCAGGATTTCTTACACCGTCTTGTGCGGGGCTTGAAATGAGCCCGCACAGCCTCACGTCCCTGAGCATCATGCTGATCACCTGCCCCCACTGCCTGAGCAAGAACCGCGTGCCCGACGAGCGCGCGGCCCAAGACCCGGTCTGCGGCCGCTGCGGCCAAGCCCTGCTCAGCGGCGAAGTGGTGGCGCTGACCGAGGCCAACTTCGACCGCGTCGTCAGCGGCAGCGAGCTGCCGGTGCTGGTTGATTTCTGGGCGCCCTGGTGCGGCCCCTGCCGGCAGATGGCGCCGCAGTTCGCAGCCGCCGCGCGCCAGCTCAAGGGCCAGGCCTTGCTCGTCAAGGTCAACAGCGACGAGGCGCCCCAGCTCTCGCAGCGCTACGGCATCCGCAGCATCCCCACCCTGATCCAGCTGCAGGGCGGGCAGGAGCTGAAGCGCATCAGCGGCGCACTCTCGGCCGCGCAGATCCTGGGCTGGATGCAGCAGCGCGGCTGAGCGCTATCGCTGGAGCCTTCAGGCCCAGCGGCCCACCGGCATGGCCGGCGCGGCGCCCAGCACCAGGCGCTGCCAGCGGTAGCGCGCCAGAGCCAGCACCAAAAGCAGCACCAGGCCGATCTGACCCAGGATGGGCAGGCCCAGCCATTGCAGGCCTTGCAAAGCCAGCACCATCAGCGCGGTGGCGGCAAACGGCAGCAGGGCGCGGTGGCTGTTCGGCCGCGCCTCACGCGACCAGTCGCGCAAGACCACGGTGCAGCCAAACACCAGGTAGGCCAGGCACAGGTGCACGCCCAGCCAGTTCAGCGACTGGGGCCCCGGCAAGGTCTGCAGCGCCGTACACAGCAGCAGGGAGATGCCCACGCCCCAGAGCAGCTGGCTCAGCAGGCGCCGGGCCAGCACGCGGTTCAGCAGCTGGCCGCGCGGCGCGCCGGGCAGCAGCATCAGCAGCGCCTGCTCGCGCCGGCTGCGGTGCAGATTGGCAGGCACCGTCAACAAGATGCCCAGGCACATGCTCGCGAAACCGAAAGACAAGCCCAAGCTGCCGTGCTGCAGCAGCTCCGACCAAAAATCAACCGGCCCCCACCAGCCCATCGCGGCGAAAAACAAGCCCATCAGCGCCAGCACCACGGTCACCGAGCTGAGCTGGCTGGTCCAGTGCGCCTGGCCCAGGCTGACCAGATCGATGCGCGCCATCACGCTGGCCGGCGTGGGCTGGGCCTGGCGCAGCAGGCGGCGCGTCCACAGCGGCTGCATCCAGCGGAAGAGCTGGCCCATGCGATCCACCGGCACATTGACCGGGGCATGACTGGCCACACCCATGGACTGCGACTCGAACAAGCGGCGCCAGGTCTGGCGCGCCTGGAACTGGCGCGCATGCCGGCTGCCGCCCGCCTGGATCAGGCCCGCCACGCCCCAGGGCAGCAGCAAGAGCGACAGCACACTCATGCTCCAGGGCTGGCTTTGATGCCAGGCCAGAACCGCGCTCCAAACAATCAGAACAGGCATGGATTTCCCCCACCACGGTATGGAGAACAGAATCAAAGAGATCCAGAACCAGAGCTGCACCCAGCGCGCCGTCAAAGCCAGCACAAACAGCGCCAAGGCCACCCCAGGCAACCAGGCCTGGCCGCCGGGAAACTGGCTGGCCAGCAGCCCGGCGCACAACAGCGTGCACAGGCCATAACCCACCACCGCCACGGTGCGCAGACGCTGGACATGGCCCGGCACCAGGCGGGCGGCATGCGGGTGGTTTTGCGCCAGCAGGCCGTTGAAGCAGATCACCCAGGGCACGGCCACCATGCAGGACAGGGTCACCGCCGCCAGGCGCCAAGCCAGCTCCGGCCGGGCCAGCCAGAAGCCCAGGCCCAGACCCAGGCCAAAGCCCAGCAGGCTTAAGCCCCAGCCGATGAAGAAGGCCAGCGGTGAGGCATTGCGCTGCATCTGCCACGGCGCCAGCAGCAGCGGACGGTATTGCGACCAGAGCGCGCCCATGATCAGGTCAGCTCCACAAACAGGTCTTCGAGATTGAGGGCCTGCACGCTCAAACCCGGCCCGTCGTGCGGCGCCTGGCCCGGCGCAAAGCGCAGCAGGCAGCGCTCGCGGCCATCGGCCTGGATGTGGCGGCGCAGCAGCTCGGCGCTGCCGCCGGCCAGCGCGGCCTGGATCGCCGTGCTGGAGCCCACCACCAGGCGCACCTCTTCCAGCAAGCTGTCCAGCGGCGCCTGCACCGCGATGCGGCCCTGCTGCAAAAAGGCCAGGTTGAAGGCCACGCGCTCCAGGTCCGACAGGATGTGGGTGGAGAACACCACGGTCGTGCCTCGATCCAGCACCTGATCGACCAGCTCGCGCAGGAAGTCGCGCCGGCCCACCGGGTCCAGGCTGGCCACGGGCTCGTCCAGCACCAACAGATCGGGCTCATGGGCCAGGGCGCGGATGATGGACAGGCGCTGCTGCTGGCCACCCGAGAGGCGGGCAATCATCTGGTCACGCGGGATGTCCCAGCGCGAGAGCAGGCCCTCGACCTTGGCCTCGTTCCAGCGCGGATAGAAGCTCTTGAAATAAGCCAGCAGCTGGCGCGCGGTGAAGCCCTCGAACAGATCGCTGTGCTGCGGCACATAGCCGATGCGGGCGCGGGCGGCATCGTCCAGCGCGGTGGCGGCCTGGCCGAACAGCTGCACCTGGCCGGCCTGGGTTTCGCGCAGGCCAAGCAGCGCCTCCAGCAAGCTGGTCTTGCCGGCGCCGTTGCGGCCCAGCAGACCCACCACCTGGCCGGGCTGCAGCTGCCAGCTCAGCTGCTGCAACACCGCCTTCGAGCCGTAGCTCAGCGAGATGTCGCGCACATCGGCCGTCAGGCCGGCGGAGCCATCCAACGAATCGGTCGCCGCCAAAACAGGCGCAGAGGCCGACGAGGAAGAAGAAGTAGACACAAGAACTGCGCTCATGAGGACGCTCCCTCTTGGAGAAGAATGGTTTCAAACAGCTTCAGGGCGGCCGTGGCGGGCAGCTCCAGCTGGCGGGCCTGGGCCGCGGCTTCGCTCAGCACCGGGCGCAAGAGCTCGATGCGCTCGGCCCGCGGCTGGGCTTTCTGGTGCTGGGCCGCCACCCGCATGGCCAGGCCGCGGCGGCGCTCCAGCAAGCCCTCGGCCTCCAGCAGGCTGTAGGCCTTGGACACCGTCATCGGGTGCACGGCCAGCTGCGAAGCCACCTCGCGCACCGAGGGCATCTCCTGCCCGGCCACCAGCTGACCGCTGGCCACGCAACGGCGCAGCTGCTCGACCATCTGGCGGTAAATGGGCTCGGTCGATCCGGTGTTGATGCGGAAGGCGAACGGGCTGTGGTCGGGATCGTGGGGATCAGGGGGCGACAAGGAACCTCCGGCGTGTCGAACACACGCCGCAGCAGGCTTCGCTGTCAACGTGTACTAGTATCGTAGTACACCTAGGCGGACTTGTGCAAGTGCCATCCATGCGGGCAGCTCGCCAGCCGGGGGCGCCGCGTCGGAGCCGCAAAGAAACCCGAAGCCGAAGGGAGACTTACAGGGGCCGCGGTGCCCCGCACTCAAGGCCGCTCAGGCCGGCCTCGTGCACCAAGGCCTCCAGCGCCTTCTTGCCAGCCTCGTTGACGTAGATGCGCACCGGCGCGGTCAACGGGTCCTTGAACACCAAGGCGGTGTCCGGCAGGCGGCTCTCGTCGAAGGCTTCAAGCCGGAGGCCGCCATCATCAAAACGCTGCGAACGCTGCAGATCGACGCAGTCCAGGCGCTGCGTCACATTGAAGAACCAGCGGGGCTCGCCCTCGCAATCGAGCTCGAGCATCTGCCCGAAGGGGGTCAGAAACGGCCCCAAAGCCTCACGCGCGCGGGCATTGAGCACCAAGGCCCCGGGCACCAGCAGGCCCACATCGGCGCGCGGCTTCTGCTGCTTCTTGCGTAGCTCGACGACATAGCCGACCCGGGGCCGGTCCTGCCAATCCTTGGCCGTGCCGTCGGTGTCGAACAGCTGTTCTTCGATGTTGTCGTAATCGCGCGAGACCAGCACGGCGAACTCATTCACGGCGGCACAACGCAGTTCCCAAATCGCCATCTCAGCGCCCCCAACTCACCAAGGAAAGACACCGGCCAGCAAATCGGCCTTGATGCTGCGCAGGCGCGACCGGCCGGTCTGGGCCTCGGTCTTTGGCACCATGCGCAGCCGCGCATACACCGACGCATGATAGAGCGCGGTGTGGATCGGGCCGTGCTGCGGCGCGGCCGGATGACAAGCCAAACTCTGGCCCGCGCGGCGCGGCAGGAACACGCCGTTGTCGGCGTCGTTGATGGCGATGAACCAATCGAACAGCTTCTTGCGCGAGGGCTCGGCCTGCTCATCGCGCAGGGCGACGATGTGGTGGGCGCAGGCCTGCGCCGGCCGCGGGCTGCCGGACTGCGTCACCAGATTGCTCGCCAGGCGGCGGCGGTGGTTGTAGTCGGTGCGCCGCGCATGGGCCAGCAATTGCTGGGCGGAGATGGGCAGCTCGGTGACGCCATTCTGGTAGCGCACCCGCTGCTTGTTCTCCGCCAGCACGATCGCATTGCGAATCTCGTAGCTGTTGGCCTGGCGGTCATTGGCCGCCATCTGATTGATGCCGGTGGTCAGATCCATCATGCCTTCGGCAGGATCCGTGAGCGTGGCCGGTGGCGCCAGCTTGGGGTGGTTCGAAGCCAAGATTGCCTCCTCCATGGCTGCAGGGCAAAGGCCGCAGCCAAGCGCCGCAGCACCTCCACAAAGAGGCGGGCAAAGTGTGCCATGCAAGCCGGGCGCGGCAGGCTAGCCTAACGCCCGGTTACATCTGCACCGGGCAAGGTGGCCAAGCCATCCGGCGCGCCGCTCAGCGCGTCGCCTGGAAGGGCAGCAACCAGCGGCGCCAACCGGGGGTGGGCCGCAGCACATCGCCCGCCAGCCCGTAGTGGCTCGGCCACGAAGCCGGCAGGTGCAGGCTGCCGAAGAGGCGATCGAGCAGCGCCAGGTTGGACGCGAAATTGCGGTTCAAGGGCGCTTCGCGGCTGTGGTGCCAGTGGTGGAAATGCGGGGTGGCCAATAGCTGCGACAGCAGGCCCCAGCGCCAGGGGACATCGGCATGCAGAACATAACCCCAGACTCGGCCGAACACCAGCACCGCCACGGGCACGGCCATGGCGTTTTCGGCCGAGCCACTCAGGCCCAGGGCGATCATCGGCAGCAAGCCCATCAGGCGCGTGAACACCAGATCGACGGGATGGGCGCGCACATTGACCATATAGCTCATGTGCTCGGGCTCATGGTGCACTGCATGAAAGCGCCACAACCAGGGCAGCTGATGGCTCAGGCGATGCCCCCAGTAGAAACCGATCTCGCTGACGACAAAAGCCAAGAGAAGGCGCAGGCCCGGCGGCAGCGCCCCGACCGCCTCGGTCCAGGCGACGGGCCGCAGCGCAGCGGCCAAGGAGGCCGCAGCCGCCAGTGGCCAGGCCAGCAGCAAGGGCGGCAAGAGGCTGTTGAGGAAGTAAAACCCCAGGTCCACCGGCCCCAGGCGCGCCGACTTGCGGCCGGCATCGCGGCCGAAGCGCCGTTCCAGTGGCAGCAGCACGGCGGAAACCAGGAGCAACCACAGCAGCATGCGTGCGAGGTTGACGCCCCACTCTGACACATTCAAGCCCATGATTTCGGCCGCCGCGGCAAGGAGGAGGTCAACGATCGTCGTCGCGCATGTGGCGACTGCGCACCCAACCGACCGCCACCAGGCCCACGACGAACAAGGCCAGGCTGCCCGGCTCGGGCACGGGCGAGACAAGCGGCGGCCCGAAAGCATCCGACACATTCAAGAGCAGCTCATCCACGGCCGCGTCAGGTTCGGCTGCAGCCGTCAATGCAGACACATCTGCGCTGAGCAGAAGATCTGGGCTCTCTGCCCCGGCGCTGAGATTGAGCGCGCAGGCCGCCGGTGTGCCCACAGCCAGCAAGCCGGCCAGGGCGGTGCTCCAAAACAAGCGGTGCATCATGGGTTTTTGTTCACTCCCTGGTGGATGAGCCGGCCGGCTGAAGCCGGCTTCTGCGCCACAGGCGCGCTCAGGTCGGGGCCGTATCGGCAGCCTTACGGGTCCGGCGAAACACCCGGTGGCGGGTGAACAACCAGGACTCACGCGAATCCTGATGCAGCTCGACACCTGCATAGCGATTCATCAGAACCGGCGTCGCGCCGGACGCCAAAGCACCGGCCGAGGGCGGCTCCACCCGCACCGGCGCATCCTGCCCCGGCAGATGAATCTCAGCCGAAAGAATGCGCGCCCCGCTGCGCGACAGCGGCACCAGAAAGGCCTGGAACTCCGCGCCGACCAGGGGACGGGGATCGGGCCGGAAGGCCAGGCCCTCTTCAAACAGCCGGATGCAGCGGGCCAGACCCGGCGACCAGGTGTAGCCCGCCGAGGCCAGGCAGGGCTGCCCATCCGGGGCACCCGGCCTGGCCGATGCGGGCTCCGCTCGGGGGATCAAACAGGCGCAGCCCAGCAAGAGCGCCACCCCAAGAACACCCGATCTCATCCCATCCACCCCTCGTCAAGCCCAGGCTGCGGCAAGCGCGCCGTCAACCCATAGGGGTGCACTGTGGGTGATCGTTGGAGGCGGTGGTCTTAAGCTTTGTTAAAGCCTGATGCGATCACGAGCGCCTTGCTGCGCACCATCAGCGCAGCCGCTCGAGATACGCAGCATCCGCGCCATAACTTCCCAGCTTGACGCGCAGCTGCGGCGTGGGCGCCACGGGCCTGAAACCCCAACGCCCCCAGAAGCTCGCCGAGTTTTGCACCGCGACCAGACAGGCGCGGTTCAATCCGCTGGCCTCCAGCCCCTGCAGAAAGCGCTGCACCAGGGCCTGCGCCAGCCCGCTGCCGCGCGCCTGCGGATCGACCGACAGGTCGTGCAAGTAGAGGCAATCCGGCTGCTCGGGCAGCTGGCACTCGGCCGCATCCAGGGCCGGCGGCGATTCGGCCCGCCACGGCAAGGCGAACAGATAGGCCAGCAAGCCTCCCGCAGAAGCACCTTCCGCCACCCAGCAATGTTCGGGCGAAGCCTGCAACTTGGCCGCCAGAGAGGCTTCGGACTCGGGCACCAGCTCGGTGAAACATTCGGCCTGGATGCGCAGCACTTCGCTCAGGTCAGCAGGCTGCATGGGGCGGATCAGGTGGGGCGAAGGGCAGGACAACATCCAAGCAAACACAGAGAAACCAACGGCGCACCAGCAGCGGCACATGAACAGAGAATGGGGCGGCGATCCGGCGGCCGTATTGTCCGCGACGGGGCCTGATGCAGCGCATCGGCACTCTGCGCCGCACGCGGCGCGCGTGAATCCAGCACGCAGGTTCAGGCCCTGCCGGCCCGGGCCTGCGACAACACCGTGTCCATCCACGCCCGCACCCGCGCGTTGTCCAGCCCCAGCAGGTGTTCGCCCACGGTCAGTTCCGCATAACTCCAGCCCGGCACCTCGCTGGGCCGGGCGTTGCCGATCAGCCAGCAGCCCTCGGCCTGGGCCAGGGCGTCGCGGGCGTCGTTGATGGCGTCGGCGGCGGCATCGAAGTGCAGGTGCAGCATATTGGTGTGCGGGCGCGCCGGATTGAGGCGCAGGCCGGCGATGCTGTTCAAACCTTGTGGGCCCTCCGCCAAGTTGAGGGTGCGCTGGTAGCAGGCGTCTTGCACCGCCAGGCGCTGCTCGAGGCGCATCAGCGCCGAGGCGGCGGGCGCCGTCTGCTGCACCAGATTGCCGCCCATGCGGCGCAGCCAGAGCCGAGCCTGGGCGATGAAATCGGCATCGCCGGCCAGCACGGCGCCCGAGAGGCCGCCAATGTCCTTGTAGAAGGAGACATACACCGAGGCGAAGCCGGCCACGATCTCGGCAAAGCTGCGCTGCTCGTAAAAGCTGCGGCATTGCCAGAGCCGGGCACCGTCCAGATGCAAGGGCAGGCCACGCTCGGCTGCCAAGGCCTGCAGCTGGCTCAGCTCGTCCCAGCTGGGCAGCTGGCCGCCGATCTCTCGCATGGGCAGCTCAATCAGCAGGCAGGCCAGGGGCTGGGCCACTGCCTGCAAGTCCGCCGCGACGATGGGCCGCAGGCGCGAGCCCACAGGCACACCATGCAAACCCCACAGGCTTTCGAAAGCTTGTTCCTCATGCAAGAGCAAATGCGAGTTGGGCGACAAGCCGAAGCGATTCAGGCGCGCCGCTTCGGTGTGCAGGCGCACGGCGATGAGCTGGGCCATCACGCCGCTGGGCATGAAGCAGGCGGCCGGCTTGCCCAGCAGGGTGGCGATCTGCTGCTCAAGCTCGGCCAGCAAGCCGCCCTGGCCATAGCTGTCGCCCTGCACCTCGCGGGCGCGGCACCAGTCGGCCAGGGCGGCAAATTCCTCGGCGGCATTCAGGCTTGGATAGCCCGGCACCACGGTCGTGCAGCGGCGGCGCAGTTCGGCT
>Ga0187843_10002794_pt1 | contig 10384 bp, 3 predicted proteins | sample SpaLakP09_SKY_43_FD_134516 | JGI IMG/M metagenome (GOLD analysis project Ga0187843, IMG submission 134516) | Oligotrophic lake water microbial communities from Sparkling Lake, Wisconsin, USA - SP09_SKY_43 | ecosystem: Environmental > Aquatic > Freshwater > Lake | place: USA: Sparkling Lake... | reverse complement strand
TGAGTACTGCGTGCCCTGGACAGTCGTAGACGAAATTATTGCGGGACAACATCGCCCGCCGGTAGGCGCTGTCTGGGTTCTCGGTTGCGAAAGCATCTCCCCTGTGGAAATCCAATCACTGGCTGAGCGCTGCAACGCAGGGAATCAGTGCGTGTTTCACCACGAGCCGCTCGACCCGCGGCAGATGGCGCAACGGCGCTACGTGGACACATTGCTCTACGTTTTCTGGGCCAAAGACGCCAATGGGCAAGAGGTGCTATTTCTTCTTGCGCAGTTCAAGACCGTCGCGTGCAGGGACTACCGCGACATTGAGCAAACCTCGCTGTGCGTCGGTCAGGCGATATACACGTTCAATCGTGGCGCCGGCAAGATGAGTCTGTTGTCGATCATCTGCTCCGACGCCTTCGATTTTTCCAACCACGTCGATCAGGCTCACCTCAATTGCTTGCTCATCCACATCCAGCTCAATCCCAAGCCCGCTCACGCCGACTATGCTGCATATCGTACGAGGCTGTGTGCCGTCGGCACCAACAGCCATGTCGAACTGCTGTGTTTGAATTGGGCACAAAACATCAAGGAAGTGAAAGACGGCGGTAGGTTTACCGAGTGGAAGAACGTCGCCGGGTCCGCTTGGTATGCGCCGCCGGCGAAGTTCGGCGCGGACGATGGCTTGATTGACGAACTGCACCGACGAGGGCTTTACTACAGCGTGTTGGCGCAACGATGGCATTCCTTCTTCCTGAACTACGAAGGTCAAATCCTTCAACTGCAAAAGCAGAAGCTGCTCTTTGCAGGCGAACAAGCCATCGTGCCAAAGAACTTTGTCGCGGTCGAAGAGCGCTGGACATGGAACTCTGCCGCGAACGCCTGGGAAGCCGGTGCGATTGCCCACGACGGATTCGCGGTCGCACTGACCAGCTATCAGGCCATTGCAGGCCCGCTGCGGCAGGCATCGCAAGCGAGCCCGCTTGCGGTAGAGCGAGCCATAGAAATTCTTGTCGGCCCTCGTGGGAAACCAACGACTTGGTATGCCGTCAACGAGCTCGACGCGTTCCAATTGGACCGGGACGAGGAATCGATTCGAAGGGTGACGGTCCATCAGGAGATCGAACCTACGAGACCGGGCGTTGCCTTTCGTAGAAAGCGACTGCAGCGCGCACATGACGCGATCAGGCTGACCCAAAGTCCGGTGCCATGGCCCGCGTCTGTGCGGGATCTGGCTGACGGCTTCCGCCTTGCATGGCGCCGGGAGACGCCGCACCACAACATAGAGCCTTCCGCCGGCGGCCGCGGATCGGCCGCGCTCGTTTATCTTGCTGATCAGGCTGACGATGCGGAGATCGATGTCGTTCACCAGAAGCTCACACAGGCCATCGTTGGCCATGCGCTCAGCGTCGCTATCAGAGAGGGCAAGAACGGCGACGAACTCACGGATGCGATCGTTCGTGCGCAGGATCGGCTGTGCGTTGTCTTTCGCAGAGATAACAACTATGGCGCTCGCGGGCCGCAAGGTACGAATCTTATCGACATGCCCGCCGGCGCTTCGCCGGTGGATTTCGCGGAAGACAGGTCATGATCAATGCCCAGCAGGTAGAAGCGATGCTCAGGGGTAGATACCCCGATCTCGAAAACGTGAGCCCCGGGGTGTTTCGCGGGGTCGATCGTTTCGGCTCCCGTGAATATGCAATCCGCTACTTCGATCTGAACGATCGGCTGGCAACAACGGCCGCATCTCTCAAGCGCTATCAAGAAGAAGTGCTTTCTCCGATGTACTTCTCCACACAGGTCGCTACGGATCTGCGATGGAGCCATTACCTCTATTTCGTCACGAGCGACGAAGAGGCAGCGCGCGGGGAGTTCGGCCGACAGAAAGCCACAGTTGAAGCGGACCGAGAATACGCCCGCAAGCAGGTCGTACGGGAAGGCGACGTACCCACACTGCTTGCCAATGGAAGCTCGGCCGCTTCCGCTTCCGCTGGCGCATTGCCTGTGGATATGGCGACCACTTGGTCGCAAATGCTAGAGCAGCACAGGCTAGGGTTCATTTTGGACGACGATATCTCGGTACCCGATGCCGTTCGTCGTATCGTTGCTGGCTCAAAAGACAAGGCCGCAAGACCAGTCTCTCCAACGGCGCTACTGCAGGCAGAAAAGGCGGCGGCCGGCCACTTTCTGAAACGGCTGATCATCAAGGGATTTCGGCCTCAGCCTGAGCAGAAGGACCACCGTTTGGGGCGCGTCAATCTCATCGTCGGCAGCAACGGCGTGGGAAAGACCTCGCTACTCGAAGCGATCGAGTTCGCGTACTGCGGACGAAACCGACGTTCCTCCGTCTTGTTGGACCCAACCTCTGTGATCTTGGAGCTAGCTGACACAGCAGAGAAACTTTCCTCCACGAGCGATGCGGCGCGGCTGCGAGCGCGCCACTCGAACTGGTATGCGAAGACCGAACTCAAGAAGGTTAGCATTCAGGACAGCTTCGGTAAGTTCAACTTTCTCGATACAGATGCGGCTGTAAATCTCAGCGTAGCGGCGAGTTCAGATCAGATCGGCTCCGACGTCACGCGCCTTGTGCTCGGAGCAGCTGCTGAGAACCTGGCAGATCGCCTTCGACGGGTGGTCGAACAAGTACGCGACGAGCTGAAGGGGCTACGCCGCGACAACGAGATCCATCAGCAACTGAAGGCGGCGGCTTTGGCCCGCGTCGATACCATCAAGAATGCGCCGAAACTCTCCGACAGTCTCTTCTTGGAACTGCTTGCCGCTGTGAAGCGGCTGGGATGGCTACAGCCCCCGGAAGACAAATGCGGTATCGCTGCCTTGCGCGAGATGCTGCAGGAAGCGGTTTCAGCAACAGAACTACTTCGTAATTCATCGGTCGACGTCCTGCATAGCGATCCGCAAAGCGCGCTGCAGCTATTGGCGAACTTGAACGAAGAGGCCGACAAGGCATCGGCATTGGATGAGCGCGCCAAGGCTGCCAGACTGGAGCAATCCAAGGCCCAGCGCGCCACGCAGACGGCTGCAGACCGACTGGCTGCGGTCGAGGCGCTGTTGCCATACGGGCGCACGGGCTTTGCAAAGTTGGCCAAGCAGGTGAGGGAGAGGCAAGACAGCGTCCGAACACGTGCAGCAAGGCTAGCGCCCGTAGGCACCGACGTGCGCGCGAACGTCGCGGAGCTCCTGATGGACCAGGGCGTCGAAGCAGCACTTTCTTCAGTCAAAGCGCGCGCGCAGGAGCTTCAACGTCAGGCAACCACTGCCCGAGCGTCCCTTCAGGCCTTGGAGAGAACCCAGAGCAGCCTGACGGTGCTCATGCAGCGCCTGCGTGCGACAACTCAAGACATCTTGCAGCGCGTCCCAAATCCCGACCACTGCCCGGTTTGCCACACGGAATTCGAGAGCGGTCAGTTGCTCATCCGGATGACGTCTGAGGTCGACAGCAAAACGTCAGCGCAGGCGGCGCTGCTCCAAGCGGAAATTGCGCGGGCGGACGAGGAATTGGTCGCGGTCCATTCGGCCCAGGCGGCGCTCGAGCCCATTCGGGCATTCTTGGGTGACGGCACTCGATCGACGGCAGTTCGTGAAGCGCTCGCACAGATCGATGAGGAGAAAGCACTGCTCGAACGCGAACGTACAAGCCTTGCGACGGCACAGAGCCAGATTCAGGAGTTGCAGGCCGAGGGCCTCTCTGCAGAAAATCTCTCCGATAGATTGCTGGTCGCGGGTCTGGCTGACCTGCCCTCGCTCGATGATTTGCATCTTGCGCAAGCGGAGTACAAGAAGGCACTATCGATTTCTCAAGAAGCGTCTAGGAACGCCCTGCAGGAGTCGGCTGATATCGAGCGCGAATGCGAAGCTTTGGCCGAACGGCTATCGATCGAGCTTCCCGACGGTGCCGACGCGCTCGCGAAGGCGGTTCAGAAGCAGGTCTCGAACATGGAAGCCGCGCTCGGCGCTCGGCAAGCGCTCGCGTCGATGATGGTCATCGGCGCAAACATGATGGCCAACGAAATCGCGGTCGATCTTTCCACGACCCAGCAGCTTGTGGCAAGGGTCGCTACTGCCGTCGCACAGGAAAGTTCGAACGATGCAGCACTCGACAAGGAAACTAAGGCAGTAGCAGGCTTTGCTGGCAAGATCGAGGCGTGCGATACGAAGATTACGCGGCTGGTAGATGCCGAGGGCGTTCTAGATACCTTGACGCAACATAGCTCAGGCGGAGAACTGACCAACCAGATTCTTGCCGAGAATGCACAGGAGATTGCGCGCACGTTCGCCAGCATCCACATGCCGAATGAGTTTGAGCTAAAGGTCGAAGGCGGGGCGCTGGCTATCGTCCGCCGCAAGACGGGCGGCAAGGTGGAACTCGATCAAATGAGCACCGGACAGCGCGCCGCGTTCGCACTTTCACTTTTTCTGGCGATGAACGGCCGCCTTCGCTCCGGCCCGCCAGTATTGCTCTTTGATGATCCCGTTGCACACGTGGACGACATCAACGTCCTGTCGTTCCTGGACCATCTGCGCCACTTGGCGATCAATGGGTCTCGACAGATCTTCTTTGCGACCGCGGATACCAAGCTCGCCGGACTTTTCCGTCACAAGTTTCGGTTCCTTGGCGAAGAATTCAAAGAATTACCGCTATCGCGAACATGACGCGATACTGCAACGGTATCAATTCATCGTCGGCAAATTCGAGTCGCTCGACGGGTGTGGTCCTACCTGTGTCCGCAAGTTCGTCGAAGAGAGCCAGGTGCTCGATGATCGGTCGCCGGATCAGTGGCAGCAAGATGCCTTTGGCCAGGTTGACGCTTGGTTGCGAGGCCTGGGGTTGCGCGGTTAGCGCCCAGCACGAGATGAAATGATGGGCACTGGAGAAGTCTCAAAGCGAACGACAGGTGGTAGCGCCGCGGAGCGCGGTTTAGATTTCCAGGCACGTGTAAGCGCAGTCGTGATGGCTCATCTGCTAGCAGAGCGGCCGCTAGGGTGGCTCGAAGGGGTGCTGGACGACACGCCGTTGGAGTTGCACGCTGAAACGGGTGGGCCGGGCGATGACGTTGGCTTCTCGGTTAAGGATGGGAAGCATGTGGAGCTTCAGGCCAAGCGCGGGCTGCAACGGGGGAATCGCCTCTGGGACGCCCTGATGGACCTCTCAAGGGCCATTTCCGACAGCACGATTGACGCGGGGGTCTTGGCTGTGTGCCCGAACAGCAGTGGCACGATCCGCGAAGACTTGGCCGAGGACATCGTCCGACTGGGCGCGGGACGAACCGACGGACTGCGCGAGATTGGCCAAGCGTGGGCTGTGCAGCTGTCGGCATCGTCCTTGGACGCTACCCTGGTATGCAGGCGTTTGCGCATCGTCGTGGTCAGCGCGGTTGATGGGAATAGGGAGGCAGAGGCGACGGCGGCCGAGCGGCTGAGCCGCATCGTCCATAACCAGGAGGCAGCCTGGCCGGCGCTTGTGGAGTATGGGCGGCGCTTGATACGCAGGAGAGAACGGTCGACGCCAGAAGACATCTACCGGACCTTATCGCTCGCCAATATCGCACTAAAGACTACCGACGTCGACACTCGCGTCCAGCTGTCCGCAGCCACACGCCAATGGCTACATCGCACCTACTCCAGCATGACCGTTCTTGGTGTGGACAGCAAAGTCCCCTTCGAGGCATGTTGGCTCGAACTGGATGCACAGGCGATGGACGATGCGTCGACTGAGCAGGAGGACCTCGACAAGGCCCTTCGCCGCTACCATGAGTACGGCCACCGCCGCAGAAGCGGCGGCCCGTCCTTCGATTCCCAGACCATCGCGCGTTTCGTTAGGAAGTGCGTGGTCGTGGGCGGTCCTGGCATGGGCAAGTCAACATTGCTCAAGAAGCTGGCATTGGACTACTCGGGCGACGGGTTCCTGACCCTCCTCGTGCGCCTGCCGCAAGTGGTTGCCCTTCTCGCTCGCGAAGGTCGCCGCTTTGAGGAAAGCTTGATGGAAGTAGCGCTCAGCGGCTCGGGTCTTCGAGCACCATTCGTCTCTCTTGAAGGGGCAGTCATCCTGTGCGATGCGCTGGACGAGTGCGGAAGCCAGCAGCCACTGGTGACTGCGAGCTTGCACGCTTTCTCTGTGGCGCATCCAAGCACCCGCGTCGTGGTAACCAGCCGCCCCATCGGCTACCGCCCGGGCGAACTGGCAGGATGGCGGCACTACGAGCTGCAACCGCTGGATGACACAGCGGCGGAGAAGGCGGTCACCAAGGTACTTGACGCGATCCCATTTGCTGATGTGGCGCTGCGGTCACGCGCGGTGGCGCAAGCCACTGCCCAACTGGGCGCCAAGACTATCAAGGGTGCCGCCGCGCGGAGTCCCCTCATGATCACGCTGGTGGCGGCCCTTTCGGTCAAGGGCATGGATCCTGGGTTGAGCAAGGGGGCCTTGTACCGCAAGCTTTTCCGGTTGCTACAGGATCATCCCCCCGCGCGGCTTACCGAACGCCCCCCGAGTGAGCCGGAAAGGAACCGGTTCCTGGAGATGCTGGGGTGGTGTCTCTTGTCCCACGGCAACGAACCGGCCGAACAAACTCTTTCACGGTGTGCCCGTTGGTGGAGTGAAGAGACGGGGCAATCCTTCCTCGTCAGTGAGACGAAGATCAGCGAGTGCCACAACTACTGGGAGTGCCTGGGCGTCGTCGAACGGGTGCGCACGCACACCCAAGAGGCGATTACCTTCGTCCACAAGACCTTCGGAGAGTTCGCGGCCGCTCGGTACATGTCTAAGTGCGCTCCTGAAGCGCAACGAGGCATCATCGCGCGCGCGATCAGTACGCCAGACTGGAAGGAGGCTTTGTCGTTCGCCAGCCACCTTGGCCTCACGTCACTAATCCTACAAGTCTGGGCTGAACTTGCGGAGCGTGGCGACACCAAGGCTGGCAACAGGCTTGACGACGCGGTCGAGCTAGTGGTCCAGGCGGGAGTGCCGGTGGGGAACGACGCCGTTGAAAGTTTTGCGCATTGCTGTTGGCGCGCCGTGGAGAACACCGCGTCGTGGGTGCGCTACTCTGCCGGAGAAGCTCTTTGCCTGCTGTCACCGGAACATTGGAGCTTGATCAAGGACGGGGTACTAGCACGGGTGGGGTCGCCCGATGGCTGGAACCGGTTGGTCGCTTGGGCCTGCCTATGCGTCAGCACCGACCAAGGACTGGCGATTCCGACGCTCATTGACGGGCTACCTAGGCTGGCCGATTCTCGGCCAACCGATTCCCGCCTCGCCGGGTTCTCCCTCCGGCCGAATGGAAACGCCGTATGGCAGCACCTGGTCCTGGGCGCGGCGCGGCGCATCCTCGCCACTCCGCCAGAGCCAGAGGCGCTGCGGATACTCCATGAGCTGATTGGCGATGCCAAAAGACTGAGTGTAAGCACCATAGGCGAGTTGGGGCTCATATTCAGGCAGGCCGGACTAGATCTGAGCGGGTTGCTGGACGACGCATGGTCAAAAAACATGGCCTGGCTGATGCCGGATCGCGAACGCTGGAACCGCGACGCAGCCTACTTGCTCGCACTCATCGAAGACCCGTTGGTTGCGAGCGACGAAGACGAAAGCAACGGTTCAGGTCATAGCCTCGAACTCGGCGCGTGCATGACGGCAATCTCTTATTGGCAGATGCCTGTGGGGGATAACCCCAGTGCAACGGCGTCAGAGTCGGTGGATGCTGCGAGGCGCCTGGTCATTTACGCGCTCGCCCGTGGCGCCGGCTTAGACCACTCCCAACTGGTGCGACAGGCACGCGCGATGAAGAGGAAGATTCTTCACGATGTGAAGAGCGAAGCATTCGGCTTCTTCGACCTGCCGAAGGTTGACGCGAAGGCGGAGCTCGATCTCCCGCTTGTCGAGAAGCAATTCATGTCTGTGCTCGAAGATCTGATCGTTGGTCCGTGCCACCTTTTTGCGTTGAACGCGGCTTACGTGCTCTATTCAATGAACGAGGACCCAGAATACTCAAGCGCAGTGAAGCGGGTTCTTACTCGCGGCCGCGGCGAGTCCCTTCGTTTGTCCGCTGCGCTAGCCAACCAACTGCCTGATGAGATAGGGCAACAACTCATACTGGATCGCCTTTGCCAAGGAGAAAGCACACCAGGGTGTCGTCACTTGTATTTGAGCCTGACTGCTCCCTATGGCGCCCGTCACCTCGAAGCTATTCGAAAAGGTCTGAGTGGCAGCTCAGCCGACGCTGCCAAGGCCGCTGCGGAGTTGGTTAAGGAGTTGCCAACGGACGACGCATGGGCCCGAGAGCTTCGGACCTTTTTTGAAGTATGGCTGGCCAAGGAAGATCCGTATCCGAAAGGGGACGGACTAGTCCCTGAAAGTCCTCGTGGCGAGTTGGCTAAGGTCTTGGCTTCGGCGTTTGCTCAGGACCATGCATTCCTTCTGACTCTGCTTGCTGACCAGCGGCTCGATGTGCAAAGCGCGGCGCGAGAGTACTTCCTAGCTGAAGCCGCTGGCTCGGCACAGTTGCGCTCAAAGCTCTTAGAGAGCGTCCGAACAGGCGGGTTGCAGCCAGATCTTCTTCGAGCAGCTGTGTCCAAAGGGCTGTATTCGGGCGGTGAAGCAATCGGTGTGGCTGGGTTGCTTCACAGCGAAGACGCTCGACTGCGCTATGCCGCTTTGCCCATTCTCAACGTGAAATACCTCCCGCCGGACCAAGTGCGCAATGAGAGCAACCGGTTGTTGTTGGACAAGGAGCTGGACATCAGAGAAGGCGCCAGCCGGGCTCTGCATGGCCTAGCGTCATCGGGCTCCGAACGGCAGGAACCGCAGGCTGCTGAGCAGCGCGTTGATTCAGTTTTTAAACGTAGCGGTCCCTCGGGTGGCTAACCGACAGCGGCTACAGAAAGCACATGGATGCCAAGCATCTGCGTATGGCAGAGCAGATGGACAAAACCGCCAGGAGACTTCTGAAGCTTAACATCGTGCCTTGGCAGATGCCCAGGCTGTTCCTGTGGTGCCGCTTGCCAGCAGGAATCGGCGTCATGACCGTGGCGAGGGTATGCCTCAAAGATGGCGTAGTGGTCGTTCCTGGGAACGCTTTCAGCCAATCCCTGAGCGCGAGCGATTCTCTCCGCTTCTATGTTGCGCAGTCCACGGATGAGCGGGTATTCAGCGTGCTGTCCAAAGCGCTGTCCGTTTAGCTCGGCTTAGCGCTACACATGAACATTCGCATTGGGGTGAATCTAGCGTTGCTGAGGACAGCTGCTATTGGCCGCGAAGCGGTCTATGCGCCTAGAGCTTTGGATGGCAACTCCCGCTGCAAAGCAGCCGTTGACCCTCTATGCATTGCGCCACCACGAAGTCGCTCAAACACATAAGGGGCCCTGCCCCTTCTTCACTCTCTGGCGACTGACGTTTTTCCTTCCAGTCCTCGCGAGGGCTTCCTTTTGTGTTTTCGACTTTACCAAGAGCCACCACGTTGTTTGCGCAATAGCTTCAGTCGCCGAAGAAAACAGGGCTTGCCGTCACGACGTGCCCTTGCAAACTGCCACTCAAGTTGTTTTCGACTTTAATGACCAGTTTTCGACTTTAATTGCACTGAACAAGCCAAAAAATCGGCCCTAACGCTTACTCCACAGTGACACTTTTTGCCAAGTTTCTGGGCTTGTCGACATCGGTACCGCGCGCGCAGGCGGTGTGATAGGCCAGCAACTGCAGCGGCACGGTGTGCAGGATCGGGCTGAGCGCACCGTAGTGCTCGGGCATGCGGATCACGTGCAGGCCGGGTTCGCTTTCGATCTGCGTGTCGCCGTCGGCGAACACATACAGTTGGCCGCCGCGGGCGCGGACTTCTTGCATATTGCTTTTCAGCTTTTCCAGCAAGGTGTCGTTTGGGGCCACCGTCACCACTGGCATCTCGGCCGTCACCAGGGCCAAGGGGCCGTGCTTCAACTCACCGGCAGGGTAGGCCTCAGCGTGGATGTAGCTGATTTCCTTGAGCTTGAGCGCGCCTTCTAGGGCGATGGGGTAGTGCAGGCCACGGCCCAGGAACAAGGCGTTTTCCTTGCGGGCGAATTCTTCGCTCCAGGCGATGACTTGCGGCTCCAGCGCCAGCACGGCTTGCACCGCCAGGGGCAGGTGGCGCAGTGCCTTCAGGTGCTCGGCTTCCTGCGCTTCCGTCAAGAAGCCACGGGTTTGGGCCAGCGCCAGCGTCAACATGAACAGGCCCACCAGCTGGGTGGTGAAGGCCTTGGTGGAGGCCACGCCGATCTCGGCGCCGGCGCGGGTGATGTAGGCCAGTTCGCACTCGCGCACCATGGCGCTGGTGGCCACATTGCAGACCGTCAGCGTGTGCTTCATGCCCAGGCTGCGGGCATGTTTGAGGGCGGCCAGGGTGTCGGCCGTTTC
>Ga0187843_10002793_pt1 | contig 10384 bp, 32 predicted proteins | sample SpaLakP09_SKY_43_FD_134516 | JGI IMG/M metagenome (GOLD analysis project Ga0187843, IMG submission 134516) | Oligotrophic lake water microbial communities from Sparkling Lake, Wisconsin, USA - SP09_SKY_43 | ecosystem: Environmental > Aquatic > Freshwater > Lake | place: USA: Sparkling Lake... | reverse complement strand
GTTCTACTATCAGCAGCATTTGCAGCCCACGCAACTGGTAACCAAGCAATCACTTCATCAGTAGCTAATCATGGTGTTATCAATAACACTACTACAACTAGCGCAAGTACTAGCGGTCCAGGTACTAGCTTTAGTGCAGCTACTGGTAGTGCAAGTGCAGCAAGTACAGCAGGTGCAACAGCAACTATTAACCCAAATCCTGCTGCTAACACTAAGTCAGGTGCAATCACCAATGCAGCAACTTCAACCACTACCAATGCAGCTACAGCATTTAATGTAAGCACTGGTTCTGGTACAGGTAGTGCTTCATCTGTTGGTAGTTCAGCAGCAGACGCATCAACTCGCGCTGGTTACACTGGTCCAGGACAATGGGTCAATGCAAATGGTTCTACTGCTGGTAATTCAACTGTTAGCGTTTCAGCAGGTAAGAACCAAGGTGGTTACTCTAACTCAGGTTCATCAGGTACACTAACCGCTCAAGGTACTGTTGGTGCTACTGTTTGTACAACTGGTGCATGTGCTACAAATAGCACAAAGCAAGTTTATGGTAGCGTACAAGATACCAAAACATCAAATAGCTATGTTAACACTGGCAGCATGACTGTTGATGGTACTGTATTAAATCAGGCTCCAGTTAACGCTACTGCTAACAATGTTACTACTGTTCACGGTGCATTTGGCGACCCACAGTAATAAGTAAAGGGTATAAGAGGGCTGCGAGTGTAATGCTCGCCCCTCGTAGTTAAAAAAAACACACACTAGGAATATAAAATGCGGTTATTACTTTCATTATCACTATCAATGTTACTTGTTGGCATAGCACATGCAAATGGTAATTCAGGATCAACAAATGGTGCTACTCAGCAACAGCGTCAACAACAACAACAAAACACTAACACAAATAGTACCAGCCAAGCACAAAATGCGGGTAATACTCAGGCTATCACATTTACTTCACCTGACAATGCAACCACAACTGCTACGGTTAATACTACAGTCACTGGTACTCAAACTATCAATGGCACACAAACTATAAAAAATGCACCATCGATGGGCGCACCTAATCTTACAAGTTCAAATGATACTTGTATGGGATCAACATCTGTTGGTACATCAGTTATAGGCTTTGGCTTATCATTTGGTACTACTTGGACAGACAAGAACTGTGTTATGTTAAAGAATGGCAGAGAACTTTGGAACATGGGTATGCGTGGGGCAGGCCTTGCAAGACTTTGTATGGATGATCTAAATCGTAAAGCCCTAGAACAAACTGGTTTTGCTTGCCCAACCAGTAAGCCTGAAGATGTAATTGTATCTAAATAAATTGAGAAGCTATGATGAAGAAACTTTTAGCATTAGCCTTACTTAGCACATGCTTATCCGCGTATGCTGAAAACTCAATCATAATTGAAAGACGACAACTTGGCAGTGGTACTCCAGCACCCGCAGTGACTACTGGAACACAGTGGGCTAATTCTGTAAATGATGGTATGTATCATGTACCACAGTATTTGCCAGGGTTTCCAACTGCTGCTACTATATGGCCCCGCACAATCACTACGCCATGTGTAAGAACACCAACTGGGCAACTTACCTGTAATGGGTATAATTGGCGTCCAGAATTTGGCAGAGCAGAATATTTATTTGTTACCCCAGAAATTGTTCAGCCTCCTCAAGTAATTAAAGAACAAGTACAAGTACCAGTGATCATATATAGGGAAGTACTTAAAGAAGTTCCAATTAAAAAAATCCCTGAATAAATGGAAGTTTTAATAACTTTAACTACTGCTACAATATGTTTTTTGGGTAGTTGTTATCCTGCATTAATTGGTCAAAACACACCCCGAGGTGAGTTCAAACTTATCAAACGGTATACACAACAAGCAGGATACGGCGGTGACGTTCTTCAGTTTAGCGAAGACGCTACCACCGCTTATGCCATACACAGACCATGGTTGTTAAAACCCGAACAACAACGATTAAAAAGATTAAATACAGATGACGCAACAAAAAGAACCATTACTTCAGGATGTGTAAATGTATCGGAAGAAGTATATGAAAAACTTGTTGATTGCTGTCAGGGAGCCACACTTAAAATAACTAGGTAGAGGAAAAATTATGAGTTTTGATTTTGATAAATTAGCCCGATTAGCATTGACCGACCCAGACGCTTTTGAAAAAGAAAGAACGCGATTGCTTGAAGAATTCATCACTCAGTTACCCACAGTAGAACAACAAAATCAAGCCAAAGAATTTCAAGATAGACTTGAAACTATGCGAAAGATATTATCTCCTGCTGATTTTTTCAACTATCTTGCTATAAAAATTTCAACCAATCTTGAAACTATAAAAAAACACATAAACGATATCGACAAGGAATAACATGTTCAAACTACTCATTACTATATTCGCCGCGCTATTATTAGTAGCATGTTCCAAGTCAGAACGTACATCGGCCCCGGCTCCCGCCCCAATTACTGCCTCACCTAAGCCAGGACTTCCCGAGTCGAATATACCATGGCCTAACCCGCATAAAAATTCAGCATTGGATCAATTGAGAAATGCTAACATGGTTTTTTCAGTAGATAAGAAAATCAACATAGAACAATCAGGTAAGATGCGTTTGAAAATTGACCTTACTAAAACTCAAGCTGAATTAAAAGACACAATCAAAAAAGAAATGCCCAATGGTACTACTGTAGAAGCAAATATTAAAATATCAAAAATCGTTATCGCAAAAGCTGTAGGATCAACAGGGTTAACTATACTTTCAGCTACTCCAGATGAACAGGTAGTATTAGATGATGCTTCAACAGAATGGATATGGTTAGTAACCGCAGACGAACCTGGTGAGTATGAAGTAAATTTAACACTTACCGCAGTCATTTCAGTCGATGGTAGCAAGAGCCAACGCTTTCTAACAGTGTTTGAAGATACGGTAACAATCGAAGCTACTGCATATCAAACCATAACAGGAATCGCAGAAGAACATTGGCATTGGGCATTCTCTACACTGATACTCCCGCTTGCTATTTGGGCATGGAAAAGCAGACCAAATAAAGGTTGACAATAAATCGGTATAAGTGTATAATACTCTTATATACTGAACAAACGGATTAAATCATGGATTTTCTAGCTGCTGCTGAACTGTGGATCTACGATAACTACCCCGAGCTTACGGATGATTTCACCCAAAAGTACCAAGAATTTCGGCGCCAAAACGGTGTTAATATTAGCGTGATCTTGGCTATGTCCCAGCTGGGTACTTATGATGAGTTCCTACCCTTTTACGACAGTTGTCAAAAAGGCTAAAAATGAAAAACCCTGTCAAAGTAAAGGTTGTTCAAGTAGTTCAAATTGACAACCACCGCTATGGTCCTGGTAAAGCTAGAGAAGCCGCTTGTGAGTATGCCCGTGCTATTGCAATCTACTACAAGTCAAAAAATGTTAGCAAGCCAATTGGTAGTTTCCGTGATTTCAATGCATGGCACAAAGCGGCATTTCATAGGAGTCTTCCTGTCTTTGAACAGTTACTGGGTAAGGTAAAAAATCGAAAAAATCCTAGGACTCTAATCGACCTCAATGTCAGTCAGGGTACGATTGCTATCATTGACAACTAACCAAGGTTGACAATAAATGGGCATGAGTGTATAATATCTATATACACTGAAAATGTGGGAATAAATCATGACTCGCCAAGAACAATTCAAAGCCGAACTCTTCGAACTCTTCCTGAAGTATGGAGTGGAGATGAGTGTTGTTGAAAGGGCGAGGAGTGGTTACTATGCCGAAGGCATCAACTTTTATTCCTACACTCATCCGGAGGAAGGTGGGCCAATCGACCTCACTGTTGGTACGTGGGAAAACGGTAAGGAGTGATAATGAAGATTGGAATAACTGGTACCCGAAGTCAATTGACTGGTCACCAAATTAAAAGTATAATTGACTATCTTCAAAGTGTGTTCATTATTGGAAGTGAATTACATCATGGTGATTGTGTTGGTGCTGATGCTCATGTTGCTAGTTTGGCAAAAGAGATAGGTTATAAAATCGTATGTCATCCACCTGTGAGCAATGACCTGCGAGCAAATTTTGAGTCTGACGAAACTAGAAACCCACTTTCATATTTTGCTAGAAACAGAAACATAGTTGATGAAACGGATTTTTTGATTGTTGCTCCTTACCAAAGTGCATGGCAACCATATGGTGGTACTTGGTATACCCACGATTATGCTGTAAAGAAAAACAAACAACTAAGGATTTTTTTCCCAGATAGTGATAATGTTATTCAACTAATGAACCAAGGAAGATAATACAATGAAGAATCGAATCCGAGTTTTTCTGTTTGGTATCACGGTAGCTTTTCTTGGGTTGATTAATCCAACAAAAGCACTGCAAACCGCAGATAATGTATTAAACGGTAGGGAGTAAATGATGAACAAGCGAATTCATGAACTTAGGGATCAAGCTATCAAGTACGCTTTCGATAATCAACAATCCATGGATGGTGCAATGGATAGATTCGCCGAGTTGATTGTCAGGGAGTGCATTACGCAAATTAATGAAGCTATTCCTGATACAGACTGTTCCGCATCTGGCGCATATAAAACTGCTAAAATTGCTGCCATGACCAGAGTTAAAGGTCATTTTGGAGTTGAATCATGAAAGTCTACGGCTATACTATTCAAACATTCAACGAAGACATTGAGATTCCCGATGTAATTGTTCGGGTGTTTGCATCCTGCGTCAATCTAGATGCCGCACTAGAGAGTCTGGACCTAACAGATGATCAAGAAATTTCTACTTTTGAAACAGAGATTGAATAAACATTTAGGAGTAAATGATGAAAGCCTTTTTGAATGATCTTGCTGATTGGATCCCAATTTTTATCTTTGGTGGTATTGCTGCTACAGTTACGGTTGTAGGCGCACTTGCCCTCCTACAATCTTTGTTACAGTATATTTAATACTACAGGTACGAAGTAATGGAACTTGCCCTATGTAGTCGTAACCGTATGATGGATTCTTTCTACGATTGGGAAGTACCTTCAGAATTTGCCGACCCCATCTATTGTTATTTGGTCCATGGCTGGAAACCAGGAAGTTTTTTCACTGCGGTGTTAGCCAATGATTTTGTACATGCTATGGGCTGTAGTCATCCTGGCAACTCTTTCAATGCGTTAAAAAGTCTTGCAAATTGGATCGTCAATGCTATGCCCAAACAAGCTTGGGGCAGCTATAATGCGGTAAATAATTGGTGTGACTCAACTACTGATTCGCAGCGTAGAGAGATTTTGGAACGGCATTGTCTGATCTTTTCTACTAAAGAGGAAGTGTGGTTTATTTTGAAAAATGGCGTAGATACCAAAACTTACCATGGTGAAATATGAACGAACGAATTCGACAACTTGCTGAACAGGCTAGAACACATTTTCCCAAGACAGAAACTTCTGGAGAGTTTTGGGTATTTGATGAACAAAAGTTCGCCGAGTTGATTGTGAAAGAATGCATTGAAACTGTTGCCGAAAATATGTATTCCGGGAGTACACCTAGTGATTTTTCCGACGGGGCAGATTTTGCATACGCTCAGGCTATCAGCGATATCAACCAACATTTTGGAATGTCAGAATGAAGGAAGAAAAATTTGCTAAATTATTAAAAGAGGTTGAAGAATTTATAGGTGATCATGAACGCGGCAACCCGCACTATTTGTTTGATGAAGAAATTATAAAACATTTTTCACATTACAAAAAGAAACATATTAAGCGAGCATTAGAGGAATTACGATGAACACACTAATTTACAAACTATTTCATTGAGTTAAATAATGTCTACATTAGCCTATATTATAATGGTGATTATCAGTGTACCTATTGTGATGGCACTGTATGTTTTCGTTAGACTTGCACTACAGGGTGCAAGTTATAATTCTAAAAGTTGGTATAATCGTATCAAAAAATTTATTGGATTAAAATAGTGAACGCACGATTTGAAGACCTAATGTATCGGGCTGGTTTAACAGCACAAGGATGCTGGGATGAAATGGATGAATATGATCGTAAGGCTATTGAAAAATTAGCCGAACTTATTATCCAAGAGTGTGGCATTGTAGGAGACGATTGGGTTTATTATGAAGATAACGGTAAGAATTTAGTTAGTGAAAGATTGAATCATCATTTTGGTATTGGTAAGTGAAAAAGCCCTACACATTGGTTTCGCACTCTAAGGCAAAGAAACCTTATGTTATTGGACACTACGCTACAATGAAAGATGCCCAAAAAGCACTTACATTATATGAACGCAAGCATGCCAAGACACAAGAAATGATGCGTAAGTATTCGGGACAAGGTATAGAAGATTTATATTGTGATTTAAAGATAATTGGAGTTGAAGAATGAACCCACGAATTGAAAAACTTGCCAAGAAGGCTGGATTTAATATTATACAAAATGAAGTTTATACTTCCAAATTAGAGCATTTGCCCATTACTGAAGATATGGAAAAGTTTGTCCAAATAATTGTGCAAGAATGTGCCAAGATATGTGATGATCTACAAAATATTCCCGCAACAGAGCCTAGGCATTGCGCGGAAGATATTAGAATACATTTTGGAGTAAAAGAATGAACGAACCAAATAATTCGCTGCCAAAAGAACCGTGTGCATACTGTGGTAAAATTGGTTGGGCGTGGACTGTTGAAAACGGACAAAATGTCGTCAAGCCGCATAACCCCGAACGGTGTTTCTCTAACCCCAGAAGCCCATATTATTCTATATACAAAAAGGATTACAAATGAACGAACGAATTTTAAAATTGATGACTGAAGCTGGGTTTGATGTAGAAAAACTACGAATGTATCCCGGTGGTTGGCCCAGAGAAGACCTATTGATTCTTGAAGACTTTGCCCAGTTGATTGTAAAAGAATGTGCCAAACGCTCAGAAGAACTAGGACAACCTGAAATAGGAAAAGGTCTGATGAAACATTTTGGAGTTGAAGAATGAATAAGTTTGAAGAATGGTTTATGAATAGAATTATTCAGCGTGAGGTTAGTCGACCAGGCATGCCACGAGAACATATTATCAATCTGTATAAGATGATTCGTATAAAGTGTGAGCATGAATTCTACGAAGATAACACGGTTACGATGAATTCTAACTTGAGAGAATGGTTTGAAAAAAGTTTAAGGAATCCTACAAAATGAACGAACTAATTCGTGAACTTGTCAAGCAGGCAGGTGGGCATTTCTCTACTAGGAACTTAATGAGTAATCCTGTACAATATCGAGAATCTATTGAGTTGTGGGACAAGAATATTGAAAAGTTCGCTGAGTTGATTATTGACGAGGTTTACAGCTTTTTACTGGACCCTTCTGAGGATGATGAACCATGGCATTCCCGTGCAGCGGTTAAAAAACATTTTGGAGTTGAAGAATGAAAGTATTTTGGATGAGTTGTGCCGAATGTTCAATGACCCAATTACATCAACCATGTGAAGCTTGTCCCAATAAAGAGGCACAAGGACTATGAACGAACGAATTCGTGAACTATATTTACAAGCACATTCGGTAAGAGAATATCCCCAAGATGATCCTATGCGCGGTGGTAATCCTCCTACTGTGTATTGGCAAGGTGAGGTAAGTGCGAAGAAGTTCGCCGAGCTTATGATCAAGGAATGCATTGGCATCGTAGAGAACTTACCTTCAAGTTATGGTGACTACCGTGATCAAATTTCAAACTCTACCCGTGAAGCCTGTGTAGAAAAAATAAAACAGCAGTTTGAAATTGTAGAAAAGAAAGGTTGGGTATGCCCCAAATGCGGTATTGATAGAATACAAGCAGCATGTCCAAAAGGTCATACGGCTGCGTTGACTGGAGAATGTCCAATGGTGGTGACTGCACAATGAAACCTTGTCCATTTTGCAGTAAAGAAATTGATATCGATGATGAAGATACACTATACCCAAATGGAATTGTTTGGGAAGATATAGAGTATGGTAGAGTATATCATCGATTTGGAAGCGCTCCCGCCGTATCAAAATCAAAAGAACAATGGTGTTGGAGTTTACATTGCAGCACAATAAGCGGCGGATGCGGCGCCCAAATGTCTGCTGACTCTAAAGAGGAAGCAATTGAAAAATGGAACAAACGAGTATGAACGAACGAATCCGTGACCTTGAAACGCAATGTTGGGAGCCCCAGGGAGTTGGCCCTGCACAATTTAATCCAGAAAAATTTGCACAATTGATTGTGCAAGAATGTGCCCAAGGACTGCGCGACTATGCTAAATTTTTGCATGAAGAATATCCCCACGAATATGACGATCTTACTGCTGAAAATTGTGCTGTTATAATTGAAGAACAATTTGGACTTTGGGATCATAAAGTTTAAATTTGGACTTGACAATAAATGAATTTGGGTTTATAATACTCACATACACTGAAATATGGATATGGATATGCTTATTGTTCTGGCTTACATTGTATACGCACTGGCTCAGGGTATTATCCTGAATAGGTTTGTCTTTAAGAGCAAAGACCCACTGGGTTCAGTAGTGTTTTTCTCTATGCTTGCGCCATTAGTAACCATTTTAGTGGTGGTTCATCTTCTTGCGAAAGCCATTGTATTTTTGGCTACTCCAAAATCCTGAATTTGGCAATAAATGAATTTGGGTGAGTCGCAGTTGCTAATTACATTTTCAGTATGATATAATATTAGTATTGCGCTTGAAGCTAAATGAATAAGCAGGAGCTTCTAAACCTCTGATTAGTGGGTTTGATTCCCACCAAGCGCACCATCAATAAGTAAAAAATCTAATATAGAAAATAAATTATAAATAGTCTATACAAGGAGATTAAAAATGAATTCATAGATTGAACTAGCATGTAAAGAAATGGTGTTTCACTTCAACAAGAAGCACTTGGAAGATCCAAATATACCCATGTGGGTAGTCAAAGCAAAAGGGCAGACTTACTATGTAAATCATTTTACTAGTTTAATACCTTTTTCAACAAAAGAAACCCCTGACAACAGTCATACAAAGGGTGCTATCAAAATCAAAGAATGTTTGCTCACTATTGATAGTGAAAACAATGCCACGGCAAGTGTATTACATTTACACGATAGAGTGCGTCTTGTAAACCAAGAAAAGGGCATTACCCGTATCATATTCTTTGGTAATTTTGAAAAAATTCTTAAAGAAGAAAATATCAAACATAGCCCATTCAAAACACTATATGGTGATTGTGGTAGTAAGTATACTATTTGTGACTTGTTGGATCAAAAACAATTAAGTTGGCTAATGCTTAAATATGACACAAAAATTTGGTTTAGAATATTACAAGCTAACGAAGATTACTATAAAGCATATGACGATCCAAAGCTTTGGGAAGAATTATCTAACCAAGATATAGATGCTGAATACGATCCTGATGAATTTGACACTAAATAAGTTTCTGTGTACAATATAGTTGTACACTAAAATAGTGGAGAAAATACTATGCGTGGAAAATACAGCCCAACCGTAAGCCGTGCTTACATGACCGATAAGCATTGGTGGGACAAATACTCAGGCGATACCGATGCTATGTGGGTGCCCTACGATCCTGCAGGCTACGATAGCTATGGGTACAATGAAAATGGTATTGACCGTGCTGGCAACGATGAGTTTGATTATGTTCAGAATGATGCCCCGCATGGATCTGATTGGGACTACAACCATAGGTATGACGACACCGCTAACGCTTGGGGCTTTGATGGCACCAAGCCTGTTCTAAATTCCTAAATTTGACAATAAATGGCTTTGGGTATAGAATATAACTTCACACTGAAACACAGGAGTAATAAAATTGAAAACTAAAACCACAGTAATATTGACCGAGAAAGAATTAGCCAAAGCTATCACGGAAGGCACCTTCACCGGCCGCAAAATCGAATCCATGGTCTGGGAATATAAGAATGTGATGACAGATGCAGGCCGCGGATCAGCAACTTATGAGAAAAGGATCGCAGGCGTCACCCTAGAACTGCAGGTTGACAAATAATCGGTTTGGGTGTATAATAGCACTATACACTGAAACAACGGAGTTAAAAATGGTACGAGTTAAAGCGACCCCAATTATGTATAACGCTGACGATGTTTGGGCTGCTGCTGTTACAGCGCAGCGTATCAACGGTGGGTATGACAAGGTTGGTACTGAATCCAAGCCTAGCAACCGATCGCTGATGCTACAAGCACTGGAGAAATTTCTCCCGATCACCGAAGACGACCGTGAACTTGCAGCAAAGGTCCGCAAGTATTACCAAGCCAAAACTTTCAAAGTCCTTCAAGGTGTCAAGCTGAGTGAGTTTGACAACAACGCCATGGTGCTTGCTAATCGTGACGGACTT
>Ga0187843_10002791_pt1 | contig 10389 bp, 20 predicted proteins | sample SpaLakP09_SKY_43_FD_134516 | JGI IMG/M metagenome (GOLD analysis project Ga0187843, IMG submission 134516) | Oligotrophic lake water microbial communities from Sparkling Lake, Wisconsin, USA - SP09_SKY_43 | ecosystem: Environmental > Aquatic > Freshwater > Lake | place: USA: Sparkling Lake... | reverse complement strand
GCATAGAGCTATCTGAGTTCCAGCAAATGCGCCGACGCTTACCACTGTCAAGGGCAGCCTTGAGAATGTTCAGAGCCAAGTCATCTTGGAATACCGAATCGCAATCGTCAAACACTAGGACATTCTTTGGATCAGAGTACTTGTAGAGAGTGCAGTAGAGTCCAATTGGAGTCATTGCACCCTTGACAATTTCAAAGCGTACACGCTTGCCTGCAATCTTGTCAAACATTGCAGCTTTTTCCAGCTGGGTCTCAACACCAAACGACTTACCAACTCCCGGAGGACCTGACACGATCATTGCGCGGATATCACCGTTGATACATGCTTTGGACATGTCATCAAGGATTTGAAAACGGGTAGCAATGCGGTCCATTGCCTCTTGTTCAGTCTCGACCGCAGGGGTCTTTAGTGCTTTAAATTCTACAGCTTGCGCCATTACAGGTTCTCCATCAAGATATTCTACATTCTTAACATTATTTACTTTAACTTTCACTACACTAATAGCGATTGGAAATTGCCCATCGTTTTTAACAGTGATGTAAGCACCTTTCTTGCCTTGATGGAAATCCTTGACAAGAGTGAATTTCGTATTTACCACGGGAAGATTGCGATACTCGCCGTATTTGACTAGAACTTGTGCCACTTGTTACTCCGTTTTCTCAGTGTATGTGTATATTATATACCCAAACCTAATTATTGTCAACCTGAGAGTGATGCATCGTAGTCTTGGAACTGCTCTTCACCGTCGGGGGACAAGTCAGGGGGATCCAAATCCATACGGACCTGATCTACCCAATTCAAGGGTACACCAAGCCGGCTTGCGATCACCGTTGGAAACAATCCTTCTTCGAGGAGTTCTTGAATTTCTGTATAAAGATTGCTCATTGCGCTCATCTGTAACTCCGTTTTTTCAGCGTATAAGTCTATTATACGCCCGTGACCATTTATTGTCAAATAAAGGAATTTACTTAAGCTTACGAATGCGATCCAACACCCCGTCAGCTAAATCGGTATTAGTGACCAAATCCATGATAGCCAATTCCTTGAGAGTCAAATTGGTGATCAAAGGCCTTAGAATTTCTAGGGCGTAGACCAAATCATCATTATCTGAGGCGTCTAACCATGCCTGTAGCCCTTGAGGATCTAGGTCAATCAAAAAGTCTAGGTTATCAAAATCATCTTGGGAAAGGTTATCGTCGTACATATTAGGTCCTTTTTTCAGTTGAGTTAATAAGTATACACGGCTTGGGAATTATTGTCAATGTACTGTGTTCTCTACACGACAAGTCAGTACCCAATCCTCAAACTTGGTATGCTTAGTTACAAACACACCCTGTGCCACAGCCTTATTCACAAAATGTTGTAGGAGTTTGTTATACAATTCATCACTAATTGTTTCACGATCCAATTCAATATTCATAAGTATTCCTTAAAAATTTAATATTAGTTTTATACAATATTATTCTTACCGACCCACATATAAGCTACTTCTTCAAAGTCAAAAATTTGACCTTTTTGTCTATAACGATTCTCACACGGGCCACAAACAGTTTGATATACAATAGCTCGTTCTCCATAACGATCCAAACCCTTGGTCATAATATGATGAGTATGGACAAAGTCGTTTACTTCATGTCCACAACTTAGTACAATTTTACTCATGTTTGACAAATCCAGTAGCTATTTTTAATCCAAGGACCTGTACTAGTACGATACCATTCTGACAAGAGAACTCGTTGTTGACCCAATGGGCAATATTTATCTTTGGTTAATACCATGCTCATTGAGGGCAAGCAGTTCAATGTCAAGACCAGTGCAATAATTGTTTTCATTATTTAATTTCCACTACTAAATTTCAATCACTCGGTGATCAGATCCACGGCTGTACTTGAATTTATCATTTTCGTCGCTCATCCTACATCCTCATGGTGATTACTAGGATATTTACTACTAGCCATCCTTACCAGCAGTAGACTAATAGCAAGTATAAGGGTTGCTCCAGCCAATGTCAAGATGTTTATCATGTGTTCATCACCGATAGCCACCAAATCTACCATATGTCTGGTTAGTGCTGTAATAGCAATATAAATTAGAAAACGCACTGGCATATGGTTGGTTTTGAAATAGATCCCCACCATGGCCCCAATTTCTAAATAGATAAACAGCAGCAGTAGATCATTAATATTAGCACGGCTTTGACCAAACATTTCAAGAAAGCTTGTGCCTGCTGCCCAAACTGTGGCAGCACCTATACCAAACAGAGCAAGTCGGTGGAATATACCAACTAGGGCATTACCAATGTTGTCAATGTTGTTTAATTGTTTATTCATCTGTACAGTCAGTCTGATTCAATTCAAAATGATCTAACAAATCGCCGGGTTCAGCCCAAAGACTATTTTTTACCTGTTCATCACAATATCTAATGACCACTTCGCATAAGATGCGTAGTTGATAATCAGTTATGTCTCGGGGCAAGTCAATACCAGTGTCATGTATATGTTGGATTAGTTCGTTCATAATTTTATCTACAATACTCGTAGTGTAGCACAATAATTATAATAATCCAACCCCAAATAGCGATTATACGGTCAAATTGATTACTGTCCATTACCTTTCCATTAAGTCATTAACAAAATTTAATAACAATCGATGATGCCGAAATTCATGCCAATACTGTTTTAAATAGGGTTGGCGATACCATGACAATGATGCTTCTGGATGACAGCCAATCAAGCCAATTCGATTTTGCATAATAGCCATTGGATCCCCGTTGGCATAAGTAGCAATAGTTTTCTGTTTATGCGGTTTGCATACAAAAGCACAACCATCATAAAAATACATATTTTCTTTATCATCGTTCCACGTCACCTCAGCTACTGTAGCATAACTGCGTTTGATTTCGGTATCGCGGCGTTTGATATATTGTACGACCTTTATACCATCTAAAATATCAAAGTAGTAATGCCCTGCCCAATAAGCTCCCATACAAATACCAAGGTATCTACCTCCCTTGGCGAGATATTCTTTTACTATATCTACCTTATCTTCAAGTAATTCTTCAAATGAACCACTATTACCTATACCACCTGGAAAGGCAATAACATCGACCTTTTTAAGTATTTTTGCGGAAAGATCGTGTTTAGTAAAAATACGCAGGTCATAGTATTCGGATAGTGCCTCATATATGCCAGCACAACATATAACCGAACATTCTGGATCATTGAGGAATAATGCTATCCTAGGTTTCATCAATAATTTCAGTTAATCGGAGCCGTAGGCTGTGTAAACGAACTATAAGTCAATGGGACAGTAGATACCTTAGATGGATCAAACTCCTCACTGATATAATAATCAATCAAACGGCGTTGGATCATCGTGATAAGATCGCCGTGATCATCTGGAATGATGAATCGCACAGGACACTTACCCCAAGTACACAACTTGCGGAACTCTGCGAACCAAGCTCGGTGTTGTGGATCAGTGGCTTCAAACGCCACCCACGGTCGGCCAATAAATGCCAATCTACTCATTATATTTCCTTTTAAATCAAATCAATTTGAATTTGCTTACCGCGGATTGTAGTACCAAGCCCTACAATGGATTTTGTAGATTGGCGCTCAGAAACCAACATTTCAAGGGCTTCATAACACAGTGATCGGGCATTGGTCGTAGCAAACATTTCGGACATTTGCTTGACCGTCATATAAAGCCCAACGTCATTTTCAGAGCCATCGCCCTTGAAAATCACACGGAATTTTTGAGAGTTTTTCAGACCGTTGATGATAGTTGGTGTACGCATTTTGAACTCCGTTGTTTAACTGTCTAAGATTCTATTATACAGGGAACCTGATTTATTGTCAACCTTTGGTAATGTTGTTTTTACGCAACAACTTCCACTTTATCCATACAAATTGCCTGCAACATACAAAAAGCATCATAATACTCGGTATCCGTCAAATCAATGGACCGTTGTCTAGGTGTTCCGAACCCAACTTCCAGTTGATAGTGATAGTCGGCCATTCTCCAAAGAATGGCTGAGTCACCGTTTTCAATGTAACCTTTAGCAATAAACTGTGTCATTTTGTGACCTTTTGTTGATTCAATACAAGTATTATAGATCCAAAACCATTTATTGTCAACTTTTACATTGACCAATAGGCTTCACTAGCAGGATTGCAACACCAAGGAGTATCCTCGGGAATTTCAATGTTTTGACCAGTCATCAGGTTCTTGACAACCTTAGTACCAACCGGGCCATACTTGAGTTCAAACCAAGATTCCTCAACATAGTTGTAAACAAATTTGCCTGCGTTACGGTTAGCGCAAGTAGCACTGCGTTTGGCTCCTGCGGCAGTTTTAAAGTAACGCTTGTCTTGATTTGGAAACTCGGTATTAAAAACAACAAACATTTCAGACTCCTTTAATCAATCTATATGTATATTGTACGCCCAAAACCATTTATTGTCAAGCAACAAAATCGTAGGCAAATTCTTCGCCACACTTGCTGATGCGGACCTTGTTGACTCCACCGAAGTTGTCACAAAGTGTGTGGAAAATACAACGGGCAGTTTCTTCGGCACAGTTTACGAACAATGTGCCATAACTGAAATCTACCAATTCTGTTGAGCCTAGTATTGGTTTAATAGTATTGATGACTGTAGCTTCAAATTCCATTTGTTTCTCCGTTTTCTCAGTGTATAATTTCATTATACGCCCATGCCCATTTATTGTCAACTTTCTAAGGTGTAGTGAAATTACAACACTTCCCAACCAAATATTTGAAAATAATTCAAATCATCCAAACGTTTTACTTTAGTGTAACCCAATATTTCTAATTTATTGAAACTAAAAGTTTTATCCCATAAGTGTTGTAAAGGATTGTTATGTTCAATTTCTATTTTATAGGCTTGATTATAATTATCTTTCAACCAATATTCTATACACTTTACTCTTTTAGTTTTACGAGATAGTGATTTAATTGGGGTTAAAATGTAACTATTCTTACCAGGCTTATTAGCAGCAGGATTAAACCCTTCGGTATCTGTAGTAAACTCTCTTTTTATTTCATCTAATTTAATATCGTAATCATAAAAATAAGGCAATTTAGTTACTAATGGAACAGTATTCTCTACAAATTTATTACCTTCACCATTGATATAAGTTTTTAAATCTTCTCTAAATGCCGTTAGTTTAATTCCTTTAAGCGCCCACATTAAGATTTGTTGACTATAATACTTTCTAATTGTGCTAGCGATTTCTCGGTCATTATCATTTAAATTTTCAAAAATAGTTGAATCAAGAATATTTTTAAATGAAAATGATTTTGCAAGTAATGAAATATTTTCACTCAATAATCTTTTATGAGCTACACTCAACACCAATAAATCTTCAGCAGCCTCAATAATTTGATATGTTTTAACATATTTACCATCATGATAACCAGTTGTTGCTTTTATAATGTCATTGAGATTAATAGGAGATGTATTGGGATAATGTAATGTACTGTTATTGTTGATAGCAAGACCCTGTATTGGTATTGTACCTTGCAAAGAACCAATTTGACAGGTAGTGAGTGATGGAATTGCTTGATTCCACATTGTGTTTTGATTATAATGCTTCATAATTATCCTATTTGAATATCTTCCATGCCGGCTGCTCTTAGCCTAACTACATGACCTAACATAAAGTTTTTAGAGTCTAACGCCTTCATGATTCCTAACCAACGATTTCTTAGTAGGGCAACTTCGTTAATGATAGTTTCAAAATCAATAACTTCATCTTCGCCATCAACGTATTTCTCGGCATCGCGGCTAGTCAATGCTCTATTATACGCTTCTAGATATTTTTGAAAATGTTTTCGGCGAATTTTCCGTAATTGAATATTAAGATAGTTTAACACGGCCTCAATTTCTTGAAGCTGGTTAAATCTATGTTCAGTAATGCCGGGAAGTGCGGCAATGTTTTTTTCAACATTGCCGTATATCTTCACTTCATTTTTTGCTGTAGCTAGTTCAAATTCATAGTGCGTAATAAAATCAGGTATAACAGATAAATCTTGTGCGATTCTTGTGTACCAATTTGCCATTTAATCCCAATCGTCAGTGTCTGCGTCTTCTATGTCATCAACATCAAAATCGTCATCGCCGTATTGATCAACCCATCCTTTAATTGCTCGGGTCATTTCAGAATCACCTTGAAAATGTTCTAAAATTTCATTTGGTTGAAAATCATTGTCAATTAAAAAATCAATTAATGTTTCTGCGGCATATTTACGTTCATTTAAATCAATGTGTGTACTCAATGCATCCCAAACGGATGAAATAATATCTAGACTCATTCTGCATTTTCCTCCTCAGGTAATACATTACTTATCTTACGATTTGTTTTTTGGCTATATTCAGTCATTACTTTATCCAAACAACCATCTGTATTTGCTTCCCATGCTTTACGAAACTTCTTAATGATTTCACCATCAAGGGTAGTGTAAACAAGACTATTACCTTCTTTCTTAACAAGTTCAGCTTTTTCAATCATATCAAGTAGACCTGAATAGGGGCTCATTCCTGTTTCGTATGGGATTTTAACTTGTACACTTTCAAAAGGTTTGGCATAACGAGTTTTCATAATCTTACATGCCGACCGAATACCACGTACTTCTGAAATCTTATTACCATCCTCATCCTCTTTGAGTTTGAGTTTTTTCATTGCAACTACAATTGAACTGGCATAAACAAAACCTTGACCACCTGAAATTTTATCATCGGGATCAAACATATCCTGACTTGCGTATGTGTGATTAGTAGCAACCAAGCCAATGCCTAAACTACCAAACATATTAACACAGTTACGAACAAGTGCGGTTAGTGCTTTAGGCTTGCGACCCATGTCACCTTTCATATCACCTGCTTCAAACTGATTAACATCAGTAGGTGTCAACAACATACCCAATGAATCAACGATGAACAATACCTTTGGTCGTTCTGACTCTGGCATTGCTTTATAATCTTTGACAAACATAGAAATAGTTTTACCCACTTCGTCAATCATTGCCATGTTAAGTTTCAACAGCTTGCTTTCGTCAGTTGATACACCCAATGCGTGTAGCCATGCTTCATCCAATGCATTCTCTGAATCAATTAAGACTACAAAGATGCCTTGTTCTTGTGCATGGCGTACTAGGTTTCCTGAGCAGATGAATGATTTTCCTGCTCCTGATTCTCCGGCAAAGACAGTAACTTTACCAAGAGGTACGCCTTTATTAAAATCACCGCTAATGAGGTAGTTGAGAGCATAATTTCCTGTTGAGATCCAATCAGTAGGGTCGTTAAATCCAATTGATAGACCGTCGATACTTTTTGTTATTTCCTTACGGAATTTGCCTACATCAAATGGTTTCGTCATCTTAACTGTCCAAATCCATTGTATTCCATTCTTTAACTACATCAAGAACTTCCTCTTCTGAATTACATACAATCTTACAGTGTGTCCAATCACTTTCATCATTACGACCACCTACTTCAACCATCCAACCATTGTCATAACGATTGATAGTGATTGATTCATTTACTTTATCTAATTTGCTTAATTTTGACATAATAGTTTTCCTTATTATCTGTTTAATCCAACATTATATACACTAAATGGTTGATTATCAAGTATCTCGGGACATTGATCAGCCATACGGTCAATTTCATAATCGCTAGGAAAGTGCCTAAGTGCTGTTCTAGCCTTATCTCTGACCAAACTAGGAACACGAGGAGTACGACCCGGATCACATAGTTCTTCTAATAGTTTTTTACCCTGCTTTAAGGCACGATATCTTTCGTCTGGTAATGTCATGTTATTCTCCTGTATAGGGAGGGTATATACCCTCCCTTCTCTACTTAAGCAGGCTTATTCTGACGGGCACGAATCATTGCTAGAATGTCTTGTGCCTTATCACCAGCTGGCGCTTTAGGAATTGAGATAGGCTCAGCCGAAGCAACAGACTCATCATCTTCAATTGCTTCTACAGGTTTATAATCAACCTTAGCCTCAGTAGCAACTGCTTGATTACCATTACCTGCAGGTGCTTCTAGTCCATATGGACGATAGTATGATCCCCAACGATCATTGTCGTATGGTTGACCATCTACTGAAGCATCAAACATTTCTTTGATGATACGCAACTCAGCTTCATTTGGCTTTTTAGGCAAGAACTCAGTAAGATTAAAAAGACCATGTGCTTCAATAGCATCTTGCTCAGCCTGCGTCAATGCGCTTTCTTTACGTGCCCAATTACTAGTTGAGTAGTCAGCATAGCCACCTTTACTGGCTTTCTTGATGTTAAAATCAAGACCGCGCATATAATCAGTAGGCAATTCTTCCATTTCAGGATCCATCAAACTAGATTTGATGATGGTAAAGATTTGTGGGCTAATGACAAACCGACGAATAGGATTCGTTGGAACCTTGTCATCACCAATTGGGTTTTGACGTACAAACCCTTGAAACAAGTAGCTACGTTTTTTCCAATACTTGTTAGCCATTTCTTTAAGAGTCTCATCCTTATACCATGGACGAATCTCTGCTAGAATAGGGCAACTGTCACCGTACATTTCTAGACATGGTACTTGAACTTCAACACGTTTAGAATCAGTACTACCTTTTACACCATTGAAGGCAAGTTTAATAATTTGACGTTCTACCCAAAAGAACGTATTTGAAGGATTCGCATCTGGTAGGAAACGAACGGTAGCGGTCGTACCTTCTTCCATATTCCAATGAGCGTAGATTGAGTTATCAGATTGAGCGCCAGGGGTGCGCTGTGCTTTTGTGTCTTGCGCTGCAATACGAGCGCGGATTTCTGCGAGTGATGCCATGATATTTTCCTTAAAATTGAGATGGTCTCTGTTTAATATTCGTCACTCACCATGAGTGACTAACGATTCGTAAGTATAAACTACTTACAGCGATTCGTCAAGTATATTTATCCCATATATGGGAAACCGCACTTTTTTGTGCGGTTTTTTAGAAGTTTATTTACCCAATAATCGTTTGATAGTATCTAAGTCTTCTTGACCTTCAAATTTTGAAGTAACAGAATCAATTGCTTGACCAATTGATCCCATAATACTATCATCTTCCCCTTCAGACATTACTTGGTCAATTATTTTCTTACCACCGTATACTGCGGCTAATAGTAGACCCAACGGTATCGCATATTTAGCAGCAGCCATTCCCAATTCACCAATAGTTTTGCCATCAACTGCATTACCAAGAATAGTAGTTAATGCGCTTGCTGCGGATGTTGCATCAGTATAAACTTTATTCAGTCCTTGAGGAATTGATTTACCAATCTCATCTGCTATTGAATATATACCGGCACCTAAACCAACTTTACCTGCATTTTGGGCTGTTGACTGTGCTGCTGATTTACCAAGTTCTATAGTGCCTTTACCAATTCCAGTCGCTGCTTTTCCAGCCACTTCAGCACCGGCTTTTCCTGCGGTAGATGCCATACGGCCTAATGCAGGACCTGCACGAGATAATAATGGTAATAATGCTCTTGCGCCGGCTGCTAATGCAGGTGCAAGAAAGGCAAACTCATTAAGTTGGTCTTCAGATAATTTATTGTCATCGGCTGAATCTCTTCCCATCATTTGTCCTGCGGTTCCTCCTGCAGCACCACCTAAAACTCCACCAAGTGCGGCTCCTGCTGGACCGCCGGCTAATGCTCCCAAAGCTGATCCAGCTAATGCGCCGCTGGCTCCGCCTAGTGTGCCACCTGCTAATTCTCCTGCTACACCTTCGCCCAATAATCGTTTGATAGTATCTAGGTCTTCTTGACCTTCTCTAATACTTTCACCACCAACCAATTTTCCTACAGCGCCTTGTGGACCAACCTTTTCATATGGGCCCAATTGTCCTACACGCTTTTGGTTAGCATCAAGGTCTTCCGCCACCTCTGAATGAACAAATGGGCGTAATCTATCTGATCTTGACGGATGTCTTAATTGACGAAGAGCTTTTGCTTCTATTTGTCGAATTCTTTCTCTGGATAATCCAAGCTCTGCCGACACCTTGTCGAGTGTTAGATTATCCCAAAATCTAAGTTCAAGAACACGTTTAGCAGTATCGGATAAATCTGACATACCTTTAGCAATAGCACGTTTTAAATCTTCTTTGTCGAAATCCATTTCATATGGTTCGTCGTGCTCAGGCCCGTACCTATCAGCATTGTGTACAGGGTCATCAGGATCCAATATTGGCATTTTATTATAAGATCCTTTATACGTTGTACCATCAGGGTTATATCTAGATATTTGTTGATTTGGATGGGCCTCCGCCACACCTTTATGGTCAGTCTTGTCTACTGACATTATTTTATTAGTGCCGTCACCCATATAT
>Ga0187843_10002789_pt1 | contig 10391 bp, 9 predicted proteins | sample SpaLakP09_SKY_43_FD_134516 | JGI IMG/M metagenome (GOLD analysis project Ga0187843, IMG submission 134516) | Oligotrophic lake water microbial communities from Sparkling Lake, Wisconsin, USA - SP09_SKY_43 | ecosystem: Environmental > Aquatic > Freshwater > Lake | place: USA: Sparkling Lake... | reverse complement strand
CCAGGCCGCCCTACGCCGGGTGACTCGTACTTCGCAATGTGGGTTAAAGTGTGGGTAGGATTTTGGAATAAAAAAAAGCCCTTGAAAATCAAGGGCTTTTTTAATGTACTGGCGGAGACGGTGTCCGCATTTTTAGTGTTCATTGACGTCCACGAAAATTCAAAAACATTATAAATAACAATAACTTACAGGAAGTTATCGTTCAACGAAATTCTTTACTGTTTGCCAAAATCCGGCTATCATTTGATAGTTATTTTGATAGTCGGAGAGTTCGAATGAGACGCCAACAACAACGCCTCACTGCATTGCAAGTAAGCAAGCTGACTAAACCTGGACTGTACGGCGATGGCGGCGGCCTTACCTTACAAATCACAGCTGGCGGAGTGAAGTCATGGCTTTTCCGTTACATGATCGCCGGTAAAGCATACGGCATGGGATTAGGCCCAACGCATACCGTGAGCCTAGCAGAAGCACGCCAGAAGGCGCTTTCAGCACGAAAACTCATCCTCGACGGCCACAACCCATTAGATGCGAAAAGACGAGAGCAGGCTGCTACCGCCCTAGAAAACGCACGGGTGATGACGTTTAACCAGTGCGCCGAAGCGTACATTCAGGCCCACAAAGCTGGCTGGAAGAACGCCAAGCACATTGATCAATGGATCAACACCTTAAACACTTATGCCAGCCCGGTATTCGGACACTTACCCGTTGCAGACATTGACACCGGATTGGTCGTAAAATGCCTCTCTCCGATTTGGGAAACAAAAACCGAAACCGCCAGCCGCCTGCGCGGGCGAATCGAGTCTGTATTGGGATGGGCCACTACAAGCGGGTATCGCATTGGTGAAAATCCAGCACGTTGGAAAGGACACCTAGACAATCTCCTGGCCACCATTAGCAAGTCCAGTCGAACAAAGCACCACCCCTCCCTCCCATGGCAGCACATGGGCTCATTTATATCGGCGCTTAGAGCACGCGATGGCGCTTCCGCCCGTGCAATTGAATTCGCGATCCTCACTGCATGCAGATCTGGCGAAGTACGCGGCGCCAAATGGACTGAATTTGATATTGAAAACAAGATTTGGACAATACCGGGGGAACGGATGAAAGCCAAGCGCCAGCACGAAGTGCCATTAAGCGATTCAGCATTAGCCTTGCTGGATTCCATGCCGAAGGATTGCGAATTCGTATTTGCTGGCACGAAAGCGCAACCATTGTCAGATATGGCTTTGACGGCAGTAATTCGAAGAATGAATCTCGGTCCTACGCCCATGTGGGTTGATGCAAATGGGGAAGGTATAACCGTACATGGCTTCCGTAGCAGTTTCAGAATGTGGGCGGCAGAAACGACCAATTATCCACGAGAAGTTGCCGAACATGCTTTAGCGCATCAACTCCCTGATGCAGTGGAACGTGCATATCAACGGGGCTCTCAATTTACCAAGCGTATCGAATTAATGTCCGAGTGGTCAGAATACTGCAATAAAGTAAAGAAACCATTAATTGCAGATTCAATTCAAGTTCAATAAATATCAGGTCCCGACCGACCGTTATCGCCCCATAGCGGAAGCATTACCACTTCATTCAACGAGTGTCTGGTGATGAAGATGCTATGAATTCTTTGATTTGCAGAATCGGCTAGAGCTTGCGGATTGTTCGGTTTAGTGAACGTATGATTCTGTTACAGAGCATGTATGCGAGCAAACGCATCTTGGACAGGTACGAGGAAGTTTGGGATAGTATCGTTATCGGAAGAATCTTCCTCATCAATAACCAAGCTGACACCGTCGCCGGAGCGCTTGATGTCCCAAGACCTCAATCGCGTCTCTCCAGTGCGTCTAATCTCATGAACGTGCAGGCGCTCCCCGATAATTTCGGCCTCTGCGATTGGAGTCGATAACCCCGGATTTCGTCGTGTCCAGGACTCCGAAACAAATATGAGTGACTCTGCCCGCATATACAAAATTCGCTCAGATAAGTCTCGCCAAAAGATAAATTTGTCGACTTGGTCGAACGGAGTAAATGCCAAGTGCTGAATAACCGTTCCATCTTTCGCAAATAGGAAAACCATCGCCAAGTGGTTTCCGAACTGAAGGAATGTTCTCTCCGCCATCTCGCAATAAACCTCAAATACCGGCCGAGTCCGGTCAATGTTCTTTAGCCAGCCGGGCGGAGTAAAGGTGCAATCAAATTCAACGCGCTTGGTTGACGTTGAATAGGATTCCTTATCACTAAATTTGACGTAGCTCACTCTTCGCTCATGGACCGCCCCCTCGCCAATGTCTTCAGCTGAAGGCACTGTTGGAGAGGGTGTAGCTCCTAAATATTGGGCAAGGTCGATGCAGGCTTGGCGGTAGCGGCTGTAGACGTAAATCATGCTTTGTAGCAGCTCGTGATTCGGCAAAGTGTTCGCTACCCACCGCCGTTCTATCTTGACTGCGGCTGCGGCTCTCACGCCTCGGGGCAGCATTTCTCCTGCCAAAACCATGAGCTTTACGATGCCCGCGCCAACTAGTTCTTCCCGAGATATTTGAACCGACACATCATTTTTAGCAAAATAGGAATAAACCAAAGCGACTGAAAGCGAACTGAACATTTCCAGGTCGCCCTCCTTTTCGATGACATTCCGAGACTCTTTTGCCCAAAGCATGACCTCGTCCCCAGACCAATATTTTCCTATTGACTTAGAGAGCCATTGGTCATACTTCGGTATGCTTGCCTTATCTTTTGCGATTAGAAATGTAACTGTGCGAATGAGGGTCAAAAAGTGATTAACATTTCGGCGAAACAATTCTGGTTCGAAGTAAGTCTTTCTACAATTTTCTAGCGCGTGCGCGGCGTCGCCAAGGCGACGTTCCCATCTATGCATCGTGCCCCCCTATCTGCTTGTGATAACGAACGGCAGTTTCTGGCCGGCAACTGCCTGATGACGCTTGGCTGCCGTGATCAAGGGCAGCCGTCGACCCATCGTTGCCGTAACCAGTCTCGTCAAGCGGTTTCTCAGGAGCGGAGAAGTAAGCGGCCTGCCCGGCATTTTTCGCGGGTCCGCTCGACTGCCGCGTTATACGTCACTTGAAAATTGACAGGTGCGCCCTCAGGGCATTGTGAACAAACATGTCATTGTCGAAAAGGATCTCATCGTCACCTCGGAATGAAAAACGCATGCGCTCTCTACGTTTGTCAATGTTTCCGATGGCACCGATTCTGAAAAGATCTTTAAGAATTTCCTTGACGGGTACGCGTTCAAGAAGCTGTTTTGTTTCAATATGATCATGTGCAGCTGTCTCTGCGCGCGCTGTAAGTTCAGTCAAGCTCGAAATCTGCCTAAAACCATAAAAAATATACTTAATACCATCTATCTCATTAGGTTTGTACTTGGCCTTGAGTTCCTCTGTGATCTCAACCCATGATGCTGTGGAATATGTTTTTCGTACAGCCTCGATGCCCTGGAGAATAAAACTTGTCTCATTTGGATATTGATCTTGGATCGAAATCAGTAGCCGTACAACGTCACGAGGGCGATACCAAGAGTTATGGAGAATATAGACTTGTGCTTTTTTGCTGTCGATTTCTCTTGGAAAATACTCTTTCCAAAGATCGATTGAATTTAATGTTGTTAGGCCAGCAGCAAGCCTTGCATTATTGATTCGCTGTTCAATAATGCTCAGAATCGGTTGCTGGGCAGCATCAAGTCCTGGGCGATTCCAAAGGATTGATGATCCAAAATCGGCAATTGGTTTGTTAATTTCTTTGCCAAGTGATTCAACTGCCCCTAATACTTCCGATCTAATCGCCGCGTATAGGCAGAGCGGAAATCCTTTGCTCTTTGCTGTCGCATTAACTCGTTCGATTGAAACAATCAAATCTCTAACGAGTCGCGAATCCCTTTGATATTGTTTGTTGCTTCCATAGTTGAGTTCAAGCTCATCAAAAAATATGTTTAGACGTCCTAAATCTGGTTGTAGCACAATAAATGCTTGGTCAGCGCGACGAACTAGATCATTGAAGTTGACCTTCGCACGCCCATTCTCGTCCCACTCTAGCTCAAGCCCTAACTTTGGACTTTGACTTATTTCGATGTTTCCTTTACGAATATTCGGAACAAGCCGCATTAGCCCCCCACGCTCTGGCTTAGTGAGTGCTTCAGAGCTCACAATCGCCAAAAAAGAGGCCAAGCTCCCATTGTCCTGGAATGGTTGCGCTAAATTATTTTGAATGGCTGCTGCAATTTTCCGGTAGATAAACCAACGCCAAACGGTTTCAAAGTCGTCCCCATCATATGCTTCCACATTTTCAGCAACTAGTTGAACGCGCGCAGCACGAGAGAAGTCCTTTCTTAAGTCCTCATCTACGTCTGATTTAAATAGCACAAAACTAGAAACTGACTTTTCGTCTTCCGCGAGCTTAATGGAAATGTATCGAAGTAAAGCTGTCTTTCCTGTGCCCTTGAGTCCAACGACGTAGTACCTGTCACGAGAAATATACTTCTCAATTGTCAGAGCTGGAGGAATAACGAACGCGCTCATAAAGCGTGCGAATTCGTCTGGCGAATTGCTCAGAACTTCATTTTTTGCATCTGTGCTGCCAAGCGGAATATCTTTAAGCTTCAGCATCTGGTTGTCCTAGTCGGAGAGCTGTTGGTGACGTATAACTTTTGAATTCAACGGCCTGCACGGCTTGTCGCGCAGATTCGGTGGAGTGATGGGTTAGGCATTTTTCACCGTCCTAATTGTCCGAAGTTCAAGCATCAGGTGCTCACCGACTGGTGTGGCAGACCAAAACAACCCCATCCCGCCCTGAACTGTCTTCGTATAACGAAGATCAACTAGGCCGAGTGCCTTCAGCTGAATTGATATGGTCTGAAAATCTTGGTCATCTAAGGTTGGCGTAGTTCCATAACTGTTGCCTTTCTTGAAGAGAGCATCTATTAGAACGTCTTTGACGATGGCCTCGTTGGGGTGCTTGATGAGATAAGGCGCGATGATTCCAAATAACTCGTTCCAAGTGGCATTGACCTTCCACGTAGTAGGTGAGCCTCTGTAGTAGCACCTTCCATGCACTTCTATTGCTTCTTCGAGCCCCGCAAGATTTAGAATTGGACCAGCAGCAGGCCTTGGTACTTCAGCAAGCGCATTCTGTAGCTGAACATTTTGCTTTCTAAGATCGTTGATCTCGGTAAGCAGTTCTTCGCTGGATAAACGGTCAGCCCGAACCCACCCAACTGCGGGAAACATTTTTATCGTTTTTGACAGACTAAGAGCTACGATCCCCGGAAGCTCATCAGCAGAGCGCCAGAATCGAACAAGCCGGTCAGTAGACACCCTTTCTCGGAACGCCTCCAAGCGAGCTCGAAGATCAGGATCTTGCTCCGACTTCCCAAAAGGGATCTCGTCTGGTTTTTCGTGTAAGAGAGCAATTACCTTGAGTCCGAGATCTAAAGCGTACTCATATTCCTTTTCGGTGTAGCTGATTCCTTCCGAAGTTACCGAACCATACCTACCGCCGATGATAAGCAAGTAGTAGTCACAGTCATCGATAACGCGCTTAATGAAATCAAACTGCTCTTCGTCGGCTGCTGGGAATAACTCCATCCCTGCAGGAATACAGTCCAACTCCATTAGCGCCTGAATTACCTTTTGACGTTCAGCCTTAAGGTCGGCGTAAGTGGAACTGACAAATACTTGATATCTCTTCTCCAACTGAGGCTCCTATGGCAACTGCATAAAAATTACTCAGGCGCAGAAACGTCAGCGTTTTTGAAATTAATACGGACACGTTTGCATTGCCTATAACTTTTTGAATGACATAGAGATTATCCGATGCCGGTCTCCTTATCAATCAAAAATCATACGGAGCTGGCCAGCGTCCACTGTATGGTGATTTCTTGAGCGGTAGCTCCTGGCCGATAACAGCCAGACTCACATACCCGCTCTGGGCCGCGTTAGAAAACTAATTACCTCAAATCAAAGTTTTGGCGTAAATGTATCTCTAGCCACATTACCAATAACATTGGTCGTGTACCCGTCAAAAGAACCACCGATGACTCCTCCTAGTATTGGCACTGCTTTTCCAAGATTTATGACGCCCTTCTCACCAAATTTTGTGAAGAGCTTGAAGCCAACACGTCTATTAATCTCTTGCAAAGTCTTTCCAGATATTGACTTAACCAAATTCAAGGCAAGCTTATTACCTACCCCGATTCCAACATCTTTCAGAACATCTTTAACGCTACTAGCTACTAAACATGAATAAACTAAAGTCTTTACCCGATCATCTTTCAGGTCGTAGCCGCCGAGATGGGCAATTGCAGCAATCATTCGAACTTGAACGTATAAAACACTAGCAATATTCGCTGGAATGGTAACGGGTAAAACAATAAGTCCGCCTAGCCCGGTGACAAACCCCGATGTAGCAGCTTTAGTGTTTTGCCAACGGATCAATGAATTTGCTTGCTCATAGGGGCTTTCGTTACTATTGGTTCGATAGCTATCTGCCAATTCTACTGCGGAATCGAGCCCTGCAACACCATTAACAGATTTCTCATAAGCCCAGTCCAACGCATTAGAAATTTGTTCTTGAGTAATTAATGCCACAATTATTCCTTAATCTATTTGTTCAAAATAATCTGGTATGACAGCTCTTGGCCGAACTAGGCCACCGTTGCCTAGGATACCATCTTGCCCATGTGAAAAATACGCCAATTCTCACGCCCTCCAACATGGCTCTGTTGCGATAGATTCGGTGGTTACGACGGTTACGGCAGTTACGCTGGTTACGCTTTGGCACGTGTCTATAGGCACGTTTTCAGGGTAGGTGACTTCCCGTGAGTGTCCGTCCTTGGCACGTCCCTACGGCACGTCTCTATGGCACGTCTCTATGGCACGTCCCACATGCTTCCTCAACGCGATGCCAAGGGGTGCCTAGGGGCGCCTAGGGCTACGCCTAGGGGCGAGGGAGATATAAAGATACCTAGGCGGCTAGAACTATGCCTAAAGGGGGCTTGGAGAGAGGCCTAAGGAAAAGTACCTATGGAAATGTGCCTATAGGAAGTGTGCCTATAGGGAGCATGCCTGGACATTTTCCTGGCACTTTTCCAGACTTGCTCGGGGCAGTTTCCAGGCATTTCCCCGATCTCAATTCGCCCAAGGAATTCACATTGGACACCCACGCCTAGGCAGATATCCAAGGAAATAAAATCAACGCCGCTATAAATGCCTCTGACCAAAACTATGCTGTTACTGCCGTTACCGGCGTAACCACTGTAACCGCTGTAACCGTCGTAACCACCATGGCCGGTTTCCATCCAAAATGAACTATCCGCCGTTGTACCGGCAGACATACACCTTCGTTGGCCCCAAACAAGGAACGCGCACAGTCGTCGTAGGCTGGCCGTCCTTGCCGGGCAAAAGCATACCGACGTCGATCAAAACACGCTTGACGGTCCTTTCATTAAAGCCATCACAAATTTCAGATCGAAACGCCTCCCCCAAGACCAAGAATTCTCGCGAACCATCGGCCTTATTACAAAAGAATCCAGCACGGTTATATATGCGCTGGTCATCGGTGGCCTGCATGAACTCGAAACGGCTAGCGCCATGCTTTTCGAAGAAGGCCCGTACATGCTCAACAATAGCCCGTGCTTCCCGATTACCGTTCCCACCAAAAGCTTCCAGCCACGCGTTAAAGCACAGACGCGCACCACGCATTGCCTCACCTTCCGGCCATCCGGTCAATCCATAGTGGGTTGCCAACTCACCAGCGACGCCCGCCAATGCAAAGCGGCGCGCAACCCGACCTACCTGACTCGCAGCGTCTACCGGCACGATATCTGCAACAAAGCACTCAATGGCTTCACGCAAGCTCACGGCAAGTTGATCACGATTTGCGGCAAGGTTTTCCAACCAAGCCAGTCCAACAGCACCATGGTACATATCCGACGCGGATTTAATTGCACCAGCGACGGCGGCAGCGTTTGGATGCCCGTGGATATCTTCAAAAATCCCCATCCCTGCACCGGCATCAGCCTCAATATCTGCAAGACGAATTTCCTGTCCAGCGCTGGTGCGCTTGCCAGCGCGCGCCATGATTGCCGATAGCGACTCCTCACCAGCACTGAGGAAGAACAAGCGCCAGCGCTGTGGTGGACGTGCCATGCCATTGCGTTGCGCCCTGACCTTACCTTGACCATTCGCGAGCATGTAGGCGGCATCGCCTGCCGCACCTGGATCAATCTGGCTGATCTCATCGAGGATAAGCAATCCGTCGTTGTGCATCACTGCCATGCCTTCCAAACCATTGACCGTGCCGCGCCATAAGCGAACGTATTCGGAGGGGTTCCCCCATACCGATGCTGCAACACGAAGCGACGTTGATTTTCCCGAGGACGACGCGCCACGAAAATGGAAGCCGCCAGAATCCTCGCCCGTGATGTCAGCAAGCGCACCGGCAAAGGCAACCGAAATGGCAAAGGCAAGCCGCGAGTTTCCTTGCGCTAGCGTAGCGACGTTTTCGCGCCAATCAGCGACAGTGCCAGCAATCGCATACGCTGGTTCAACGGCATGTGAATTCTGAAATACCCGCATTTCGTCCGACTTCCCGATGGCACCGGATGGCAATACGAATACACCATCATGCCAGCCTAAGCGCTCAACACAACGGGCTCGTGCTTCGACCGGCGATACTTTGATGTAGGCGGCGAGCAGGCTGCGCTCCGATTGATTTGAAGAGATTTGAAGACCCAGCCGCGCCAGTTCACGACGCACGTCCGTGCCATCTCCTTCGAGCATTTCAAGCGGCATTGCCCAGCGGTGCAATGTACCGTCATCATCACGCCATTCCAAGAGCCGCCCCCACTCCCCGTTGCGCTCATCACGGGTCTTGGCAACAATCTGAATTGGCGAGCAAATCCACTTTGCTGGCCGATCGTTCCCCTCCCCATCTTTGCTGATGTAGAAAACGCCCTTGGAGTTAGTCAAAAAATGACCAGCACCATAATTGCAAATGGTTGGTGCAATGGGCGCACCTCTTTGCGCAGATGCAGTAATCGAATGACTCATCACGCCTCTCCTCAAGCCGATTGAGAGGAGGACTTGCGCGCAGATTCGAGCCTAACTACCAGGGCGCGAATTTCGTCATCAAGCATACCGGCAATACGTGCTGCAATGACGGCAGCAACCTCGCTGGAAGGCCAGCCAATTGCGCGGGGGCCAAGCTTTACCGGTTTAGGCCACAATCCCTGCTGGATACGCAGATAGATTGTGGAGCGGGAGGAGCCGGATTCGGCTTGTACTGCAGGAAGACGTAGGATCTTATTAACCATGTTTATGCCTCCGTAGGCGTTGTTGAACATGGCTGGATTACACCTTTTCGCGCTTCAAGCGAATAGGCGCAGAGGACTGCGGGAACTCAATGGAGAATTAGCAGGAAGGCCCGCCAGTATTGGGTTCCCAAGGGTGCGGACAACTACTTGCGCGGGCCGGGTGCAAGACCATCAGCGCGAAGGATCGAGGCCATGACTTCGGCAACCCGGCTCGAAACACCTTGCTCAATTAGCCAGTCACTCACGTCTTTATTGGTCGGTGCGGTAGTCGCGTCCGTGGGATCGTAGTTACGCCAAAAACGATTTGCGGCTGCCGCCAGATGGCGTAGCGATTCCGTTTCGTAGGTCCCCCAAGGCCATTCGCGGCTCAGTGGACGCGTGGCTTCGTCCTGCCAAGGAAATTCAGCAGGCACCGGATAGTTGAAGCCCTTCAGCCAAGCGCCAAAATTTGACGGGCCAACTTCAGTCTCCTCGATATCATCGACGTTGAATTGAATTGGCTTCAAAATCCCGCCACCACCTAAATTGGCCTTGGCCATCGCCAGCAGGCTTTCAAATTGCCCTGGCAATCGACTGAATACGCGATCCAGCTTTTCAATGCCAACCGCTGTGAACTGATGGGGATCAAGATTGCACGCCAAGGCAACGGCATGCCATAACTTTATGCTCTTAACAGGCTTCCACACCGCCCAAGCTGGCTGATGTAGGGCATATAGATTTTGGAACGACTCAGAACCGATATCTTGCATATTATTTCCCCGTTGATGACAAGCAGGAAATCTACGTGACCACGCGGCACAGCGCAAGGAACGGTTGATTACATGGGAGAGAGAAAATTCGAAGTGACATGAATTGCGTGCGAACAAGCAAAACAAATTTTGATAGTCGATTTGATTGTTAGATGTACAGAAAAAGAAAAAGCCCTTGAAAATCAAGGGCTTAGTCAGAATACTGGCGGAGACGGTGGGATTCGAACCCACGATACAGGTTTTGCCCGTATGCTTCCTTAGCAGGGAAGTGCCTTCGGCCACTCGGCCACGTCTCCTAGTCGATTACTCAACTATGTCTGCTT
>Ga0187843_10002788_pt1 | contig 10393 bp, 12 predicted proteins | sample SpaLakP09_SKY_43_FD_134516 | JGI IMG/M metagenome (GOLD analysis project Ga0187843, IMG submission 134516) | Oligotrophic lake water microbial communities from Sparkling Lake, Wisconsin, USA - SP09_SKY_43 | ecosystem: Environmental > Aquatic > Freshwater > Lake | place: USA: Sparkling Lake... | reverse complement strand
GTGTCAGGAGGTCTACGTGTCCCACCACAAGATCTGGAAACAGAAAAAGCTTTACTTGGATCTGTTTTACTTGTACCAGATTCTATTTATGAGATAGCAGATATTATAAATAAAAATGATTTTTTTTAACTATTATTCATAAATATGTTAATTATGGAACACAAAACTGAAACCATTAAAGGCAAATTGAGCCTTGGATTATGCTGTATAAATACAGTCTTGCGAGCCAAGAAACCACCTGTTTTTTGTAGTAGAAGCTGTATTAGAAGGACTTTCACTATTGAATCAGCTAAAGAAAAGGCTTTAGAAAATGTAAAAGATATAAGTAAAATGATACTATGGAATCAAGAAAATAATATTAGATGCTTGAGGTTAAGCAGTGATATGTTTCCTCATTTTACTGATACAGAAACAGAGAAATACACTATTGATTTTGCTAAAGAAGAGCTAAAAAAGGCTGGTGATCTAGCTAATTCATTGGGTCATCGGATTGTAATGCATCCGGGACAATATAATCAGGTTGGTGCTAATAAAAAGAGTGTGCTTGAAAAGACAGTTGAAGAACTTTCTCACCACGCTGATATTCTTGATGCTATGGGAATAGGAAAAGATGGTGTTATGATTGTTCACGGTGGAGGATCATATGGAGATAAAAATGCTACTATGAGGAGATGGGTAGAACAATTTAGCGACTTGCCTAAAAAAGTTAGAGACAGACTTGTTCTAGAAAACTGCGAGCGTCAATACAGCACAAAAAATTGTTTATATATTGCTAATCAGTGTAAAATTCCAGTAGTATTTGACTTTCATCACTACAATTGTTACTCCCAGATCTATCCAGATAAACCACAAAAGTCTTTTCTAGAACTTGCTCCTAGGATAATTAAGACTTGGGGAGACAAGACGATATTAATGCACGTTAGCGAACAAGGATGTGGCAAGATAGGACATCATAGTGATTATATTGAAAACATACCAGACGAACTGTTTGAGATGATAAAGAGATACGATGTTAATGTTGATCTTGAAATTGAAGCAAAAATGAAAGAACAAGCAATCTTTAAACTATACAAGAAATATCCTTCTATTTTTTAAAAGTGTAAATTATATATTTAAAAATATATAATTATTAGAGAAATGACACATCTAATTAAGATCAGCAGTAATTTATGGATTAATACGAGTAAAATTGTTAGCTGTCACATAATGAGTAAAAATGCAACACCTAGGTATAAATTGAATATTAGCACTGTTGATAAGCACAACCAATTTTCTATTGATGATATAGAAAAGGATGAAGTTCAACGAATTATTGATAGAATCAACCGTAAATACGACTAATAATATATTTTGCGTTCCATATAACTCCATCACCTAATACAGTTGTAATACATAAAAATAAGAAACCTAAGAATATATACCATCTGGGTTTAGTCTCTTCAACAGATCCTGCTAGTAATAGGATACAAGAGATAGCTGTAATTATAAGAACCAAAACAGTAAGTATTAATTTTTTATAATATGTTGTAAAAGGCCATAGAGCAGCTGATATAAAGAATACTGCTATTGTTAAAAATAAGACATCTATTCCAAAGAGTTGTTTAGACATTATTCCACCTATTGGAGGATTCTTCAACCAAGATCCAACTCCTACTAAAAATCCAATTACAGCTAATATTTGAAAAATTATTAAAATATTGACAAGATTTTTGTCTAATCCAAACCAAAATGGATGATTAGAGTAATTAGAGGTTGTTTTTATCCATTTTCCTAAAACAACGTAATAAGACACTAATACTGTTAAACCAAGAAATGCTAAAATAATAATTTGATTAATTTCCATTTAGTTTATGTAAATATTATATTATTTTTTATAGTTTAAAGATATATTTTTGTGTAACAAATGGAAAAAAATATATCAGTAATTGGTGTTGGAAGACTCGGTATTTGTGTAGCTCTTGTGTTAGAAAAATTTGGTTACAATGTATTAGGGTCGGATGTAATTAGAGAATATGTTGATAGTATTAATAATAAAACACTAGTTTCTCCAGAGCCAAGTGTTACAGATATGTTATTACAGAGTAAAAACTTTAAAGCAACAACTAGTCTAGAAGAAATTCTCACTTTTAGTGATACAATATTTATATATGTGGCAACACCTTCTTCTGGAGGTGAAAAGCATTATGATCACACTAGTCTAGGAAATGTATTATCAAGTATTAATAAGTTGAGAGTAAGTAATAAACATATAGTTATTGGTTGCACAGTAATACCTGGATATTGCAGAGATGTTGCTAATTTTTTAGTAAGAGACTGCCAAAATACAACAGTAAGTTATAATCCTGAATTTATAGCACAAGGAGATATTGTAAATGGAATATTGAAAGCAGATTTTATTTTAATAGGAGAAGGTTCTGTAGAAGCCGGAGATAGACTTGAAAAAATATATAAAACTGTTTCACCAGAAGTATCAATAAATAGAATGTCACCTAGTAGTGCAGAGATAACAAAATTAGGTGTAAATTGTTTTATAACAACAAAGGTTGCGTTTGCAAATATGATAGGTGATTTAGCAGATGTATCACCAGGATCAGATAAGTTTGATATTTTGAAGGCTATTGGCAGTGATTCAAGAATAGGTCAAAAATATCTCAAACCTGGTTATGGTTTCGGAGGGCCTTGTTTTCCAAGAGATAATAGAGCGTTGGGGGGATATATAAAGAAGATGGGTTTGGAACCATTAATTCCAGAGGCAACTGATATATCAAATAGATTACATACCAAGTTTCAGATAGATAAGTTATTAGAAAGTGATATAAAGGAGATCACAATAAGCGGTGTAAGTTATAAGGAAAATTGTAGAGTGCCAATTATTGAAGAATCACAAAAATTGGTAATAGCTAAAAAGTTGGCTGAAAGTGGTGTTAAAGTAACAGTAGAAGATTATCCAAATATTTTACATAATGTAATGTTAGAATATGGCGATCTATTTACATATAAGTGTTTATAGTTTATTAAATAATTTTTATTTAATAAAACTAATTAAACAAAACTTTGTTGTATTTGAATCTGTAGATATTTTTTCTTTATTTCAATATATTCTCTAATTGCAAGTAACATAAAAATTTTTATATTTTATGACATATATTTAAAGATAACATTTTTTTTATAAAATATGAATACATTTAAATATCCTTTTGAAAAACAATTAAATGTAACAGATAAAACAATTAAATTGTCTCCTTCTATATTTAACATTGAAAATGGTATTTTGGAGTTTAATGATTTAAAGAAATTTTATGAGTTAGTAAATGATAGAGATCCTGAAAGACACCTTAATATAATTGATATAGGAGCACAAACTGGCCTATATACTCTATTCTCAAAATATGTAAAAAATTCAACATTTTATGCTTTTGAACCATTTCAAGCTTGTTATAATGAGCTATGTGAAAATATAAAACTCAATGATATTACGAATGTAAAGACGTTTAATATAGCATTAATGGATAAAAAAGGATCAGATCTATTAAAAGTTGATCCATATCAACTACAATTAAATACTCTAGGAGAACACCCATTAACATTTGATCCAGACATCATGTTAGTAGGAATTGTTGACTGTGATACAATAGATAACCTTTTTTATAATAAAGATATACAGGTTGATTTTATAAAATGTGACGCCCAAGGATCTGAATATTTTATATTAATGGGTGGAATAAATACAATCAAAAAGTATAAACCTATAATCCAGATTGAATATGATGAAGTTACTATGAAACAATGTTATGTAACACCACAAATGATAGACGATCTTATAACCAATTTGGGTTATGTTAACATTAGTAAAATAGGAAAAAATTATATATACAAGTTTAATACAAATATTAAACCACTTATTATAAGATCTTTTTTAATCGTAATAATATGGTGCTTGATATGTAGCTTTTATAAAAAATGATTTTTATTTTAATCTTTGTAAAATAAAAATCAAAATGCGAATTAAGCTTGAGAATTTTAGATGCTATGAAAATGTTGAATTTGATTTTGGTGACACAGGAATGGTTTTATTATCAGGTGCCAGTGGATCCGGTAAAAGCACAATTCTAAACGGAATATATTTTGCTCTATATGGTGAGGGACGAAATGTAATTATGTATGAAAAGAAAAAGTGTAAAGTTGTAATTGAGGAAGGAGTTATCGCAACAGAATCATATATCAAAATAACAAGAACTAAGGGTCCTAATCGCTTAGTATTGGAAACAAGCGATAACATATACGAAGATCAATCCGCTCAACATATAATTAATAAAAAATATGGTGATATGTTTGATACTACTGGATATGTAGCCCAAAATGCTGTAAATTCATTTATAATGATGAATCCAATAGATAAATTAAGTTTTTTAGAAAAGTTTGCTTTTAAAGATATAGATCTTTCAAGTATAAAAGCACGATGCAAGTCTGTCATAAAAGATAGAAAGGAGACACACATAGGCGTTTCATCCCAATATGATATGTCTAATAACGTATTAAAAGATATGAAAGAACCTGAACAAGTAGAATTTCCTATAAAGATTAGCAAAAGCGTTGAAAAGACCATACAGAATGAAGAGATAAGATACAAAAACTGTGGTGTTCTTATTAAGAGGGCAAAAAAGAATATAAAAGCTCTTCAAGAAGAGTTGAGTCGTATAAAACTTTTAGAGAGTAATATTGAAAACAAAGTAGAATCAATAAGCGTATATCAATCTAAATTAGATAAATTGAATATCGCAAAGAAAGGCCTGTCTTGTCAAGATATACTAAAAATTGAGAATAGGATTAAAGAATATGAAAATATATTGAAAATTATATTAAATAATAAGCAATATTATGATATGAAGAGTAAATATGATCTAGATAAATTACAGCTAGAAAAAATTAAAGAACAAGAAATAAGTGATATCAAGACTGAAATTTCCAAAATAGAATCAACCTTATGGGCTGAATACAATAAAGAAGATATAGATGAAAACATAAAGAACACAAAAGAGTGTTTAGTGTATATATTAGAATTGAGCCGATTACAAGAAGAACAAAAATTGTATTCTAATGTAAAAGGGGAAGATTTAGAAATTTTACAATCTAAATTAGAGGAGCAAAGATCTCTATATAATTCTTTAAAATTACAAGATAAAGTATATAAATGCCCTAGCTGTGAAACAAAGTTATATTTTGATACTAATAATACACTTTGTTTATCACATATAGTAGAAACTCCAGAACAAAATTTGAAAAAAGTTCGTAATAATATAATAGAATTAGAGCGTAAAATAGAGATGTTAAAAAAGTATAATGATATTCAAAATAAGATAGATCAACTACAAAACAATCCAGACAATCAATTTGATATAACAAGTTTAAATCCAGAAGAAATGAAGGATGATTTAGAATATATGAAAAAGTATAAAACAGAACAATTAAGCCTAGAAAATCGCAAGAGCTTATTAGAAAAGTCTCTAGATACTCAAAAATTTTCTACAACATTATTAACTTTACAAAAGAGTGTTGAGAAGGCTGAAAAAACATTAAAGGAGATAAAGTTACCAAAACAAGATCAACCCGTTGAAAATGAAGAACAAGTTAGATTAATTATTCAAAAAGACAAGGAGAATAGAGAAAAGTTAAATAGTATAAATCAGCAAATTGAAGTTCTAGTTAGTGATATTGAAGAATGTAAAAAGAGTTTAGAGGCTTTGAGAAATACTAAAGGAGATGTAATAGTTGAAGATTTAATTGAAAACATTTCAAAAGGTGAAAATGAGTTAGAGAGTCTAGAAACTGATTTAAGTAAGCATTCTATTAATCTTCAACAGATAGAAAAATATAAAGAATATTTATCAAATAAGAATACATATGAAGGGTGGATAACAAAGAAGAATGAATTAGAGAGACAAGAAAAGGAAGAAAGATTAAAGTATGCTGCCGCTTCAAATTTATTAGATAAAATTTTAGAAGCTGAAAGTATCGCGATTTTAACTATTATAAATTCAATTAATACACACGCGCAATTATACTTGGATCAATTTTTTACCGACAACCCAATCTCAATAAAGTTATTAACTTTTAAGGAGAGTAAAAAGAGTGTTACAAAGCCACAAATTAATTTAGCAATAGAATATAAAGGTATGGAGTGTGATACTAGCACATTGAGTGGAGGAGAGTTGGCTAGAGTAGTATTAGCATTTACATTAGCATTAGCAGAAATGTTTAATACACCTCTTATTTTGTTGGATGAATGTACGGCGTCATTAGATGAAAGTTTATCAACAGCAATTATAAATGCTATAAGAGAGAATTTTTCTAATAAATTGGTGATAGTAATATCACATCAAAATATAAGCGGTATTTATGATAGAACTATCACAATTTAATTATTTAATAGAAATTTATTCTATTAAATATAATATAAAACTATTAATCGTTAAAGTGTAATTCACGGTAATCTTCAATGTATTGTTCGTCATAGTTATTCATATCTTCAAGATATAATTCTATGTTTTCTTCTACATCATCATAAAAGTGTTCGTTATAAAAATTTATCAATTCTTCTGTTTCTACAAAGTCTTCATTTGAAGGATAGTAATAATAGTGGTTTGTTTCATAACACTTAGAACAACAAGTATCAATAGTTGAATCTTCCAGTCTAAATGTATATTGACACCAATAGCAGAAACCAAATTCTAGAGATTTTTGGCATATATGATAGTTATTGTCTTCGCCGCACAAGTTACACCAGTCAATAGAACTATTAATTGTTTTAGGTATATCAACACCTACAAATTCAATGATATGTCTGTAGATATCATCAGGGGCATTATTTAGATGATCCATTAAAGATAGAGCCATAATTAAGTTTTTTTATATTTTAAATATAAAAAATCATTTTAAAAATCAGTAGTAAATTCAATCTTGTTTTCTTCAACATTTAGGCTTTTTGAATATTGACTGGGTCTGGACTCAAAAAAGTTGGTTTTGCTATCAAGACTAATCATTGTCATCCAGGAGAATGGGTTTTCAACATTGTATTTCTTTTTACCTAACAATTGGACTAGTAAATGATCGGCAACGTATTCAATGTATTGACACATTAAAAAGCTATTCATTCCAATAAGTTTTACTGGTAGTGCTGAAGTTACAAATTCCTTTTCAAGTTCAACAGCATCGCCAACAATTTTAAATACCTCGTCTTCTGGTAATTTATTTACAATATATTTTTTGTAAATTAAACAGGCTGTATCTCTGTGAATACCTTCATCTCTTGATATGAATTCATTGGAGATAGTTAGACCGTGCATTAAACCTCTCTTTTTAAGCCAAAAAATAGCACAAAAACTACCAGAGAAGAATATACCTTCCATTACAGCAAAAGCTACAAGTCGCTGTTGAAACGATCCGTTTGTAATCCAGTTATAAGCCCATTCGGATTTTTTCTTGATAGTAGGTATGTTTTCAGTTGCTTTAAACATTTCTTGTTTTTCAACGGGATTGGTGATATATATGTCAATAAGTTGAGCGTATAATAGACTATGTTCTGTTTCCATAAACATTTGAATTTGATAATAGAATTGAAATTCAGGAATTTGAATCCTATCACAGAAATTTTTTGCTAGATTTTCATTAACAATAAAATCAGATTTAGCAAAGAAAGCAATAACCATTTTGATAAAGTAACGTTCGTCATCATTGAGTTTGTTATTCCAGTCACTTAGATCTGTTACTAAATCAATTTCTTCTGCGGTCCAAAACGAAGCCTTATGTTTTTGCCTAATATCCCAAATATCTTGGTATTGAATAGGTAATAAATGCTCTCTGGCATTCACCGGATCTAATATCTGTTCTGTAATATCGTCAGTCATTTTATTTTATATAAATATTTTATATAAAAATAAATCATTTTTATTTTTGTAAGTATTTTTTAAGTATGCGAACATTGTAAGAATAACTTGTCGCCACAACTCATAATAATCCAACTAGGGTCTGTAGCCAGACTTAAAATTGGAAAGTAAGGATCTTTATTTGAATTTTTAACACAGTCGTTACATAAATTTTGATCGTTACTTGGAAATGTTATATTTGAATCCTGTATAAGAGAAATCACAGGAAGCGGAATTGTTTCTTCAACATATTGATACTCATATTCTTTTGGGTATTCATACTGCTCTGGGTATTCATACTGTTCTGGGTATTCATACTGTTCTGGGTATTCATACTGTTCTGGGTATTGATTCTGGTCCTGATATTCATATTGATCGTAAGACATAATTATAAAATATAATTATAATTTTTATTAAAAAATCATTTTATTTTTAGTTATAAATTATATTTAATTAAATTAAAATGGCTCAAAGGACATATTGTGGAAATAACAACAACTATATTGGGTTATTAAGAGGGACACATCGTTTAGGAACTAATTATGAATGTTTAAGAAAAGGTATTGGTGCTGGATCTCGTCTCCCATACGATCAAGATTATTCTCTAAATTATAACCCTGTAGATACCAGGAAATTCTACTGTGGTAATGGGGCAGAAGTCCCTGCCGAATATTTTGCGGTAGGATCACCTTCAAAGTGTTTAGCAGTTGGTATTGGTATAGGCAAGTCGCAAAAAGCTAGAAAAGGCCCTCCTAGATTTATGTATTTTATAAGATATGTTTTACCTTATCTATTGTTTGTTATATTAGCTAGTATTATCTTTGTATCCTTTTACTTTACCAAACCCAGTTTTTTAACTATTAAGGATAAAGAAAATCAGAACAATATTGACTGGGTAAAATTTATACCATATTATTTATTATGTTGTTTGATAATAGCAATAGTTATATATTTTATATGGACTAGATATATTTTACAATGGATATAGATATATTATATCAAAAATAAAATAAAAAATAAATAAAATACTATTTTAATATAAAAATGAGTGAAACATTGAAAAAAGTTTTTATTTCTGTTATAGTTTTAGTATTAATAGGAGCAGCAGTCTATTTTATATACAGTTCTGTAAAAGCTTCTCCTAAAAAGGCTAGTAGCCTTACAGCAGAACAAAATAAAGTTGTAGATCCAAACAAGTGGAGTTTTTCCACTAAATATCCTTCTAGTTATCAAGGATCATTGTCATTGATGAACAAAGTATATGATAATACAATGCGCTTTAGATCCCTTGAAGACCCTGATAATGCTCTTAGCTACTATAGTTTTGGAAGTGCTGATTGTGAAGGATCATTAAGAACTGAAGTATATAACAGGTTAGAAGAACTTGTCCACACTAGCTACTTGTCTCCAACCATAACTGAAGATATGATTCATTGTGCTGTAAATTTCATTGTATCTACAAAATATTGGATTATCTTTAGCAATCTTGTAAAAGATGACCAGTTATCAATATTAGATGGTATCTTTAAGCAATATTGTAAGCCAGCGTCACCTCCAGTTCCAAAACCAGGACCTGGACCACCAGGTGAATCTCCTACATTAGATGAGGTAACTAAATTAGTAAATACTGTAGCTAACGGAAAATATAAAAAAGACGTTGTTGATTGCGCCATAACCTTTTTTATGAAACCAGTAATAGGAAAAGATTCTAATGGAAATGTTGTAAATCCAGCTATTTCTTGGTTGTCTTTTAAGAGACTTAACAGAGGAGACCAGATTAAGTTTTTAGATGGTGTAGTAAGCGAACATTGCGGTTCTGATTGTGCTAATGGAAATTGTTAAATAAAATTATTCTTATATTTAAAAATATAAGAATATTGAATAATTTTTTTAATATGTATTTACATAAAATCTTTTTTATAAAATCTTTTTTATAAAATCTTTTTTTATAAAAATCTTTTTTAAAAAATAAAATGTTAAAGAAAATTTAAAAAAAAAAATAAAATCGTATGATAATATAAAATGGTATCAAGAAAAAGCGCTTCGCGAGTAAAGCTCGGAAGCCATTCACTCAAGACTCTTAAAAAAGTAGCTAAGAGCCTAGGACTTAAACGTTCTGGAAAGAAATCTACTTTAGCCGCTCGCATCAGATCCACAAAGGGACACAAGAGCGTCATAAGAAAGATGTCTCATAAGAAATCACGCAAGGCTTCCCGCAGATCCCGCAGAAAGTCACGCAAGGCTTCCCGCAGATCACGCAGAAAGTCTCGCAAGGCTTCCCGCAAAGCGCGTAGATCACGCAGAAAGTCTCGCAAGGCCTCCCGTAAGTCTCGCAAGGCTTCCCGCAAGTCCCGCAGATCTCGCAGAAAGTCACGCAAGGCTTCCCGCAAAGCGCGTAGATCACGCAGAAAGTCACGCAAGGCTTCCCGCAAAGCGCGTAGATCACGCAGAAAGTCACGCAAGGCTTCCCG
>Ga0187843_10002787_pt1 | contig 10399 bp, 15 predicted proteins | sample SpaLakP09_SKY_43_FD_134516 | JGI IMG/M metagenome (GOLD analysis project Ga0187843, IMG submission 134516) | Oligotrophic lake water microbial communities from Sparkling Lake, Wisconsin, USA - SP09_SKY_43 | ecosystem: Environmental > Aquatic > Freshwater > Lake | place: USA: Sparkling Lake... | reverse complement strand
GCCTTGCTCTTCTCCCTTTATTTTAATTTAACAGCAAAGCCCAAAGTCATTATGGTTGAAAAGAAGATCCCCGTTACTACAAGGTCGGACACAGAAATCCAGGCAGATAAGCTTTCAAGGGAGGAGGATAAAGCTGAAGGCGCGAAGGACTATGATTTTGTGCCTGATCCAGCACAGCAAAAACATGGAAATTAGTTAAAAGACGGAAAAATACTATTTACCAAAGTTGGCATAATGATTACATGATGGTTCAAAGCACACACTTAAGGGATTGCTTGTATGCATTGATAAAATGAATCACTCTTATTACATGAAATTAAGAATCTGTCTTTTACTGGCTATAGCTGCCTTCAGCCAAGGATGGGCTGGCGATGATGAAGAAATGAAAGACTTCATTGGAGGGGTTTATGATGGAGATGGTGATTTTGTTGTATCTGGCAATGTTGCAGTCGGGGCATCTGGCGCAATAATTAAATCTGGAGATACATATTTCACTCCACACGGTGTTTACAGAAAATCTGGCAATACCTACAACTCAGCAGGCAGAACAGTGGTTCGCGCTGGAAATTCATTTGTTGGATATGATAACTCACAAGTAAAGGCCGGTAATGTGTTTGTCGGTCAAACTACAGCAATCTCTTCTGGATCTACGATCTTTCGCACATCCTGGGCAAGCCGTTAGGCTCTTTAACTGTTCAGAAGAGCAATCAGAAATCTATTCCTAATAAAATGAGTTTTATTCCATACAGCGTTCTTAACTTTTTCAGCCTCTCCTCATTTAAGGGACTAAACTGGTTTGAGGGGCTTAAGAGGATCAAGATCTTCCTTCAATGGCTTTGGGGTGTCCCTGCTGGTCTTGGTCTTGTTGTTTTTTCTGTTTATCACTTCTTGCACAGTAGCCTGAACTATGAAGTTTTCTTTTGGGGGGTAGTAGCTCTATTGCCCATCTTAGGGTGCGAGCTTTTGTTTAGAGCAGTTGTTTGGATAGTTGCGGGGTTCTTCCATTCCGGTGACAGCAAAAGCTAAGAGTAAAATGTAACCATGTGGAAAAAGTTAATATCTGGTCTTCCGATAGCAGCTATAATTGCTGTACTGCTAAACGTATTTAATAGTCAGCACAAAAAACACGATAACCCTAGCAGCAAAGTCGGAGTCGTTGAAGGCGAGGAGTTCCCCGATCCTAAGGACGGTGATATCTATCACGAATATCTGGATGGCAAAATTATCCCTATTTCAAAGTTCAACGGAAAGACAAGGCAATATGAACCACTAGATTTAGTAATCACCGATCCTACAATCAATAATATCGACCCAAAGCTGATTAGGATTGCTAAGGACGGACAAGCAGAAGGGCAATGGATGCTTGGTACGGAGTACTTTGACGGGGAAAAAGTGCGACGAGATTACGGGGAAGCAGCTAAATGGTGGGAAAAAGCGGCAAACCAAGGTCATATGTGGGCTTCACTTAGATTATCTGAGTGTTATCTCGAGGGTAAAGGGGTCGCGTTGGATCGAAAAAAAGGAGTTCAGACTTTGTGCCTGATTATTGATAAGTCTGATAATGCGTATCTCAGGGCGGTTGCAATGTTTCGCCTTAGTCATTGTTACAGAGACGGTTTTGGTGTTCGGAAAAACTTCGACGAATGTACCAAATGGCTACGCAAGTCTGCTGAATTGGGATTCTTTCCTGCTCAAAAAGAACTTGGTAACGCATATCTCAATGGATATTACAAAATTCCTAAAGATGAGGAACAGGGGCGGCTCTGGTTGAAGCGAAGTGAAGAGAGTAAGGAAGCTCTGGTAAACGTACTGTTTAAGGAATCTTTATCAAAATAGCCTTTCTTTTTGTATTCCTTGGGTTCGTGCTCAGCGCATTTGCAGAGCAAAAGGGTGTAGATGATATTTCTTTCCGAGCTTGCTGGATAGCAGCCTTAACCGACCCTGAAAAACTTGGCACATTAAGCAGGGAACGGGCTGCTAATCCCCGTCTGCAGAAATGCGTCTACTGGCTAGCTACGGTTAAGCAACGCGGGGGAGACCCAGCGAAGATTATCGATGATGCCAACGAGCAGAATAAAGTGTCTGGCAAGCCGTATGCTGAATTCGTAAAGGCTCAGCTTCTTCGGAACCTAAAGATTGCTGAAGAGCTTGGCTTAATAAACCCAGAGGGTCTTGCAGAGCTGCGAAAAGGGAATTGTGCCACCATAACACTTGGACCATATAAAGGTGAAGAGGCAACTGCAGATCACATTATTCCACGAGCTGTATGCCCTGAGCTGGACAACCAGATATTCAACTTGGAGCTGCTGCCAGCCACCTTGAATTCGTCCAAGTCAGATAAAATTGGGGATCGGCAGTTAGACTTTGCGAAGAAACTGAATTCAGTTGGCCTGTTGTCAGCGAAGGGGTTGGAAGCTGTTCTCGCAAAAGGAAAGCGCTAAAAAGGATTTTAAGACTACTTGTCGACGGGGATGTCCAGAAGCTCAATTCCCCATTCTTTCCATGTGCCATCACTTTTATTTTCTTTAAGTACCATTACAGTTTTATTTAGCACAAGTTCTTCTTCTTGGTCTTCAAAACTGGTCGATCTTCCGTATTTATCATACAGCTTCTTAAGCATATAGATGCGTTGCGAAGAGCTATTGTCTATCTCGTCATCATAACCAACTGATGAGTCCACATCTGACTCTATGAGCACCTGAGCTTTTTCTGGGACGTCTCTCTGTTTTCCCTCATACACAATCGCGTAGTATCTGCCTGAATAACTTCTCCGCTCAAAGATCGAACCTGGTATTTTATTGCCCCAATATGGGACACCGAATAAAAAACTGAAGAAAACGGTTACAGCGAAGATGGCAAAATATTTGTTGGGAATATCTTGAACGGTGCCTTTTCTTTTCCCGAAACAAAACTTGAGTATCCAATAAGTGCAAACCGCTACGGCAATAAATATGATTCCTCGCATGTTCAGCAGTCATCCCCCGCAAATCTTGCAGGGTGTTCCATCGTTCGGACCACAGGAATAAGAAGAGTTATAGTATCTGCAGCCGCTGTTGTGCCTTTTTCCAGCTTTCGACATGGAATACCCAGAACCTTTATTCGCAGGTGAGCTCAGAAGACTAGGGGATTGTCGTCCTGATGTAGCCGAGTACCGAGAGCCACCACCACATCGAGTAACTCCCAGCCATACTAGGAACAGCACCACTACCAGGGTTACTGTTCTCCAGCTTTTCATTAGCCACTCGTCCATAAAGCTCCTTCGATAATCGTCGTTTATACCCTAAATACAAATACCAATATCCTAAACTATTTCGATCCTGGGGGGGGGTGTGGTTGCTAAAAATAGCGGCTACCCGCTTGCATAAGGCAAGGGATGGGAGCAGGGTTGGAATGTGAAACTAATCCATATATTACTGCTGCTTGGAATGTTGTCTGTGAGTGGGTGGTCACAAGATGAAGAAGCTGTTCTTGGCGTGGTACTCGGTAAGTCTGGTTTTAAGTGTGGTAGGAACTGTGCGATTGGATCAGACGGAACGGCTGTTTACGGTGACGGCCGAGGTAACTACATCACCTCAAATGGTTTTGTTTATGAAAGTGGCAAGTCCTTTGTGGCCTCAGACAACACCTATGTGTCTAAATCCTCTGGTCTGTTTTACGGCTCAAAGTCTGCAATCCCTGCGGGGATGGCTTACATGAGCTCGACGTCTACCTTTGTTGGTAGGCCAGTCGTACTTCGTAGGCCGTAGGCCGACACCTGAATTTGGTATAAAGTTTGGGGGAAAAGGTCCAAAAATATCCTTCTGTGCTAGTTAGTTAGCCGTTCCGACAATCACTGTTGGTCTGCCATAGTCATTAAACTGCTTCCATGCAACAAATGCCCCGGGATGGAGCGACCATAGGGTCCTGAATTTATCAATACTTATGCATCTATCTTTGATGTACCCCTGAGAAATCATAGAGTCCTTGAAACTGTTGATCCATTCGGTGACCCGTGAAAGAGCCTCCTTTGACCCGTGTCCTGTATCTAAACGCACCATGCCGGCCAATTCTTCATGGAACCATTTGCCAAGGCGTATTGCCTTTTCAAGCCGCTGTGAACAGAAGCCGGGGTTGAAATCGCCGTCTGCAAAAACCATCTCCATGCCATATAGGTTAACGTAATGTTTAATGATGTGCTCGCGTTGACGTCCAAAAAAGTCCTTCCACTGTCTAAGGATGCTGTTGCGGAAATGGGTTTCTTCGATGTGGATACCAAGGAGCCGTTTTTGAGCTGCTGTGTCACAGTCTAGAGACTTTGGTTTTTCTGTGAGGCGGAAATCTAGCAGCTTCTGAATGCCCTGGTTGTAGGCCAGCCAGTCCTCCTTGCAAGGTTCATAGATCTCATCTGGGGTAGGTATTTCAGTGTTTCTCGCATCGACTAAAAGACATCGGGCAAGAAAACCTCGAGCTCCGGCCTCTTTGCATGACTGGAGTTTTTGTTTTACGACTGGCTGCATCAGCCAGGTAAAACCGAGGCATCCATTCGCGGTAATTCTCCCCCTGGTCACAGTATCGTTTGAATAAGGTGCCTTGGAGTACTGGCTTAGGTAGAAATCGATATCGGCCCCATCTTCATTCTTTTTCCCAAAACCTAAAACCTGAAAGATCTGGGAACTTGATTCATCAAGGATCTGGAAAAGATATTGGTCGAAAGCGTTAATGGTTCGCACGAGGCAAGGGGTGGTGCTTTTACCGACCAGGAAAGTCGGCCAGTTTTGCATTCTTTTATCCAGCTCTTGCAACTCTCGCTCTATTTCTTTGGGGCTAAGGCTGGGGACTCCCTGAACGCTCTTTTTATTTTCTACCCGCCGTTTTTGCCTCTCAAGTTCATTTTTTCTAGCCTTAAGTCCCGGCAAAATTTCATTTTCGAAAACCTCTCGTAGCTTCGCTTCTTTTTCTCTTACCGGGTCAAAAAACTTCAGAAGGGTAGTTTTTCCTGAGCCCGGTGGCGCTGTAATCAACGAATAGAGATTTGCATAAGTTATCCATCCTGGGGCAAAGCCATCAGCCACGATGGATGGACCAATAGCTGAGGAAACCGCCCCCATGACAGACAAGCAACTTTGCTGGATTTCTATTTTATGAATTCGGGCCTGTTCCTCAACGAGTCTGCGGATCAGGGGTGGAAAGACCTCCAGCGGGAATTCGTCCTTTGCTCCGTTTACTCCATACAAACGTTGCCCCTGTGGGATGACCGGAGGGTCTATATTTTCAAGGTGCTTTTTAAACACTAGGGGGCCGTAATGAACCTCCTTGGGTCGAAAGACTCCTGGCTCCAACTGATTGATGAGCTTTTCTAGGTGCCACTCCTTAAAAGCCCCTTTACGAAGGGCATCGTTGGCATCCTTGCCGTACTCCTCTTTAAAGTGAGTAAACCAAATGCCAGATGCTTTCTCAATGAGCTTGCGGTAAAGCATCGGAGTGCGGATCCATTCGTATTCGCCTTGGTTATCTGCAATCACTAGGAACTTCCGCTTGCCCCCCCATATCTTTCCGAAGAATCCGAAGAAGTCCCTCAAAGTATGTAGCCCACGAATACCTAAAATGCTGACATTCAATGGGAAACGTTCAGGAAGATGCCAACCTGCTCCTATGGCCATTGCCATTGCATCCCAAGCCCCCTCAACAATAATAACAGTTTCCGCATTAAGGTAATCGCCAAGGTAAAAGGGGACCATAGGAAGGGGTTGTCCTTTGGGGTGGCAGACCCAGTAACGAGTGTCTCCACGTTGGATGTTAATATGCCGTCCGAAAACGCGGTGATGGAAATCCTCGCTAGTTTTGAAAAACCCTTCAAAAGGCGTGGACCAGTCACCTTCTTTAGTGATGCCAATCTTTTTTTGATCTACCAACCAATCGACTGCTTCAATGGGGTAACCCCGATATTTACTAAGGCATCGGCGTGAGACTTCGTTTTCGGCGAGCCTCTGTTTGTCTTGAAGGTAGTCGACCGCCTCATCACTAAATTCAGGGATAAGACGGTCGACCATCTCCAAACCAATCTGATCAGGCGTAAGTTTCTTTTCGGCTTGTTTCATATTTGATTTGGATACCTCCATGGGGATAACGACTATTCGTCGCCCCCATCATTTTCCGCATCTTCGACGGGGATATATTCGACGATCCGGTTGCGTTTAATCCCGTTGTAGGACTCAATGCCAACTCGAATTGTCCCGACTTTTCCAATCAGGTCATTGACGAAGTCGTCATCGATCTCCATTTGGGCGTCGTCCTCGTCGCCTTCTGGCGCAAGATCAAAGCAATCAAGAAACTGCTTAACCTTCCATTTTGCCTTTGCAGAAAAGACAATATGGTCGCGGATGCTGGTATTGCTGTCCTCCGGTTGGATGCCGACAATGAGTTGGTCATTGCCGTTGACGGATATACCAAGCCTGGCCGAGGTTATCTCTCCCTCGTATTCGCCGGGCTTAATTATCTCGCGCTTACTTTCACTATTCTTGTAATCAAACGTAATAGACATGTGATTACTCCTTTTTATTCCTGGTGGGTTTAAACCTTCCGGAACGTCCAGGAATTCGTTCCGGTTGGTATTGGTTGAGCCCAGCCATCCGGCTGAGTTCTGCCAAAGCAGTTAAAAAATCAGTCTTCTTAAGTCTCATGTGAGCCTCGATGACATCTCCGCGCTCAAGACATCCGTAGCAGTGAAAGTGGTCCTCATAGAGGAAGCAGCTCGGTGTTTTGTCTTTATGGAATGGGCAGTGGATTACGTAATCCTTTCCTGCCCTTTTGACAAAGTGGTTTGTGAGTCGAAAATACTCGGGTACCGACAGAGAGGTTTTAAGTGACTTTATCTGTTCGCGAGGAATCACTTATTTACCTCTGCTGATTGGGTTTTGATTAAGTTTTCGATGTCCTCAGGACGAAACAGCACGATGCCTTTCATTCCACAACGCCCCTTGAGGGTGGTGGATTTCAGGAGGCCTGCCTTGACCATGTGATAAAGAAAACCGCGCTTGAGCCCGTATGTGCGGGTTACATCAGAAACCCGAATGAAGACTGCCTGCTTTGTATTTGTTGCGGATTCGGTTGTTAATATCTGTTTCATTTCGAGGCCAAGTTTTTGCTTGGCCCCGTACAAGCACAACAATTCCTAAATCCATCTAGGATTTGCGGCAGGCGTCTTTTGAAGGAAAACTACCGTGCCGAATAACGGCCAGGGGAGTTGTTCGGATTCTTCGGATTCTTTTAAGGGGGGTGTTTAGTCGATGTCTTCGTAATCGGCGTCCACTCTTGAAAACTGAAAAATTGGACGAGCGTTTTTCGATTTTCCAGCTTTTCGCCCCCAACCCCTACCAAGTCTGCATTGAGCATAATTCCAATGGGCAGCTCGGTTGTGCTCCATAGCCAAGACAGAGGCATTGCTTGAATCGCTTGAGCCAAGGACGGCGTCCATAGCTTTAAAGGTTCTAAACTTTGGAAAGAGTCTATGGACGGTAAGAGCGAGAAGGTCCTTTTCAATCGTCGACCGTCCACGCCCTTGCTTGAGTCCTGCTCGGAAAAGGTGGTCTTTGAAGGATTTGAGAATCGCTCCAGGAGCTTGGTTCATATCGACCAATAACACCCTCTTTACCGGATTCTCGATTTCGCAAAGAATATAGTCTTCAAGGTCAAAATGTTTATGAATATGTCTCCAAGACTTCCGCTCGAAGGGCAGGTGAGGGGTGACATCTTGGACTATACCTAATATTTCAGCTGACGTTGTCTTTGAGTCTTGGTGAAAAACCTTTGGAAAGGCCTCCTTTTTTTCCTTTGATGAAAGATCCAGAAAAGGTCTTTTAGGCCAATGCGGGGATTTCCAGAAAGTAAGAAAGATGTGACTCAGGCCATTCCCATGAAGAGTTTCAAGAGGCTTCTTAATTTCCCTTAACCGTTTTCTGTCTCGGATTGCAAGAAAGGAACTAAATCTTGAGAACAACTTGATCTTCTCTCGCCCGTATTCCCATGCAACTGCCATAGGTCTTTCCTCTGGTTTAACTTTGGAAAAATCCCATTCATGTGGGTTCGCCCTAGCCCATGCCGCTGCTTTAACAACCGAATTGGAAGCACGTCCTTTACCGGAGTATTTAAGTTTCTTGGACCTCATGGAGCGCTTGCAAAATACACTACGGTAATTCGTCAATCGAAGTGTTGAGTGAAGGAATTAGTTAGGTGAAATGAGTGAGATCGCTTGAATAGGGATCTAAATATCTTATGCAGCCTTGTCTTCTTGGAAACCAACGAGCAGTTTTATGACAATCTTCTCAAAAACCTCACGCAGTCTTGTGGGATCAAGTACGTTTGCATGAGGATCTTTACTCTGCGAAGTAATATGTTCAGAGAATTCCCTCCAGACCGCATTAGACCAATTCGTAATCTCTGGGTGCTCGATCTCACGATCGCCACCAAATGATTTAGTTAGGAAGAGTGGAATTGTTTCGTATATTCCAGTTCTTATCGCTTCCAGGTCTTCAGACTTTGATATGACTGAGGTTCCTCGGAGGAGATACCAGATTAATCCAGCCCTTATCTCGTTTCTGCTAGCTTTTAAAAGATTCTGGCTAGGAATCGTCTTGTTTGCAAAACCACCTTGAGTACAGAAATCGATGTATTTGCTGCCAATCTCCGCAAGCAATTCCATTCCTTTTTCGACTTCGGCTAGGGCATTGGCCTCATCGCTTGGCATTTGTGGGCTACTCATAATAGGTAGGGACGCTCGGGACAGCTGTGTAAAAACGCAAGTCTGTTATATGGCAATTCCGCTTATTTAATGTGGAATCAGTATAGGCCGGAGGACAGTAGCTCCTGCCCCTATACTAGCGCCGCCAGAGCCAACAAGAATCAGATTTGAGCCATTGCTTGCCTTCACAAGGGCACTATCAGTTCCGACATAGCTTCCTCCTGCAGACACCACTGCTCCTCCGCTAGGCTTAAGAAAAGTATCACCAACTTTAACATATGCTCCTTGGGGAGTTAAAAAAGTGTCGCCAGCCCGAACAATTGCACCACCAGCACCGACTGCTGAATTGCCTGCAATTGCGTAGGTGTCGTTGCCCCTATAAACCGCGGCAACAAACTCTTGTGTCATGCGATCATCAGCAAAACATTTCCCTAGCCCCAATATTGCCAAGGTCGAAAACAGCGCCAATTTCATGTAATAAATATCACACTGCTGCTTTGCTCAGTCAATCTCCTTGCAGATCAGATAAAAACAGCGGACAGCAGGCAAGTTTCCCTATCAAGGAATAAAATGAAATTACCAATGTAGATCCTATGCAGAAAAAGAGTTTTTCTTTAGAAGGCCTGATTAAGGCTTTATTGTAGTAATTATAGCTATGAACTGGAGGAGCTCACTTGCTTTGAACATCAGCTTGCATCCACTGAATCAAAAGTTGCGTGATGTATTAAAAGCCAAGCCCCGCCACTAACTCCTTGCGTCGTTAGCTATTAAAATGAAGGCATGGCCTCCACAGCATCGCGTAGTGAGCTGGGGGAGTGATGAGTATATTGCCGATGGACATCAGAAGAATGGCCAGCCAGCTCTTTTCGTAGCTCCTGGCTGACCCCCGAGTTGGCCATGAGAGAAACACACGTATGCCTCAAGGAATGAAATGTCTTTGCCTGAAACATCCGGGATCCAGGTCGTTTTGCAGGCATAGTGTCTATTCTGGCTTTTTGAAGGAGGGACAGGAAACGCCCCGAAAGGCCAGTCTTGCCCGATGTGGGCAGGTTGATGAGATTTGGGAAAAGAGGGGCATCAGGGGAGCGGCTATCAACAGGGATTTGGAGGAGTGTATCGAGGAGTCTTGGGTGAATCGGGAATCTGATCTTGGTGGCATTCGGGAGGCGGGCTTTTTTAAGAGGCAAATAGGTGATGATCTTTTGCTCGAGGTCGACATTACGCCAGGTCAGAGAAGCAGCATCCTTGAGGCGCATAGCAGCATAACCCCCCAAGAGAGTCATGGCCTTCCAATCGTTGTTGGCCACCGCAAGAATCGCTTTGAGTTCCTCGACTGTGAAAGGCACCCGAGCCATTCGGACGCCGGAAGGAGTTTCAATAGCTTCAGCGGGGTTGTTTGGATTCATGCCCTGGCGCCGACCCATATTGAAGAGATTGCGCAGGATCTTCACTTTCACTGCGCAACTGGATTTGCTATCGCCATTCTTAGCACAGTGAAAAACAAAATCCTGAATGTCTTGGGGCTGAATATAATTGGGGGGATATTTGATCTTCACAACACCGATAAATGCAATGAAGTCTTTGGCGACCTGCTTGTAGCGAATGAAGGTACTGTGTGAACTACAGAGCTGCTTTGATTCAAGCCAGCGGCCGATCAATTCAGAAAGTGGGGTCATTGTGGGC
>Ga0187843_10002785_pt1 | contig 10403 bp, 9 predicted proteins | sample SpaLakP09_SKY_43_FD_134516 | JGI IMG/M metagenome (GOLD analysis project Ga0187843, IMG submission 134516) | Oligotrophic lake water microbial communities from Sparkling Lake, Wisconsin, USA - SP09_SKY_43 | ecosystem: Environmental > Aquatic > Freshwater > Lake | place: USA: Sparkling Lake... | reverse complement strand
CCGCGCGCGAGCTGGCCTCGGGGTCGTCGGCAACGCTCTACGCCAGGCTGAAAGAATCCATTGCCAAGGACGTGAAGTTGAATCGCGACGGGGGTGCGCAGGCCGGGCGTGACGCCGCAGCGTCCTACCAGCGTGCGCTGTGGGTGAACATCAGTGTGGCCATTGCGGCAGTGCTTGCAGGTCTGCTGCTGGCCATGCAGGTCACGATCTCCATCGTCCGACCGATCGCCAGGGCCGTCGCAACCGCGCGCGAGGTGGCCGACGGCGACCTGACGGGCACGATCGACGACAACGGCCGCGATGAACCCGCCGAGCTGCTGCGCGCCATGACGCAGATGGTCCAGCAGCTCGGCACGCTGGTCAGCCAGGTGCGCGATTGCAGCGACAGCATTGCCACCGGTTCTGGCGAGATCGCATCGGGCAGCGCCGATCTCTCGCAGCGAACGGAACAGCAGGCCGCCAGCCTGGAAGAAACGGCGGCATCCATGGAGCAGATGAACGCCACCGTGCGCCAGAACGCCGACACCGCCCAGATGGCCAGCCAGCTCGCCGACACGGCCAGCGGCGTGGCCGCACGCGGCGGCGACATGGTGCGACAGGTCATCGCCACGATGGGCGACATCTCGGCCAGCTCGAAGAAGATCGCCGACATCATCGGCACCATCGATGGCATCGCCTTCCAGACCAACATCCTGGCGCTGAACGCGGCGGTCGAGGCGGCTCGCGCCGGGGAACAGGGCCGCGGATTTGCCGTCGTTGCCGGCGAGGTCCGCACGCTGGCCCAGCGCAGTGCCCAAGCGGCGCGCGAGATCAAGGCGCTGATCGGCCAGAGCGTGGACAACGTCGCCGAGGGAGCCCGCATGGTCGACAGCACCGGCGAAACGATGACCGAGATCGTCGTGCAGTTCAAGCGCGTGGCGGACCTGATCGGCGAGATCGGCTCAGCCACCAAGGAACAGTCCAGCGGCATCAACCAGGTCAGCGGCGCCGTGGCCCAGCTCGACCAGGTCACGCAGCAAAACGCCGCCCTCGTGGAGGAGAGCGCGGCGGCGGCGGAGAGCCTGCGGTCGCGGGCCCAGCAGCTGGAGACCGTCGTGGGCCGGTTCAAGGTCGCCAGGAGCGCTCGGTAGTTCCGCCGACCGGCGGATCGTTGAGGCTCGAAGGGAATGAAAGCCAGCCTGCACGGGTAGTGCAGGCATGCATCAAACCCTGTTCGCCCTCGCGCTGCTCTCCGCAGCGCAGCTCACTCAGGCCGCCGACGCCACGCGCGGCCAGGCTCTCTACCAGGCACGCTGCGCCGCCTGTCACTCGCCGGACTTCAACGGCGTGGGCCCGGCCCACCGCGGCGTGTTCGGGCGGCTGGCCGGCACGGCCAAGGGCTATGCCGGCTACTCGGCGGCGCTGAAGAAGTCGGGCCTCACCTGGAACGAGGCCAACCTCGACCGCTGGCTGGCCGACCCCGAGGCCCTGGTGCCCGGCCAGGCCATGGGCATCAGCGTGCCCGACGCGGGTGAACGCGCCGACGTCATCGCCTTCCTACACACGCTGGCCCGGGCGAAGGAATAAACCGGCGCGCCGGCCGGTACATCTGCAGGTCACCACTTCCTGCGAGCGAACGCCATGCAGCGACGCGACTTCCTCCACCTCGCCGGCCTCGGCGGCGGCGCCATCTTCTCGGCCTCACTGGCCGGCTGCGCGGCGACTGGCCTGCCCCAGGACGAGTTCTATTTCGTGCAGCTCTCCGACACGCACTGGGGCTTCCAGGGCGCCCCCAACCCGGACGCGCGCGGCACCCTGCCCAAGGCGATCGCCGCCGTCAACGCGCTGCCCAAGCCGCCGGACTTCATCGTCTTCACCGGCGACCTGACCCACACCACCGACGACCCCGTCGAGCGCCGCCGCCGCATGGCCGAGTTCAAGCAGATCGTCGGCGAGTTGAAGGTCAAGACCGTGCGCTTCATGCCCGGCGAGCACGACGCGTCGCTGGACCGCGGCGCGGCGTTCAAGGAACTGTTCGGCGACACCTACTACCGCTTCGACCACAAGGGCGTGCACTTCATCGCGCTGGACAACGTGTCCGACCGTGGCACCAGCCTCGGCGCCGAGCAGCTCGCCTGGATGCAGGCCGAACTCGCCAAGCTGGACCCCGACGCGCCCCTCGTCGTGCTGGCCCACCGGCCGCTGTTCCCGCTGGTGCCCAAATGGGACTGGCACACGCGCGACGGCGAGCAGGCGCTGGCCCTGCTGATGCCGCACAGGAACGTGACCGTCTTCTACGGCCACATCCACCAGGAGCACCATCAGATGACGGGCCACATCGCCCACCACTCGGCACGCTCGCTGATGTTCCCGCTGCCCGCGCCCGGCACGGCCGACAAGCCCGTGGCCTTGCCGTGGGACCCGGCCGCACCCTACCGGGGCCTGGGCTGGCGCGAGGTGGAGGCCGGCGGCAAGGACATCGAGCGCATCGAGCACGGAGTCAACGCCGCATGAAGCGCCGACACGTCCTGCTGTTTGGCGCCGCGGCCACCGGCGCCGCGCTGACCAGCGCCCGCGCCCAGGCCCCGCGCGAGATCGAGATTACGGCCCAGCGCTTCAGGTTCACGCCCAACGTGATCCCGCTGAAGGCCGGCGAGCCGGTCGTGCTGCTGATACGCTCCCTCGACTTCCCGCACGGTTTCTTCGTGCCCGACCTCAACCTGCGCACCGACCTCATGCCCGGCCGCGTCGTCCGCCTCGCCCTCACGCCCAGGGCCCCGGGGCCGCTCGCCTTCCTGTGCGACAACTTCTGCGGCGACGAGCACGAGGGCATGGACGGACATTTCGAGGTGTCATGACCGACGCGCGCCGCTTCGAGGCCACCGTGCTGCCGCTGCTGGACACGGCGCACAACCTCGCACGCTGGCTGCTGCGCGATGCGGCCGCGGCCGAGGACGCGGTGCAGGAGGCCGCGCTGCGCGCCTTCCGCTACTTCGGCTCGCTGCACGCCAACGAGGACGCCCGCCCCTGGTTCCTCGGCATCGTGCGCAATGCCTGTTTCACGGCGCTGGCCCGCGAGCGCGGCCGGGCCGACGTGACGCTGCTGGACGAGGACGGCTGGGAGCAGCTCGAAGCCCGCTCGCCCGGCCCCGGGCCCGACCCGCTCGCGGCCCTGGGCGCGCGGCGCGAGCAGGGGCTCGTCGACGCTGCGCTGCGTCAGCTCACCCCGCCGATGCGCGAGGTCATCGTGCTGCGTGAACTCGAAGGCCTGGACTACCGCGACATCGCCCACATCGCCGGCATCCCCATCGGCACCGTGATGTCGCGGCTGTCGCGCGCCCGCGCCCAACTCAAGCGCCAGCTCAGCCTGGCCGGACTGCCCTGAGCCCCAAGATGGAAGACGACGACCTCACCCGCCTGCTGCAGCAGCACGCCAGCCGCCACCCGGCCAGCGAAGGCCTGCGCGCCAAGGTGCGCACGCAGATGACGCTGCAGGCCGCTGCACAGGACAGGCCGCCGGTGCGGCCGCGCTGGCGCGAACGTTTCGCCGCGCTGGCGCGCATCCACCCGGCCTTTGCCGGTGCCGGCGGCCTCGCGGCAGGCATCGCGCTGACGCTGGCAGTCATGCTGATTGCGCCGCGCCTCACGCCCGACGGTCCCGTGCCTGACGACCTGGTCGCCGCCCATGTGCGCGCGCTGCAGGTGGGCCCGCTCTACGAGGTTGCGTCCAGCGACCGCCACACGGTCAAGCCCTGGTTCCAGGGCCGGCTGGACTACGCGCCCACCGTGCTCGACGCGCCGGCGCTGCGCGACCAGGGCTTCACGCTGCTCGGCGGCCGCGTGCAGGCCCTGCAGGGCCGGCCCACGGCCGTGCTGGCCTACCAGGTGCGCCTCCATAAGATCGACCTCTACCAGTGGCCGGCAGAGCGCCGCAGCGCGCCCGAGAGGCTGCAGCGCCGCGGCTTCAACCTAGTGCGCTGGAGTGACGACGCGATGCAGCTCTGGGCCGTGTCCGACGTGGACGGCGCCGAGCTGGAGCGCTTCGCCGCGGCCTGGCGCACGGCCGCCGCGGCGCATTGACGTGGCTCAGGCCTTGGGGATCAGCCCGTTCTTCTTGACCACAGCGCCGATCTTCTCTGGATCGCGCAGCACCTGGCCGTAGATCCAGCGGTAGTGGTCATCGGCCCAGAACTGCATGACCTCGCGAGCCTTCAGCTCGCCCAACAGGCGCTGGTCGGCGCGGTACTCCAGGTAGACGACGAGCAGATGCTCGTAGTTGCCGTCCGCGCTGTCGGAGCCATCGGGGTAGCCGACCGGGATCTTCGGGAAGAGGTGGCGCAGCGCCGCGGTGGCCGCTGCGGTCTGCTCCGGGTGGGCAGCCAGGAACCAGTGCATCTGCTCATGCACATAGGTCGACAGCAGCAGCTCGTCATCGTGCAGGTGGCGGGTGTGCAACGTCAGCACCGGGTGGCTGTGCGGGATCTCGTCCTGGTCGACGACGATGTCGCGCGTGACCGTCCAGCGCGACAGATCGTGAGCCTGCAGCAGCCGCTGCAACTGGGCCACGGTCTGCTTCTCGGCTTCGCTGTCGTGCGCGGTGCGCAGGCTCAGCTCGGCGGCCGGGCTGGCCAGGGCGGCCAGCAGCAACACGCCACCAAGCAAGGAAGTACGAGCCATCGCGTCAGAACTTGTAGCTCAGCCCCACGGTCAGGTAGCGGCCGACCGCGCCCTCCTGATGCAGCGACGGGTTGTAGTGCGCGCCGCCCGAGGACACGCCACCGCCCGTGGAGCCCGACGCGAACGCGTCGACGGGCGCCGCGCGGTCGAACAGGTTGGCCACCGACGCGCGCAGGCTCAGGGCCTCGCTGATCTGCCAACTGCCGCTGAGGTTGAAGGTCGTGAACGAGGGCACGTGGCACAGCGGCGAGCCACCGGCCGGCAGGCCGTTGGGGAAGATGGTGGACAGCGCCGTGGCGCAGTCCGGCAGGTTGTAGCTGGCGTCTTCCACGCGCATGCCGCTGATGTAGTTCAGCGTGCCGGTCAGCTCCACCGGGCCACGCGCCCAGGTCAGCGCCAGCGCGCCACGATCCTTGGGCGTGCCGGTATTGGTGGACACGAAGCTGGGCCCGTGCGTACCGGCCAGCTCGTAGACCTGGCCCGGGCCGCGGTCGATGGTGTAGCGGATCATGTGCGTCCACTGCAGCTGCGGCGTGAACTGGCCCCAGGCGCCGCCATCGAGCTTGAGGCGCAGGTCCAGGTCGACGCCGCTGGTGCGCGCGCTGCCCAGGTTGATGAAGGGGTAGGTGCCGTAGAGGATGGTGTCGTCCGGCCCCGTCGGCGCGGCGTTGGGCGTCGTCGGGCTGTTCACGCGGTAGAGCTTGGTGCCATAGGCCGCGGGGTCGTCGATCTGGTACTGGCCGAACAGGCCCACCGACACGATCTGGTTGCTGATCTTGATGTCGTAGTAGTCCAGCGACAGGTTGAACATCGGCCCCGGCTCGAACACCAGGCCCAGCGTGTAGCTCTTGCTCTTTTCGGGGCTGAGGTTCTTGCCCGGCAGCTGCAGCTGCGTGCCGCCCACGCCGATGTCGCAGGGCTGGCCGGGCTTGACGAGATTGCACAGCGCCGTGTCCAGCAGCGGCGGCAGGTAGCCGGCACTCGACCCAGAGGTGCCGATCTCCACCGGGTTGGGCGCACGGAAGCCGCCGGCGTAGGTGCCGCGCAGAGTCAGCTCGCGCATCGGCAGGAACTTGAAGCCCAGCTTGGGCGTGACCGACGAGCCGTAGGTGTCGTAGTGGTCCACGCGGGCGGCGGCGTCCACCTCCAGCTGCCTGGTCAGCGGCGCGGCCAGTTCGACGTAGGCGGCCGTGATGGTCTGCTTGCCGACGCCGAAGGCGTAGATGTTGCTGGCCTGGGCGCCGTTGGCGAAGCCGTCGGGGAAGCGTTCGTCCAGCGAGCGCTTCGTGAACTCCAGGCCCGTGCCCAGTGCGAGGTTGCCGCCACCCAGCTTCATCAGGTCGCGGCTGGCGCGCAGCGAGATGAAGTTCAGCGTGTTGGTCGACGTGGAGCGGCCCTCGGGCGTCAGCGAGGCCAGCACGTCGGCCGTGTTGTTGCCGCCGATGACGTACTTGCCGCTGTTCAGCGCCGCCTGCAGCGCCGGCAGGCTGATGAAGTTGCGCATCGTCAGCTCGGTGGCCACGCGAGTCAGGCCCAGTGCGGCCTGCACGTCCCAGCCGGCCCAGCCGCCCGACAGCTCGGCGACGAAGCGCGTGGAACGCGTGGACGTGCGCGAGCGTTGGGCGGGCAGATCACCGAACTCCTGGTCCACCGGGTTGCCGGTGGCGGGGTCGATGACGTTGGTGCCGTTCAGCGCCGTGGGCGTGGGCAGCGGGTGATCGGGGCCGAAGGCGAAGGTCGTGATGCCGCCCGACGGCGACACGCTGTTCAGCAGGCCCACCTGCGTGGCCGAACTGCCAAGCACCGAACCGGCCACCGACAGCGTCCAGTCCTGCGGCAGCAGCGCCGTGAACTTGCCGAGCACGCTGGTGTTGCGCGTCTCGGGCGCCACCTGCAGCTCGGGGTTGGCGGTGAGGCCCAGGTCCTCGCCGCCGTAGCGGGTCCAGTCCGAGCCGCCCAGCGCCGGGCGGTCGCTGAGCAGGATGGCGCGCTGGCGGCGCGCGCTGACGGCCACGTAGCCGGCCATGCCGTCGCGATCCAGGTCGCCGAAGCCGCGCACGCCGGCGAGCTTGACGCTCTGGCCGTCGCCCCGGCTGGAGCTGCCCAGCTCGGCATGCAGGGCGCCGCCCTGCTGGCTGCGCTTGAGGATGACGTTGACGACGCCGGCCATCGCGTCGGAGCCGTAGATGGCCGAGGCGCCGTCCTTCAGCACCTCAACGCGCTCGACCGCGTCGACCGGGATGGAGGCGATGTCGACGAAGTCGCGCTGGCCGTCGTCGGGCAGCGGGTACGGCGCCATGCGGTGGCCGTCAATCAGCACCAGCGTGGCGCCGACCGTCATGCCGCGCAGCGAGATGCCCGAGCCGCCGGCCCCGAAGGCGCCCGGCGTGGCCTGGCCCAGCGAGCCCATGTTGTTGGCCGACAGGTGCTGCAGCACCTCGCCAAGCGTGCTGTAGCCGGTGCGGGCAATGTCGGCCGCGGTGAGCTTCTGCACCGGGCTGGGCGTCTCGCCGTCGGTGCGGCGGATGTTGGAACCGGTGACCGTCACGCGGGCCAGCGAGGCTTTCTCGCCGCCCTGCCCGTCACCCGCCGCACCGTCACCGCTGGTGGCCTGGGCCCAGAGAGCCGGGGAGAAACAGGTCAGCAGGGCCGCTGCCAGCGGCAGCAAGGGCGAACGGGCAATCGTGTTCACGGTGGGGTCACCTCGTCAGGACGGGTTGGAAAGCGCGCGATTCTCGAACCAGCAAGAAGCGCGCCGCACACCCGCCGCGACAAATCGCGAGCCGGCGTCGGCTCCCCGCAACGCCCGGGTTTCAAGCGCTGACGATCCACCCCTCCAGCGGGTCCACGCCCTCGGGCCGGCCGTAGCGCGGCTGGGTGGCGGCCCAGGCGGCCTGCAGCATGGCCAGCACGGCGTCCAGGCTGTCGCCGCTGGCGTCGGCCACCAGCTCGTCGCGCTGCGCGTGGCTGAACTTGAGCCGCAGCCCCAGCTTCGTGCGGCCCTGCTCCAGCGCGTCGACGATGTCCTTGCGGGCGATCAGCCGCTCCGGCGTCTGTGCGGCCTTGGTGTCGCTCTTGTACGAGCGCCGGCCGATCAGCTCGCGCGCCAGCAGGCCCGGGTAGGCCTCCAGCGCGATGCGACTCTCGTCGCCGGCCAGATGCCCGGGCAGATGCACGCCCGCCGCGATCAGCCGCGGCACGCCGGCGTGGAGCATCCAGGCCACCGGAGGGTTGACCCACTTCATGCTGGGGCTGGCCCCGGCCGGGCCGTCGCAGGCGCGGTGGGCGAACTTGGACCCCGCCGGGCGTGCATCGCAGAAGGCGGCAAAACGGTCACGGATCTCGTCGCGGCCCAGCGCCGCGTAGTGGGCCATCAGCGCGGCGTAGTCCGTCGGCCAGCCCAGTTGCTCGACCAGCTCGCGCGGCAGGCCGAACGGCAGGTCGAAACCGCCCACCCAGGGCCCGGGCCCGGCCAGCCAGGCGGAGAAGGCGTCCAGGCTGTCCAGCGCCGTCACGCCCTCGAGCCGCACGACGGCACCGTGCCGGTGGCCGGTCGCGACGCGGACAGGCTTGGCGCGGCGTGGCGCACTTGTGAAGTCGATCCCAAAAATAGTGCCGTCTTGCATGGGCGGCATTCTGAGGCTGGGCAGAATGGTGGGCTTCCATGTCCGACCTGCTCGACCTGCCCGCCCCGCCGCCAGCCGCCCCCAGCTTCGATGCTGCCGCGTTCGACACCGCGTTCGCCTCGCAGCGCCAACTCGCGGATGCCGGGGCCTACCAGGCGTCCAACGACGTGCTGGAGCGGCTGCTGCAGGACTGCCCACCCGACGAGCCGCGCCGCCGCGGTGAAGTGCTGGTCCTGCTGGCCCACCAGTACCCGCGGCTGGGGCGGCTGACCGCCAGCGCGCGCTGCGCCACCGAGGCCCTGGCGCTGGCGGAGCGGCTGGGTGACGGCGCGCTGCTGGCCGACGCGCTGACGTCGCAGGCCTACGTCTATGGCCAGCTGCTGATGGGCCGCGAGGCCTTGCAGGCCGGCATGAAGGCACTGGCCGCCGCACGCCGCACGGCCGACCCGGTGCGCGAGGCCTGGGCGCTGAACCGCATCGGCGTCGCCTACGCCAGCCTGGACAACCCGGCGCAGGCGTGTGCATCCACCGGCCAGGCGCTGGAGATCGCACAGCGCACCACTGTCGCCGAGGTGCTGTTCTCCTGCCACAACAACCTCGCCTACTTCTGGCTGCTGCGCGTGGAGGAAGCCCGCACGTGCAACGACGCCGCCGCGCTGGCCGAGGCGGTCACGCAGGCGCGCAGCACGGCCGAGGAGGCCACGGCGCTGGCGCGCCGCTCGGGCAGCGCCTTCCAGGTCGCGGTGGCCGTGTCCAACCTCCTCAACGCGCTGCTGGCCGGCGGGCAGCTGGACGAGGCCTTGCCGCTGCTCAACGAATTCGGCCACCTGGCCCACGACCACGGCTACCGCACGCTGGCCATCGAGGCCGACGCGCAGCGCGCCGTCTTCCTGCGGCTCAAGGGCGAGCCGCTGCAGGCCGTGCGCCTGCTGGAAGCGCTGATCGCCGCCGCCAGCGAGCCGCCGCCCAAGCTGCGCCGCCTGCTCATCCGAAACCTCTACGAAACGCACAAGGCCTGCGGCCAGTACCGCCAGGCGCTGGAGCGGCTGGAGGAATTGGTCGGCCTGGACCGCCAGATCACGCGCGACAACCTTGTGCTGCAGACCGAGGTCATCCTCATCCGCGACCAGGTCGAGCAGGCCCAGGCCCGCGCCGACAGCGCCGCGGCCGACGCCCGGCGCGAGCGCGCCCGCGCCACCCACCTGGAGAACGAGCAGCAACGCCTGCGCGAGCACGCCAATGCGCTGGACCGCGCCGCGCACGAGGACGTGCTGACCGGCCTGCACAACCGCCGCCACGCCGAGTTCGCACTGCCGCTGCTGGTGGAAGGCGCACGCGTGGCGGGCCAGGTCATCAGCGTCGCGACGCTGGACGTGGACCACTTCAAGTGCATCAACGACACCCACGGCCACGCGGTGGGTGACGCCGTGCTGCAGCAGCTCGCCGGCCTGCTGCGCCACCGCCTGCGCAGCGCCGACCTGATGGCCCGCGTGGGTGGCGAGGAATTCCTGGCTGTGCTCGTCGGCATCGCACCCCAGCAGGCCGCCGAGATCTGCGAGCGCCTGCGCCTGGCCGTCGCCGAGCACGACTGGGCCGCCATCACGCCGGGCCTGGTCGTTCGCGTCAGCGTGGGCATCGCCGGCGGCCCGCCGCCGCTGCAGGCCGACCAGTTGCTCAACCGGGCCGACCAGGCGCTGTACGCGGCCAAGCGGGGCGGGCGAAACCGGGTGCACGTGGACTGAGCACGCCTCAGGGCGTCTTGGTCACCCGGAACCAGTTCAGGTTCCAGCCGCCGTTGCGCACCGCGATGCCGAACTTGCGCTGGCCTGCAGGCAGCTGCACGGTGTGCTTGATGGTGACCCAGTTCTGCCAGCCGCCCGTGGCCGGGACATTCAGCGCGCCGTAGACGACGCTGCCGCCGGCCTCCTCCAGCTGCAGCGTGCCGCCGCCGTTGAGGCTGGCGACGCGGTACTCGATCGTGTAGGTGCCGGCCGTGGCCACGGTGATGCTGGGGTAGGACAGCCAGTCACCGGCGTCCAGGTAGCCCACGTTCAGGCCGCCGCCGGAGTCGGTCGTGACCTCGGTCTGCACGCCGGACTGCGCATCGAAGCTCTCGGCCTG
>Ga0187843_10002784_pt1 | contig 10405 bp, 6 predicted proteins | sample SpaLakP09_SKY_43_FD_134516 | JGI IMG/M metagenome (GOLD analysis project Ga0187843, IMG submission 134516) | Oligotrophic lake water microbial communities from Sparkling Lake, Wisconsin, USA - SP09_SKY_43 | ecosystem: Environmental > Aquatic > Freshwater > Lake | place: USA: Sparkling Lake... | reverse complement strand
GCCTCAGAGACCACCCGAACCGGTGCGGGGGATTCACTTGAAGTTTCGAACATGGGGCGAGCCTAATAGACTCACCCACATGGCTAAGAGAGTTCTCCTTGCAGCGCCACGCGGATATTGCGCCGGCGTAGACCGCGCGGTAATTACCGTCGAGAAATCCTTGGAACTCTATGGCGCCCCTATTTATGTGCGCAAAGAAATCGTCCACAACAAGCATGTGGTCTCAACCCTAGAAGCCCGCGGAGTCATCTTCGTAAATGAAACTGATGAAGTTCCAGAAGGCGCAACTGTCGTTTTCTCAGCGCACGGTGTTTCACCGGCCGTCCATGAACAAGCAGCTTCCCGAAACCTGCGAACAATTGATGCAACCTGTCCCTTGGTTACAAAAGTACACAACGAAGTAAAGCGCTTTGCAGATGATGAAACAGAAATCTTGTTAATTGGCCACAATGGTCACGAAGAAGTTGAAGGAACTGCCGGTGAAGCACCGGGCAAAGTACGCATTGTCGATGGTTTAGATGAAGCGCGCACAATTGTGCCAACGCCAGGTAAGAAGTTGGTCTGGCTTACCCAAACAACGTTAAGCGTTGATGAGACTATGCAATCTGTTGCGATTTTAAAAGAGCGTTTTCCAGAAATTGCTAATCCACCTTCTGATGATATTTGTTATGCAACTCAGAACCGCCAAGAAGCGATTAAGCAGATTGCACCTCAAGCAGATTTGGTTCTGGTTGTTGGCTCAACAAATTCATCGAACTCGGTTCGTCTGGTGGAAGTTGCTAAGGAATACGGCGCTGCAAATGCTTACCTAATTGATTTTGCTGAAGAAGCAGATGAAAATTGGCTAGTTGGTGTTGAAACTATTGGAGTTACAAGCGGTGCCTCGGTACCAGAAATCTTGGTTCGTGACTTATTAGCCTGGCTTTCAGAACGCGGCTTTGGTGATGTCGAAGAAGTTACTGCTACACAAGAGACGCTACTTTTTGCACTTCCACCCGAGCTCCGTAAAGAGTTAAAGACCGCCGGTAAGTAAGGATCTAAAGTGAAAAAGATCGGATTATTGTTTTCGATCTTGGCGTTGGTTCTATCCTCAACGCAAGCGATAGCTGCAGATTCAGCCACAATTCGCATAGCTGAAACTCACGAAGGTTTATCACTTAGCAAGTCGCACCAATCCTTCATTGCATACGGTGAAACCAAGCAGGTCAAACTTCAAAATCAAACAGTTGAAATGACTAATGCTGCTGGGTTCTGCAATTCGCCAGCCGAAGCAAACTGCCAAAAGAAAGGCTGGGGAGCTTATTCCGTGCTTCCCGCATGTGATGATGGCAAAGAACCTTATTGCGTAGAAGGCATTTCTTTTGCTGGGAACAAAGCGACCCTCGTTGGATACACACCAGGTATGCGAGTTAAAAGAGATCCTAATTTTCTGATGGCAACAGGCGCTTCAACAAGTATCTGGCAAGTCAGAGATAGATCCGGTTCTTTACAGAATATTTCTGCGAAAGTAAGTATCACAAGTGGTAGCGCAGATGTTATTACAGATACTGGCCTCACCTTCGTGTTTATTGGAAGCGAGCAGTTTTTTAGAATAAATATAGAATTGAATCGCGTTGACATAACTAACGAAGATTACAAAGCCCCTGATTTTGTGTTTGTAAAGGATTTTTATGGCATAAATCAGATTACTCTCATAGAGGAACAGTCAAAACTTCATTGCTATGTGGAATACAAAGGCAAGTGCGTCAGAACTATAAATAAAATTGGTGAGGAAATGGCCATTGATCTCAGAATTTCAGATCTTCCGGCTTCATGGTTTACGGGGCGCTTATCGAAGGCTTCCGTCTCGATTTCCACAAACACATCAAATCAACGAGTATTGAGCGTGGCTGGGGAAAGCGTTTCCGTGCCCGAGATAAAGACTTCTGTTTCTAAGTTAGATTTATCGAGAGACAATCCATTTCTTGCACGCGGTCCAGTCGGTGACTACTACTCTCAAACGGCAACTAACGGCCTTCAATTTTTCAGCGCTCTGGACGAAAAATATATAAACAGAGCAACATCTTCGAATGTTTACTGGAGTCTAAGCGCGCCATTAGGTCGCAATGCTGGTCCCTGCTTTGAAAGATATCCAGGGGTTGGTGGATTTTCAACAACAAACGCTTTGGTTTATAACTTGGCCAACCCCGTAGTGTTTGAAGGGGAAATGATTTATTTAATTGGCTCTACTCATTTAGATGAGAATGGTGTCGAGAATCGCGGTACCTACGACTTAGTTCTTCGTTCAGATATAGCGCGTTGTCTATATGGCTTAAATAGCGCACCCGTTAAGGCTGAAATATCAGTCGTGAGTGAAGACGGCCAAAGACAAGTTGCAACGACAACTTTCGGTGAGAAAAATGGTTGGTTACGTGTGGGAGCTTACAATTTCACATTTTCAACCCCAAAGATCAAAGTGAAGCTAACGCAAGCAACTAAGAAAGCCACGATTATCTGCGTTAAGGGAAAATTAAAGAAGTCGGTCAGCGGTGCTAAGCCTGTATGTCCAACAGGATTTAAAAAAGCAGGTTAACCGCGCGGCTTTGGCTTGCGCGCTTTCGCTTTCTCGTTAAGAAATACAAACCAGCCATAAAGTGCGCTAACCATTAGGTATGGCGCGATGCTGGCAAGAGATGCGATAAAATCAATTCCTAAGCGAGATGGCTTAAATCCAACAGAGAGAATTAGATAGAGCAAGATTGTTGCCGCATATGCCAGCGGCGGAGTAACAACTGAAACATAAGTTGTACCTTTGCGACCAAAACGAAGACCGCCGTAGAGAACGACGCAGATGATCAGGCCTGAGACGATTCCAGCGCCGCTGCGGATAAGAAGTTCAAGACCTGCAAATAGTGCGATAAAGAATGATTGAAAGAATACGACGCCCTCTTTCTTAAGACCTGGACCGCTCATTCTTCATCCTTTACTTCTTCGGCATCAATAAAGTCATCTTCGGCTCCGAGTTCGGAGTTCTTAAGTTCGCGAACATCAGTAGGGGCATCGGGATAACCGAGTGCGAGTTTATCTTTATCACCGGATACTCCGAAACTGAGAATCTTGGCAGCAGCGCGCTTTACTGTGGATTCGGCTGTTGGAATCAACTCTCCATATGCCTTGGATAGTGAGTTGATTGCTGTACCCACTTTAACGATGCGGGTGTGGAGCAAGGTCAGATCTTTCATGAATAGCGCAGCAGACTTTGCGATATTTTCGGCGTTAAGTGCCACAGAATTGCGTGAGTAAACGTTGCCAATCGTACGAAGTAGCGCCATCATCGAAGTTGGTGTTGCAATGGTGACATTTAATTTAAAAGCGTTCTCAAGGAATAAAGGATCAACGCGCAACGCTTCAGTTAAAAGTGACTCAAATGGAACGAAGAGAATTACAAAATCAGGTGAATCTTGTGATTCGTGATAGCCACGCTTAGCCAAGCTAACAACGTGGCTTGCCAGATCTTTCTTATGTTCGAGAAATAAACGCTCACGTTCGGTTGGATCTTCGACTTCGTGCGCTTCAATAAATCGATCGAATGGAAATTTAGAGTCGATAAATAACTTAGTACCGCCAGGCATACGCACGGTGATGTCGGGAATGCCTGATGAATCGGCATCCGTTGTCGAACGTTGTGCCGTGTATTCAATACCTTTATGTAAGCCGGCATCTTCGAGCATTAGCTCAAGTTGGGCCTCACCAAATTTTCCACGGGTCTGTGAATTAGAAAGCGCGCCAGCAATTGCTTTTGTTTGTGCAACAAGTGATTCGTTATGGGTGGACATGGCGCGTACTTGCGTGCGGATATCTGATTCCGCTTCGATTCGCCGGCGATCAGCATCGGCTGCTTCTTTCTGCAATTTCTCCATTGCAGTTTTCATCGCTTCAACTTCAGTTGCAAGTTTGGATCCGGCCATTGCGTTATCGCGTTCTGATTTATATAAATCGCGTTCGGCGCGTGCGGATGCAAGTTCGGCATCGGATGCACCAGATGAAGATGTGCGACGACTTGCAACGAAAAATCCGAGGGCGATTCCGATTAGGAGGCCAATAATCAGTGTAAGAATGGCCACTACTGCGCTTGACATGGGCCTATCGTGTCAGGAAGCACCGCCAATCGCGCGTAGGCTCTACTCCTTATGAGCCTTTCAATTGGAATCGTCGGTCTGCCAAACGTCGGAAAGTCGACTCTCTTTAATGCGCTTACCAAAAATAACGTTCTAGCCGCCAACTATCCCTTCGCCACCATCGAGCCAAACGTTGGCGTAGTCGGCGTACCTGATGAGCGATTGGCCAAACTTGCGCAGATTTTTGGTTCTGAAAAATTGCTTCCGGCCGCCCTATCTTTTGTGGATATCGCCGGCATTGTTAAAGGCGCATCCGAAGGTGCGGGCCTGGGCAATAAGTTCTTGGCTAATATCCGCGAGACCGATGCCATCTGCCAAGTAATCCGCGTTTTCACTGATGGCGATGTCGTTCACGTTGATGGTCGCATCGATCCCAGCAGCGATATGGAGACAATTAATACCGAACTCGCGCTCGCGGATTTACAGACAATTGAAAAAGCGTTGCCACGTCTTGAAAAAGAGGCGCGTATAAATAAAGAGACCGCCTCAGTTGTGGAAGCGGTTAAGAAAGCCGAAGCGCATCTGCAGAGCGGTAATCCTCTCTCTTCATCTGGCCTTGATCTTGAATTACTGCGCGAACTTCACTTATTAACGGCTAAGCCGTTTTTATATGTATTTAACGTTGATGCCGCTGAATTAAGCGATGGCGATCTGCGCACGAAGTTAAGTGCGCTAGTTGCGCCTGCGGAAGCGATTTTCTTGGATGCAAAAACTGAAGCCGAACTTGCCGAACTCAGCGATGAAGATGCCCTCGAATTGTTGCAATCAATTGGTATGAAAGAACCGGGGCTTGCAACGCTGGCTCGCGTTGGATTTAGCGTTCTTGGTTTGCAGACTTACCTAACTGCAGGCCCTAAAGAAGCGCGCGCTTGGACAATTCATAAAGGTGACACTGCGCCAATGGCGGCAGGTGTTATTCACACAGATTTCCAAAAAGGATTTATCAAAGCCGAAATTGTTAGCTTTGATGATTTGATCTCATGCGGATCAATGGCTGATGCCAAAGCTAAAGGCAAGGTACGTATGGAAGGTAAAGAGTACGTAATGGCCGATGGTGATGTTGTGGAGTTTAGATTTAACGTTTAGCTTATTTGTTTTGTAGAAATCATGCACCTGTGTAGTGCTTAGCAACTTCACCGAGTGATTTATCAATAATCTCTAAACCTAATTTGGCATCCGCTTCAGAAATGTTGCAAGGTGGACATAAGTGAATACGGTTGAAGTTATTAAATGGCATCAAACCGTTCTTGCGACAAGCCGCAACCAATTCATTCATCGCCGGACTTGAACCACCATATGGTGCAAGTGGTTCACGGGTTGCGCGATCAGTAACCAGATCAACGCCCCAGAAAACGCCGCGGCCACGGATGTCACCAATTAACTTATGTTTCTTAGCCATTTCATGAAGACCAGGTCCCAGAATTTTTTCACCGATGGAAGCTGCGTTCTCAACCATCTTTTCATCTTTCATAACTTGAATTGTGGCAACGGCAGTTGCTGTTGCAAGCGGGTGTCCCATGTATGTAAGTCCGCCTGGGAAAACTCTTTCATCAAAGGTATGCGCAATTTCATCGCTAATAACAATTCCGCCGAGCGGGATGTAACCAGATGTAACGCCCTTAGCGAAGGTAATTAAATCAGGAGTTGCTGCCGAGTGCTGGAAGCCAAACCATTTTCCAGTGCGACCAAAGCCAGACATAACTTCATCGGCGATCCAAAGAATTTTGTACTTATCACAAAGTGCGCGGATGCCCTCAAGATAACCCGCAGGTGGGATCAAAACTCCAGCAGTTCCGGGAATTGATTCGATCAAGATTGCAGCGATTGTGTTTGGACCTTCAAAGATAATTGTCTGCTCTAGATGTTCTAGCGCGCGGGCACATTCTTGCGCTTCATCTTGGGCCCAGAATGCTGTGCGATAAAGGTATGGTCCCCAGAAGTGCACGTGACCAAAGGCAAATTCATTTGGGAAACGACGCGGATCGCCAGTTGCATTTATAGCTGCGCCGGTGTTGCCGTGATACGAACGATAAGTCGAAAGAATTTTATGTTTGTGGGTATGTAAACGTGCCATACGGATGGCATTTTCAACTGCATCGGCACCAGCTGCTGTGAAAAATACTTTTGAGAATTTATCACCAGCAAGTTCAACTATTGCGCGCGCTGCTTGATTGCGAACTTCACTGGCATGTTGGGGCGCGATAGTTGTTAACACCGCTGCTTGCTCTTGTATCGCTTTTACAACTTTTGGATGCTGATGCCCGATGTTGGTAAAGACCAACTGCGATGAAAAATCTAAATATGTATTGCCTTCGTAATCCCAAAAACGTGATCCGGCGCTGCCTGAAATTGGCAGTGGCTTGATTGCACCTTGTGCCGACCATGAGTGAAAAACAAATTCGTGATCATCAGCTGAAATTGCAGCACTCTTTGCTGGATCGTTAATTGCTTGCGTCACGTGGCACCTGTTCTCTTGAAATCACTTCAATTGGTCGTCTTCGATATGCGCCATCTTAATCCGCGGCTTAACTTAAAACTATGGAGTAAATCACTGCAATTACGCAGAAAGTAAGCCCTGCATACGCGGGTAATTAGTCCATATCAGCGCCCTTTAGTAAGATAACTCTCGTGCGGTCGATACTGGCCGCTATTTCTTTGGATAGCCCATTAGAAGCCAATCGGTTGAAAACTGGTTGGGTTCCTTACGAAAGTAGTTCTCTTGTCGAAGCAACAAGCCCACCTAAAAGATTTGCCGGTTAAGAAGCGCGAGAATTTGCGTAACGTAGCGATCATCGCTCACGTTGACCATGGCAAGACCACTCTCGTCGATGCGATGTTGTGGCAGTCTGGCGCGTTCGCTGCGCACAAGGTTCAAGGCGAAGGCCAAGACCGCATGATGGATTCGATGGATCTAGAACGCGAAAAGGGCATCACCATTCTTGCTAAGAACACCGCCGTAAAGCGCGGAGACACAATCGTAAACATTATTGATACACCTGGCCACGCTGACTTCGGTGGCGAAGTAGAACGCGGACTAGAAATGGTCGATGGCGTTATCTTGTTAGTTGACGCATCTGAAGGTCCACTTCCTCAGACACGTTTCGTATTGCGCAAAGCGCTACAAAAGAATTTGCCAGTTATTTTGCTGATCAACAAAGTTGACCGCCCCGATTCACGTATCGCAGAAGTTGTTGACGAGGCCTACGAACTTTTCTTAGATCTTGATGCAAATGAAGAGCAAATCGACTTCCCAGTTATTTATGCATCAGCAAAAGCTGGTCGCGCTTCTCTTACTCGTCCTGCAGATGGCGGAATGCCAGTTGAAGAAAACCTTGATGTTTTATTTGACACTATCTTCTCTGCAATTCCGGCACCGGAATATCACGAAGGCGCACCACTGCAAGCACACGTTACAAACCTTGACTCTTCACCATTCCTTGGTCGCTTAGCGCTATGTCGCGTGCGCGAAGGCGTTATCCGCAAGGGTCAACAAGTAACTTGGATTAAGACAGATGGCACAACCGAACGTGTAAAAGTTTCTGAACTTTTGATTACTGAGGCGCTAGAACGCGTTCCAGCACTTGAAGCTCACCCTGGTGACATCATCGCTGTTGCAGGTATCGAAACAATTACCTTGGGCGAAACCCTGGCTGATACTGAAAATCCACACGCACTGCCTTTGATTATTGTTGATGAGCCATCTATTTCGATGACAATCGGTATTAATACATCTCCACTTGCTGGCAAGAGCGGTACAAAACTTACTGCGCGCCAAGTTAAGGGTCGTCTGGACGCCGAGCTCGTCGGTAACGTTTCACTACGTGTTCTAAATACTGAACGTCCTGACACTTGGGAAGTACAAGGTCGCGGAGAACTTCAGTTGGCGGTACTTGTTGAAATCATGAAGCGCGAAGGTTTTGAATTAACAGTTGGAAAGCCACAAGTAGTTATCAAGAAAATTGATGGCAAAGTTCACGAACCGATGGAGCGTTTAACTATTGATGCACCTGAAGAATATTTGGGTGTTCTAACTCAGTTGATGGCGCTACGTAAAGGCCGCATGGAACAAATGGTTAACCACGGCACTGGCTGGATCCGCCTTGATTACCGCGTTCCATCACGTGGCTTAATTGGTTTCCGTACCGAGTTCTTAACTGAAACTCGCGGAACTGGTTTGCTCCACCACGTTTTCGATGGTTACGAAGCTTGGCACGGAGATATCCGCACACGCGGAACCGGTTCACTTGTTTCAGATCGTCTCGGAACTGTTACTTCATACGCTTTGTATGGCACACAAGATCGTGGCAGCATCTTCGTTGAACCAGGTGATGAAGTTTACGAAGGTATGGTCATCGGTGAGAATTCACGTTCTGAAGATATGGACGTTAACTGCGTGCGCGAAAAGAAGTTAACAAATATGCGCGCATCCGGAACAGATGAATCAGAGCGTTTGATTCCACCTAAGAAGTTAAATATGGAAGGTGCTCTCGAATTCTGTCGTGAAGACGAATGCGTAGAAGTAACTCCTGCCGTTGTTCGCATCCGCAAGGTAACCCTCAATGGTGATGAGCGCGCTCGTGCGACTTCTCGCGCCAAGAAGGCTAACCAGACTTCATAGTTCATTTTTTAGCCGTTAACTCATCGGCTTAAATTGGAATAAATGTCAGTTGCTTGGGGTTCAATACCTCATATGACGACTCCTTCCATCAAGCTAATGCGCAGCCCGCTTGCGCCTACGCCGATGGAACTCGATGCCCAACAATCACAGGCAGTGGCTCATCGTGGCTCACCTTTATTAATTGCAGGCGGTCCCGGTACTGGCAAGACCAGCGTTTTAATTGCCGCTGCTATTTCTCGCATTACCGCAGGGCAAGATCCCGATTCAATATTGCTTCTTACTTATGGCCGCCAACGTGCATCCGAACTTCGCGATGCAATTGCATTGCGTACTACATCGACAATGCACGAACCACTTGCGCGCACCTTTCACTCACTTGCATATTCAATTTTAAAGATGAACTCTGGTGATAACTACCACGAACCAATTTTGTTATCTGGCCCCGAACAAGAGAACTTCATCGAACAATTGCTGCAAGGTGATGTCGAAGATGGATATCGCCAGTGGCCAGATGATTTACATGATGGCGAAGGCAAGAAAGGCAACCCACTTTTAACGCAAGGATTTATCCGCGAACTTCGCGACTTAATTATGCGCGCCAACGAACGTGGCATTACCCCTGACGAACTTGCGCAACGTGGCAAAACAGTTGGCGAAAAATATTGGGCACCTGCCGCAGATTTCTGGAAGCGCTACAAGCAAGTTATGGCGATCCGCGAAGATGCGGCGGGCGATGCCAAGATGCGCATTGATCCATCCGAACTAATTAGCGTGACAATCGCTCACCTGCTCGCAAATGAAGACCTGCGCGCACAATTACAAGCTCGCTTTAAGACAATCATGGTTGATGAATACCAGGAAAGTGATCCCGCACAACGCGCGCTCTTGGCACTCTTAACTGGCAGCGATTTAGTTATTGCATACGACGCCGATTCTTCCGTAGGGCGCTTCCGTGGCGCAGACCCCGATGGTTTAAAGGGTGAAGTCGATAAATATCTGGCGCAGGGTGCGACCCAGATTCTGCTGACAAATTCTTATCGCAGTCGCCCTGAAATATTTGAGGTTGCCCGTGCTGTGGTTTCGCAATTTAGATCAGCTTCACCCACTCGCCAACGCACTTGCACTTATCTCGAAAAACCAGCGTTAGATAACGCTTTCTCGGCCGCGCGCCTGCGTTCGCAATCAGAGGAAGCGCAATTCATCGCCTACCATTTCAAACGCGCACATTTAATGCATGCGATTCCATATTCACAGATGGCAGTGATCTTGCGAACTGCCGGTACACAAGCCAGCGCTTTACGTCGCGCTTTTGCGCAAGTATCGATTCCAGTTGCTGGGGATCTGGAAGCACTTTCGGCTAATCCTGCAATTGCGCCATTTTTGCTATTGGCTCGCGTTGCAACCGGGGATCAACCACTTAATCTTGATACCTGCGAACGGCTGTTGATTTGTGAATTTGGTGGCGCTGATTCGATTTCACTTCGTCGAATCCGTACGGCGCTTCTTGCTGCTCGCGTGGATGAAACAGATCTGCGTGGTGGCACACAACTTCTTATCGACGCTATTGATAAAGGTGATATCCCGATTGAAGATAACGCTGCTCTGACTAGAGTTTACGAACTACTTACTC
>Ga0187843_10002783_pt1 | contig 10406 bp, 11 predicted proteins | sample SpaLakP09_SKY_43_FD_134516 | JGI IMG/M metagenome (GOLD analysis project Ga0187843, IMG submission 134516) | Oligotrophic lake water microbial communities from Sparkling Lake, Wisconsin, USA - SP09_SKY_43 | ecosystem: Environmental > Aquatic > Freshwater > Lake | place: USA: Sparkling Lake... | reverse complement strand
GCTCTATCCAATAACCCATGGACATCGTGGGCGTGTGCGCTGCTTGCAAAGTAGGACGCTAAACCTCCAGTGATGAGTATGAGCACTGTGATACAGGACATCGCCAAGCTTGTTTTTTTGTTCATGATCGGAAATCCCTTCAATATGTTAGTTTGCCAGGTGTAAGAAACTTCAGTTCGACTCTGGGACGGCAACAAGCTAGCTTAATGAAAAAGTTTATCTGCTGCGGTCATTAGCATCTCTAGGCTCTGTTCGTCGCTGACCTTGGTGTTCTTAAACACGCTAAAATTTTTATGTCATTAAGAAAAACATAATGATTTACTTGCTATCAGGAGTTGATTAGGAATATGTGTTTAAATTAAAGCCCAAGATTGCATTAATGGCAAATTAATACTTGGCCTCGAACCAGATGTATTGCGAAGTATGCTGCAAGAGCAAAATTTTAAAGAAAAAATCTACTTACGTAACCTTAACCAAATTTAGAGGTCATTCAATGAAATATGTAATCTACGCTATCGTCTCAGTACTCATGTTGTCGTCTGCAGTTCCCTCTTTTGCTGATCACCATGAATCAAAGGAAAAAAAAGAGAAAAAAGAGAAAAAAGATAAATAAAAATTCTTTTGATAGTGCTGTCGTCCATTATTCAATTTATGGGCGCAGCACATGGTGCGTTAGGTATCGCCTCTGCGCGCCAATGTATTGGCCTTAGATCATTCACTGGGTGGTTATTGTTCGCATTGCTTATGTTGCTGTTGCCGCTTTAGTGGTTATTTTTAAGGTGGACGCACCTGACTTTTTTCTCGATGTGCTCCGGTTGGTTTCTGTAGTCTATTTTTCAGGCAACCCTGAGGACTAGACACCAGCACTGTTTCAACAGTTGTTCGGTGGATCAGTCATTGGCTGAGCTAAAATCACATCTTAGTGAATCCTAGGGGATAGTAATGAGTCTGGCGCTGGAACCACGCCATTGGGTGTTAGTGATTTTTATTGGCTCTGCGCTGTATGCGCATTTTCGTGGCTCTGTACGATTTGGATTAGTGCGTGCGTTGACCGACTTCACGGTGTTAATTGCGCCTGTTAATGCGCTGATGTATTTGTTTTCGCGTACGCCACGCACAGCTTATATCGATCAAAACGCATTCCCTGAACTACATTTGTTGACTAAAAATTGGGAAACTATTCGCGACGAGGCGATGGCGCTGGCAGAGGGCGGTCAGATTCGTGCTGCCTCCAGCTACAACGATATTGGCTTTAATTCTTTTTTCCGCACCGGCTGGAAGCGCTTTTATCTGAACTGGTACGGCAAAGATTTACCCTCGGCAGCGCAAAGCTGCCCCAAAACGCTGGCGCTATTAAAGCAACTCCCCAACATCAAAGCAGCGATGTTCGCCTCCTTGCCCCCTGGTGCAACCCTGGTTCGCCATCGCGATCCGTATGCAGGTTCGCTACGTTATCACTTGGGGCTAGTTACCCCCAATGATTCAGAATGTTTTATTGAAGTCGATGGCCAACACTATTATTGGAAAGACGGTGAGGCCGTCATGTTCGATGAAACCTTTATTCATCATGCAGCCAATCGTACGGATCATCAGCGCGTGGTGTTGTTCTGCGATGTAGAGCGGCCGTTGTGGACTGCGCCGGTGCGATGGTTTAACCGATTATTTGCCAAGTATGTAATGTCATCAGCCGCCTCGCAAAATATCGACGGCGAGAGTATTGGTTTCCTGAATCGGTTTTTTGCCCTCTTTTATCAACTACGGCTGCAAGGTAAAAAGCTGAAGGCCTTTAGCCGACGGCTTTATTACGTCATTAAGTGGGCGGCAATCCTTGGCGCGCTTTGGTTGATTTTTTGGTGATAGTTTCTCATTTACAATAATTCCTGGAATTGCTACATTGGCGGCATTCTGAGCTTCCCGTTTTGCCGCTGATGAGAGTGTCTTTACTAATTCGTGTTGTGGTGCCAGTGCTGGTGCTTAGCTTGGGCGCCTGCGCTAGCCAGCATGAGCTGGCCTCGATTCAACTCGATAAATCACACCCTCAATATGACAGCTCTGAGTGCCGAGACAGTATGGCTGCGGGCCAAAGGCACAAGGATTTGAAACTGGCAAGGATGCTCGTCTCTCCGGCGCTGGTCGCGCTTTCAGGCGGGCTACTGTTGCCGGTGGTAGCGGTGAATACGGGTCTGGACCTCTCAGATCATGTGGATGCCTCTGACATGGTTGATCGTTGCGGCGGTCGAGGTAAGAACAATGCTGAAATTGCCTCTGAAGTCGCCGCCGGTACGGCATTAGGTTTGGCAGTCGGCCTACCATCCAAATGATTATTCAAAACACACCTTCTGTCTGGGTGTTCGGTTATTTCTTGCGCAGTAAACATGGCCAATCGTGACACTACCGGTGGATGGCTTTGGCACCTGCGTGCCTTCTTCCGGCGTAGGCAGTGGAGTCCAACGACTGAGTTAATTGCTGAGTGGCTTGATGGCGTACAGCCTGCCCATCGTGAATTACTGCTGATTGGGGGTAGTGCTGGTTGGATGATGTCGAGTCGATGGTTGCAGCGGTTTGAACGGGTAGTGCTGATCGATATTGATCCCTATGCGCCGACTTTATTCCGATGGAATCATGGCCGCGCACTGAAGCAGTCATCGACCCGTCTTGAGTTTTTGCAATGCGATGCGCTGCTCGATTTGGAAGCGCTGCTAAACACATATCCCAACGCGTCTATTTTTTTCGATAATCTGCTCGGCCAGCATGTATACCGAGTGCCTGATTTTGATCGCGCTGAAAATGATCTGAATAAAATCGCTCAGCGACTCGTAGGTCGCGATTGGGGCAGCCTGCATGATTTGTTTTCGGGTCCGGCGGATCCTAATATGTTGCCCGCAAAGCCCATCATGAGTTTTGCAGCCACTCAGTCTGCGCTAGGGCCCAGCGTTGATGGCGTAACAGGGACTCCGTTACACATTCGTTTACTGGCTGCGGTCGGTGGCATCGATGAATGGATGGATCATGTGACGAGTGGTGTGTTCCCAATTGGTTTAGAGGTGCGGCTGATTGCATGGCCTTTTGTGCCAACCTATGTGCACTGGTTACAGGCGGGATGGATCCATGCACCTGCATCGATTAACTAAAGGTTAATTTTGAAGTGTCGATTCAACTTAGCCGGTAGAATGAGACGTTATTTACCCTCGCTTGATCCTGAAGGTCACAGAATGAAATCTACGTTTTTATTTGCCTGCTCTGCATTGATGCTGACTGCAGGCGCTGATGCCGGCGGTCCACCAACCGAGTGGAGCTATGAGGGGCCCAAAGCTGCTAGGCACTGGGGGCAGCTCGATCCGCTCTTTAAAACCTGCGCTACTGGTAAGCGTCAGTCGCCAATTAATCTCGATGTGTCCGAGGTTGAAAAAGGTGGTCTTAAACCTATTCCATTTAGCTATAGAGCTGGGCCCGCCGACGTTCTCAATAACGGACATACCCTTCAGATCAACGTTGATAATTCCGGAACAGCGCGTTTTGATGGTCTGGAATATCGATTGGTGAACGTGCACTTTCATACTCCCAGCGAAGAAAAAATCAACAGCATGCTGTCCCATATGTCAGCTCATTTTTTTCATCGTGCTGGCGATCTTAAGTTGGCCGTAGTTGCAGTGACATTTAAGTTGGGCAAAGAAAATGCTTCTCTCAAGCCGATGTTTGAGAATATGCCTGACAAAGAAGGAAAAAAATTTGCGCTAGCGAGTTTTAATCCCGCCGATATTTTGCCTGCCGATCCTACGTATTTTTTCTATATGGGCTCACTCACTGAGCCACCGTGTACAGAGGATGTGAAGTGGTATGTAATGAAATCGCCGCTTGAAATTTCGTTTGCTCAGCTAGATGCTTTCAAAAAGCTTTTTCGAATGAATGCTAGATATACGCAGGCCACCAACGGCCGTCGCATTCAGATGATGTCGCCTGATGGAATTGGAGCTGCTAACTTAGGACCTGCTGGAATAGAGAGAAAGTAAGGCGGGCATTGAGAATTGAGCGTGTGAGGAGATTCAATTTCGCTGTTAGATTCGTTCTAGCGATTGGTGTAAGCGAAGAAGTTTTTCCTTGAGTTCTGGGCGTGCATCAATGAGATCAGCATTAGGTATGTGGCGAGTACCTTTTGTTTTGCTATTTTCTTGAGTGTCCTCTGTTGTACTGCTAAAGAGGAAGAGACACCGCAGGGCGGTGAGTACAAGGCCGGTCATAAGCCAAAGTATCCAGATACTTCCAGCCGGAATTGTGCCTAATTGCGCCAGTGCTGAAAATTCGCTCAGCCAACTACCCCATCTCAGTCGTAGCCACCATAGCAAGTTGCCCTGAGCTATGCTTATCCACAGCGATACTGAAAAAAAGAGTAGCCAGTTCAGTGCTAGCAAATAGAGCGAGCTTCTAATGCTATCGCGCATGTCGGCCTCAGGTATTGAGAGCTGCAACTAACTTGTCACTAAGTGTCTCAGCGACTTGCATACGTAAACGCGATGTTTCATGAACTTCTTGTTCGCTACGGTAGGCCGAAGAGACTAATTCCGACGCTAGATTGCGCACGCTTTCAACTTCTTGAACCAGTGCTTGGATGCGATCTTCGAGAGCTTTTTTCTCTTGTAGCTTAGTACCTATCAATTTAATCGCAGCATGTACTTGATTCCATGCTTGAAGGCGAGGGTCGTTAATTTGCAGACTATCGAAAACGTCTTGTATTGACTCACCCAGGTTAACCAAAGCCTCGGCTGAAAATTGTTCCACCTCGTACGATTCGTAGCCCGGTTCAACGCGAGGTTCAACACGCGGTTCGATACGCGTTTCCTTGCGTGGATGATCATTAATTGATACGACCTCAGCGGTGCCCGCTTCAGTCCATCCAGCCTTGGGCTCGAAACGCATCATGGACGGCTTTGACGATGTTTTTGCCATAATCAAAAATTTCCTGTAGAAAACTGTTGTGTTGTTGAAAAATATTGATCTATACTTATAGTTATATTATGGCAAAATTTAACCAGAAGCAACACTTATTCAGGGAATAAGTAAAAAAATCAATGGCTTGCATGAAAATCAGAGGATTACCATGAGCAAGGCACTAAAAATACTGATAACCAGTCAAAAGGGTGGTGTTGGCAAAAGTACTGTATCTGCCAATCTAGCTGCTTATTTCTCCTATATATCGGGTAAGAAAACATCCTTGATCGATTTCGATCATCAAGCCACATCGGGTAAATGGGTCAAAAAAGCTTACCCGATCGGGATTAATTGTCAGACAGTTGATCTGCCAAACGCCAAAGGTTCGGGGGTCGCCTTACTCAAGGCCAAAGAATTTTTACGCAAAGCAGTTGAGGCAATGGAAGTTGTCATTGTCGACCTGACTTGGACTGATGTTCTACCTCCTGATTTTTTATTTGAATTTGACCTAGTCTTAGTGCCAAGCTCGTTATCGCGAGTTGAATTGGATAGCACCCTCGAGTTCGTGAATCGCTTTTCGTTTGTTTTCAACTCGCGCATGCGCACCCCCCCAAAGTTGGTCATCGTTCCAAGTCGTGTGGATAATTTAAACACCTACGAAGGTATTTTCTCCAAGTCGTTTAGTGCTGGTTTCTTCCTCTCCCCGCCAGTGATGTATACCAGCAGTGCTGGTGATTTCTTCGGCAATGAATTTTTTGTAATGGCGAGTAATCAAGAGATTCGCGAGAACTTCCTTGATTTTGGCCGTTCTATTGAGCAACTCGGACAGACCGAAGCAGAAATACGCTCTTCATCCAAACAAGTGAGCTTGACTCATAAGGTGAGCGGGTCTATTTTGGATCGCTTCCGTGCGGTTCGTAACTCAACGGTCGTGCCTTCTAAGATACCCGCACCGACCGCAATCACCACTCTGAGTTCGACTACGCGTGCTCGGATTAAGTCAGGAATACCATCGTTTTTAATGATGGGTCGCGACGGTTAAAGTCCCAGGGAGTTAATTCAGCCGCCACTTATTTTTTGTCATCGCTGCCCGGCGGTGGTGGTGGTGGTGGAGTGCCATAAAGTAGCGTTGCTACCCTAGGATTCTCTGCAGCGATCGCCTCCAGCAGTGAATCCACCACTGAAGCCAGTCGAGCTGAATCCGCTGTTCCCATCCATTGGGAGCGGTTATTTCTAAGCATCAGTAGCTGTTCTACCGAGCATTGTTTGGCACGTTCCTTCAGCCAGCTAAACGCTTGCAATCGACGTTTGGCTACATCTTGAATATCAATGCCTATTGCCCGAAATTCAGCAACGATGCAGGGAGGCTTCTCTTCCTCAGCCATCGCGGTTTTTATTTTGGTACTGTTGACGCCAGAATTTTGTGAATCAGAACTCGCTTTTGTTGTTGGCTTTACTGGATCACCCTTATCAACAGTTGTAGAGGGAGTTGAGGATGTATTGTTGGAGGTGTCGGGCGGGAGCGAATCATCTGTGGGAGCTGGTTTTGTTTCCCACGCCTTTGGTTTTGCGCCAATTTTTGTATTGGTGCTTTTGCCGTCAGTGAGTTTTTTCATTGGGGACTCTGTTGAAGCCGCCGGCGCGTTTTGTCCATGCCCGTGGACGGCTGGTAAAGCTAGTACGAGTAAAGTAAAAACAAGAGTGGTTTGTGAGACTCGCATGTCACTTATCCTTTGGGTATTTGGTCTTGGTATAGTATGGTGATACTGATACGACGGTTACGCGGGTCGGCTGGATTATTAGGAACGTACGGCACGGTATCTGCAACGCCCTCGATACGATAAAAGCGACTTGGTGGAAGGCCTACCTCAGCAAGCAGGCGACGCGTTGCTTCAGCTCGCATACCAGAAAGCGACCAGTTGCTATTGATACCATCGTCATAAGCCAAACTATCCGTATGACCACGCACTGCGACCTTATTCGGTAAAGAAGCTAACGATTTGGCTACTTCACGAATTAAGGTGAACGCCTTTGCTTGCATCTTGTTAGTACCCAACCCAAACATGGAAAAATCCGCTTTATCGATGATTTCGATGCGTAAACCGTCTTTTTCGCGGACGAACTTGACTTGATCTTTGATCTTCTCTAACTCTTTATTCGCAGAGAGTTTTTCTTTGACTTCTTTCTCTAATTTATCGAAATTTTTTTGGTCGGTTTCAGCGGCGATTTTTGCACGTTCTTCGGCCGAAATTTCATCGGGATTTTTGTCCTTAGTTTCATCCTTGGTTTTGCCATCGCCGGATTGTGTGCCGGCTTCTGATCGCGGCGTCTCGCGTTTTAGAAAGCTCGTGGTTTTACCGGCATACGGCATGGCATCGGTGTCCATTACAGAAAAACCACCATTCAAGCCCCCCGGGCCGGGTCGCAAACTCATCTCTACAGCACTGTGAGACGTGGGTCGAAAGTATTCAGCAATACTTTTCTTCTGTGCTTCGTTCGTCGCGCCAAGAAGCCACATGAGCAGAAAAAAAGCCATCATGGCTGTCATCATATCCGCGAGCGCAATTTTCCAAGCGCCGCCATGCGCACCTGCATGGTCACCATCAATTTTTTTCTTTTTGATGATGAACTCTGGGCCGGCTGGCTCAGGCTCTTTCTGGATTTCATTACCGTCCTCGTCGTATAGGATAGGTTTTCCATCCTCGTCAAGCTCAACGGGCTTTTCGTCCTCGTCGATCGGAATAGGATTACCATCCTCGTCGAGGTTGTTAGCTTCGTTTTCGTTTGTGTTTTCGTCAGCCATCGCGTTTTCTCATACAGACCTATTGGCTTATACATCGACCTAAGCTGCTTAAAATCAAGCTATACGCACCACGAAACTGCTTGCGTCCTGTTAGCGTGCTCTTTATGAAACATAATACCGCACATATTTCCCCAAAGCATACTTTCCTAGCTTACTTGCCTGCCATGATTTCCCGCTCTCTAGCCTTGTCGTGCGTACTGATTCTGGCGAGTCATTTCGGTGGGACGGCACTGGCCCAGACTCCGGGCGCACCAGAGGCTGATCCCGAATCAGCTACCGGCGTCTCTGAGACCGCATTAGTGCGCTCAAAACGCTGGATGGCCGCTGCCGCTAATCCGCTAGCATCACGTGCTGGCGAGCAAATGCTGCGTGAGGGCGGTTCGGCGGTAGACGCGGCGATTGCCATGCAATTAGTGCTGGCGCTGGTGGAGCCGCAATCATCAGGTTTGGGTGGAGGTGCTTTCCTGCTGACTTACGACCCGGCGAAAGACCGTGTGCAAAGCTATGACGGGCGCGAGACCGCTCCGGCGGCAGCCGATGCCAACCGTTTTTTGAGGGAAGGCAAAGCGCTGCCTTTTAAAGCGGCGGTAAACAGTGGCAAATCTGTCGGAACCCCCGGGCTGCTGCGCATGTTGGAGCTAGCTCATCGTCGGCATGGACGTTTAGCATGGTCACGTTTATTCAAGCCGGCTATTGAGTTAGCCGAGCAGGGCTTTCCCGTATCACCAAGGCTTCATGCGCAGATTGCGGGTAATCGCGATTTGTATGCACAACTCAGCGCACGTGATTATTTTTATCCAGCAGGTGACGCTGCCCCGGTTGGATACGTTCTTAAAAATCCTCAACTAGCAGATGTGCTACGCCGTGTTGCTAGCCAAGGTGTCGATATTTTTTATCAAGGCGAAATTGCCCAAGCTATCGTCGATGCGGTGCATGCACATGCTCAAGCGGGTGATTTGAGTATGGCTGATTTGAAAAATTATCGCGCGAAAGAGCGTGTTCCTGTTTGCAGCAACTACAAACAACTACGTCTATGCGGCATGGGCCCACCCTCATCGGGTGGCATAGCCGTGTTGCAGATGTTAGGCATGTTAGAACAGCATCACATGGATCAGATGATGCCTATGTCGCTCGAGGCCGTACATTATTTTTCTGAAGCCGGTCGCTTAGCGTTTGCTGATCGTGAGCGTTATGTGGCTGATCCAGATTTCATATCAGTTCCGGTGGCTAGCTTGCTTGATCCGCATTATTTGCGATCTCGCGGAGCGCACATCGATAGCCGTGTCAGCATGGGTGTTGCCTTACCCGGTGAAGCTTTGCATTGGTTAAAGAAGCGCGGCGCGGACAATGCGCCCGATTTACCATCGACGACGCATTTAGTGGCCGTCGATCGTTACGGGCACGGAGTTTCGATGACGAGTACGATTGAATCGGAATTTGGTAGCAAGATTTTTGTGCGTGGATTTTTATTGAATAATCAGCTGACTGATTTTTCATTACAGCCTAAAGATACCTCGGGTCAGTGGGTCGCTAATCGAGTTGAAGGAGGTAAACGTCCACGCAGTACGATGGCTCCTATCATCGTCACCAAAAACAAACAGTTATTTATGCTGGTCGGATCGCCGGGCGGTAGCTCGATTATTAATTTTGTAGCCAAGACCCTGATCGGCGTGATTGATTGGAATCTCAACGTCTACGAAGCGATCAAGCTTCCCAACATGGGGAGTCGAAATCGCGATACCGAAATTGAGCGTGGTACCGCACTGGAATCATTAGTGCCTGCATTGCGTGAAAAAGGCCATCGAGTCAACGTATTCCCTATGCCCAGTGGCATGCAAGCGATTGTGCGTGATTCATCGGGGCTGACAGGTGGCGCAGATCCGCGCCGAGAGGGCAGCGTTGCTGGTGAATGAGCAACGCTGTTTTGATTTATGTATTGCAGAGTTAGATTTCTATTTTGGTGCCGAGTTCGACAACACGATTTGGTGGAATTCTAAAAAAGTCGGAAGGCTTGGCTGCATTTTGCATCATCCAAGCAAACAAACGCTCGCGCCAAATCGCCATGCCAGGCAAGTTACTTGGAACCACTGTGTCGCGCGCAAGGAAGAACGACGTATCAGCAAGTTCTAGTTTCATTCCAGTTTGTGTTTCAAGTAAAGCCAGTACGCGATTAATGTCCGGCGTTTCTTTGAATCCATGCACCGCACGCACAACAAACACATTACCGCCGAGTTCTTTGACAGTTAGTCGCTCTTCGTCTTTAACGTAGGGCACATCCCAAATCGATAATTTTAAAAACAGTACGCGCTCATGCAATACGCGATTGTGTTTTAAGTTGTGCAGCAAAGCGACGGGAACGAAATCAATATGGGCAGTCAAAAAAACTGCTGTACCCTCAACGCGATGTGGAGGGTGCGCCAATAGTGCAGAAACAAATTCTGGCAAGCGAATGGAATCTGCTTCGACCCGCTCTCTCAGTAAGCGTCTTCCTTTATGCCAGGTGGTCAGCATCAGGAAGCAGATAGCACCTAAACCTAATGGGTACCAGCCGCCATCTTTTACCTTGATCACGTTGGCAGTCCAGAAAGAAAAATCAACAATAAAAAATAAGCTAACCAGCAAAATCACAAAGACGGGTTTGATCTTCCACTCGTTGTACATCACCACGGCCAGCATG
>Ga0187843_10002782_pt1 | contig 10412 bp, 5 predicted proteins | sample SpaLakP09_SKY_43_FD_134516 | JGI IMG/M metagenome (GOLD analysis project Ga0187843, IMG submission 134516) | Oligotrophic lake water microbial communities from Sparkling Lake, Wisconsin, USA - SP09_SKY_43 | ecosystem: Environmental > Aquatic > Freshwater > Lake | place: USA: Sparkling Lake... | reverse complement strand
CGCTTTGCCCATGGCCGCATCCTCCAAGCCATCGACCCATGCGTACGAACGTTCAGTCTTGGCTGCGCGCAATTGCGTGCTGCTAGGCTTGTCCGGGCTGAGCTGGACGCCAATAGAACCGGCGCTGGCAAGCAACTTACCGCTGGCGCTCCAGACTGCGGCGTCGCTGGCGCCGATTTGCTCCATCAAGCGCAGCAAGGCACTCTCTTGAACCATCTGCTGGTTGTCGGATAACTGGTCTGCTGCTAAGCGGGCTTTGGATGCTAAATCGTTGCTCAAAGTATCGAGTGTGACGCGGCCCAGGCTCAAGCCTGCATCCAAAGCACCTTCCACCTTGACATCAAACCAAGTCTCGATAGAGCGGGAAACAAACTGGTAGGACACCACATAAATCAGCAAACCGGGGGCGACGCCGACCAGGGCAAAAATCGTGGCAATCTTTAGCAGCAAGCGGCTGCCAAAGCGCCCCTGACGCATCCGTTGGTAGAGACGCCATGCAGCCCAGGCAATCAGGACTGCCAGCACCCCAGCCACCACCAGATTGATGATGAACAGCTGCGCGTAATTTTGCTCATACATCTCGCCGCTGTTTGTCGCATTGGCCAGCAGGTAGAGCAGGAGCAAGCCAATCAGCACCATCGAGAGGGCAACCAGGGTGGTCACCCGCCGCATTAGTGCCGATGGTTGACGCACCGTTACGCCCGCCGTCTGCGTCAGGGCGGCATCAGCGCTGGTCATCGGGTTCCCTCACCACGCAAGGCGGTGCGCGCTAGGCCCTGAATATCCCATTCGGACTGCCCGATAGCGCCGATTTGGAAGGGGCGCGGCAATTGCGATAAATCCAAACGAAAGCGAAGTTGGAGCTTTATCTTGGCGGTCAGGTCGGTCTCTGACAAGTCGGCCACTTTCCACTGCGACACTTGCCGCACTGCGCTAAGCGCCTCAGCCAAGGTGTCGAAACTTCGGTTTAACGACAAGCCCTGCGTGTTATCGCCACCCGCACCGGCCGAAGGGTTCACCCGCCAGCGACGCGTCAAGGGTTGGTAGGCCAGGCGCAATTGGCGCTGCGCGCTGGCAATGCGCTTGTCATACCAATACCAGCGGTCCTGGTACAGCTCGGCTTCAAGCAAAAAAAACATGGGCACGCCCTTGAGCAAGGCTTCCTCGACCACAGCGGGTAGCTCAAAGTTCACGTTGGCAGATACAAACACCTCATTGACTGAACGCTCGGCACGTAATAGCGTGACCTCGGCCTGCGTCTGCGCGCGGGCTATTGCGCTGGCCATGGCCAAGCAGACCAGCAATAAAAAGCGCGGCCATGCCCTAAGCAAGGCGCTTTTCCAATAGGGCGTAGAAAAAACCATCGTGGTCATGCCCCAGATTGTCGTACAGACCTTGCATCGCACCGCCCGGCAATAAATGCCCGGGCGCAGGCAATGGCAGCGCATCGGCTTGCGTACCTAAAAATTTCTGTATCTGCTCTTGGCCTTCGGCCTTAAATATCGAACAGGTGCAGTACACCATGCGACCGCCGGATCGCAGCAAAGGCCACAGCGCGCGAAGCATCTGCGCCTGCAAAGCTGCCAGCTGGACGATGTCCTCCTCGCGGCGCAGCCATCGCACATCGGGGTGGCGGCGCACAATACCCGAGGCGGTGCAGGGCGCATCTAGCAAGATGCCGTCAAACAGCACGCCATCCCACCAGGATTGCGGGTTTGCCGCATCGCCTTGGCGCACCTGGGCATGCAGGCCCAAGCGCTGTAAATTGGCATGGATTTTTTCCAGGCGCTGGGCATCTTTGTCGATAGCCAAGACCTTGGCATCGGCCAGCTCCAATAAATGGGCCGTCTTACCACCAGGCGCAGCGCAGGCATCCAGAATACGGGGACGAGATCCTAGGCCCTGCAAAAGCAAAGGCGCAGCCTGCTGCGCAGCCGCATCCTGCACCGCCACCAGGCCCTGAGCAAAGCCCGGCAGGCGCGCCACCGGCACGGCTTTATCCAGCACGATCGCCGCGCCTTGGGCGGCCACCGCGCCTATACCCGCTTCATGCAGGTGCTGCAAATAGTCTGCCGCCGTGCTTCGGCGCAGGTTCACCCGCAAGGTCATAGGGGCTTGGGTATTGGAGGCCTGCAGCAAACTTTGCCAATGATCGGGGTACTCACGCTGCAGCCTTTGCACCCACCACAGTGGATGGTTCCACAGCGCTTGTGGGTCGACGTCGGTCGCGGCAATCAGTTGTGTACGCTCGCGTAAAAAGCGGCGCAGGCAGGCATTAACAAAATTAGCATGCGCGCGGCTAGACGCCACGCGCTTGAGCGCCTCAACCGCCTGATTGACCAAGGTGAATTCATCATAGAGCGCTTGTTGCGGATCCCAGATCAAGGCCAGTGCCAAACACAGCATAGCGTCAGCGCCCGGCGGCGGGGGGCGTTGCACCAGGCAGTCACGCAAAGCGGTAGCGCGGCCCATTTGGCGCCAGGCATGAAAGGCCAGGGCCTGCACGCCGGCGCGCAATGGCGCGGGCACTGTGTCCATCGCTGCCGTGCCGGACTGCCCTCGGCGCACCAGGTGTAGTAATTTGGCAGTGGCCTGGAGTTGATGCCACAGCGGCGGAGCGGGTGCGGTTTGCATTGCACCGCTACAGGGGCGTGGCCGGTACAAAACCCATGCGGCCTGCCACCCAGGAGGCTGGTGCTTGGCGCAAAGCGGCGTTGTAGTCCTGCATGGCCTGGTTGGCCGTGGTTTTGGCAAACAAGGCATGGTTGTGCGCCTCATCCCAGCCGCGGCGCAACTCCTGCAAAGCCTGGGCCTCAATGATGTCCTGGTGCACACCGCAAAATAACTCCCATGCGCCCGACATTTCTAGCCATTGGACGCTCAGTGCAAGGGCCTCGTCCTCGCGCCCGGTCATCAACTTGGCGCTTTTCATGGTCTTTAGGCTGAGCGACAGCTGCAGGGCTGCTACCGTCAACACTTCATGGGCTTTGGTCGCGGGATCTGGCCGGTCTAAAGCCTCTTTAGCCACCAACAACAGTGATTGCAAACCACGGTCCAAGTTGTCAACCGCTAGCCAGCAGGCGCTGCGCAGACGCTTGAGGCGCGCGTGTACTCCGACTAGCCAACAGGCCAGCAGCGCAACCACAGGCCACAGCAGAACCGACTCACCCATGCGTTCAAGCCTTCAGAAAAATGCCCCAGGCCTTTTGGTACAAAGGCCTGGGGCACGTACTACCTTCGCGGGCAGGCTTACTCGCCAGCGCCACCCTCAGCCGATTCGGCCTCGGTCTCGCCGGTAGCGTCAGCCAACTCCGCAGCGTCGGCTTCGGCAATCGCACGGCGCTCGGAGTCATCCATTTGCTCACGCACCAGACGCGCTTCGTGGTAAGCCAGACCGGTACCGGCCGGGATCAGGCGACCCACGATTACGTTTTCTTTCAAGCCGCGCAATTCATCGCGCTTACCCATGATGGCCGCTTCGGTCAGCACACGCGTAGTTTCCTGGAAGGACGCAGCGCTGATAAAGCTGTCGGTGGACAAAGAGGCTTTGGTGATGCCCAGCAGCAGGTTGCTAAAGGTCGCCGGTATCTTGCCTTCGGCACGCAAAGCGTCATTGGTGTTGAGCATTTCCGAACGCTCCACTTGCTCGCCACCGATGTAGTTCGAGTCTCCCGTGGCCTCGACCACCACCCGGCGCAACATCTGGCGCACGATGACTTCAATGTGCTTGTCGTTGATCTTCACGCCTTGCAGACGGTACACATCCTGCACCTCGTCCACGATGTAGCGGGCCAGCTCCTCGGAGCCCAGCAGACGCAGAATGTCTTGCGGGTCAGCCGGGCCGTCCACCACGGACTCGCCTTTGTTTACCACCTGGCCTTCGTGCACCAAAATGTTTTTCTCTTTGGGCACCAACTCTTCCCAGACTTTGCCTTCGGGGTCAGTAATTTGCAAGCGCACTTTGCCTTTGGTTTCCTTACCGAAGGAGACGGTGCCGGTGGCTTCTGCCAGCACGCCTTTGTCTTTGGGCGAACGCGCTTCAAACAACTCGGCCACACGCGGCAGACCGCCGGTAATGTCACGGGTTTTCTGGCCTTCGATAGGGATACGCGCCAGCACTTCGCCAGGGCCCACGTCCTGTCCGTCACGCACCTGGACCAAAGCACCTACCGGGAATCCGATGGTTACTGCATGGTCGGTGCCCGGAATTTTGACTTCCTTGCCCGATGCGTCAATCAGCTTGACCTGCGGGCGCACGATTTTTGCGGAACCGCGGCGCTTGGGGTCGATGACCACCAGCGTTGAAAGACCAGTCACCTCGTCCACTTGGCGAGCAACCGTGAGGCCCTCTTCCACGTTTTCGAAGTGCGCCCGGCCGGCAAACTCAGTAATGATGGGACGGGTCAGTGGGTCCCAGTTAGCCAGAATTGCGCCCGCCTTGATCGCCTTGTCTGCTTTGACGCTGAGTACCGCGCCATAAGGCACTTTGTGGCGCTCACGCTCGCGGCCATGCTCGTCCTGAATAACGATCTCACCAGAACGGGAAATCACCACCAGCTCGTTCTTGCTATTGGTCACATACCGCATGGTCGCGTTAAAGCCGATATTGCCGCTGGACTTGGCTTCCACGCTAGAAGCGATAGCAGCGCGCGATGCGGCGCCACCAATATGGAAGGTGCGCATGGTCAGCTGCGTGCCGGGTTCGCCGATGGACTGGGCCGCAATCACGCCTACAGCTTCGCCGTGGTTGATCAGGCCGCCACGGCCTAGGTCGCGTCCATAACACCTGGCGCAAATACCGAAGCGGGTTTCGCAGGTCAAGGCGGTGCGGACTTTGACTTCATCCACCCCAAAGGCTTCGAGCTCTTCGATGATGTCTTCGTCCAGCATCGCGCCTGCAGCAGCTACCACCGAACGGTTTTCCGGATGCAGCACATCTTCGGCCACGGTGCGGCCCAAGATGCGATCGCGCAGCGATTCGATGACTTCACCGCCTTCGACGATGGCGCGCATCAAGTAGCCGTTGTGGGTTCCACAATCTTGCTCGGTCACGACCAAGTCTTGCGTCACATCCACCAGACGCCGCGTCAGGTAGCCCGAGTTGGCGGTTTTCAGTGCGGTATCGGCCAGGCCTTTACGCGCACCGTGGGTGGAGATGAAGTACTCCAACACATTCAAGCCTTCGCGGAAATTGGCGGTAATCGGCGTCTCGATGATGGAGCCATCGGGCTTGGCCATCAAACCGCGCATACCGGCCACTTGGCGGATCTGAGCGGCAGAGCCGCGCGCACCGGAGTCGGCCATCATGTAGATGGAGTTGAAAGACTCCTGCTGCACTTGATTGCCATGGCGGTCGGTAACCATCTCTTTGGAGAGCTTGGCCATCATCACCTTGGACACTTCATCACCGGACTTGCCCCAGATGTCCACCACTTTGTTGTAACGCTCACCAGAGGTCACCAAACCGGAAACATACTGCTTCTCGATCTCTTTGACTTCGGTTTGCGCCCGACGAATAATCTCGTGCTTTTCCTGCGGCACCAACATGTCGTCGATGCAAATGGAGATACCAGCGCGTGTCGCTAGGCGGAAACCGGCTTGCAAAAGCTTGTCAGCAAATACAACAGTCTCTTTCAAGCCGCACTTGCGGAAGGACACGTTGATGAGCTTGGAAATTTCCTTTTTCTTGAGTGCCTTGTTCAAGTTTGAGAAAGGCAAGCCTTTAGGCAAAATCTCCGACAGTAGCGCACGGCCCGCCGTGGTTTCCCAGACTTTGGTGTTCGCGATAAATTCACCGCTTTCTTTGTCCTTGAGGTACTCAGTCAGGCGCACGTTAACGCGGGCATTCAGGTCCACTTCACCCGCGTCAAAAGCACGCTGTACTTCGCCAGTGTCGGCAAAAATTAGGCCTTCGCCTTTGGCGTTGATTCGGTCACGGGTGGTGTAGTACAAGCCCAGCACAACGTCCTGTGAAGGCACGATGGACGGCTCGCCATTGGCGGGAAAGAGCACGTTATTGGAGGCCAGCATCAAGGTGCGGGCTTCCATCTGGGCTTCGACCGACAAAGGCACGTGGACGGCCATTTGGTCGCCGTCAAAGTCGGCGTTAAAGGCCGAGCACACCAGCGGGTGCAATTGGATCGCCTTGCCTTCGATCAGGATGGGCTCAAACGCCTGAATACCCAAGCGGTGCAGCGTGGGCGCACGGTTGAGCATCACGGGGTGCTCTTTGATCACCTCTTCCAGGATGTCCCAGACCACCGGCGTGCCAGATTCGACTTCCTTCTTGGCCGCTTTGATGGTGGTGGCGATACCCATGGCTTCTAGACGCGCAAAGATAAAGGGCTTGAACAACTCCAAGGCCATTAGCTTAGGCAAACCGCACTGGTGCAGTTTGAGCGTCGGACCCACGGTAATGACCGAGCGGCCAGAGTAGTCCACGCGCTTGCCCAGCAAGTTCTGGCGGAAGCGGCCGGACTTGCCTTTGATCATGTCGGCCAATGACTTCAAGGCGCGCTTGTTGGCGCCTGTCATAGCCTTGCCGCGGCGCCCGTTGTCCAGCAACGAGTCCACCGATTCTTGCAACATGCGTTTTTCATTGCGGGCAATGATTTCCGGTGCTTTGAGTTCGAGCAAACGGCGCAGGCGGCTGTTGCGGTTGATCACACGGCGGTACAAATCATTTAGGTCGGAGGTGGCAAAGCGGCCACCATCCAGCGGTACCAGCGGACGCAGATCCGGTGGCAATACAGGCAGTACTTCAAGCACCATCCACTCAGGCTTGATGCCCGATTTTTTGAAGGCTTCGAGCACTTTAAGGCGCTTGGCGTTCTTCTTGATCTTGAGTTCCGAACCAGTCAGGTCATTGCGCAGCTTTTCAATCGACCCTTCGTATCGATACTTTGCAGCAGGTCCTTGATGCCTTCAGCACCCATCTTGGCCTGGAACTCGTCGCCGTATTCTTTGAATTTGGCGTCGAAATCGTCCTCGGACATGATGCCGAATTTTTTCAGTGGCGTCATGCCGGGGTCAGTCACCACATAGGCTTCAAAATAGAGCACACGCTCGATATCACGCAGCGTCATGTCCAGCACCAGGCCCAAACGGCTGGGCAGGGACTTAAGGAACCAGATGTGGGCGCAAGGCGCAGCCAAGTCGATATGGCCCATACGCTCGCGGCGAACTTTGGTCTGGGTCACTTCAACGCCGCACTTCTCGCAAATCACGCCACGGTGCTTGAGGCGTTTGTATTTGCCGCACAAGCATTCATAGTCCTTTATAGGCCCGAAAATCTTGGCGCAAAACAAGCCATCACGCTCGGGCTTAAAGGTGCGGTAGTTGATAGTCTCGGGCTTTTTCACTTCGCCAAAAGACCAAGAGCGGATTTTCTCCGGTGATGCCATGCCGATTTTGATGGCATCAAAATGCTCATCGGGCGTGAACTGCTTGAACAGGTCGAGTAATGATTTCATGGAAATTCCTTTTTCATTTGAGGGGCAACACATCCACCGGACGGCTGCCGCGAAAGGTCTCTAAGTAGGTGTTTAACCACGCTCCAATTCGATATCCAGGCCCAAGGAACGGATTTCCTTGACCAGCACATTAAAGGACTCGGGCATACCCGCCTCGATGGAATGCTCTCCCTTGACAATGCTTTCGTACACCTTGGTACGACCCTGTACGTCGTCGGACTTGACAGTGAGCATTTCCTGCAGAACATAAGAAGCGCCATAGGCCTCCAAAGCCCAGACCTCCATCTCGCCGAAACGCTGGCCGCCGAACTGCGCCTTGCCGCCCAAAGGCTGCTGCGTGACCAAACTGTAAGGGCCGGTGGAGCGGGCGTGCATCTTGTCATCAACCAAATGGTGCAGCTTGAGCACATGCATATATCCCACCGTGACAGGACGCTCGAAAGGCTCACCGGTACGGCCGTCGCACAGGTAAGCCTGGGTACGCGTATCGGTCAAGCCCTTTGCCTTAGCCACTTCTTCGGGGTAGGCCAGTTTGAGCATGCCGCGAATTTCCTCTTCGGAGGCACCGTCAAAAACCGGTGTAGCAAAGGTGGCACCGGTCTGCAAATTGGAAGCCATTTCCAGCACCTGCTCATCGCTCAAGTCGCCTAGCGCCTCTTTGTGGCCTGAGCCGTTGTATAGGGCGTCCAGGAACTGGCGCATTTCGGCCATCTTGGACTGCTCTTGCAACATATCGCCAATGCGCTGACCCAGGCCCTTGGCGGCCCAGCCCAAGTGCACTTCCAACACCTGGCCTACGTTCATCCTGGAAGGAACGCCCAGCGGATTGAGCACGATGTCGCACGGAGTGCCGTCGGCCATATAGGGCATGTCTTCAACCGGGACGATCTTGGACACCACACCTTTGTTACCGTGGCGGCCGGCCATCTTGTCACCAGGCTGCAAGCGGCGCTTAACGGCGATGTAGACCTTGACCATTTTCAAAACGCCCGCGGGCAGCTCGTCGCCTTGGGTTAGTTTTTTGCGCTTCTCTTCAAAAGACAAGTCAAAGCTGTGGCGAGTTTGCTCCAGCGAGGCCTTGATGCTTTCGAGTTGCGAAGCTACCGCGTCATCGGCCGGACGGATATCGAACCAGTGGAATTTCTCTACCGAGTCGAGATAGGCTTTGTCGATCTTGCTACCCTTGGCCAGCTTTTGCGGGCCGCCATTGGCGATCTTGCCGCTTAACAGCTTGGCGATACGGTCAAAGGCATCGGCTTCCACGATACGCAGCTGGTCGTTCAAATCTAGACGGAAGCGCTTGAGCTCATCGTCAATGATTTGCTGGGCACGCTTGTCACGCACAATGCCTTCGCGGGTGAACACCTGCACGTCAATAACCGTGCCTTGTGAGCCTTGGTCCACGCGCAATGAGGTGTCTTTCACATCGCTGGCTTTTTCGCCGAAGATGGCGCGCAGCAATTTTTCCTCTGGAGTCAGCGTGGTTTCCCCTTTGGGTGTGACCTTGCCGACCAGGGTATCACCCGGCATGACTTCGGCACCGACATAAATAATGCCCGACTCGTCCAAACGGTTGAGTTGCTGTTCGCTCAGGTTAGGAATGTCGCGGGTAATTTCCTCGGCACCGAGTTTGGTGTCACGGGCCATGACCACCAGCTCTTCGATGTGAATCGAGGTGTACCGATCTTCGGCAACCACGCGTTCGCTGATCAGGATGGAGTCCTCAAAGTTATAGCCATTCCAAGGCATGAAAGCAACTAGCATGTTCTGACCCAAGGCCAATTCGCCCAAGTCCGTGGATGCGCCGTCGGCAATCACATCGCCTTTGTCCAGTTTGTCGCCCTTTTTGACGATGGGACGCTGGTGGATATTGGTGTTCTGGTTGGAACGCTGGTACTTGATCAGGTTATAGATGTCCACACCCACTTCGCCGGCCTGCGCCTCCGCGTCGTTGACGCGTACTACGACGCGGGTGGCGTCGACATAGTCCACGACACCTCCACGGCTGGCAGTCACCACAGTTCCCGAGTCCACTGCTGCAACGCGCTCGATACCGGTTCCGACAAAGGCTTTTTCTGGGCGCAACACCGGCACCGCCTGACGCTGCATATTGGCGCCCATGAGTGCGCGGTTGGCATCGTCATGCTCTAAGAAGGGCACCAGGGATGCCGCCACCGAAACAATTTGCGCCGGCGACACGTCCATGTACTGCACGCGCTCTGGGCCTACCAATACCGATTCGCCTTTTTCGCGCGCCGATACCAATTCTCCGGTCAGCACGCCGTCTTTGTCCAAGACCGCGTTGGCCTGGGCGATGACGTATTTGCCTTCTTCGATAGCGGAGAGGTAATCGATTTCTGTGGTGACCTTGCTATTGGCCACGCGGCGGTAAGGCGTTTCGATAAAGCCGTATTCGTTCAAACGGGCGTACAAAGCCAGCGAGTTGATCAGGCCGATGTTCGGGCCTTCGGGGGTCTCGATGGGGCAGACGCGTCCGTAATGGGTCACGTGCACGTCACGCACCTCAAAGCCGGCACGCTCACGCGTCAGACCGCCTGGGCCCAGGGCAGAAACACGGCGCTTGTGCGTGATTTCCGACAAGGGGTTGGTCTGGTCCATGAACTGCGACAGCTGCGAGGCACCAAAGAACTCCTTGAGCGAAGCGGAAATCGGCTTGCTGTTGATCAGGTCGTGCGGCATGAGCGGCTCTTGCTCGGCCTGGCCCAGACGCTCTTTGACGGCCTTTTCGATACGCGCCAAGCCGGTGCGGTACTGATTTTCAGCCAGCTCACCCACGCAGCACACGCGGCGGTTGCCCAAGTGGTCGATATCGTCCACGTCGCCACGGCCATTGCGCAAGTCCACCAGAATCTTGACCACGGACAAAATGTCTTCATTGGTCAAGACCATGGGGCCTGTTGATTCGGCACGGCCCATCTT
>Ga0187843_10002781_pt1 | contig 10413 bp, 13 predicted proteins | sample SpaLakP09_SKY_43_FD_134516 | JGI IMG/M metagenome (GOLD analysis project Ga0187843, IMG submission 134516) | Oligotrophic lake water microbial communities from Sparkling Lake, Wisconsin, USA - SP09_SKY_43 | ecosystem: Environmental > Aquatic > Freshwater > Lake | place: USA: Sparkling Lake... | reverse complement strand
CGCATGGTTTTCCCGCACCAAACTGAAGTCCGAACGGAGGACGATGGTACGGATACGCTCTATCCAAACCTCGCTCAGGTTCATGGAAGTCATTAATGGCAGCAAAGCGTTTACCGACGCCGACTCGATATCCGATGTATGCCGATTGACGCGGCCGGGGTGGTGTAAATCATGAGCGACGGCGATGAGCAAGAGCGCCGCTTGCCATGCGCTGTCAGGCGCCGCACCTTGCTTTACCTCTAAGCTGCACTGCAGGGTAATGGTGGTCAAGGAATCTGCGAAATGGAGCCTGTTGTGATAGTGGGGTTCTGGCGTTTCAATTCCGCAGCCTTTTTCGGCTTCTATTTGCTGAGCAACTGCCAAAGCCAAATCAAGCAATAGCCGAGTTTGAGGGTCTTCAGCCGTACCTCTGAGTTGCAAAAAGGAGGCGCAGTCCTGAACCACCTTAGCCAGGCCCGGCCATTGGCCATGCCAAGACTGTCTTAAATATGAATAAGAAGACAACAGGCAAGCAGACCAATTCGCGCCCAACAATTCAAGATAGCTCGCTGGCGGTGTCATCGTGGCAGCGGAGGCTTAGGGATTACGAAGTGCGTTGTGCATGCTTTGTTGCAAAAGCAAAGCTTCCAAAATAACGACCAATAGCGGCGAATGGCTTAGCAGTAGTTCAGACGCTTGGACAGCAGTAATGCGGCGGCATTGCACTTCCCCTTTGGCGCGCGCACCTGCTGAACGCACCCCTCCTTGCAAAATGGCTGCTTCTCCGAAGGATTGGCCTGCCAACACGGATGCAAAAACATTGGCTTGTGCGTTAATTAAATCGACGGTGCCATTTTCTATGACATAGAGGTGCTCAGCTAAATCGCCGATCGAAAATATGAACTGGCCGTCTGCATAAGTTTGTGTTTCGAATTCAGACATGGCGCAATAAAGTTCGATTTGATGACAACGTTACGATAAAGCCAACGTGCGCTTGACGATCGTCTGCAAAATACCTTTCATCTCGTTGGGCAGCAATGAAATGACGGTGTCAACTTTGTGGAAAGGGATCAATCGCGCTTGCACCGCAGTGGTGGTGACAACGCTTATTTTGCTAGGCCGATTGATAATCCCCTCAGCCAGACCCAGTACCGCACCAGGGCCGAAGCGATAAATCTGCTCGCCTTGGACACCAACCAAGCTGCCGCTGACTATCAAATACCCCTCTTCAACCAAAGTTCCGGCCGCGATGATTTTTTTCTTCGGTTCAAAAAGCTTGGTCTTGAGCAAGGTAGACCCCAAAAGGCTGAGGAACAGTCGCTGATCGCTGGAAAGTAATTTCGACTTAATTAAGTCACGCGCTGCAGGCGAACGCGGGTCATTGATGCTCAAATTTTTGAACTTTTCGAGGTCTATGGCAAAGCTGGAACTGACTTGAGACATTGTGTCGCCTGTAAGTGTGGCAATGAACCGCGATCACAGCTTGGTGTTCAAGTCGTTATCGGACTCTTCCCGGAAAGTATTCCTGCTTGAAATCCGCTACCTGGGGGCACTTTGATCTATCGAATCTAATTACATGTTATCACTTGGGCGGCTCTTGCAGATTCTCCACTTCGATCATCACTTCATTGCGTCTGAACACAGGCAAGGTCCATGGCGGGTCGTAACGTGCGAGCTGCGTTTGCCCCAGCACTTTCAACTTCTTTTGCCCAATCCAGGCATTAAGTTCATCGGTTTTGACCTGGATACGGGACTGGGTGTTAAAGCCAGTAAAGCTGTTGACGGCAAAAAGTTTGCCCGGAATTTCCCGCAGCTTTACATCCGCGTTCTTAGGCTTAGGAATGGTGTTCATGGTGTATTGCGAAGGCATGACGAAGTGCACCCGCCATTGCTTAGAAGCCCCCATGTTCTCCATCGGAATCAGCGCAACCGGGGCTGTCATCGCAATTTTCTGGGATTGCGGCTCCATAGTGACCGGCGCGGTCATTGCAATCTTGGTAGAGCTGGTCCCTGCCTGCACTTGGTTGTTACCAAATATGTAGTCGGCGATTTTCCTGAAGCCGGTGCTTCCCGCCTCGTCCATATCACCGTCAACCAGCGTCTCAGCGACCAGCATGGGGGCGTATTGGCGTAGCTCAAAAGTGTCGGACTTGGATATCACTTTGTAGCTGGGTTCTTCAATAGCCATGGCAAGTTGTGATGCAAATAAAAGTGAGATGAATGTGGCCGCGTGGCGCCGCAAACCGCGATTCGTCGGGATAGCGGCAAGTGGGAATTTGGGCATATCGTACCTTTGTTGAATTAAGCGTATTTTCACTGATTTCGGCCTGGGGCTGAAAGTTGGGCATTGCGGTGGGCAGTCGCTTGCGCTGCGATGCTTTCCCGCGTGGTGGTATCGAGTCGCCCTAGGTTTTTGAGTTGCATGGCCATACGCGGATTTTGCTTGAGCAGGCTCTCATGGCGCATTAAAAAGTCCCAGTACAAGGTGGTGAACGGACAGGCCCGTGGACCTGTGGATTGGGCAGGGTCGTATTTGCACCCTGCGCAATGGTTGCTCATCCGTTGGATGTATTTTCCACTTGCGACATAAGGTTTGCTGGCCATAAGCCCACCATCTCCAAATTGGCTCATGCCCAGGGTGTTGGGCAGCTCCACCCACTCTACGGCGTCCACATAAACGCTGAGGTACCAGGCATGCACCGCTTGCGGTTTGACCCCTAGCAGCAGGGCATACAAGCCAGTCACCATCAGTCGCTGGATGTGGTGGGCATAGCCATGCTCCAGCGTTTGCGTGATTGCGTCGTTCAGGCAGCCCATATCGGTCTGGCCGGTCCAGTACCAGTCGGGCAGGGCAGCTTGCGCGTTCAGCGCATTGCGCTCCAAGTAGTCTGGCATATGCAGCCAATAGATACCACGCACGTACTCGCGCCATCCCAGAATCTGGCGAACAAAGCCCTCTACAGCCGCCAGCGGCGCATGGCCATTGCCGTAAGCCTCCACGGCGGCTTGCACGACTTCACGCGGGTTTAGCAACTTGAGGTTGAGGGCGCAGCTCAGGTGCGAGTGGTAAAGCCAAGTCTGGCCTGCCCACATCGCGTCTTCATATTTTCCAAAGAGAGGCAGGCGTTGTGCAATAAAAGACTGCAAGGCCAGCAAAGCCTGTGGGCGTGTCACTGGCCAAGCGAAGCTTTGCAAACTGCCGGGGTGATTGGCAAAGCGTGTTTCGACGAGCGCCAAAACCTCTTGGGTGATGCCATCCGGCGCAAAGCGGCTGGGCGGCGGAACGTTCTGTGGGCCCGCTTTGCCAAAGGCTTCGCGGTTGTCGGCGTCGAAATTCCATGGCCCGCCCACCGGATCTTTGCCGTCCATCAGGATATTGTGTTTGCGGCGAAGTTCGCGGTACCAGTATTCGAGGCGTACTTGTTTTTTGCCTTGGGCATAGTCAGCAAAGTCGCGCACGGTGCTGAAGAAGTGGGTGTCATCGCGCAGGTCCAAGGGCAGTGCATGTACTTTGGCTACCGCGCGTAGGCTTTGCAGTACCCGCCAATCGCCCGGCGCGCTCATGAGCAGTGCTGTGGGTTGAAGTAGGGCAATCGCCTTGCTCAGTTCGAGCGCCAAGGTACCCGCATTAGCCGGTGCGTCCAACTGCGTGTAGTCCAAGGGCAGGCCTAGCTCGCGCAAGGTCTGCGCAAAATGGCGCATGGCACTCAAAAACACCGCGATGCGCTGCTTGGCCGACCAGACATGGGTGGACTCTTCGGCCACCTCGGCCATCCAAACCACGTCTTGCGCCGCATCAAAGCCCTGGAAAGCACTCGACTGAAGGTCGAGCTGATCGCCCAAAACAATGACCAGGTGTCGTACCTTGGCGGGCAGGGCCGGCGGCGGGCTGAGCGCCTCAGCCATGTGCAGCCTTGTTGGCAAGCGCCTTTTTTCTGTCGCGACAGGCATCCGAGCAATACAAAACCGAATCCCAGTTCTTCGCCCAGGACTTGCGCCAGGTCATGCTGCGACTGCACACTGCACAGAGTTTGCTCGGTAGCGACTGCTTGTTGCCCTTAAAGCCGGTTTTCATATATTTGCAAAAAGTGTGAAGCGAAAAACAGGTCTTTCGAGGTAAACAAGCACGGCGCGCTTGAAATTTTTACCACGGTATTTCAACGCCTTTGTAGTCCAGGAAGTAGGCCCCTGATTTGGCTTGCAGCGCTTTTAGTGCATCAAGCATTCCAGAAACGGATTGCGCAGGTTCCAGCATTTGGCTGTAAGTACTCGTAAATGGTTGCGAGAGTTTAGACTTTACCGTTCCAGGTTGCAGGGCTACGACGCGCAGATCTGTGTTTTTACGCTGTAGTTCGATAGCCGCCGATTGCAGCATCATGTTCAAAGCGGCCTTTGAACTTCGGTAACCGTACCATCCGCCTTTTTTGTTGTCGGTAATGCTGCCAACCCGCGCAGAGAGCTTTGCGTAAACCGATGCGCCTTTTGCGAGCAAGGGCGAAAAATGGCGCAATACCAGTGCCGGACCAATTGCATTGATTAAAAAAGCCTGCATTAAATGATCCGCGTTTAGGCCGCTGAGGGTCTTCTCCGGACCCACTCCATTGATCGCTATGGCGCCGGTGGCATCGATAATTATCTGATAGGGACCCTGGTCACTCGACCGAGTTGCCTGCGTACGGATAGATTCGGAGTCGCTAAGATCAAAGTCACTGTGCGGGCCACGGGAGACAAGTTCCACGTGGACGCATTGAGGGTCTGCATAAAACGCTTGCGCGAAAGCCGCTCCGATAGCCCCGCCCGAGCCGATCACCAAGGCCTTGTACTGGCCATTGGCGAAAAGCGGGGGAGTGCCCATCATGAAGCCTTTTTCGCATACGCCGAGCACCATCCCTTGGCGGTCACTTGCTTACCGGCAAAGAGTGGGCACCCTCCAGCGGCAGCATTTGGCGCACCTTGAAACAAGGTGCAGTTGACGCAGGCTTGGCCCGCAGCGAACTTTGTTTGTTTTGTTTTGTCTACCTTAGCGGCGTCGGCTTTATAGCCGAGTGCAACTGCTTGGGAATCCGACTCGGACAGCATGGCCTGTGCGCTTGCTTGCGTTGCCATGGCGGCACCTAGTCCCACGGTGACCGTTTGCAGCAGAAAAACTCTTCTAGCTGCGAATGCGTTACTTAACATGATGATTTCCTTGGTTTAAATTTCATTAAAGACTGTAGGACTAAAACTTCAGCGCTGGGGAAAGTGTTTCTGGTAGCTTCGGGCGAAAACATTTAAAAATCTGTCTTACCTGAGCTCCAAAAAATTCAATATGCACGGCAATCGAGCGCATTGAACCAGGTTTTTCCCGCCGGGTCGCTTGTCGATTTAACCGTGGCTTAGATTGCTACACAACCTCCGTGTTTTGGCCCTCAAACGTATCTTCGTGCACATGCATTATTCGTTTAGGCGCAATATTTTCATCATAGAGGATGGGACCTTTGTAGGCAAAGGTTGCTGTCTCCAAGAGTTCGTCTGAACAATCGCGTTGTTCGATGTGCAAGTTCACCAGTGTCAATCGGCATTCGCGAATAGTTTTTTTTAGCCTTTTGAAGATATTCACCATTTGGCGCTCATCTTCAACTTCGTGGATCCACTGCCAGGCCTGCCCCGAGGGGACTTTGCGGCCCTTACCGGTTCTATTCCACAAAATATATGAAATCTTCATACGAATTCCTCAAGCATGCACTGCGTGCGTGAACTTCGCCAAGTCAAACACCCAACTTGGAGCCGAGGGCGGACTTGGCTGGCGCAAGGGTTTGAGGTGAAAAGCGGTGGGGCTTGCGTTGGTATCCGCGTCGTCGTTCGCATCCGTCGGAAATCGCTCAAGCACATCGATCAAACGGCAAGTCTGCAGGTACTGGCAAACCGCTTCGTCCAATTGAACTGACAGCGCCACTGCAGCCTCGCTCTCGGGGCTGACGTGCCCAGATTTGAAAGGCAGATCGTTAGCTTCGAAGCAAGAAACTACATCCCAGACCGAGAGATCCTTAACAAGGTTTTGGAGCTGGTAGCCGCCACCTGGGCCGCGGTAGGAGCGAATCAGGCCACCATTCTTCAGTTGTTTTACGATGATTTCGGTGCTGGATAAGCACAGTCCGATGTGCCTGGCCAGTCGAGTCGTAGGTACAGGCTGTTGCCGGGCAGATGCCGCAATGATTCCGATGGCGCGGAGGCCTTGCATGGCGTGAAGACTAAAAAACATAGGAGGTGAGTAATTTGTCATGCAATAAATTTACCACTGAAGAGTATTTATGTGTAGAATTTACTCAAATATTTCAAATTAACTATTCAATTTCTATTCAAACCATGAGCAACAAAGCAAACCCGGGTGGTGCAGTGCACAAGATTGGCGCAGTTTCCAATTTGAGTGGTGTTCCCACCCCAACCCTGCGGGTGTGGGAGTTGCGCTACGGCACCTTCACCCCGCACAAGTCCCAAGGCCAGCATCGCCTGTATACCGAAGACGATGTGTTACGAGCCACCTTACTCAAGCGGCTCACCGAGCGTGGCCATGCCATTAGCAGCCTGGCCCACTTTTCATCGCAGGAGCTCAATGCGTTGCTGATGCAAGGACAGGATGCGATTCGATCACGCGCAGATGCACGTCTGGCCGGTCAGCCTGCAACTATGGTCATCGTCGGCGTGGCCTTGGCCAGTCGTATCGAATCGAAAAAATTTACCCTGGGCTTTATCGACCAGGGCATCAAAGTGACCAATATATTCAATGATTTGCCGCATGCGCTGGGGGCAACATTTGAGCGTCAAGTTCCCTTTTTGTTAGTGAAGGTCAATTCCTTGCATGCGGGCATGCAGATTGATATACATCGATTGGCTCAAAACTGCAAAGCGCTTCAGGTGCTGGTTCTGTACAATTTTGGCCAAGAAAAAGTCATTGAAGTGATGAAGCGCTCTGGGATGATGGTTCGCAAAGAACCTATGTCGGACTCTGACTTGGCAGATTTGATTAATTCCGCCTTGCTGGTGGGCACCGAAAAAGAGTCTACCGGCTTGGTGGTTGGCAGTTTGATACCGCCCAGGAAATACAGCGAAGTAACGCTTAACCGCGTAGCCAATATCTCCACCAATGTTCTTTGCGAATGCCCTCGTCATGTTGCCGAACTGATCACCCAGCTGGCGAATTTTGAGCAGTACAGTCACGAATGTCTGAACAAGTCCGCAGAAGATTCGCACCTGCACGCCTACCTGAGTTCGGTATCGGGTTCAGCGCGCGCACTGTTCGAAAGTGCCTTGGAAATGGTGGCAAATCATGAGGGCATTGCGCTTGATGAAAATGTGCAGGAATAGAGCCTTTCCTATGGCGCATGCTAGTGGCTTTTCGTTGTCTATTTGCTTGGAAAAAGGAGCTTAAATGAGCGAAGATATTCGGTGCTGCGGTACGGGTACGTGCATCATCAATTCGGACGGTGAGTGCTGGTGCGGACAGCGTTGGGACGGCGAAAAAATGTGTTTTCAAAAGCCACTCGCGCAGGGGCTTGATCGAAGTCAGGAAAGCCCGCAGAACATTGCGCAAGCCACGGACAGCCCGGACTAAGTCTCCATTGCCCGCTGATTGATTTGCCGTTATGAGGAGACGTACATCGGTATGGGTTCTGTTAGCGCTTGTTTTGGCGGTCACTGCGTCTCACATAGGCTGCACGTCACGGGATAACGGAACCTTGATGGTGCTAGACGGACGAGAAATTGATGTTGCAGGTATTGCTGGCGATCACTGGGTTCGAATGACAAGAAACTGCAGTGGTGTTTTGCGCCTTAGGCCTGCAGACAAAAATTACGATATGTCGCTCAGCCTGATACGCGCCTACAGTCCACCTCATTCTCAGTCAGTCCGGCTTGCAGGCGTCTGGGGGATGGATCAATGGGTTTTAGCCGAGGCGGAGTTTGTTGATTTATTGCCCGCAGTGGTGCTGATAAATTTTTCAGGCTTGGAGCCCAAAATTATTGGCAATGCGGTTTGGAGCGGTTACACCAAGCCGTGGAAAGCTGCCCACTTCATTCGAGATTACCTTGTCAGACAGGCGCCTGATATGCCGCCGGCGCTTGCGGCATGTTTTGACCCTCAATCGCTTTCATTGAAGTAAAAAAACTATGCGTTTTTCCAGCACTCGAACTCCGCCTGTAGCCCTGCTTTTGGGGTTTGGCGGTCTTGTCCCGTTTATTACTCTGGCTGTCTTGAGTTTTGTTGTTTCCTCGGCGCATAGACCGGCGATTATGTTTAGCTTGTTGGCCTATGGTGTCACCATTGTTAGTTTTCTAGGTGCCATCCACTGGGGGTTAACGATGATTGAAAACATCCCAAGTAAACGGCAGTTGCTTTGGGGCGTGTTGCCCAGTTTGCTAGCTTGGGTCAGCTTGATGGTTCAAGTCGAATGGGGTCTCTTATTGGTGGCGGCAGTGCTCTTGTTGTGTCTGGTGGTTGACTACCAAATTTATCCTGAATTTGGACTCGATCATTGGTTAGGCATGCGATTGGTTTTGAGTGTTGTCGCAACGGTCTCTACCGTATTGCCTGCACTTTTGGGCTTAGGTGTGCTGTTCTAGTCCATGGCGCGTGTAGTAGGCTTTTTGAAACTTGTGGAGATTTTCCTTCCCTATGACTTTTGATGCTAATCGAATTGCGAAAGCGCGCGCGCAATGGCGCTGGCGGGGCGTGGATCGGCCGCCTTTTGCCGATGTACCAAGACCCGGACAGGTTTCAGTGTGGGATTTCCCCCGGCCACCAGAGCTGGTTCGCGACACGCGCGAGATACTGGTGCATTGGGGTGGCACCCTCGTGGCTAGAACGCGTGGCGCCTGGGCCGTTCGCGAAACTGCCCATCCGCCCACTTTTTATCTGCCCCTGGCTGTTGTGGAGCACAGGCTTTTGCGAGCCGCAGGTGGCGGCTCGTTTTGCGAGTGGAAAGGTCCTGCCCGCTATTGGGATTTGCTTGACGGTCCGCGGCAGTTAGCGCAGGTCGCTTGGACTTATCCGCAGCCCCTGCCTGGCGCAGAGGCGCTGGCCCACTGCATTGCTTTTTACGCGCACGAACTCGATTGCAGCGTTGGTGGTGCGAAGGTTTATGCGCAACCAGGGGGCTTCTACGGCGGATGGATTACGCCCGATCTTTGCGGACCCTTCAAGGGTGAAATGGGCAGTAACGGCTGGTAGCTTTGGTATTTACCAGGCCAAGTACTCTGGCCCCTAATTTGAGGACACCAAATAAGTTTTTCAACTCAGTATTGCCCCAACTACGACCTTTTCACACTCCCTATGCGAATAAGTCGCCTTGAGGCGAAAGTGTGTCGGGCACACGCAGCACTTTGGGATTGCGTTTCTGACTTGAGGCCGGCAGGCCGCTCTTGCGCGAACCATGCCTGGCCTGTACATCGACCGCCTCTAGCCGGGCTTTTGGTGTTTTGCGTAATCCATACATTCGGTCTTTAGCTGCTTGCATTGCGACCTTGTCATCAACGATGGGCAAGGGATAGTCAGCGCCCAAAAGGCACCCTGCCAAGCGCTGCACGCTGATGTCCATCTTCCACGGTTGTGCCAGGTAAGGTAGCGGTACCTTGGCAAGTTCAGGCACCCAGCGTCGGATGAAGAGGCCTTCGGGGTCCTGGTCCTGCGCCTGCTTGGTAGGGGAATAAATTCGCAGCGTGTTGATACCCGTGGTGCCGCTTTGCATCTGCATCTGGCTCCAGTGAATGCCCGGCTCGTAGTCTAAAAATTGGCGTGCCAGAAACAGGCCAGTCTGTCGCCAGTGCAGCCACAAATGGTAGCTGGCAAAGCTGACCAGCATGGCCCGCATGCGAAAGTTCAACCAGCCTGTGGCCCGTAGCGAGCGCATGCAGGCATCCACCATCGGGTAGCCGGTGCGACCCGCGCACCATGCGTCAAAGTGATGGCTGTTGAACGCGTCCTCCCGCAAGCCATCGTACACACGGGCGAAGTTGCGAAATTCGATGTTGGGCTCATCTTCTAGCTTTTGTATGAAATGACAGTGCCAGCGCAGTCGTCCGGCAAAGCCGCGCAGCGCATAAGCCAGTTCCCGTTCAGGCGCATTGCTGATCGCCAGTTCAGTAACCTGATGCACGGTGCGTAGGGATAGCGTTCCAAACGCCAGATGCGGACTCAAACGGCTGCATCCTGCTTCCGCGCTTAATGGGCTTGAAAGCGCCTTGCGGTAGCCATAGCCGCGAACCTGTACAAAGCTGCTGAGGGTTTGCCTCGCAGCCCGCTCGCCCGCAGTCTGCAAAGTTTTTCCGTGCGCTGTCAGCCCCAGTTGGGCCAGCGTTGGCATGGTCGGCTGATCCAGCGGCAGCGCCGCGGTAAATCGGTCTTTCAGCACGTGCAGGGGCGCATCCATCCGGACCTGCCAGCGTTGGGCCCATCCTGTG
>Ga0187843_10002779_pt1 | contig 10417 bp, 10 predicted proteins | sample SpaLakP09_SKY_43_FD_134516 | JGI IMG/M metagenome (GOLD analysis project Ga0187843, IMG submission 134516) | Oligotrophic lake water microbial communities from Sparkling Lake, Wisconsin, USA - SP09_SKY_43 | ecosystem: Environmental > Aquatic > Freshwater > Lake | place: USA: Sparkling Lake... | reverse complement strand
GTTAAATGATTATTTATCATATAAATGTATATATTATATAATTCATGATTATTATAAATAATTCAAATTATTTAAAATACAAAACCCTAAAATTTAGATGCGGCATAGGAAAAGCTGGTATTGGAATTAAGAAAACCGAAGGGGATAATATAACACCGAAAGGTACCTATAAAATTGTCAAAATTTACTACAGAAAGGATCGAATAAAAAATATTGTTTCAAAATTTACACTCTTTGAAATCAAAAAAAATATGGGATGGTGTGACGATCCTAAAAGTAAAAATTATAACAAATTAATATCATTGCCATGCAATTTTAGTCATGAAAAACTTTATAGGAAAGATAATATTTACGATTTGATTTTGGTTTTAAATTATAATTTTAAACCAATTGTAAAAAATAAAGGCAGCGCAATTTTTATACATATACAAAAAAACAATTTTAAAAAAACTAAAGGCTGTATTTCACTAAGAAAAAAAGATTTATTAAAAATTACATCCCTCATAAACAAAAAGGCCAAAGTAAAAATTATTTAGTTCTTTCTCCAAATATAGCAGAGCCAATTCTAACATAAGTTGAACCATTTTTTATTGCTTTGATATAATCATTACTCATCCCCATGCTTAATTCTGCTAAATTACACTTTGATGCTAAGTCCTTGAGAATAAGAAAATGTTCTGTTGGTTCAGAACTAACGGGTGGAATACACATTAAGCCAATAACATTTAACTTTAAATCTTCCTTACAAAAATCTACAAAATCTTTTGTATCTTCAATGGCAATCCCGGCTTTTTGTTGTTCTTTTCCAGTATTTATCTGGATAAAAATTGCAATTTGTTTTTTAAAATTTTTTTCATTTTCAAAAATTTTTAATGCAAGTTTCTTACTATCTAAAGAATGAATAAAATCAAAGATCTCATAAGCATCATCGACTTTATTAGATTGTAACTTGCCAAGTAAATGTAACTTGATATTTTTATAATTTTTTTTAATATTTTGCCACTTCAATTTAGCTTCCTGAACTCTATTTTCGCCAAAATGACAGTGATTAATATTAATTAATGGAAAAAATTTATCACTGGGTATTGTTTTTGTTACGACCACAATATTAATATCATTTTTAAGAACAACATCTGTCTTTAAAGAATTTACATTTTGCTTTATTAAATTAAAGTTGTCGATGATACTCATTAATATTTGATGAAAAAAAAAGTTTATTTATTTATAGATAAAAACACTGATAACTCAATCGATGAAATAATTAAATACAAAAATATTTCAATTATTTATAGGAATTATAGTCAGAATTACCAAAATGAATTTTTAAATATTTATAACATCTCAAAAAAGCATAAAATTCCTCTCTTTGTAGCTTATCATCAATCATTAATAAAAAAATATAAAGTTGATGGATTTTATATCCCTAGCTTTTTTAAAAAAAAAATATACGTAAATAGTAAAATTTTTTTAATAGGTTCTGCACATAATTATAGAGAAATTTATGAAAAACAAAAACAGGGCTGTAAAATTATTTTTATTTCCCCAATGTTTAGTGATGATCATAAAAAAATAGGGGTTATAAAATTTAATTTAATTACAAATAATTTTAAAAGCCTATTTTGTGTACTTGGAGGAATAAATATAAAAAATATAAAAAGAATCCAACTTACAAAGAGTATTGGAATATCTGGGATAAGAATAATTAATAATTTGAAATTTATAAATAAATTAATCTAAAACCTTAAACAAATCGGTCAGTTCATTTTCGTAATTCTTCCAAGAATTTATTGAACTTTTGTAAATATTTTTTCTAACTTGATTTACACTTGCAGTAGAAACCGATCTTTTGTTGTTATAAAATTTTAAACAAGAATCATCCCAACTTAGTTGACAAAACTCAATCAATTTTTTTGTCTCGTCTTCTTGATTGCTTATGAGATCCTCATATTGAATATTGTAAATATAATTTGGAAGAGTTTTATTCCAATGATCCATTAAATGAACGTAGTTATTATAATAAATTGCCAATTCTTTTTGATCATAGGCCCACGGCATTACTTCTTGGCCAAAAAAATTCTTATAAATTGAAAGGCAAATATCTTTGGATGATCTCATGCAATGAATGACTTTTGCATTAGGTAAAGCAATTTTAATAAAACCGATTAATCGAAAATTTACAGGCATTTTGTCAGTTACATAATTACTGTTATTGGATATTAAATTTATTGAATTAACGTAATCCTTGCCTATATTTTCGAAAATTGAACTATCACTTAAATTTACAGCTTTAAAAAAATCTTCAGGAACAATTTGTTTAAAGTATTTATTCACAACATTTGCCAAATAAGCAAGTTCTCCAGCTCCATATACTTCTGGGTGACTTGCAATTATTTGCTCAACTAAAGAAGTTCCTGATCTTGGCATTCCAACTATAAATATTGGGTGCTTAGATTTAAAACCTGATAAAATATGCTTTTGAAAAAATGACTTATTAAAGTTTTTTTTTAACAACTCAAATTGCTTAACTTCAAAACTTATATCAAAGTCAAAACTTTTGCGTCTAATTTTATTTGCTAAAATTAAAACTTTTGCAGCTGATTTGAAATCATTTTTTTCCTCATATGCCTTAGCTAAAGCAAAAGATAATTGCATCTTGGAATTATTTTCATCTAAATTAGATTGAAATATCTTTGCCATTTGCTCAAAATGATTATTTTCATTTTTATAATTAGTAATAACACTTAAAATTCTATGAGCCTCACCATCTGTTGGATCAATAGTAAGAGCTTTATCTAAACAAGACCTAACATTTAAAAAATCTCCTTTGGCAAGGTAAACTTGGGATAAGTTAATATAAAAAAAATGTTGCGATGGCTGTAATTCAATTGCTTTTTTATAAAAAAATATAGCATCATTAAGCTTGAATAATTCAACACAGACTAATCCTAGATTATTATAAGCAGATGCATGTTTAGGATTAAATTTTATGGTCTGATTAAAGCTTTCATATGCAAGATCATAGTTGCGTGCTTTATGGTAAATTAGCCCAAGATAAAAATATGCCTCAGCAAAATCTGATTTTATTTTTACAACTTCAATTAAATTTAATAATGCTTCTGTAAATTTATTATTATTAAAATAAAGTACCCCTAACTCAAAATGAGCAAAATAACTTTTATCAAGTGAAAGCAATTTATTGTAAAAATTGATAGATAATTCAAATTTCTCTAAATTAGAATAAACTCGTGCAAGATTTAAATGTGCCTCTAAATGATCATTTTTTAGGGATAAAATTTTATTTAAAATAATCTCACACTCAACATATTTTTTTTGTAATAATAAAGATCTTCCACAATAATTTAAAATTTCAATGTCATTGGGAAATAGTATTAAGTGTTCTAAGCATTTCTTTTCTAATAAAGCTAGATTTTGGCTTTTGAAAATACTTTCAAGTTCTGAGTAAATTTTATTCAAATAAATAAAAAAGCCCGCCTACTTTTTAAAGTAAGCGGGCTTAAATTTATTAAAGATCAACTAATTTTTAAAATTAGAATCTTGTTCCAGCTCTTACTAAAACGATATCGGAATCATTTCCAGATACTCCACGTGCATCCTCTATTTGAGCAGCTGTTGCTGACAAAGTAATGGCACCTAGATTATAACCCACTGTCAATGACTTGATTTTTTCATCATTAGTCATTGGAGTGTTTGTATTTTCTCTAAAAGTACCATCAGTTTTTACGTGAGTTACCCCGATAGAAATCTCTTTAGTTGCTGCAAACGTTGCACCAATCTCAACAGATTTTGTATCTACTTTAGAACCAGCTACATTGTTTCCGTTTTCAGTTTTATTTTGCTGAATACCAAGTGCAAATTGTCCTAAGTTATATCCAATACCCATAGCAGTACCTTTTTGGTTTTCACCAACATTAGTTGCACCTGCTGTAGGAGCTGTTACATTGTTACGACCTAAGTTTACTGATAAGCCTTTTACGCCAAGATCACCTCTAAAATGTAACTCGTAAGCATCGGCCATATCTGCTGTTGCAACTCCGTCATTACTTGCCTGTTGAGCTGATGCTCTAGGGAAGTATTGTCCAGTAATTGTTCCAAATGGCGTTACTTGCTGTATTCCAAGTCCCATATAGTTTGAAGCACCTAGTGATGCCGCTCCAGGATAGAATTGATATGCAACTCCACCACTTGTTGTTCCAGCAGCTAAATCAACAGTACCTGTTGTAAGCTGTGCACTTGCAACTGTAGTAGTAGCATGTTGAGCAACTCTTGGCGCTGAAGAGAATGACATATTATTTAAGTGGTCCAATCCAACTGATAAAGTTGTATTTCCCATAATAATGTCCATGTAAGTGTTCTCTCTAGAGATTCTTCTATGCGCATCGTCTGTGCTTAAGCCAGCAGTTGTAGCATATGAACCAGCGTTTCCACTTTTTCCATCAAACTCTAAAGCAAAACCAGCAGCATAATCTAAACCGTTGCTAAGTTTTCCTTTATTCTGAACGTTGATTTGAGCTTCTCTACCAAAACCGGCATCGGTTCTTTTAGTGAAACTACCTTCATTGCTTATAGTTTTGTAAGAAAGATCTAGAGAACCAGAAATAGTAGTTTGTGCACTAGCTATTCCTGCAATCGCTAAACTTCCAACTAAAGCAGATGACAATAAAAGTTTATTTTTCATTGTTTTCCTTTTTGTTTGTTTAAGTTTATTAAGTTTTTTAAGCTTAATTGCTAACTTTTTACTATTAACTAGGTTAAAAAATAATGTTTAATGATGCTTTGGTAACATATTTTTTAAAAATGTTGTATAAATACAACATATATTTTCTATGGTTATTATATAAAATATTATAGATTTGTTAATATTATGAAAATTTACCCCATAAAATACATTAAAATCGTCTTTTTCTATGGAATTTTTATTATTCTAGCAAATTGCGCAGGTTCAAAAGATCCTGTAACCGGTGAAAGACAGATAATTGAACCTAATATTGATAAAAGAGCTAAGGATTATGTGGAAAAAGGAGGTGGTGGAATTATGAATATATTAGGTAAATCAAATGAGAATACTAATTTTAAATTTTCAACATCAAATGTTTTATGGAGAGCAACATTAAAATCCCTGGATTTTCTTCCATTAATTAATGCTGACTACACGGGTGGCATTATAATTTATGATTGGTATTCACAAGCTAATAATCCAAAAGAGCAAATAAAAATTTCAGTACAATTTTTAAGTGACGAGCTAAGGTCTGATTCTGTTAAAATTACTGCACATAAAAAAATTTGTGATAATGCAGATCGATGCTCGAATTCAACTATTGATCAAAACTTTTCAAATTCTATTAAAGAAAATATCATTACTGCAGCGCGCACTTTAAAAATTGAAGAAGCTAAAAAAGAAAAAAAGTAGGCTTTAAAGGATGGAAAATTACAATCCTTTAGTCATTGAAAATAAATGGCAATTTTTTTTTGATAGAAATCAAATATTTAAAACCAAAAAAAATTTAGGAAAAAAATTTTATTGCCTTGAAATGTTTCCTTATCCATCAGGCAACATTCATATGGGCCATGTTCGAAATTATACCTTAGGCGATGTGATAGCTAATTACAAAAGGCTTAAGGGTTATAATGTTCTTCACCCAATGGGATGGGATGCATTTGGCCTTCCTGCTGAAAATGCAGCTATTCAAAATAAATTACATCCTGGAGTTTGGACTAAAAAAAATATTTCGGTAATGAAAAGTCAATTACAACGCCTTGGTCTTTCAATTGACTGGGGTAAAGAAGTTTCAACATGTGATGAAAATTATTACAAACAACAACAGACTCTATTTTCTTTCTTTTTTAAAAAAAATTTAGTTTATAAAAAAGAAAGCTATGTAAATTGGGACCCCATCGATCAAACAGTGCTTGCAAATGAACAAGTAATTGAAGGTAAGGGTTGGAGATCGGGAGCAATCGTTGAGAAAAAAAAATTAAGTCAATGGTTCTTAAATATTACAAAATATTCAGATGAACTTTTAGAATCCCTTGAAAATTTAAAGGGTTGGCCTGAAAAAGTTAAGTTAATGCAAAAAAATTGGATTGGAAAATCTATAGGATGCGAGATAGATTTTTTAACAAATAATAAAGAAAAGATAACAATTTTCACAACTCGACCCGATACAATTTTTGGGGCATCTTTTATTGCAATTGCTCCTGATCATCCTTTCGCTAAATTTTTTGAAAACGATAAAAATTTTTTAAAGTTTAAAAATGAAGCACTTAAAAATATTGCAATTGAATCTTCATTATCAAAGAATGAAAAGTTAGGTTTTAAAACTCCTTACTTTGTAAATCACCCGTTTATTGAAGATAAAAAACTCCCAATTTATGTGAGTAATTTCATACTTATGGATTACGGCACAGGTGCAATTTTTGGCTGTCCCGCCCACGATCAAAGAGATCTGGAGTTCGCCTTAAAATATAAATTAGAAGTCTTGCCTGTTGTGTCTCCTAATAAATCTCAAGACATAAAAATTAAAGATCAAGCTTATATTGAAGATGGCTTTATAATTAACTCTAATTTTTTAAATGATCTTAGTGTTATTGAGGCGAAGAGAAAAATAATTAAAATTATTGAAGATAAAAAAATTGGAAAATCTAAAACAATTTATAGATTAAAAGACTGGGGAATATCAAGACAGAGATATTGGGGTTGTCCTATTCCAATTCTTTACCGAGAAGATGGTAAAATTATTCCTGTTCCTGAAAAAGATTTACCCGTTACTTTACCTGAGGACATTGATCTCAACAAACCTGGAAACCCTTTAGAAAATCATCCAACCTGGAAATATACAAAATGCCCAGAAACAGGCATGAAGGCCATTCGCGAGACGGACACTCTTGATACCTTTGTGGATTCCTCTTGGTATTTTTTAAGATTTTGTTCACCCCACGAACAAAATCATCCATTTAATGAGGAAGACGTTAATTATTGGATGCCCGTTGATCAGTATATTGGTGGTGTTGAGCATGCAATTTTACATCTTTTGTATTCAAGATTTTTTACCCTTGCTTTAAAAGATGAATTTAAATTTAAATTCTCAGAACCATTTCAAAATCTTTTTACTCAAGGAATGGTTTGTCATCCAACCTTTAAAACTGAAAAAGGAGAATGGGTATTTCCAAAGGATGTAAAATTTGAGGATGGAAAATATTTTTTAGATAATAAGTCAAAAGTTTTAAAGGGTGACAACCAAGCCATGTCAAAGTCAAAGAAAAATATTGTAGATCCCGATGATATTATAAAAATTTATGGCTCTGATGCAGTAAGATGGTTTATATTGTCGGATAGTCCTCCAGATCGTGACATTCAATGGAGTGACAGCGGTATTCAAGGTGCTTATAAATATATTCAAAAAATCTGGAGAGTATGTGAGAAAATATCAAGTTATCAAAGGATAAATGAAAATTTTGATAAAAATTTTTTAGTTAAAGTTGATGTTTTAGTAAAAGAAATTTCAGAATGTGTTGAAAAATTTCAAATGAATGTTGCTGTTGCAAAATTATATACCTTTTTAAATCTCATCAATGATGAGGTTGAAAAATTAGGAATTGAGAAAAATAGTTTAACTGAGGTCTTCAAAAAGTATTTAATAATTATCTCGGCCTTTATTCCATATATTGCAAATGAATGTTGGGAAAAAATCACAAAAAAAACTGATCTTAGCATTCAAGAGTGGCCTAAATTTGATAATGAATCATTAAGAAAAGATGAATTTAATATAGTTGTTCAAATAAATGGTAAAAAAAGAGCAATTATCAACGCTATCCACAATGAAACAGAGGAGAGTATTTTTAGTAAATCCTTAGCAATTAAAAATATAAAAGTTATATTAGAAAAAACTACCATAACAAAAAAAATATTTGTTAAGAATAAATTGCTAAATATTGTCACCAATGAAAAATAAAATATTTATAACAATCTTAATTGTTATCACTCTTTCGAGCTGCGGATTTTCTCCTGTTTATATAGGTAGTTCAAAACAAGTCATTATTTCAAAATCAGAAATCGTAGGTGATAAAGATCTTGCCTTTAATCTTGAACAAAAATTAAATTTTAGAAAAGATGAAAAAGACATAAATGCTTACATATTTAAAGCGCAAATTTACGATACTGCTGAAAGCTCTTTAGTAGATAATAGAGGAATAGCCACTGAAGAAATTATAAAACTCACTGTCAGTTACCAGTTTCAAGATAAAAATGGATTGATAATCTACCAAGATGCCATTTCAAAAGATAAACGAGTTGCTGTTACTGATAATTTATCAAATAATTCCATCATTAAAAATAATGAAAAAAGAATATTATTAGACTCCATAATTCAAAATATATTATTTAAATCTGGAGTTTCATTAAGATAGTTTAAATGATTGCAAGATCACAAGAAATCTCCTTAAAGAAAAAAGATTTCTTCCTTAATAAAGTCATTGTCCTTTATGGAGAAAATCAAGATTTGGTGAACGATTTAAATGATCAAATTATATCTTTGTATGGGCTTAATAATCAAAATCCAAAAATTATTTTTGAAGATGATATTTTAAAAAAGCCAGATGATATTATTAATTACTATTTAAATGGATCATTGTTTGAAGAAAATAAGAATATAACCATTATAAAAAATTGCTCTGATAAAATCTTAGAAATTATAAATTCTGTTAAAAATAATATTCAAAATACTTTAATAATTATAAATTCTGAAATTTTACAGAAAAGTTCTAAATTAAGACAATTCAGCGAATATGATAAAGCGTCTATTTGTATACCTTGTTATCAAGAGACAAAATTTGATATCAAAAAGTTTTTAATACAACAAATTCAAATTAATAAATTAGAGCTTAGTGAAAATCAAATTGAGACTATTTTAAATTTTTCATCCCTTAAAAGATCTAAAATCAAAGAAGCGGTTGAGAAAATAAATATTTATAAAAGTACGAAAAAAATTACTGACAAGATCATCGAAGAAATTTGTACCGAAAATGATCTAAAAAAAAATGACGAAATTATTGACATTTTATTATCAAAAAATGAGAAAAACATTAATGATTTTATATCTAATATGTCTAATTATGAAAAAAATTTCATAGAAATTATAATTATCCTGAGATCTTTTATTATGAAAATTTTAGATATTCAAAAAATTGATAAAAAACTTTCAATGGATGAAAAGCTTGAAAGATATAAGCCACCAATTTTTTGGAAAGATAAAGATAGAATTAAGAATATTTTAAAAATTTGGAGCTCTAAAAATCTTGAGAAGTTACTTATAAACTTAAACATTATAGAGACAAATTTTAAAAGAAGTGAATTAGCCCCAGATACCCAGTTTTTTTATTTTTTAACGCAAAATCTATCTAAAGTAGCCTTTAAGAACGCTAATAATTTTATTTAATTGTTCAAGATTTTTATATGAAAATTTAATTTCACCTGAATTATTTTTTTTATTTTTAATATCCACTTTTATTCCCATGCTAAGTTCAAGTTCATTTTCTAAAGATTTAATATTGGTATCTTTATTAAATGATTTAATTTTTTTTAAGGTTCCAAAAACTTGTTCTTTTTTAACTAAAAACTCAGCCTGCCGAACGGAAAGATTTTTATTAACGATAATTTTTGCAAGTTTAATATTATCTGGGACATTCACCAAACATCTTGCATGTCCAGATGTCAGCAATCCATCAGCAATCATTTTTTGTATCTCCTCAGGAAGTCCAGCAAGTCTTAAAGTATTTGCAATATGACTTCTGCTTTTTCCTAAAATTTTAGATAGAGTTTCTTGTGAATAACCAAATTTTTTAACTAAATTATCATATCCTAAAGCTTCCTCAATTCCGTTTAAATCAGATCTTTGAATATTCTCTAAAATTGCAAACTCTAATGATTTTTTATCGTCAACATTTAAGACAATAACTGGTATTTCGTGAATTTTTGCAATCTGGGCTGCTCTCCATCTTCTTTCTCCAGCAACTATTTCATATTTATCTTCTGACTTTTTTCTAACTAATATTGGTTGGATAATTCCTTGCTCCTTAATTGAGTCTGAAAGTTCATTAAGTAGCTCCTGATTAAAATTTTTTCTTGGTTGAGATGGATTAGCATGTACAAAATGTATAGGAATTTTTTCTGAAGAACTTTTAGTTTGAGCATTCTCTTGAGGAATATCCCCCATTAATGCTGACAAACCTTTTCCTAAACCTTTAAATTTATTTCCAATCATTTAAGCAACTTTTTTTTCTTCTAAAATTTCTCTACTTAAAAATTCATCAACGAACTGATTATATGCAAGTGTTCCTGCGCAATATTTATCATATAAAATCACCGGCATTCCAAAGGAAGGGGCCTCGGAAATCCTTACAT
>Ga0187843_10002777_pt1 | contig 10420 bp, 12 predicted proteins | sample SpaLakP09_SKY_43_FD_134516 | JGI IMG/M metagenome (GOLD analysis project Ga0187843, IMG submission 134516) | Oligotrophic lake water microbial communities from Sparkling Lake, Wisconsin, USA - SP09_SKY_43 | ecosystem: Environmental > Aquatic > Freshwater > Lake | place: USA: Sparkling Lake... | reverse complement strand
TTACTACTAGTGTAACATCATTGTTAGCCTTAAACAACCACTTGGCTGGCTTTGATTCGAATACTAGTATCCTGCCAGTTTCGACTTTGCCGCCAACTCCCGCGATCTTGATCCAATCGTTCAAGCCAGTGATAGAATCTTTGTTATCTCTAAAACACACCTTGATTTCTTCACGGTTGACACCACTTTTTTCGGCATCAGCAACAAAGCTCTGTAGCCATGGCAATGTAGCACTGCTTCGATCTAGTAGCACACATATTTTTCCGGGACAAGATTTAGCTAACTGAAAAAACTCTTGATTGGTTTTCATCCAGAAACTGTTTTCTTGACTGGCGGCGATTTTTTCCACTAAATTTCGAGGTTTTTCTTGGTATAAAAATCCCATACTTTTAGCCAATAACAAATCTTTGCTTATACTACCAGCTTTATTACTTTGCCACCACTCCACTGTTTCGTCGCTGGCGTTTTTTAATTGAACACCATATGTTCCGAGTTCGCTGTATGGAATGGCATCCTCAGAATTTTGCCAAATTTCTTCCACATCCGACAACACATTCATAAAAGTATCGTCGATTTCAAAATTATGCTTACAGACAAATTCGTATAACGTGATTAAATTATAATGATAGAAATCCAAGCGTCTTACTTTGTCGTCGGCATCCCAAAAACTATGAGCGTGAAGAGTTTCTCGACGTTCAATTTCATCTTCAAACTCTTTTTTCAGCTGATAAGGAAATTTTAGACAAATTTCCAGTTTGTTTTCACGTAGCTCTACATATACTCTTTTGTTGAGATCAAGGACTCGAAATCCCCTGCGCCATTTGATATCTTGCAGTTGAGGTCTATAATCAAATCCTGCCACGGCGGACACGGTCTTGTATTTTTCCAATAATTTTATGAGGAAATTTGCCTGATTTTTAGTAAGCTCACTGCCATTGATAATTTTTTCATGAAAACTTGATATAGGTGAGAAATCTTGACCTTGTATGGAGATTTTTTGTTGAGCGACAAGTTTATAAAATTCAACAAATACGTCTTCGGCGAATTCTGATGGTAACATTATTCAAGTATACAGCCTTGATTTCCGGGTGTCAACTGAATAATCTAGAAATTGGGATGCCTTGGCGTATCTCGTCGACGGTCCACTCGGTGTGGCATAACTTCACGAACCACTCGGATCTTTCAGGCACATAAGGATTGTCTAGTTCCGACCATTTGATGCTGAGATCTGCGGCTAGACTAGATGAATCACACAGAACGGGAACACCATGTATCGATGCTTGAACAGCTGGTCCACTATTGTGGTTAATTACACAATGATAATTGTAAAAAATATCGAAATCGTCATAACTACCCGGAACTAGCACAGGTCGTTCAACCTCTACTCCAGACTGCTTGAATGGAAATGTTGATCGAGGATGATATCGCACACGAACTCTTCTATGAGTATGCTGTTTTATTTTTTCAATGGTGTTTGCTACCCAATCTTTCATGGCAGGCATGCCCTGCCATTGGAGACTTTCTTGATGTTGACAAGCAATAAGTATTTCTCCACGACGTGTTAAAGGAATTGGCTGTAATTTAACACCTAATTTTTCAGGTCTGGCCATGTCTAAATTACTGTCGTTGGCAAATTTACCAAGATTGTTAATATGGTCGAGACTGATACGCCAAGTTTCACCTCTTTTTAGATTGCCCACTTCTATTATCATTACAGCTTTGCCTTGCTGTTGACACCTATCATAGATCAGTTTGTTTTGTCGCATTCTTCCCGACCATAACACTGACCATATCACTGCAACATCTTCGTTGTCGGTGACAATGTCGTGTCCTTGCTGTCTTAGCCCGTGTTCGATTGCATCAAACACCGGCGGACTGTTCAAAGCACCATATTCTCGATATAATCTGAAGCGCATAATTTTAATAAATAATCTACGTAGTTAATGTTGCTGTATATTTATAGACGATGAACAAATTCCAAAAAAGACTGCATAAACTTTCAAGAGATCATGCCCATGCCTTAGTGCTAGGATCGGCTTTTAGAATTTTAGATCAGGTAGTGGAAATATATGACACAGTATTCGTGATCAGTGCTGACCGGCCGACTATCAAAGCTAAAAATCTTGTTTACAAAGAAACTTTTGTTAAATTAGATCATATACAAAACATTGCGTCAATCTTTATCGATCACAGTGAGCTGTGCAATCTTGATAAAATAGAAGTGATATGGAAAAAATATAATTCAAAAATTTTCGTCGAAGGGGGGGTTCGGATAGATAACACTATAGCCAAGCCGTTGTACGATACTGGCTGGGCATGTACTAGTCTGCAAGGAATTTTTCACGTATGGGAGCATTATAGATGAAGATAGCAGTGGTTACTACCTTCCACGAAGAAGGTTTAAAAAAATATGCACAGAAGATGATTGATACTTTTTGTGTAAATTGGCCTCAAGAAGTAATTTTACACATTTATCCAGAAGCGTGTAATCCTGCCATACGTGACCACAGTCATGTTAGACTAAAACGCCTAGAAGAAATTCCAGAGCTAATGTCATTTAAAAATCAATGGAAAGATGTTCCTAAAGCCAACGGCGATGTTAGTGCTGACCCAATACGAAGCAAAAGAAAAGATTCGGGTAAGGGATTTAAGTGGCATGCTGTTAGATTTGCACATAAAGTCTATGCAATATTTGATTGTGCCAAAGAAACAGATGCAGATATTTTAGTATGGATGGATGCCGATACTATTTGTCACAGTCCTATCACTATGAACGATCTATACAGAATGATCCCTGCAGATTCTGAGATATGCTATTTGGGTCGTAAAGGCAAATATTCAGAATGCGGTCTATATGCCATGAATCTACATTCACCTAATGTGCAAGCATTCTTAAAAGAATTTCAAAGAGTATATGATCAAGCCGAGCAGGGAATTTTTCAATTGGCAGAGTGGCACGACAGTTTTGTGTTTGATGCTGTTAGACATAAATTTCCTCAAATGCGACAACTAGATTGGGCCGCACATCTGCATGATCTCAAACCACACCCAAAAAGCAGTACAGGTGAAGGGCATCCTTTAATTAATAGTGAATGGGGTGCTTGGTTAGATCATCTCAAAGGCAGCAGAAAGAAACTAGGCCGTAGTAAACCTGATGATTTAAAAGTTACAAGAACAGAAGCATATTGGCAATGACTAATTTTGTATGCGTAGAAGGCACAGATTATGGTGCCACTGAGTTTACCACAGGGAGTGGTGGAAAATTTGTCAGCTATGAAGAAATGTATGCAAATACCACACTACCCATGTGCTGGGCAGGATTTTTTAAACCTCAGTGGTTAGAAATTTGTGAAAAATACAAATTAACATTTTATAATTTCGATGGTGCGTATTTTGGTAACGGAAAAAGAAAAACGGTGTTTCGCCTTACAGTAGACGGCTTTCAAAATACCAATAAAATAATAGATAGGCCAGCAGATCGATGGGAGAAATTAAATTTATCAATAGAAAAATTTTCTCATGGAGATGATATTGTAATAGTGCCTCCTGATAGAAAGATCTGTCATACATTAAATCTAGGTTCAGAGGAAGAATGGATAGAACAGACAACTCTAGAAATTAAAAAATATTCAGATCGTAATATACGAATAAGAACTAGACCCGGACCACGTAGCGAAAGAACAACTACTAATACTTTTAAAGATTTTATTAAAAATAACACTCATTGTGTTATAGGGTATTCATCAAATGCACTAGTAGAAGCAGCTATGTGTAGTATACCAACGATTCCTTTAGGACATTCTGCAACAAAAAGTTTATATGAATATCAAATAAACGATATAGAAAATATTAAACCAGCAGACAACGATAAAAAACTAGCTTGGCTCTGTCATTTATCTTACTGTCAATTTACTAGAGAAGAATTATTATCCGGGTATGCCTGGAAAGTTATTAATAACTAGCCGGCATATCTTGATGCGTACGGCCCAGGTCCTAAGTATCTTTTAAGTATAGATGTATCTTCCGGACTGTTATGGCCATCTTTAGGAGCCCAAAGTAAGTTTCTTTTACTTTTAATACACACTGTTTCGTAGCCAAAGTCTTCCATAATTTTGCAACAACGATCGATGTCTTCGTTAATTTCGATCATGACCCAAGGTTTATGTTTTTTAAGAAGTTCTGTCATTCCTTTTACTACATCTAATTCCCATCCCTGTGTGTCAATTTTGATCATATCAACATCTGTTAATTCTTCGTCGTCTAACTTAACTACCTGAACCATATAAACAACTGGCTTTAGATATAATCCGTTTCTGACTAGTTTTCCATCTCCACAGTTCTTTTCAGACGGCGAGAATTCAGCTTCACCACAAAAATCTGCCACAGCTTTTTCTCTTATTTCGGCACCAGAGGGGATATTAGCTTTGATACATTCTATATTTTGTTTTGACGGTTCGTAGGCAATCACTGTAGAAAAATGTTTTGTCATTGGCAAACTCCATATGCCTATATTGGCACCAACATCGACAAATGTTCGTTTGTTTGGCAAATGTGTGATTACTGCCTGCATAAATTTAGATTCGTAATAGGGCTCATACATAGATTGATCGTTTTCAAGTAACAGTGTCACTCTTTGATCGTCAACAGGAACCATCCATCCGTTGTTTAGTTTTTTCATATCACGGTCTCAGTAATAATAATTGCACATTGCATTATAGTCTTTCCAGTTTCGTTTTTTTCAATTAGTTCTGTTACCTCTATTCCAGTAGTTTTTAATTCTTCTATAAACTTAGCTACTCCTGGAAACTTTACTGGATAGGTGTCATCAAATATTATAACTTTGCTATCTTTAACCTGTTCATAATCCCATTTGACTGTGGAGTATGAATGGCCGCCATCTATGTATACCATATCAAACGTCAGTGGACCAACTAGTGTGTTGTGTGTCCATCCCTTGATTAAGTTGTAAGACTCCAATAATTCATTCTTAACATATTTGTCGCATCGTTCTTTGATTATTTCGTAAGAAGCAGATTCTTTTCCGTTGTGCTCCATTTCTCCCGTAATAGGATTTTTTGGATATTCGAATGTCGGTCTTTCTGCCATCTCGAATGCATCGTATCCGGTATATTCAATTTTATAACCAAGTTCTTCGACAAGAGGAGTTAATGACTTTAGTGTTAATCCTTCATGACATCCTATTTCACAGAATGTTTTTGGTCTATATTTTATTATCAACGGCTTAAAAACCGCATCCCATTTATAAGGTTTCATATGTATTTTCTAAAAAATTTCCAAGCTTCGCCAGATTTTAATTCATCAAATTTCCAATGGCACATCGATAATCGTTCTATCCATGATTGTCTATCGACCATCACTGGATCTTCTATTCTACTTATATCAGTGTTAGCTACTGCAACACTTTGACTGTGTTGGGGTTGAGTATCTGTTAAGAATGCTGGTACTCCTTCTATAATACTAGCTACACTGGGACTACTGTTATAGACTACAGTAGCCCAAGCATTCTTTAAATCTTCTTTGAGATCGATGTTACTACTTAAAGATACAGATCTATGATTTATTTTAAGATATCCGCCAATTTTTTTATCACCGGGGTGTGTTCTGACCACTATAGGTCTATTACTGTATTTTCTTATTTCTAAAATAATGGAGTTCATCCATTGAACTCATCTAACCCTCGCATGCTCCAACCGCCGTTTCTCTGCAGACAAATTAGGATATGATTACCGTGTGTTCTCCAAGGTTTTAACCCGATTCCTAAATCTCTACTGATCTGTTCCCATCGAGCAGGGTCTACATCTTGATCAAAATAAAATCCAGTGGTCGGAAATACTCCGTCAAAACTATATCTCAAATAATGCAAAGGATTAGATTTGTCTGCGTATAGAAATAGATTGCTGTCTACTATTAACGATCTTTTATTTGTAGACTTCTGAAGATTCACGGCATTTTTTCTTAGTTGTAGATGTGGGGCGGACTTACCGTGTTCATGTACAAATCCTTGTATCAACGCCACATCACACCGAAGTGTATCCATACCGGTATGTGCTATTGCAGTGTCACCTGACGCAACAACTCCTTGACAAAAATAATCTAATATCTGAGGCTTTTCGGGATTGCTGTTATTAGGAGGTATACCAGCGTAATAGGCTACAGCAGTGATGTTAGACACTGTGATATTCCTTGATAATTGTTAGTGCAGTACCGTCCATGAGTTCGTCATAGGTGAATTGACAGTAGCTGAGCCATGCCAACCAATCTCCTAATGGACCGTAATATAGATCGTTGATTTGAGATAAAGAATTTCTTGTAACGCTGTTGCTGACATGTTTGTCTAAGGTTATTGCAGGAATTCCTGCCCAAATAGATTCGACAGCACTGTTAGAATTAATACTAATAGTACAGTAATAATCTCCTGTTAACAGCTGTTGATACAGACTCTTTCTAGTTTTTTTATTTGTCTTTGATCTAAATTCTATAGGTCGATCTGTGTATTTTCTAAGATCAGTTGCTACCTGTTGTCCCCAGGAGTTAGCTTCTGTATGAAATATACCGGCTGCAAACTCTCCCGGCTCAACAATTAAAATTGCTTTGCCATTGCGGCGCCAAGGTTTTGGAAAACTATTAAACGATTGCAGTCTATCTACCGGTGCATTAAAATGTGTATTAAAATGTAGATGATTTCTCACAAGTCGGTGCCATTTTTTATTCGGTTCTATAAAATTAGTATAACCGCTGTCAATGAACCAAAACGACAAATTGCGATCAATTTTGTCAACTAAAATATTTTCATTACCTACAGTATTCCGCAATAGGCAATCTTCGTGGATATCGTTAAAATCTTTTCTCCGTATCATTTCGGCCGTAGGATCGATCTGCATGCCTACAGTTTTGATAAAATATTGATTGTCACTGTTGATATATCTATCTATGATATCTTTTTCACCTAATCTATCTATGAAGTATTCAACGTGCTTGTGAATCTTTTTAAAATGATTTGCTCTATAATTATTCAAAGTGCCTTTGACTTCTTTAGCCCAATCATTTACATCTGCTAAATTGCCTCGATACAATTTTTCTTTAAATTTATCTCTAAATTTATTGATATCAAATTTATGGTGATCTCTTTTTTGAATAATAAAATCTATTGCTTCTTGTACATTTATGGGTTGTATCTTGTGTTGACTGCAAATTTCTTTAAGATCTATTAAAGAAATAAGATACTTTGCTAATTCTTTGTCATTTACTAAAAGTTTCATTTGTTTAATATGTTCCATGCTGTGCCGTTGGCTATTTCTTCTCCGGTAAATTGCCCATAGGCCAACGATGCGCATTGCTGTTGTACTAACGATTCATCCGGATAGAATGGAGTGGTTATTCTACTAAGGTCAGTTAGTGCCAACGGTGATGCTGCACATGGTACAGTAACGAACGATGGTACACCGTATATCACTGATTCTAATGCTGCAATGCTGTTGAATGCTACTGTAGCAAATATGCCTTCATCCAGAGCATCAAATATTGAATGGGTATGTCGTGCCGACCTGCTTCCTTTTTCTCTAACAACGATCTCCATGTCTGTATGTTTTTTTATAGTTTCCATGGTGTTCATAAGCCAGGTAGGCTTACTGGGATCTCGATCTTTGGCCTTGCCTTCTTCGTAACCATAAAAAACACACGATTTTCTATTTGGTACAATTATTAAGATTTTATTGCCTTTTTTCTTCCAGCCCCTCCATTGGTATCTAGGATCAATTTTACAAATTTCTTCCCATCGATCGCTAGGACAATTTTCTAGCCAATGTTTTTGTAAATCATTTTTAACTATTCTGTGAAACAGTTTTCTCCCACCGGGGTTGCCTGGACTCATAAAATTTCCAAAATAACCTGTATCTAGATAATAGAAATCTTTTTTTTCTTGCCAGTCTCTTTGTATATGTTTTCTTTTAGCAACACCTCGGTAGACATCTAGTGATGCATCTTTGATTGTATTCCGAAATATTTCCTCTATTGATATATCATCCATTTAGCAGCATCTCCATGGCTTTGCCGTTTCTTAGTTCTGAGTTATGAAATTGTCCATATGATAGGTGGCAGGCCCAAGCATATAATTTATCTTGGTCAGGATAATACGGTTCGTTTATTTTAGATAAATCCTGTAGACTAACAGGCGAAGCTGCATTGGCTGGTGCTAGAGTAAATGCAGGTATTCCGTGAAACACAGCTTCTGTGGCTGCTACACTGTTAAACGTGACCAAAGCAAATACATCGTCATTTAGAGCCTGCTCTAGTGTGTCGTTAACAGTTCTATCTAATCTTTTAGGTGCTCGCTCTCTGACTACCACAGGCCTATCTGTGTATTTTTTTATTTCATTTACTGTATGTTCTAACCAAATATCCAGATCGTAGTCATAGAATCGCATGGGTTTTTCGTCTGGCTTGGCCACTAGTATCTTTCTACCATCTTTCTTCCAGGGTTGAAACGTTTTATTAAAATGTTTGAATCTATCATCTTTTCTTGGAACGATTTCGCTGTGTTGTAGATTGTCCTTTACTATACGATGCCAGTATTTCCAACCGTTGGGATTTGAATCAGTTCTTTCGTTGCCAAAATATCCCGTGTCCATATAGTAAAAAGTTCTAGCATCTTCCCAACACTGGTGTATCCATTTTTTCTTAAGTATGCCTCTTAACACAATAGGATCGGTACTGTCATTGTAATTAAAATCATCAGTTGACGTTGTCTTGGCATTACATCCTTGTGCAAACATGTTGATATATGGGTCTTTCCCATCCTTACTTAGAAAGATCATAGACCGTGCTGTAGACAGTAATCTACATAAATTTTTTCTCTATGCCATTCGTTGGCGAAATCGCCTTGATCTGAGAATTCATGAAAGCAAGGTGTGCCTAGAGTATAGTGAACTAGTTTCGCTACGGGATTCCACTTGTATTCAATGTCCAACCAATTCCATTCTGCCGGAAGTTCGCCAACTAACTCATCGGCTAACCAGGTGAATCTATGTACCTGTGCACCTGTGGCATTTTGTACAAACTCCGGAGTAACCACAGCATTAGCAGGATGACCACAGTTCCAAAGAATCACGCTTGACCAATTTTTACAAGGATAGTCTTCGTTTTTAGAACCAAGATATTTTTCAGTCATTTTAGTTTTGTAGTCATGTTTAACAACCATTACTGCTTTTGACTCATCTCTCAATGCCCATAGCTTTTCAATATCGTCTCGTAACAACATGTCGCCGTCCATGAATATTGCCCAGCCTTTGTATTCCATGAGATGCGGGACAAGGAAACGACTGTAGATAAAATGATTACTACCGTCGGTGTGTTTTTCTTCGTAGTCTTTTAAGATATTCAATGCCAGTGGATTGATACTAACTGGATGACTAGAATGTCTAATAATACTGTTTGTGCATACATGATATGCTATGGCTTCTCGGGGGTCGTACCCGATAAAAATTGGAATCATTTTCGTTCTATGTCCTCTTCAATGCATTGCTCACCGTATTGTATTTCTACAATTTTTAATGGGTGTTCGTGGGGATTTGTAAGTTGATGCCACTCTTGTACTGCAACATGCAGCTGATCGTGCTGATCTAGCATTGCCGGATCTAGTTCAAAATTTAACGGCGTTGCCCTATTAACCACAGCCTCACCTTCACTGACAATCCAATATTCGGCACGTAGATTATGACGTTGCATCGATAAACTACATCCGGGATTTACAGTTAGTTCTTTAACTTTCATGCCAGGCACTTCGTGTAGTACACGATAATATCCCCAAGGCCGTTCTGTCTTAGGTGCTTTCCATTCTTGGAGTATCCAACTACTTGAATTCTTTTTATCATCGCCGCCAACGCCAAACACAAACTCAACATTGTCTATGCCACTGTTCATTTCTGGAATATTGTCGTTGGTTCTATCCCCACCGTTGGCAAAAATAATTGTATCTTGTGGATAACTTTGTCGAACCATTCGGATGGCGTGTTTAGCACTTCCGTCAGTGTCATCAAAATCTATAACAAAATCTACACCTACGATATTACGTATAATTTCTGCACGTTCTTTGTAGGGCATGAAAGGAGACCCTTTTTTACGGGTTAACCATGCATCTGAGTTAACCCCAACAACAAGGATGTCTCCCAATGCTTTGGCTGCTTTGAAGTAGGCTATGTGCCCAGAATGAAGGGGATCAAAACCCCCTGTGATTAGTACAATGCGTTTCATGCAGATATTTATCTGCGTATATTACTCAATGTTTAAAGACTGGCGTCTTCTAATCCAGATACTCGTAGTTTAACGATATTGCTTAAATGCCATTGTTTTTGGTCAAGTGCTTTGATAATACCCAACCATTTGTTACGTAACAGGGCAAAGT
>Ga0187843_10002776_pt1 | contig 10421 bp, 7 predicted proteins | sample SpaLakP09_SKY_43_FD_134516 | JGI IMG/M metagenome (GOLD analysis project Ga0187843, IMG submission 134516) | Oligotrophic lake water microbial communities from Sparkling Lake, Wisconsin, USA - SP09_SKY_43 | ecosystem: Environmental > Aquatic > Freshwater > Lake | place: USA: Sparkling Lake... | reverse complement strand
CGCACATCCAGGCGCTGGAAGTGTTTCACATGTGCCTGTTGCTGGGGTTCCAGGGCAAGTACGCGCTGGAAGGACCGGAAAAACTGAATTATCTGACCGCACGACTGGGAGATGAAATCGCCCATCTCAAGGGCAAGAGCGCCGGCTTCGCGCCACATTGGGCGCGGCCTGACGCCATCGTCAACAAGCTGCGCAATGACGTGCCGCTGTGGGTGGTGGCTTCACTGTTTGCCTTCATCGCCCTGTTCGCCTACCTGGGCCTGAACTGGATGCTGACCAGCGGCACCGAAAATGGACTGGCAGGCTATTCCGATATCGTCAAATTGGCGCCACGTACGGCCAACCTGACCATTACCCTGCCCTGAGCGCGATCTCTCCCCCTGATAGTCTTGGAAGGCCACACAGATGAATCTGCCTTTTCCCGATTCACTTTCCAGCGTCATCAATCAGCTCTTCGGCCCCGGCCTGTCGCAACACGCGCGCCTGATCACGCTGGCCAGCGCCCAGGAAGCCGGTCTTCCGGAGTCCCTGGTCGTGGAACGCTTCCACGGCCAGGAAAGTGTCAATGATAACTTCCAGTTCGACATCGATGCGCTTTCGGTTTCCACCGATCTCGACCTGAAGCAATTCATCGGCACCGAGCTGACCCTGCGTCTGCTTCAGGCCGACGGCAGCCGACGTGCCTGGCATGGCTACTGCACGCAGGCTTCATGGCTGGGTACTGATGGCGGGCTGGCACGTTACCGGCTACGGCTGGAATCCTTCCTCGCCTTCCTCGACCGCCGCCGGGACAGCTTCCTGTTTCAGGACATGAGCGTCACCGACATCGCCAGTGCCGTCCTGAAGGAATACCCGCAAGCCAATTTCGCTCTGGATGTCACCCAGACGCTCACCAGGCGAGACATCTGCACCCAATACCGAGAAAGCGATTTCGCCTTCCTGCGTCGCATCCTGGCCAGCGAGGGCCTGAACTTCCGCTTCGAGCATCAGCAGGAGGGTGAACAAGGCCAGGCCTCCGGCCAGCAACAGGCGCGACACAAGCTGGTCATCTTCGACCGCGAGGCCAAGGCACCGGATCTGCCGGGCGGCGATACGCGCATCCGCTTTCACCGCATCGCCGCCACCGAGGCCAGCGATGCCATCACCGACTTCAGCGCCGTGCGCAGCGTGCGTTCCAACGCCGTGGCGCTGGCCAGTTGGCATCCCGAGAAGATTTCTTCACCTTCGGCTGAAGAGAGCTCCAGCCTGGATGCCGGTGAAGTCCCTGCCCTACCGGTCTACGACGGCACAGGCCAGCAGGACTTTGCAGACCAGCAGGCGGCCGCGGCCCATGCGCAGTTGATGCTGCAGGCTTTGGAAATGCAGAACAAACGTTTTGAAGGCGCGGGGGCGGCACGCCAGCTCAGTGCCGGTGCGCAGTTCACGCTGAGCCAGCATGAGCGCTATCCCGAAGGCGAGAACCGCTTCAAGCTGCTCTCGGTGCGCCACAGCGCCCGCAACAATTTCGACAGCAACATCGCACAGATCCTCGAACAGCTCATCCCTGCTTCGCTGGCAAATCTGTTCGGCAAGTCGCCCTCCTCGGGCGGCGTATCCGATGACGACCTGAAGGCAGGGACCTACCGCAACAGCTTCGTCGCCGTGCGGGAGGTAGTCCCCATCGTTCCTGCTGCAATCACGGAGCGCCTCAAGCCAACGGCGCGTGGCACCCAGACTGCGCTGGTGACCGGCCTGCCGGATGCGGCCGTTACCACGGACCGCAATCACCGCGTCAAAGTCCAGTTCCACTGGCAGCGCGGGAAGTCGCCCAATCCGGGCGGCTTGCGCGAGACCGGCAATCTCGATGACAAGGACGGCAATGCCCCCGGCAACGATGCCTCCGGCACCTGGGTGCGGGTGGCAGAAGCGCAGTCCGGCCCCAACTGGGGCAGCCAGTTCACGCCGCGCATCGGCAGCGAAGTGCTGATCGATTTCATCGAGGGTGACATTGATCGTCCGGTCGCGGTCGCACAACTTTATAACGGTAATGATGTGCCGCCCTTCCCGGCAGGAGCCGAGTCTGACGCCAACCATGCCGGCACGATTTCGGGCTGGCACAGCACGGCGCATGATGGCAGCGGTTTCAATCAATGGGTGGTGGACGACACGCAGTCGCAACTGCGCATGCGCCTGGCCTCCAGCCAGGCCAAAACCCAGCTCAATCTCGGCCATCTGATCGAACAGGCAGATACCGGAGCCCAGCGTGGCAGCTATCGCGGCCAGGGCTTTGAACTGCGCACGGACGCCTGGGGCGTGGTGCGCGGTGCCGAAGGCTTGCTGATCTCCTCGACGGCGCGTCCTGTCGCCGGTGCCAGCGTCACCAGCACGCAGATGGATGCCCACGAAGCCGTGGCGCAGTTGAAGGGTGCGCAGCAACTGGCGCAGACCATGGGCGAGGCCGCCACACAGCAGCAGGCGTTGCACAGTGCGGACGCCTACCAGGCCAAGACCGATTTCATCTCCGTCATCGACCCGCAGGATCAGGGCAAGCATCCGGCCAGCGTCAATGGACAGGACGCATTCAAGAGCCAGGCGGGTTCCCGCGAGAGCGACAGCGCGCAACCGGTCGAAAAGTTCAGCAAAGCCGCTGTGCTGATGGAGTCCCCGACCAACGTCAACTGGGCCAGTGCGGCTTCTACCGTGCTCTACGCTGGCGAAAACTTTCACTGGACCACACAGGGGGATACCCACTGGACCGCCGCCGATACCGCCAGCCTCGCGGCCGGCAAGGCAGCCACGTTCTTTTCGCACGACGGCGGCATCCAGGCCTTCGCAGGCAATGGCCCGGTTTCCTTGCAGGCGCATACCGATGCGCTGGAGATCCTGGCTGACAAGGATGTGAGCGTCATCAGCGTCAATGAAGGCATTGAGATCAAGGCGCGCCAGAAGATCGTGCTGCAGGCGGGGCAGGCTTCGGTGACGCTGGAGGGTGGCAATATCACGTTCGCCTGCCCGGGGACGTTCTCGGTGAAGGGGGCGACGCATGCGTTTCCGGGTGGGGCCGCGCTCAAGGCAATTTTTTCCAACTTGCCCGATACTCAGGTGAAGCTTTTTGACCAGCAAATTCGCGCCGTTAACGAAATAAGCAATGAGCCTATCGTTGGACTTCCTTATGAACTGGTAACAAGTGAAGGTAACCAGTACTATGGTGTGACCGACCAAGAAGGCAAGACCGTTAGAGTCGCCACAGCGCAGCCCGAAGAAGTGGTTGTCAGATGGGGCGTAAAGCCGCCTGATTCAGAAAGGCAGCGGTCAGATGCCTAAGGATGCCGAATTCAATACAAGAACCGTTCAAGCCAAGCAGTCGGTAGTTGATAGCAAACTCAAACCTGATGCTGAAATGCATGTGTTGGTTGGCGGACCCTATACCTCTCCTGATGGGGAAGAGCATCGCTACGGTCATACGGCCCTTCGCGTGAAGACCCGACAATCCGACATTACTTATGATTTCGGGCGGTATGGCAGGACCAGCGGCACCTTCGGAGAATCGGGAGAGGGCATCCTTCGCAAGTGGATCGCCTTTGATCACTACATAAGGGGCGAGAATAGCCTCCATCGCAAAACGACCGGCTTTGTTTATGCCATCTTTCAGTACCAAGCAGATGCAATCAACAACTATTTCGACAAGCAGATAGCAGCTGGCCAAGCGCTACCTGAAAAAAGCAATAGCGTGAAAAAGACCTTCAAATTGAAGAGTGACTATCATGCGCTTGGACCCAATTGCACGACCCTCAGCGTTGACGGTGCCAAGGTTGCAATTACCGATTTCGACAGAGGAAGCGATAAGTACATACGGCCCGAGGAGGCACTCAGTTTTGGTGAGCGAATAGCTCTGAAGGCCGCAGGGGGATCATCACGGCTATTTTTACCCGCTAATTTGCAACACTTTCTGAGTGATGGCGTCGCGCATAAAGCCATCCGGATTGATACTTACGGATCTGGAAAATGAAAAGCAAGATTCTTTTTTTCCTTGCAGGAACCTTCACAGCGAGTTTGTTTTTTTATGGCCATCTTGTCTGGAAATCCAACATGACAAAAATTCACCGCCTCACTACACCTTTGCAGCTCAGTACCGAACAAGCGTCCAACGGCATGCTGCCTGTCGGCACAACCCTTTATTACGACACATCCTTCCCCGAAGGATTTTCCCGCTACAAGATCTACGTCAACATTGATCGAATGCCATTGGAACTGGAGACCCTGCGGGATCCCAGCATGATCGATCCGGTAGATGCAACTGCTTTCAGCCAAGGGGCCCTGCTGAAGTTACTCAGGAATCATCCTCTTTCCAAGGAGGACCTCCGCGCGATCATCAATTCAGGCTATCTCTCCAAGGACGAAATCAAGGAAGTCCTCTCTGAATTCACGAGTGGGAAATGATACCTACATGCAAGAAGATCGCTCCCTTCCCTTCGCAGCCCGCTTCGTCCGAGCTACGGCGCAAGGCTAGTCCAGCCATGGCTCGGCTCTATGGAGTCCTCGCCCCAAACAGCCGAACCATAAGTAATTGCTGGGTTACCGATGATATTTTCAAGCAGTAACAAGCAGCAGCCGATCCACGTGCAGCATGGCGTAAACACTTGGTTCAAGGCCGCGAGCCACTTCTGACCAACAGCCGCTGGGGAGCACGTGACACCTCAGAGAACTGGGCAAATAATGGCTGTAGCCGCTCAGGACATTACTTCACGCCCTCCAAGATCGATTCCCGCAAGTATTTCAACAACGGAGAAACCAAGCCTGATCTCAATAGCGAGTATGGCGCGACCATCTGACAATGGGATGCAGATCAGGATTGAACGTGGAACGAGACCAATTGTGGTCAATCAGGATGACCTGAAGAACGCCTTGGTGAGCAAGCGACAACCTGCCCATTGGGGCTATGATGAATTCGGTCAAAAGACCGATCTGGTTGGTGTTCCGGTTCTCACCAACAATTGGTACGAGTCGAAAAAGAAATGATTGGCTCCACTGGACATCTCGATCCACAAGAGATTTTTCTCTTGGAACGTTACACATCTCTTGAATACCTGGGCCAATTGCGAGACAACTGGCAAGAGCTACTTGAATTTGTGGAATCACGGCTGAGTCAGCTCATGCAAAACTTGCCTCCCGATTACCGCAATCGTGCTTTACCTGAGCAGCCTGATATCGTTTGGGGAGAGCAGGTGCTTCCCAACTTCCGAGATACATTCGACGGCCTCTGCAGCGGCTATATCAAGTTGTCTCATGGAGACCTCGGTGGACTCAACAGCGTGCATGGAGTGCGGTCGGACTTCAAGGGGCAGCTCGAATTTTCCGCCGAGTGGATGGGCGAGGGAAGCGTACGTACGTATCGGTACCTGCTGAGTCAGGCGCTCGTCCGGGCGAGCAACATCACTTCTACTCTCGGTGCGTACTGGTCGGCCGGAACCTTGTCACCCGGCTATACGCCGGAGGATCGCGGGCCACTCGATGCGCCGGAAGCCTGGCCTGGCTACGCGCTTGATCCTTCGACCACCGCGCGAACAGGACAGCCACCACCAAGACCAGGCATCTATGTTCCAGACCAATCCAATTCCAGTGCTCAGTTCCTGGGCCCGGACATTGATGAGGCACCCGAATGCAGCATTTTCTTGGGAATCCAATCTCTCTACATTCCTGGCACCTCGGAAAAATACGGCGAAGAAGCTCTGCATCAGACAGCTCCATGTACATGGACGCTGGTCAAGAAGGTCGCCCATCAACGGAAGATAACATCACTAAACGCACCGCAGGATTTCCAGCGACGCGTTGCAAGCGGAGAACTGTGCCCGGAGGATGGATATTATTTCACGCCTGCCCAACTGGATTCCCGACGCAAGTTCAAGCGCGGAGAGACCATGCCAACCCTGCATTCTCAATATGATGCCACCATCTGGCAATGGGACTCCAATCAAGAATGAAGACAAACGGGGGCTCCAAAGCTGACATGTGCTCAACGGTATCGATATCCATTACCTGGATGTTGGGGAGAATTTCAAATGGCTGAACAGCCAGCCTTCCAACCATGAGTTGAGATAAGGCGAAACCTCAGTGATCAGCCTTCGTTTCGACAACAACCAGTTTCGATGCGCAGAAAAAACGGCCTGATCACCCACGCGACCAAGCCGTCATCATCAGCCACAGACAACTACATCAAGCCGCTGAAGCAGAATCCGCCTGCGCAAACAAGGCACGCGCCTTGTGCAGCTTGCGATAACTATCCAGCAAGCGCTGATGGCGATCCAGCCCTTCGAGCTTCATGCTGGTCGGCGTCAAGCCAAAGAAACGCACGCTGCCGTTGACCGATCCGATGGCCGCATCCATGCGCGCGTGGCCGAACATGCGGCGGAAGTTGGTCTCATAGTCGGATAGCTCCAGCTCATCATCCAGCTCCACTTCCAGCACGACATTCAACGCCTGGTAGAACAGGCCACGTTCCACCGAGTTGTCGTTGTATTGCAGGAAGGCACCGACCAGGTCATGCGCTTCTTCAAACTGCTGCAGGGCCAGATTGATCAACAGCTTCAGCTCGAGGACGGTCAGCTGGCCCCACTCGGTGTTCTCATCGAAGTCGATACCGATCAGGGTAGCGATGTCGGAGTAGTCGTCCAGCTCGTTGTTTTCCAGGCGATCGAGCAAGGCAGCCAAGGCCTTGTCGTCCAGGCGATGCAGGTTCAGGACATCCTCGCGGAACAGCAGCGCCTTGTTGGTGTTGTCCCAGATCAGATCCTCGACCGGATAGACCTCGGAATAACCCGGCACCAGGATGCGGCAAGCGGTCGCTCCCAGCTGGTCGTAGACAGCGACATAGGCCTCCTTGCCCATCTCCTCCAAGATGCCGAACAGCGTAGCGGCCTCCTCCGCGTTGGAATCTTCGCCCTGGCCGGAAAAATCCCATTCCACGAATTCGTAATCCGCCTTGGCACTGAAGAAGCGCCACGACACGATGCCGGACGAATCGATGAAGTGCTCCACGAAGTTGTTGGGTTCCGTGACGGCATTGCTCTCGAAAGTCGGCTGCGGCAGATCGTTGAGCCCTTCGAAGCTGCGCCCTTGCAGCAGTTCCGTCAGGCTGCGCTCCAGCGCCACCTCGAAGCTCGGGTGTGCGCCGAAAGAAGCAAACACGCCGCCGGTGCGCGGGTTCATCAAGGTCACGCACATCACCGGATAGACGCCGCCCAGCGAGGCGTCCTTGACCAAGACCGGGAAACCTTGCTCTTCCAGTCCCTTGATACCGGCCACGATGCCGGGATACTTTGCCAGGACTTCCTGCGGGACGTCAGGCAGGCAAATCTCGCCTTCCAGGATTTCACGCTTGACCGCACGCTCGAAGATCTCCGACAAGCACTGCACCTGCGCTTCAGGCAAGGTATTGCCGGCACTCATGCCATTGCTGACGAAGAGATTTTCGACCAGGTTGGAGGGGAAATACACCACCTCGCCATCGGACTGGCGCACGTAAGGCAGCGAGCAGATGCCACGCTTTGCGTTGCCGGAATTGGTATCGACCAGATGCGAGGCACGCAGCTCGCCGTCGGGGTTGTAGATCTCCAGGCAATACGTGTCCAGGATCTCCTTCGGCAATTTGTCCCCGCGGCCGGGCTTGAACCAGCGCTCGTTGGGGTAATGCACGAACTCGGCATTGGCGATCTCCTCGCCCCAGTAGGAACCTGCATAGAAGTGGTTGTTGCTGATGCGCTCGATGTACTCGCCCAGCGCCGAAGCCAGTGCACTTTCCTTGGTAGCGCCCTTGCCGTTGGTAAAGCACATCGGCGAATGCGCGTCGCGAATGTGCAGCGACCACACATTGGGAATGATGTTGCGCCACGAAGCAATCTCGATCTTGATCCCCAGGTCAGCCAGCAAGCCGGACATGTTGGCGATGGTCTGCTCCAGCGGCAGGTCCTTGCCCAGGATATGCGTGCTCGTGCCAGCCTCGGGCTTGAGCGTGAGCAGGGACTGCGCGTCGGCGTCCAGGCTCTCCACTTCTTCGATGATGAATTCCGGTCCCTGCTGCACCACCTTCTTGACCGTACAGCGCTCGATGGAACGCAGGATGCCGCGGCGGTCTGCTTCCTCGATGTCCGGTGGCAGTTCGACCTGGATCTTGAACGTCTGCTGGTAGCGGTTTTCCGGGTCGACGATGTTGTTCTGCGACAGGCGGATATTCTCGGTGGAGATGTTGCGCGTATTGCAGTACAGCTTCACGAAATACGCTGCGCACAGGGCCGATGACGCCAGGAAGTAATCAAAGGGACCTGGCGCGGAGCCGTCTCCCTTGTAGCGGATGGGCTGGTCGGCGATGACGGTAAAGTCGTCGAACTTGGCTTCAAGACGCAGCTTGTCGAGGAAGTTGACTTTGATTTCCATGGCGAGATTCCGAGAATGAGCCGAAGAGATGGCGGTAATGCGTGTGAGCGACAGCGGCCCACAGGTTTGTCGCGACGACGGCGATGGCCGTGGAGCGGGTCTGGCGGTCGTTGCGCAAAAGAGCTTCGATGATAGCCTAGTGCGCTTGCACCAGCGTTGCCGGCCCATGGTGAGCACGCAGCGCGCTGCATCACGACGGGCAGGCAAGATTGTAGACACAAAGAAAAACGGCTCACATCGCTGTGAGCCGCTTCGGTATTTGGTGCTGGCTGCAGGACTTGAACCCGCCACCCCCTGATTACAAGTCAGGTGCTCTACCAGATGAGCTAAGCCAGCAAAAACTTCAGCCGGCGATTATAGCCTACTTGATGCGTGTCAGTACAGGACGGCCACCCTTTTTCGGTGGTTCCGGATCATCATCGCTCTTGTCGCTACTTTCAGCCGGCTTCTTTTCCGGTTCGGAAACAGGTACCGAGGACAGCACAGGAGCACTGCTCTCCTGCTCAGGAGCCGCCTGCTGCGCCTCGTCGGCCGTGGCCGGCGCAGGTGCTTCAAACGCCATGCCCTGGCCGTTTTCACGGGCGTAGATGGCGATCACGTTTTCCACAGGGATCAGAATATCGCGCGAAACACCACCAAAGCGGGCGCTGAAGTGAATGTTGTCGTTCTCCATCTTCAAGCCGCTGGTGGCCTCGAAGCTGATGTTGAGGACGATTTCGCCATTCTTGACGAATTGCATCGGCACGCGGGTGCTGCTGTCGACGACCACGGCAATGTGCGGCGTATAGCCATTGTCGGTGCACCACTCGTAAATGGCGCGCAGCAGATAAGGCTTGGTGGAGACTTCTGGCATGACTGGTGTGATGTGCGATGCGCCGGTAAAAAACCGCATCTGCCGGCAAGGCCGGGGTGGAAAGCAATATGAACTTCTGTGAACTGCACCGCCGCCCAAGCGGCAGTGCAGCCGGACCAGCTTAACGCCGCATGACCTTTTCAGACGGGGTCAGTGCTTCGATGTAGGCAGGACGCGAGAAGATGCGCTCGGCATACTTCATCAGCGGCGCCGCCGTCTTGGACAGTTCGATGCCATAGTGATCCAGGCGCCACAGCAACGGGGCCAGGGCCACGTCGAGCATGGAGAACTCATCGCCCAGCATGTACTTGTTCTTCAGGAACAGCGGTGCCAGTTGGGTCAGGCGGTCACGGATCTCGTGGCGGGCCTTTTCCTGGTTCTTCTCGGCAGCCTTGGACTTTTCATTTTCCAGGGTGTGCACGTGAACGAACAGTTCCTTCTCGAAGTTGAACAGCATCAGGCGCGCACGCGCACGCATGAGCGGGTCAGCCGGCATGAGCTGCGGATGCGGGAAGCGCTCATCGATGTATTCATTGATGATGTTCGATTCATACAGGACCAGGTCGCGTTCAACCAGGATGGGCACCTGGCCATACGGGTTCATGACCGAAATGTCTTCCGGCTTGTTGAAGAGGTCAACGTCGCGGATCTCGAAATCCATGCCCTTTTCGAACAGCACAAGGCGGCAACGTTTCGAAAATGGGCAGGACGTGCCCGACTAGAGAACCATCATTGTTTCAGATCCCTAAAAACAAAAGTGGGGCGAGACGCATAACGCTCACCCCGATACGCAATTCCGCAAAAACTGCGCGGATACGTGATTGTACGTTTTTACTTGATGTTCTTCCAATAGGACGCGTTCAAACGCCACGCCAATACCGAGAAGAGTCCCAGGAACAACAGTACCCAGACACCCAGCCGCTTGCGCGTATTCTGCGCCGGCTCGCCCATCCATTGCAAATAAGCAACGAGATCGGCGACATTGTTGTCATACTCCGCCGTGCTCATCTTGCCCGGCTTGACTTGCTCGAAGCCGGCAAACTTGTGGATGGTCTTGTTCGCGTCGTGAGGATCCTTCTCTTCCACGAACTTGGCCTTGCGGATACCTTGCAATTCCCACAACACATGCGGCATGCCGACGTTGGGGAAGAGCATGTTG
>Ga0187843_10002774_pt1 | contig 10424 bp, 9 predicted proteins | sample SpaLakP09_SKY_43_FD_134516 | JGI IMG/M metagenome (GOLD analysis project Ga0187843, IMG submission 134516) | Oligotrophic lake water microbial communities from Sparkling Lake, Wisconsin, USA - SP09_SKY_43 | ecosystem: Environmental > Aquatic > Freshwater > Lake | place: USA: Sparkling Lake... | reverse complement strand
TTGCGTGTGCTGGCCCAGCGTGGCGAAAGCTTGAGTGTGGCTGCCATGCCATGGGTTGCGCCCATTTACCGTGCCATGCCACAAGTGGCCGAGGTGATAGAGCTGCCCTTTCCGCGTAGCGGCTTGCACTGGTCGGCGCGGCGCAACTTGGCCCAGCAGTGGCGTGGGCGGTTTGATCGAGCTTATGTCGGCCCCAATTCTTGGAAAAGCGCTTTGCTGCCTTGGATGGCAGGCATTCCAGTGCGGGTGGGTTACCACGGCGAAACCCGCTTTGGCTTGCTCAACCAGCGCATCCCCAACCCTGACAAAGACCGGCGTGGCGCCATGGTGGCGCATTACCTCGCCTTGGCACAAATTAAGGCAGATGCCAGCATGCAGCCCAAGCTGGACTTGTCGTTGGACCTGCTCAAAACCACCTTGTTGAACTTTGACCTCAAATTGGGCGCATATGCGGTATTCGCCCCTGGGGCGGAATATGGCCCCGCCAAGCGCTGGCCAGCAGCCAATTTCGCCGAGCTGGGCTTGCGCACGGGCTTGCCGGTGGTGCTGCTGGGCTCAGCCAAAGAGGCGGCTTTGTGTGATGACATTGCCAAGCTTATCAACCAAGAGCGACCCAAAAGTGCGCGTAACTTGGCGGGCCTGACGGACCTGAGCCAAGCCATGGCCTTGATTGCGTCATCACAGGCCATGCTCAGCAACGACTCAGGGCTGATGCATGTGGCCGCTGCCATGGGTGTGCCGCAGGTGGCGGTATTTGGTTCGTCCAGCCCTTTGCACACGCCGCCATTGAGCGACAAAGCGGTGGTCTTGTGGCTGAAAAACGAGGCCAGTTACCAACCCCCTTTGGACTGTGCGCCTTGCTTTGAGCGCAGCTGCCCTTTGGGGCATCTTCGATGCTTGAATGATTTGACGCCTGAGCGGGTAGATCAGGCTTGGCGAGAAGTGGTCAGCGGTTAAGCTGACTGTTTTCGAAGCCCCAAGCCCACCACCACACTTACCACCAGCAAGGCGCCGCCTACTTGTACCCAAGCCACTTGTTGGTCTAACACTGCCCAACCCAGCCCCAAAGCAAACACCGGCTCCACATTCATGATGGCTGAGTTGGCTGCTACGCCGAGTTTGGGTAAGACGGTGAACATGATGGTGAAAGCGGTTCCGTAAAGGAACGTGAGCAGCCCTAAACCTTGCCAGCCAAGCGTGGTTTGTGGCCATTGCGGGCCACCCTGCAGGCCGATTACCGCCAACAAGGCCACGCTGCCGGCCAGCAGCAAGCTGAAAAATGTGCGCAACCGCCCGTCCATGCCGGAAGTTTCGTGTTGGGTGCCTACCAAAGCCAAGCCAAAACTGCAGGCAGCTGCTAACGCAAAACCCACCCCCTCGCCGATTTGCGCCCATTGGGCTTGTGCCCCCAAGCCTGAAGCCGCGCCCAGCACATCCAGCGCAATCGCCAAACCGAGCAAGATCAAAGGCATGCCCAACAGCACACTGCGTTGCGGTGTGCGCTTGTAAATGAGCTTGTCCCACAATGCGGTCCACAGCGGGTAGGTGTTGAATGCGAGCAAGGCCAAGGCCACCGGCAAGCGAGCCACGGCTGCATACAGGCATTGGCTTTGCAGCCCAATCATCAATCCCACCAACAGCAGGCCGCGGCCTTGTTGGCGGTTAAATCGCCATGAAACATGGGCCACCACCAGCAAAAAAGCCACGACCGCGGCGGTGACCAGGCTGCGTGTGGCCACCGCTGTGGCCACATCCAAGCCGCTGTTAAAGGCGACTCGGGCGGCGATGTGGTTGGACGCCATCATCAAGGCGATCAAGAGCAGGGTGAAAAAAGCCTGCAGGCTGAGGGCGCGGGAGGTGGTCATGGGCTGGAGCATAAGCGGGATGGCTATGATGGCGGGTTGCCCTCAATAAAGCCAAACCTGCCGTGAATTCCCCCTCTGAAGCGCATTATTTAGGTCACCACTTAGGTGGCCCCAGTGCTTTTGGCCGCATCAGTGTGCGCGGTGCTCGCACCCACAACCTGAAAAACATCGACGTCGATATACCGCGTAACCAGTTGGTGGTCATCACCGGCTTGTCGGGTTCAGGAAAATCCAGTTTGGCTTTTGACACCTTGTATGCCGAAGGACAGCGCCGCTATGTGGAAAGTTTGTCGGCCTATGCGCGGCAGTTTTTGCAACGAATGGACAAGCCCGATGTAGACCTCATCGAGGGCCTGTCGCCCGCCATTGCCATTGAGCAAAAAGCCACCAGCCATAACCCGCGCTCGACTGTCGGCACCGTCACGGAAATCCACGACTACCTGCGCTTGTTGTTTGCAAGAGCGGGCACACCGCATTGCCCAGAGCACGGTGTGCCGTTGCAGTCGTCCAGCGTGGCGCAAATGGTGGACGCGGTTTTGGCCATGCCAGAAGAGCGCCGCATCATGCTCATGGCGCCGGTGGCCCGCGAGCGCAAAGGTGAATTTGCCGAGGTCTTCACCCAAATGCAGGCGCAGGGCTTTGTGAGGTTTCGCATCGATGGGCAGGTGGTCGAGTTGGCCGATTTACCCACCTTAGAGAAAAAAGAAAAACACGATATTGATGTGGTGGTGGACCGCTTGAAGGTGCGGCCTGACATGGCCACCCGCTTGGCCGAAAGTTTTGAGACCGCTTTGCGCTTGGCCGATGGCCGAGCGGTGGTGTTGGACATGGACAGCGGCACCGAGCACGCTTTCAATGCTCGCTTTGCCTGCCCACATTGCAACTACGCGATTGGCGAACTCGAACCACGCTTGTTTTCCTTTAACTCGCCAATGGGTGCTTGCCCCGCCTGTGAGGGCTTAGGCGAGCAAACGTTTTTTGATCCCGCCCGCATCGTGGCATTCCCAAGCCTGAGTTTGGAGAGCGGCGCCATCAAAGGCTGGGACAAACGAAACGCCTATTACTTCGCCATGCTGCAAAGCTTGGCCAAGCATTACGGCTTTGATCTTGAAACCCCGTTTGAAAACTTGCCCCAAGCCTTGCAACAAGTGGTGTTGTTTGGCTCTGGCGAGGAAGAAATCAAGTTCAGCTATGTGCTGGAGTCGGGCGCTAAAACGGGGCGCAAAACCACCAAGCTGCACGCCTTTGAAGGCATCGTGCCCAACATGACTCGCCGCTACCACGACACCGATTCGGCGCTGGTGCGCGAAGAGTTGTCACGCTACCGTGGCCACCGCCCTTGCTTGGATTGCCAAGGCACACGCCTGCGCATAGAAGCCCGCAATGTGCGTTTGGGGGAAGGCTTAGAAGCGCGTACTATGCACGATGTCAGCCACATCACTTTGGCCGAATGTCAGGCCTACTTTCAAGGTCTGACATTGCAAGGTAACAAGGCGGATATTGGCGAAAAGGTGATTCGTGAAATTGCCAATCGACTGAAATTTTTGAACGATGTGGGCCTGACCTACCTGAGCCTTTCTCGCAGTGCCGATACGCTGTCGGGTGGCGAGGCGCAGCGCATTCGCTTGGCCTCGCAAATTGGCTCGGGCCTGACGGGCGTGATGTATGTGCTTGACGAACCCAGCATTGGTTTGCACCAGCGCGACAATGACCGCCTGATAGACACCTTGAAGCACTTGCGTGACATTGGCAACAGCGTTTTGGTGGTGGAACACGACGAAGACATGATCCGCGCGGCCGACCATTGCATTGACATGGGACCCGGCGCGGGTGTGCATGGCGGTCGTGTGATGGCGCAAGGCACAGCGGCGGAAATTGAGGCCAACCCCGCGTCGTTGACGGGCCGCTATATGTCGGGTGCGTTGAACATCGCGGTCCCCGCCCGACGCCGCCCTTGGCAAATACAGCAAAGTCGTAGCGTGGCTGCTGCTGCACCTGCGACCAATGTGTTTGGCAGCCTGCCCCCCACTGTTCTGCACAGCGCTGCCAAGCAATCGTTAACTGTGGTGGGTGCCCGCGGCCACAACCTGCAAAACGTCACAGTTGAATTTCCTGTGGGCTTGCTCACCTGCGTCACCGGTGTATCAGGCTCGGGCAAATCTACTTTGGTGAACGACACCTTGTATGCGGCGCTGGCCAAGCAAATTCACCGCGCCCATGAAGAGCCAGCGGCCCACGAGGACATCCTCGGGCTGTACCACTTTGACAAAGTTATCAATGTGGACCAGTCGCCGATTGGCCGCACACCCCGCTCCAACCCTGCCACCTACACCGGCCTGTTCACGCCGCTGCGTGAATTGTTGGCCGAGGTGCCCATGGCGCGTGAACGTGGTTATGGCGCGGGACGTTTTTCCTTCAATGTGGCGGGGGGTCGCTGCGAGGCCTGCCAAGGCGACGGCATGGTGAAGGTGGAAATGCACTTTTTGCCAGATGTGTATGTGCCTTGTGACGTTTGCCTCGGCCAGCGTTACAACCGCGAGACCTTGGAGGTGCTCTACAAGGGCCACAACATCGCGCAAATTTTAAATATGACGGTGGAAGACGCCTTGGCATTTTTGGGCGCGGTGCCCGCACTGGCGCGTAAGTTGCAAACCTTGATGGACGTAGGCTTGGGTTATATCCGTTTGGGCCAAGCTGCCACCACGCTCAGTGGTGGTGAGGCTCAACGGGTGAAATTGGCGCTGGAGTTGTCACGCCGTGACACCGGCCGCACCTTGTACATCTTGGACGAACCCACCACCGGTTTGCATTTCGCAGATATTGATTTGCTGCTCAAGGTCTTGCAACAACTGGTGGAAGCAGGCAACACCATGGTGGTGATCGAGCACAATTTGGACGTGATCAAAACAGCCGATTGGGTCATCGACATGGGACCTGAGGGCGGCAGTGGCGGCGGCCAAGTGGTGGCTGTGGGCACCCCCGAAGCGGTGGCCGCCAACCCGCACAGCATGACTGGGCGCTACTTGAAGCGCTTATTTGAGGTTGCAGGCTTGCGCCAAGGCAAGCGCTAGCGCATCAAAAATCGTCATCGCCGCTGGTGTGGGAATCAAAAACTTGGTGCGGCGGTTGCCTGCGTCGTACGCCAATTCGATCATGCCCGCATCAAGTAAATCATTGATTTTTCGATGATTTTTGGCCGGGGAACCAATTCGGCGCATTTGCATGGCTTGCGATACGTTCAATGGAGCCCCATTTTGATGGGCCACAGTTAGCGCCATCAATAACGATTTGGCATCGTTGTCTGGCAAAGTTTCGTAGTGCGTTTCTTCTATCTTGCTTGCGCTGGCTAAAAATCGCACAAGACACTCTCGGTTTGTCATGACATATCACTTTTCTGAAGTCATAACCATACTAGAAATCAGGGCATAGCGTATTAACCTGTCGTAGACATACAATTTTTTCGATAACAGTGATTTAAAAAATTATATTTATCGAAAATCGCATTTTTGCCAATTATTTAAACCTAAGCCTGCAATTCATGCCTCAGAGCGAGCGCGGCCAAGCGAGCCGCCTGTGCAAAATCTGCCCCTTGTGAGGCGTACAACACCGCACGGGATGCGTTAACGATGATGGGGCCTGTAGAGGTCAAGCCAGCCTTGACCGTGGCCTTGGCGTCACCGCCTTGGGTACCCACCCCAGGGATCAACAAAGGCAGCGTAGGCGCAATGTGGCGCACACGGGCAATCTCTTCGGGGTAGGTGGCACCCACGACCAAACCGAGCTGCCCGTTGAGGTTCCAAGGTCCTTGGGCCAATTGGGCGATGTGCTCGAATAAGCGTGGCTCACCCGCAAGCCCTGCCAAGCGCTGGTTTTGCAAGTCGTCGCCCCCAGGGTTGGAGGTACGGCACAGCAAAAACGCGCCTTTGCCGTGGTATTTCAAATAGGGTGCCACCGAGTCAAAGCCCATGAAAGGCGACAGCGTCACCGCGTCTGCGCCATAGCGCTCAAAGGCTTCGATGGCGTATTGTTCGGCGGTGCTGCCAATGTCGCCACGTTTGGCATCCAAGATGATGGGCACCATCGGAGCCACGTTTCTGATGTGCGCTATCAAACGTTCGAGTTGGGCTTCGGCGCGGTGCGCTGCAAAGTAAGCGATTTGTGGCTTGAAGGCGCAGACCACGTCATGGGTGGCGTCCACGGTATGGGCGCAAAAATCGAAGATATGCGTAGCATCTTGCCCCAAGTGGGCGGGAAATTTGCGCGGTTCGGGGTCCAATCCCACGCACAGCAAAGACTGATGCGAGGCTTGGGCGGCGGCGAGTTGCTCTAAAAAAGTCATGACCCATTGTAGAAAGAGCGCAGCCAGTAGCATTGGCCCATGCCTAGACTCTCACGCCAACACCTGCTCATGCTGGTATTTCTCACCTTGGTGTGGGGCAGCAACTGGCCGGTTATGAAGATGGGCGTGAGCGGTTACCCACCCCTGACCTTTCGCACTTGGAGCCTCTTGTTCGGCTGGCCAGTCCTGGGCTTGGTGTTGTGGCGGTTGAAAGTGCCCTTCACCGTGCCGCTTACACAATGGCGCGAGCTGTTCACATTGGCCTTTTTCAATATGTTCATTTGGTACGGTTTGGTCATCGTGGCCTTGGCCTCGCTCTCAAGTGGCCGTGCTGCCATCTTGGGCTACACCATGCCGATTTTTTCCGCGCTGTGGGGGGTGCTTTTTTTCCACACGCCATTGCGCTTGCGTGGCTGGCTGGGTGTGGCCAGTGCGGCGCTGGCTGCCCTGTTGCTGTTGTGGCACGAGGTGAGCGTACTCAGCGGGCACCCACTCGGTGTGCTGCTGATTTTGGTAGCGGCCGCATCGTGGGGCTATGGCACCCAGCGCATGCGTCACACCACGGCGACGGTGGCCACCCTCACCTTGGCGTTTTGGATGACGGGCCTAACCACCGTGGTGATGTGCGTTTTGTCGTGGTTGTTCGAGCCCAACCCTTGGGCCATGCCCAGTGAGCGGGTGTGGTGGGCGATTGCCTACAACGCCATTGGCGTGTTTGGTTTTGCACAACCGGCGTGGTTGATTTTGGCGCGTAATTTGCCGCCGCTGGCCTCCACCTTGAGCGTGATGTTCATTCCTGTGCTGGGCGCTTTCAGCGGTGCGTGGTGGTTGGGTGAGCAGCTGCACTGGCAAGACCTGGTGGCGGTCTTGCTGATTGTGGTGGCGATTGCCTCGGTGCTATGGCCGGCGCGTGAGGCTGTGCGCCAAGCATAAATCGGCCCACGCCTTGGCCTTGTCAAGCGGTGTGCGCAGCAAGGACTGTGGGTGGTAAGTCACCACCAGCGGTGTGTTGGCAAAGCGATGTACCTGACCGCGCAGCTTGCCCAAGGGTTGCGCTGCGAGGTCTGCAGAGGTAGCCGCCAATACGCTTTGCACCGCCCAGCGACCCATGGCAACAATCACTTGCGGCTGTAGCAGCGCCACTTGGCGCTCAAGGTAAGCGCGGCATTGCTGCAATTCCTCGGGATGGGGATTGCGTTGCTCAGGTACACGGCATTTGAGAACAGGCACCACCGCAACGCTGAATTGGCCTGAAGCGGCTTGGCGAGTCATGCCCAAAGCCAGCAGCATGGCGTCGAATAACTCGCCCTCGGTGTTGACAAAAACATCGCCTTTGCGTTCTTCATCTTCGCTGGGCGGGTCGGTGATGATGAGCCAATCGCTAGAGGGCGGCTGCTTCCAAGGGTTGGCGTTGCAAAACACGCTGCGTTGGCGTGTTTCGCACAGGCCACAGGCTTGGCACAGACTGGCGGCATTTTGCAGCGCTGCCCAGTCCATCTCGGCCAAACCCTCAGGCAAAGCTTTCAGTGCAACCGTGTTTGCGGCGGGCGAAGAGGGTGCTGTGGTCGAGGCCGCAGCTTGAGGCACTCGCCCCATGGGCCGCACGACAGGCGGGGCTGGAGTTTCTGCGCGAATGATGGGCGCATGCTGCACCAGCTGTTCGGCCGCAGCGCTAGGTTGCCATACGCGAACCCCCATGGCGGCCAGCATGGCGCGATGTCGGGCATCCAAAGTCAGTGTCATTTGCAAGCCTTCACCACTGCAAGCCCATGACCACCGCGTCCTCACGCTGCTTGGAAGACAGGGGGTAGTAATTTTTACGCTCACCTTGCAGGTCAAAGCCATGGGCTTGGTATAAAGCTATACCAGCAAGGTTACTGGCGCGCACCTCAAGCCATATGGCGTGAACACCGCGCTCGCGTGACCAGCCGATCAATGTGCGCAACATATGGCTGCCCCAGCCGCGGCGCTGAAACCCTGGGGCTACGGTGATATTGAGCAAATGCAACTCATCTGCTCCCCGCATGGCCACCAAATAGCCCAGCAGATGTTGGTCTTGAAACCACACCGGCATGTGGTAGCCCGAGGCGATGGAGTCGACAAAATTGCCTTGTGTCCAAGGGTGTGAGTAAGCGCTTTGTTCCACATTCAACACCTGTGGCAGGTGTTGAGGCATCATTTGCACAGGGCAGACGATGTCAAAGTCGGGCGTGGTGGAAAAAGGGGTTTTCAAGCGCATAATGGACAGTTTAGGCGCTGCGAGAAACGTTTGCAGCTAAGCGCTCAGCGCTGGTGAGCGCTACCTTGTCGCGAACATAGAGCGGCAAGGCCTCGGCAGGGCTCACTGCTTCGCCCCGTGCGTAGGCTTGGGCGGCCAAGTCCAGCAAAACCAAGGCTTGCGGCCAAGCTTCAATGGCCACGCCGCCTTGGGCTAGACAAAGGGCAAAGGCGTTGGAGTAAATAGAGTGAGCATTGCTGGCCAGCACAAAACCTTGTTCCTGCCACGCTTTGGGCAAGACCAAGGCCTCGGGTTGGCTTAAAGATGGCGCTTGCAGACAGCGCCATCCGTCAGGGCCGTGCTCATAAGCCGCTACATACACCTGAGCCATGCGGGCATCCAGTACACACAAGACCCTTGGTGAGTGCGCCCGCACGGCTTCGCCCAGCAGCAGCAGCGTGTCGATAGCCACCACCGGCAAGGCCGCACCCAAAGCCAAGCCTTGCGCCACCGCACAAGCGGTGCGCAAGCCGGTGAAGGCGCCAGGGCCTCTGCCAAAAGCAATCGCATCCAGTTCTTTCAGGCGCAGTTTCGCCTCATCCAGCAAGCCCATGATGGCGGGAATCAAGGCGGCCGACGCTTTCGCGCCGCCGACCCCTTCGTGTTGCCAGCGCTGGTCGTTATCCGACAGGGCCAAAGACATGCGTTCGGTGCTGCAATCGATGGCAAGCAGTTTCACCGCATCACCTTTGGGTGGCTTTTTGAACGCCAAACAAAATGCCACAGGTCACCAGCAGCAAACCCGCCATCAGGTGCCCGTCCAGCGGTTCACCCAGCCACCAGACAGCGCCCAAAGCAGACAGGCCTGGCACCAAGGAAGTGATCATGGTCGAGCGCACCGGCCCGTAGTAGCGAATCATTTGGGTGAAGGTGATGCCCGAAATCACCACCGAACCACCGCCTTGAAACGCCGCTTGAAACACAACCTCGCTGATCGGCGCACTGAACAAATGGGTTTCCAACACACCGCTGGCGCACAGCAGTGCGTAAGCTGGCACAAAACTGAAAAAAGCAAAACAGGTGATGGCAATGATGGCCGGAATGGCTTGCAAGCCGTAGCGGCGGGTCAGCACGCTGTAGGTGGACCAGCAAAACGCCGCCCCCATGAACAACAAATCGCCTTTCCAGACTTCGCCGCCATCCAACGCATGAAGCAAGCTGCTACCACCGACCAGTAACCCGCCGCCAGTGATGCAGGCCAAGCCCAGCAAGCGGTTGCGGTGCAAACGTTCACCCAACAAGGGAATTGCCAACAAGCTGGCCCACAAAGCCAGGGTGCCTGGCATCAGCACCGAGCCGTGCGCAGCAGGCGCGAAAAAGAACCCGCTGTAAGCCAATACCGCATAAAGCAAACCACCAAAAACACCGCAGCGCACTGTGAGGGACACAGACAAAGGTGAAAAACCAAAAAATGAACCCGCGTCAGGCTGGGTAACGCGCATACGTCGCACCCACACATAGCCCCAAGGCAGCAAAACCACGCTGGCACCTACGATGCGCATACAAGCGATATCCAAGGGCAGCAAATGGCCTTGGGCAGAAGCACGAGCAATCACGATGAATGCGGTCCAGATGACCACTGTGATGACAGCAGCTAGCGCGCCCAAGGTGCGCGGTGACAGATGGCGCAGGCGGTGGAGGAGAAATGGCATCTCTACATTATCTGTGCTGACTATCGTTTGGGGTTTCATAATCAGGGTATGCGTGTTTTCTTCTCCCTATTTTTTGTGTGCTACCTAGGCGGTGCACTTACACCTGTATACGGAGCCGACGCCTTGCCCCCTAAAGTAGCGCAAGCTTTACGTCAAGTCGCCATCCCCAGTGATGCCTTGAGTGTGGTGGTCATCCCATTGGGTGCGGGCACACCCAAATCAGCACGACTTTTGCACCAAGCCCTGGTGTCGCGCAACCCTGCGTCACTGATGAAGCTGGTGACCACCAG
>Ga0187843_10002773_pt1 | contig 10425 bp, 7 predicted proteins | sample SpaLakP09_SKY_43_FD_134516 | JGI IMG/M metagenome (GOLD analysis project Ga0187843, IMG submission 134516) | Oligotrophic lake water microbial communities from Sparkling Lake, Wisconsin, USA - SP09_SKY_43 | ecosystem: Environmental > Aquatic > Freshwater > Lake | place: USA: Sparkling Lake... | reverse complement strand
GATAAAAATAGAATGAAAGCTAAAGTTAAAATAAATACGAGAATGATTCTATGAAAGGCACCGGTTTTATTTTGTAAATTCGAATTCGATTCTGTGCTTGGTTGTTCGTCTGTTTCGGGATTCTGATTGGTTTGCTCATTGGCATCCATGTTCGTATTTTCTGTATCTACAATATCTTGGGAGGATTCCATTGAGATATTTTAATTATATTATCCATAGAGATTTCACGGATGAATGAAACGAAGAAGGTGTTAAAAAAAAGAAGGTGGGTTTCTCATGTCGTAAATGGTAGTAACTTGGTTTTGTGTTAGGATACCATCGTAATAACGGAAATCATCGACATTACCTTCTATGGAATAATCTCCCCCTAAAATGAAATTACTATTCATGGGTTCCGAAAAATAAGTATATCCACCTGATTTGAAAAAGGGGGTTCCATTCAAATAGAGGGATGTATTTCCAGTTTTGTCAATGGTCCATACAAAATGATTCCATTTATTCATATATTCTGCATTTTTAAAATTACCCCCAATACCTAGAGCACCAGAACCAAAAAACATATAAATTGTGCCATTATACGTTTGAAACTTTATATTATTCGTTTTACTATCCTTATTGAAATTAAAAACATTCACGGACCAATAATCGGATTTGAAATAAAGCCAAAATGCAAATGTGTATCCTTGTGTATTGGCAGGTATGGTTGGTATTGTGAAATAAGAATCCGTACTTCCTGCCTTGCTTTGTTTTAATGAACCAGAACCAGTATTATACAACGTTTTATCAATGGATACTGTATTTCCACTAATTTTACCAAAATCAACTCCTGTTCCAGAAGCATAATTTTTAACATCTACATTGAATGGATAATATAATATCAAGTCAGGAGTATTGGAAGGTTGTTCTGGGGAAGAAAATTCCGGGTCTGTATCGGAAAAGAAAAAGCCGTCTCCATTCGACCTCCAATCGGTTCCAGGGCCTGAAAAACTAAATTTTAAAAACGAACCTCCCCAACTTTGTCCCCATGAAAGTTGAATTGGGTAATAGGTTCCTGCCGTTAAAGTTGCTGACTCATACGTTATTAATTCATAAGAATTATTATTAAACAGAGTTTTATTATTCCAATTTGTATCGGAGGGTGGCCAATGGGTGGTGGTTTGATTGACATCTTTTTTATCATCTATCCAAAAAACAGAAATATCATCATTTGCACGATCATTGATTGGACGTTTAATATCACCAAACATAAATTTCCAAACCCCTGTCGTATTCGGTTTGAAATATCCTCTAAAAATCAAAGATATATTATCTCCTCCTTTATTCGATGTATTATTTGTGAATCCAAACAACTTTGCATTGTTTCCTTCTGCAATATTATTATCATACCAAATATCTCGAACGGTAGTTCCAACGGTAGATGTTTTGGTATTGGCAGAAGTAAAAAAGGAGTGGTTTTTAAAAGTATGATATTTCGTATTATTATTTTTGAAGTTTGAACCCCCATGGAAAAATAAATGCGGTGGTATAGATTTGTCATAATCAAAAGGATAAGGACCATTGAAAGATTTCCATGCAAATCCTGGAACTTTTGGTGGTTCTGGTGCGGAAGTGGTGGTTTCTATTTGTGAATTTACTACACGTTCTTGTGCTTGTGGTTGTGGTGCGGTAGTGGTTGTAGATACATATGATGTATAATTGTTTCCTAATGATGCTTCTGCTGGTGCAGGTTCTTGTGATTGTGCTTGTGATTTTGCTTGTGATTTTGCTTGTGGTTGTGGTTGTGTTTGTGGTGCTGCTTGTGGTGCGGAAGTGGTTGTAGATACATATGATGTATAATTGTTTCCTAATGATGCTGCTGCTGGTGCAGGTTCTTGTGGTTGTGTTTGTGGTGCTGCTTGTGGTGCGGAAGTGGTTGTAGATACATATGATGTATAATTGTTTCCTAATGATGCTGCTGCTGGTGCAGGTTCTTGTGTTTGTGATTGTGGTGCTGCTTCTGCTGCAGAATAATCAGATACCGTTGATACAGGTGCATAAGTGGTGGTTGTATAGATGGAACTGGATAAATTATTCACACTATCAAATAACGGAGCAAAGGTGGTTGTATTAGATGGTTGATAATTAGAACTTCCAGTATTTTGAGCAGCAGAAGGAGGCTCCTGACTTGAAGAAGTAGATGACCCATCCGCGATTGCTTTTGCAATAACTTTTCCTGCATTTGCTTCATCTGGAGATGCGTTTTCTACTTTTTCAAATCCTTCTCTCCGATTCGAAAAGATTTCGACATTGGGATACATTATTTTATATAAAGAATAAGCATCGGTTTTTTGTTGTTGGCTACAAGTATTCAATTTCGTATAAATATCCGGACTTTGATTATTTTTAACGGTATATTGAACGACAGATAATGGATCGGTACATGAAAAATAGGGGGTATTGGAAACGCTTTTGTCCAACAAATTAGAACTCGTTTGTTTATCCGAGGAAGTGGAGACCAAATTATTATAATTCCAGTAATAATAGATACTTGTATTGTCGGTAGTATTGGTCAAACGAATACATTGTCCAAGGGTATTGATATTGCTTGAAATCGCGGTGGTCGAATCTTGTTCTACCATGACGGTTGCTTGATTATATTTAGTAAATTGTGCATATTCATTACTCTGGTCCTTGGAACAATTGTTCGAAGAGGAAATGGAAAAATTTATCCCGTCGATGGAAGTGTATTTGGCCAAGATATTGGATGCTTTATCCAATAAATTAAATGCATTTGTATCATTCACATATATATTCGATTGCCCCAGATTGACGGAAATAAAAGAATCCCCTTGCACTAAGGCGGGTGGAAATTCGGAGGAATAAAAATAATAATCGGAGGTTGTTGAATCCGCATTGGAAACTACAATTTTAATCCCTCTTCCATTGATAGTTTCGCCTAGATAACTAGGTGGACCATTGTTTACTACCGTCGCTTTCATTTTAGGGTTATTGGTATCGATGAAATTCATTCCATCGGAGGAAGTAAATACATCTTTGCTTAAATGTATTAAATAAAAATTAAAGGAATATTGGCCTTTAACAATGATGACATTGCGTTTATTGTCCGATAAATACATTTCACCGAATACCAATTTCGGTAGTTTTCCGATTGCGATTTGCGATACGTTTGAATCGGTGTTTCCCACCGCATTCATTAAATTACTCAGGAATAAACTGCTGGATGATTCTGAGGCGGAAGGTGTTTTTTGGTCTACTCTGTTTTGACTTAATACATTGCCATTTTCATCAATAAGTTGACCTTTTTCGTTTATCGGGTCGCCGCGGTCATTTATCAATTGGTTTTTGTCGTTTACTGGGTATCCTAGTTTGTTCACTCGTTGGTTTTTCTCATTGTAATAAAATTTTACTTCCTCTTCTCCACCGCTGTTCGTTGAACTGTTGTAAGGAGTTGGAGTTAAACCTCCTATTTGATTTGGTGAATAAGTGGTATATTGATTTTCGTTCACAACTTCGCCTTTTGCGTTCACAACTTCGCCTTTTGCGTTCACAACTTCGCCTTTTGCGTTCACAACTTCGCCTTTTGCGTTCACAACTTCACCTTTTGCGTTCACAACTTCACCTTTTGCATTTATCGTTTCACCTTTTTCGTTCACAAGTTCACCTTTTTCGTTCACGAGTTGGCCCTGGGAGTTCACAAGTTCACCTTTTTCGTTTACCAGTTGCCCCTGTGCATTCAGTTGCCCCTGAGCATTCACAAGTTGACCCTGAGCATTCACCAGTTGTCCCTGCGCATTCACCAGTTGTCCCTGAGCATTCACCAGTTGGCCTTGGGCGTTTACTAATTGGCCCTGCGCATTCACAAGTTGGCCCTGGGCGTTTACTAATTGGCCCTGAGCATTCACAAGTTGGCCCTGCGCATTCACCAGTTGTCCCTGAGCATTTACCAGTTGTCCCTGAGCATTTACCAGTTGGCCCTGAGCATTTTTGTAAACACCTTTGGCCAATTTCTCTCCGTCTTCTGATAAATAAGAATATAAATAAATACAATAAAGAAAGCCAATCATCGATACCAAGGCAATTGCATAATTAAGATTAGTATCATATTCAGGGTAAAAACGTTTCAAATAAAAAAGGAAAAGAACAAAAGCTAAAGTCGTGAAAAAAACAAGAATGATCCAATTAAAAGCAATTGTTCTTTGTTGGAAATTCTCGTATTGGTTGGTCATCTGAAACGAAAAGACAAAAATGGGAATGTAAAAAGAATTATATTATGGAAGGATAGTTTGAGAATTCGATAGAACGAGAAAATTACAAGAAAAAAGCGAGAGAGGGAGGGGGGTCTTAGAAGGTTATTAATTTACTGAATTGTTCGAAATGGACAAAGGGTAATTCGGACTGATTTGGATGGAAATCGTCGAAACCGTTTTGGGAGATTTGGGACTGGGTTTTGGCTTTGTATTGATTTATAAATACCCCAGTCTCGGAATCTTCGAAATTCTCCACCAATTGATTTCGTTCTTCGTTTGAATTTGGAACCGTTGAATTCCCATTATAGTAAAAGATTTGAGGAGTATTCAGAGCACTCAATTTGACGGCAATGGCTTGGCCATGCACTTTATTACCATTTTTCCCGTCATTTCCAACGGTGACGATATAGGCTTTATCGTTTCCGAAATTATGTAAAACGGTATTATTCACGACTTGTTCAATAATACTAATATAATTGAAACTATCCGAGGAAGTGAAAGTCAGTAATGGATTACTATCATTTTTGATTTTATAATAAAACGTATTTTGGTCCAATACATCAATCAAAGCCCCTCCATCGGAAATGAATTTATCTCCCGGTTGTAATCCAGGAGGATACATGGATGGATAATAATAAGTCGTTTTACTTGTCGTACTGTCGGTAATGAGAATACCTTTTCCGTTGATGGTTTGTCCAGCGGGTCCATTGGGTCCTGCGGTGACGACGGTTCCGGATAAATTGGAAGGAGGGGTGGTAATGAAATTAATATAATCACTTGATGTAAATTGCGTGGTGCTTGTGTGTAATATACTGAGTGTGAAACTTTTGGCGCCATTGGAAGTAATTACATTTTGCCCAGAACCGTCTAAATAGAGTTCCTTATTGATTAAATATCCGGACGAACTTGGGGTAGTAGTATCCAAACCTTCCACTACCCCTGAGAATGACATGTTGGTAAACCCATCCTTCATACAGATATTTTTCTCTGCGTTCCATTTTATATTTGCTGTTTCGTCACAACAACTTGGTCCGGAACAAACGGCACTTCCAACTAAATTGAAACTTTGAGGAGTATCGGTTGCAGTTTGATTGGCGTTTTGATTGGCATTGTTGGAAGAAGGATTTCCATAGACGATTTCGTCGAAATTCATTGGATTACGATTCATAAACACCACATATAAATACATGGAATAACTCAAGCCAATGATTAGAATGATTACATTTAAAAAGGTAAAAAGGGTGTCATAATCCGGGAACGATTTGTTCAAATAAAGCATCATGACCACCAAAGAAAAGGTTAATACCAGGATAAATAATATCGAATTGAAAAACGAGGTTCTATCCTGATAATTTTGATTCAATTGGAGTAATCGTTGTTTATTGAATTGTACATTTTGATAGGTTTGTTCTTTGGCATCTAAACGGGCGGTTTCGGCATTAATAATATCGGACACTGGTAATGGGATTTTCAGGGGGGAATTTTTCTCCGAATAAGGAGTCGAGGTGGTGGACATGGGTGTGGTCGACGAGGTTGACATTTTTCAAATATTTTTAGTGGAATGAATGGAAAATAAGAATTTTGTATCTTGTTATAAAATTGAAATAGAAAAAATATCTAAAGTATAATTATATCCCCCTTTATTCCTACTCGTTCCTATCTCCTTCTTCTTCTTCTTCTTCTTCTTCTTTGAAAATGTCTTTAGTCCAGCAAGTATTTAAATCACGCACTCATATTTTGGAAATCATGTCTTCTTTGGGCTATGATACTTCCGAATATGAGGGCTTTAGTATTTTGGAAGTGGATAATATGGTTATTCAGAAAACCATGGATATGTTATTGGAAAGACGCGAACCTACTTCCAAAAAAGCGTTTATTAAATATATGTTGAATACCAAAATTACGCCGCAATTATTGAATGAAATGATGGAGGATTTGTATGAAATCAATCAGCTTTTAACCGACAAAGATTTGCTGATTTTGATTACCAACAAAAGCATCAGTGATTCTTTGAAAGAACATATCCAGTTCCTTTTCGACCATGACGGTAAACATGTCATTGTGCATGACATTCGCGCTTTACAATTCAATGGCTTGAAACACCGTTTTGTTCCACGCGCCGAGGTTTTGACTGCGGAAGATACTGCGCAATTCAAACTGGAATTCAACGTTTCCGATGTTGTGAAACAATTACCGGAATTGGACCGATTCGATGCACAGGCTAAATTATTATGTGTCCGACCGGGGGAAGTGGTGAAATTCTTTCGATTGAGTCAGACCGCCATGGAAACGATTTATTACCGTGTCTGTGTCTAGGTTCTTGAATCGGGGTCCTAGAATATATTGGAATTTTTGGGAAAAATGTCTGGTGAATATAAAAACATAGTTGGATACAGTCCATCCGACTTTTTTTATGTTTCTGCTTTAGATTCTTCGCAAGGATTTAATTGTGAGGACCCTGTTTTGAAAAAATGGATAATGAGCGCGGATTCTTCTTCGAATTTGGTTGCCAAGGGAGAATTAACAGGTTATGAATTTTGTCCGACTGCTGCTCCGTGTGTGTATATTACGGCTCCTCCGCCTACGACGGACCCTGGAACGACCTTTCCGCCTACTTCGGAACCTGGAACGACCTTTCCGCCTACTTCGGACCCTGCTGGAACAACATCTCCACCTACTTCGGACCCTGCTGGAACAACATCTCCACCTACTTCGGACCCTGCTGGAACAACATCTCCACCTACTTCGGACCCTGCTGGAACAACATCTCCACCTACTTCGAACCCTGATATGACACCAACCCCTACTTCCACCAGCCCACCTGTGGATGTACCTCCTGACGCCAAAACCATACAATTATACAAAGATATTTGTATCAATAAATCTTTAGTCAATTCATGGACCGACCATAAAATCAATCATTCCGGTTCCGAACAGGCATTGAATGATGCGCAAAATCGGTATCACGCCGCAGTATTGAATACCGTGAATTTAGTAGGGGGCATCGGGTTTATTATATGGTCATTCTCGAGTGGTTGGATGTATCGTTGATTTGGTGGGGTTGTAGGTATTATATATTGCCCCTCTCCACGTATTTTGAAAAAAAATGTCCACTTATTATTCCAATTCCGATGCTTCTTTCAACAAAGCCATTGCGGATATTTCGATGAATAATCAATGTTATGATGCCATCAATCAACAAATATTTAGTAGTCCCGGATATTATACGGTCGATAGTTGTAATAATCTGATTCTTACCGCCTCGGGGAACGAACTTTATCAGAAATTAATTGTAAGTAAACCCGTCGAATGTGCCGGTATTAAACCCAGTGATATCAATCAAACCGATATCATACAACGTTATCAAGCCATGGTTCGACGTAGACGGGAAATCGACCAGAATTTGAATATGATATTGAATGAGAATAGTCCTGAGAATCTTCAGACCCCTATGTTTCAACAAACCAATCGCGATTATTCGGTCAGTATTATGTTTGTGGTTTTAGCTATTTCGATGGTTTATTATACGGTCCAACATTTACGTGATTAGGAGGGTCGGGGAGTTGCCGAGGGGGATGCGAAGGGGTAGTTGTAGAATCTTTACGTGGATAATATATACGATTACTGGAATTTACTGGAATTATAAGAAAATGTCCACGCCTACTCCTCTTCCTCTTCCAAATCAAGGAAAAGTGTATTACCGAAATGTGCAAGAATTGCAGAAAATGGATGCCGATTACAATGGCCCACGAATCACCGGATATCATCCTGAAACCAATTATGATGCTAGAAATGGCCGATTACCCAGTGTGTATGATGGACGTTTACATGACAGTAATATGTATCTAATGTATGACAGCACTTTTTATATTACTGGAATCATTGCTTGCACGACCTTGCTGATTACAGGGGTCATTATTGTCAGCACGAGTAATACGCCTTCTGCTTAAGGTGGGTGTGTGGTTGTGGGTTCATTTATTGAATTCTTTGGATGGGAATTCAATAAATCATTTTTTGGTTTTTGTTTATCGATGACGCTTGGTTTTCTTGGCAGATTTTTTTTGTTTTTTGGCGGTCTTTTTGTTGGCTTTTTTGGCGGTCTTTTTGGTGCGGCGTTTGCCACCATCTATTTCTTCAATTTCTTTAATTTGAATATCTTTTTCAATAATATTATATTTATCTGTATGTGCATTATCTGTGTCTGTATCTTTAATATTTAAATTTGGATTTTTAACAAATAAATCTGTATTTTCATTTTCAACATTTGTACCATCATAATTACTTACTAAATTCGGTTTTTGTATCTTTTTTATAGAATCATAACTAATTAAAGTATCAATATCATCAGATTTTTTTGTATTAATTGTCACTGTTTTGTCTTCTATGTCTACAATGTATCCTTCTTTTTTTGTTTTATCATATTCAATAATAACATAATCATCTATTATAAAATAATAAATTTTACTTATATCTGTTATATTATATACTTCTTTTTTACCTTTTTTACCTTTTTTATTTACATATATTATATGATTACCATTTGTTTTAATATTTGATATACTTGAAATAATTTTTTTATCATATAAAAAAAGAATCGAAATTACGGCTTTTTCTTTTGTTTTTGTTTTTTTTTCTAATTCATCATAAATATTTTCATTCATTTGGTATTATTTATCAAAACTATATATTAAATACATAAAATAAATCTACCCCTTTTATCATCACCACCAAAAAGAGCACAACCAGTACATTGAAGAATTTCATGAAATTACAGTAATCGAAATTATCCATGGAATCCACTTCCTAAAATTCCTTTATTTCCATCCGACGCAGTTCCAGATATTATTTTGAATCTATTTTCCATTTTTCAAACATGTTAAATCCCACTAAACCGAGAACGAATATTTTATCACCTTATTTTTTCTATAAACAGTCATAGAAAAAATATTTAAAATTACCTAAATATTGAATTTCTTTTGTGTATTTGGAGTTCAATCAATCGTTTTTTTCAGAGTTTATCGATGACGCTTGGTTTTCTTGGTGGATTTCTTTTGTTTTTTGGTGGTCTTTTTGTTGGCTTTTTTGGGGATTTTTTTAGTGCGGCGTTTTCCTCCTTTATTTATTCCTTCTCTGCAAAATTTAATTAATGTATCATAAAATGAATTTTTTGTTTCATGTGTCCACACAAATTTTCCACTATTTGTTTCAAAACCCTTACTCATTGATTTTAAACTATCAAATGTATTTTTTATTTTTTTTAATTCAGGAGTTAATTCTTGTTTTTGGAATTCAATCTTTCCCGAATTTATTTTTGTAATTTTGCTAATATCATATTTTTTATCAGAATTATCATCATCATGTTTCACAATTATATGATTTAAAAAGGTTATATCTTTTAATATACCTTTAATTGATTTGGTGTTTTCATACATAAATTCAATATTTTCGCCATTTTTTACAATGTTAGTTACTCCTCTTTTAAATGTACCGTTGCTATCATTTTCATAAAATGTTATTGTATTAAAGTGTCCTTTAGGACCGAAATATATTTCAAGTTCGTTGTTTTGTTTTCTTTCATAAAAAATTTTTACAAAAAATCCATGAGGACTGGCTATATTATTTGTTGCTATTAAACTTTTAATTGTATCTAAATCTTCCATAATTGTATTTAAACTGCTGTCAAATATATTATTGAAATATTTACGTTCATCAAAATCTGAAGTCCTATCCCCTGTTCTTTTTTCTATATCTCTAACAGGATATATTTTTTTTTGTAGGATATAATTTTTATAATTCTCAATATTATCAGTGTTTTTTGAATTCTCATCAGTAAAATCAAACGCTTCACAAATTTTTTGTTTAATCTCTTTTGCGTTTATTTTGTTTGCGTTATTTGGTTCACATGCATCCATAATTTTTTTTCTAAGTACATGGTCAATTAAACAGTAATATATAATTGGACCATCCTTTTGAATAATATGAAACTCATTTATTTTATGAATATTTCCAAAAGTATTGCAAAAAGGGGTTTTTACATTTTTTAAATTAAGTAAGTCAAGCTGTAAAATTTCAAAACAATTATAAGTAGCTTTTTCTTGTTTTATTATATTTTTATCTATAATATGGTCTAAATTTTTATTTTCAATAAAATCATATTCTTCAGTAAATTCTAATATAT
>Ga0187843_10002772_pt1 | contig 10425 bp, 9 predicted proteins | sample SpaLakP09_SKY_43_FD_134516 | JGI IMG/M metagenome (GOLD analysis project Ga0187843, IMG submission 134516) | Oligotrophic lake water microbial communities from Sparkling Lake, Wisconsin, USA - SP09_SKY_43 | ecosystem: Environmental > Aquatic > Freshwater > Lake | place: USA: Sparkling Lake... | reverse complement strand
TTGTGGTGTTGTGTAGCCCGATGCCTTGGTTGGGTCGAGAAAATCGATTCTGGGGCGTTCTGAGAGGTCGATTTTCGCCGTTGAGAAGGTCTAAAAAGGCTGTTTAGCGGCCCCAAAGCTCAGTGTGTACGAGCTCTAAATCCCCGATTCATTCCACCTCCCGAGTTCGGAGACCGGGTGTGGTGATTGACCGTTCATTGACCGTTTTTGCAGGGACGGTTGTGTGACACCTGTGAGCGTGGCTGGAACATTGGCGTCTCGCAGACAACCTGCCAAATTCATGGGCAGACACTTGCTATCAGGGAGAGGAGGGGATGGGCTTGGTGCCTTGCCACAAAAGGAGGCAACCCAGCTCTAGCCAGCAATGACGCGGGATTGCGGCCAGGAGGCCCTGAGATATGCACAGCAAGTGTGGATATCTCGCTGGCCCAAGACTCACTCACAAAGGGATGTAGTCAAGACGGGGTTCAGGGCCTCAAGAAAAGTCGGCAGGCAAACAGACGGGCAGAAGACCAGTGTCTCCGTGTCAAAACTTGACCGCAGCTGATACCGAATGCGGCTGTTTGTTGGTGCGGCGTTAGAGGGCCGAGCGGCCGAAAACTCGAACTCAGATTTCCGTCGGTGTGGCAACGACAACCAATGAGTGGCCTACGGGTGGTCACGCCGCTGAACGGCGCCACGAACCCAACAACAGCCGGCAGATCAAGGTTTCCACGCACCAGCTAGGTCAATCATAAGGGCGTGATAACGTTTATTATCACCCCTACAAATTTTGTCTTACAAAAGGGCCTAAACTGAATAGCATCAGTCCAAGTCCTTGATTCGTAAAGAAATTCCAGCGCGGGCCCTGACTCCAACAAATAAAGACCGTTGTCGAAAACCACTGAGTTCTGAACTTTTCAGCACAGCAAATGAAAGCATCGGGGAGCCAACAGGCCAAACCAAATGCGCAGCACCACACTAAAGGCGCGATAGGAGGCCGCCAATGAAGGGGTTGCAACTCGTTGGCACCTTGGACGGCTGCACGTACGACCGGTGCTGCGCAGGCAATGTGAAGAAATGCGCTCGGCGGCTACTACTGACGCTCTATAGCTTCAAGAACACGCAGTCAAGCAGATGACGGCTCTGCAGCGATTGCGGCCTTCCGCGGCCGGTCGTCAGGTTCACGGTCCGGGACACTAAGCCGTCATCGGCTTGCCAGGAGCCCGACCAGCAGCTATGACCGCTGCCAGGTGTGAAGCAGCCACCTGTTCGTAGATCAAACTGAACATGGCGCGGAGCATTGGTGGAGCAACAGGCCATGTTTCTGCAAAGACATGGCGGCAGAGTTTCATCACAGGAAGCCAAGTTGTCGTCGGCTTGGCGTGCCCAACCCAACGGCACAGATGCTAGAGCGTGCCACTGGGGCTCCTCTCCGAGCGAGAATCACAACGGACCGAGAGCCAAAGGCTCCGGTAAGCGCGGTCTCGCGCGCCATGGGAGAGCAGAAAAACATGTACGTTCATCGAGTATCGGCCGTCAACTTTCGGATATTCGGCGATAGGAGTTCATCCAGCCATCTGGACCTGACGCTCCACGAAGGCCTCAATGTTTTAGTGGGAGAGAACGACGCGGGCAAGACCAGCGTCGTAGATGTGATGCGCTACGTCTTGCTCACCACGAGCAACGACTTCCTGCGCATCGAGGACGATGACTTCCATATCGATGGTAGCAATCAAGCCGCGGAGCTGGAGCTTGAAGTCGAGCTGCGAGGACTGAGCAAGCAGCAACAAGCGGCGCTCGTCGACTGGTTGACCCTTGAGAAGGGGGTCGCGCCATATCTGGTGATCCACCTGCGAGCCAGGCGCAGGCTCACTGGGGCAGCAACGATCAGCCGGCAGACTGGACCGATAGTGACTGTGAACGCCGGTAAGGGAGGACACGGCCCTGAGATGAGCGCCGCTGCACGCGACCTACTCCGTGCAACTTACCTAAAGCCGCTGCGCGACGCGGTCGCGGAGCTTCGGCCGAAGAAGGGCTCACGGTTGTCCCAAGTGCTGAGAGCGCACAAGGACATGAAGGGCCAGGCCGGCAACAGCTTCGATAAGAAAAACCCAGACAAGACGCCAACAACGCTGGTCGAAGTAATGGCGCAAGCCCAACACCGCATCGGGACAAATATCGCCGTCACGGACGTGCGTGATCGGTTGAACGATCAGTATCTGAAGAAGCTGAGCTTCGAAAGAACTCCTCTCGACTCTGACATTCGGGTGGCGACGGAACTCTCACTGGCGCAGGTTTTGGAACGGCTCGAGCTTGTTCTGCGCCCCCCGGGCGCGGTCGCTCAAGAGATGTCCTGCGAGCGCGGTCTTGGCTACAACAATGTGCTCTTCATGGCCGCTGAGCTGCTGCTGTTGAGCGATGGCGGGGGCGACGAGCTCGCGCTGCTGCTAATCGAAGAACCAGAGGCTCACCTCCATCCTCAACTGCAGGCACGCGTGCTGAGGATGTTGGCGGAGAAGGCCAAAGACAAGAAGATTCAGGTGATCGTCACCACGCATAGCCCAAACATCGCCTGCAGTGCAGATGTCGGCAACCTCATCATGGTCGCGGCCGGCAAGGCCTATCGTCTGGCCCCTAGCGAGACCAAGCTTGAGGCGTCGGACTATGAGTTCCTGAAGCGGTTCCTAGATTCTTCCAAGGCCAATCTTTTCTTTGCGCGCGGGGTCGCGATCGTCGAAGGGCCTGCAGAAGCCATCTTGCTGCCAGCGCTGGCGGAACGCGCAGGCCGCTCTTTTGACGCCAACGGAATCTCGATGGTCAACGTGGGTAGCGTGGGCTTGTTCAGGTACGCCCGCATTCTGCAGCGATCAGATGGCTCTCTGTTGCCAGTCAAGGTGGCCTGCATTGGCGATCTCGATGTCGTACCGAATGACATCGATTACGTGCAAGGCCGCCAAGACAAACTGCGCGCGGGCATCAAGCCAAAGGATGGTGGCGAGCATCCCAAACGCAAGGCCGAAGACTACTCGGCCTCAGAGCGAGCTGATCTGCTGCAGCGAAAGATCGATCGAGCGAAGGGCGGCAGCACTGAGGTGTTTATCTCGGACCATTGGACGCTCGAATACGACCTGCTCTCGTCGGGGCTGAGCAAGGCAGCCTATTGCGCGCTGCACCTCGCCAAGGCAGAAGGCTCCAAGGGCTTTCTTGCGAAGGCGGAGTTCGATGTGGCGCTCAAGGACGCAGAGGAAGAGTACGACGAGCTGGCCAAGAATTTTCCAATCGAAACGATCGCTGCCTGCGCGTACCAAGCGCTGCATCAGAAGAGCGTCTCGAAGGCGATCGCGGCCCAGTACCTTGCGGCCCTGGTGAGCAGCAGCCGCTATGGCACCGGCGACGCCTTCTACGCGCTCTTGCCGCCGTACCTTCAGAGCGCTCTTGATCATCTGGTGCCGAAGGTTGCCCCGTGAACGCGCCGTTCCAGCTCCAGGAAGACGATCTCGTGCATCTGCCAACCTTCTTCCCTCGGCTCAAGTTTGATCGGGACGAGCAGACCAAGGCGCTGCTCCACGCCCCCAGCGGTGACTTTCAAGCTGCACCAGGCAGCGGAAAGACCACCTTGTTAGGAGCCAAGCTGGCATTGATGGCAGCGCGCTGGCCGCATGAGCGGCGCGGCATTTGCATCCTGACTCACACCAACGTCGCTCGCGAAGAGATCGAGAGCTGCCTGCGGAGCGCGCCACATGGGGAGAAGCTGCTCAGCTACCCGCACTTCATCGGGACGATCCAGGCCTTTGTGAATCGATTCCTCGCGTTGCCGTGGCTACGGTCCCAAGGTATCGAGCTTCGTGAGATCGATGACGACGCGTTTGAGGAACGATTCTTCAGGCTGGTCCATGCAAACTACAGCGTTAAGAAGTGGGTCGGGGTGAATCCATACCAGCGTCAAAGCACGATCCGCGGTGTTCGGTATCGAGGTGCCGCGCTGGACGTCGTAACGACCGGGCAAACGGCCTTGCCTGCGACTGGCGCTGTCATCACGCAAGTGCGTGCCGTGAAGGAATTGCTGCTTAAGGAAGGCAGGGTCAGGCATGAAGACATGTTCGCGTTTGCCGAGGCTGCACTGGCAGGCGTGCCAGAGCTAGCGGACTCGCTAGAGCACAGGTTCCCCAACGTTTTCATCGACGAGATGCAAGACACCAGCGATCCTCAGCTAGAGGTTCTGACGAAGGTGTTCCGGACGGTCTCATCAGTCCAACGCTTCGGCGATGTGAATCAGTCAATCCTTGGAAGGGGGCCTCGTACGGCGGCTCAGGCGTTCCCCGTCGCCGGATGTCACGAAGTGAAGACCAGCTTACGATTCGGAGACGAGATCGCAGCAGTGGCGAACTCGGTCAAGGCGGTCGGTGGCCCCATCGAAGGCCGCGGCGACCCAGCAATCGCTCCTCCGGCGCTTCTGCTCTATTCAGACCAAACCGTCGAGCAGGTGATTGCCAGATTCGGACGGTGGCTCGCTCCGCTCGTGACGGTTGAACAGCTAGAACGCTATCCAGTGAAAGCCGTCTGCGCCATCAAGCGAGTTGGAAATGCGAAGCAACCAGTGGGCAGGCACGTGCGGGACTACTTCCCCGAATACGACGACACGGCGGGCAAGGCGGTAGGGGGGCGGACCTCTGTGCGTGAACTTCTTCGCGCCGCTGCTGCAGACACTGAAGGCGCTGAACGTCGATCAGGCGCCGCGCGACAAGCGATCCTGCTGCTGTTGGGCACGTACGGGAAGGACGACTACAAGGCTGCGCGTTCGTGGCGGGACCTCGTTCAACTGCTGAGCCAGAGCCAGTTGCCTCGCGTCAGACTCACCGTGCTGAACTGCATCCTTGGCGAGCATGACGTGTCGACCGAGGCCAACACGCGTAGTGCTATTTCGACGGTCTTACTCGAGCTCGGCGAACTAGTGGATCCTGGTGCGCTTTCGACGGCGATCCCTGACGCCTGGCTATTGGATGGAGGTGCTTCAGCACAAGCGTCAAAGACTCAGCCCAATCTGCTCACGGTGCAGGCTGCTGGCGTCGAATTACCAGTTCACGTCGCCACGATCGCCGCGGTGAAGGGAGAGACGCACCTGGCGACTCTCGTTCTCGAGAGCTGCTTCGACAAGGCCTACGACTTGAAGTCCGTGTTGCCATTCTTGTGCGGGGACGAAAGCGCCGCCGCGATCGCGGACGACGCGCTCAAGAGTCAGGTGATGAATGTCTTTGTCGCGTCCACAAGACCGCGACGATTGCTGGCCTTTGCAATGCACACGGATCGTGCGTCACCTGCCGCCCAGAAGAAACTGAAGGCGCGGGGGTGGTCCGTACTTGATTGGTCTGCGCCAGAAGGCAGCTTGGCCGGTACGCCGACAACATGATGTCCAGGTAATTGTTCTCAAGGGCAGAGATCTACCGCCGGTGAAGTGCGGAGAAGGCATCAGCCGTCATGGATGAATTGAATCGCCTCGGCTTCCGGTGTTGAAATCTCGCAGATGGGGGCTTCGCAGCGGTTGCTGACAGTCGCGGTCGGTGCCCGTATGGCAGCAATGTGCCCGTTGCCGTCATTGGAAGCCGACCTCCGGCAGCCAATCCGCGCCCCAAAGCTGCCATTCCAAGAGACCGACACATCGCCCTATTGCAGTCGTTCAACGTTCGAGCTAAGCGGGCGACGACGGCTGGACGCCAGGCCCTGGCCGGTGAAAATGTACCGCGCACCACCGGCTTGGGCCTGGTGGCCTGCCTTGGTCGCTACGCTTGAGCGAGGTGTTAGGCGTCGCCGCGCGCATGGTGACTACGGCTTGGTAGCGCTCCAGTACGACAGGAAGTCTCTGCCGGTCGAGTTTGTGAGGCCTTCCAGTCGGCCGCCAATAAGAGTTGCCGAGTGGTTGTAGGGCCCCGATTGATCCGAGGTGACGAAGGCGATGCGAAGCGAACCCCAGTCGGTATTGATTCTTGCCTGTTCAATAGGCGCGCCGTAGAAAGTACCAGTGAACGTCTTTCCTTTCACCGACGTCACCACGAACTCTTGAAAATACGCTGGGTCGTTCGGCCTTGGTCGGAGATCCACCTTCCATGAGCCTACAAGTCCCTGCGGGTCCACAAGTTGGACGTTTTGGTTTTGTGCTGCGCATCCGGCGACCAACGCCAGTGAGACTAGCGATACTGCGAGTCGCATTCATGCCTTTCGGTGGATGGTGAGGGAGAGTGTTGTTTGCGACGCCTAACGAAGCTGAGGGGTCATCTGGCGGAGGTCGACTCGAGAGAGGGGTTAGGCATCATCGAATCGCCTCTGCCCGTGGCGACTTAAAAGGAATGCGCCGTCCTGGCCGTGTATGTCCTCGTAATCAACCGCATCCTTCAGGGCATGGATAAGGCTCGAAACATCGCCGGCTGGCATGGCAACCCGAAAGTCGAACGGGCCGCCGATAGCTTCATCGTGCGCTGCATCCACGAATGTCTGCAATGCGGCCCAGAACTTCGTCTCGTCGTCTGGCGAAAATGATCCGAGATCAAGGGTCTGAAGCCTTGCCCGAAGGTCCAAGTGAGCGACTAGCTTGCGTCGAGCATCGTCGATCTTTGCGCGGAAGCTCATGATGTCAGCGTTGGCCGACGCAAGAACCTGGGCCGTCGTGGGCGTCCAATCGAGCGCTACGATGTAGTTAGTAGTCAGGTTGTCCTTGTTCTTGCCAGACGATGCAGGGTCTGTGAGCTTGCACTGCTGCAGAAGAAGATAGTCAATGAGCACCAAATTCAGGTCGTGGAAGAACGTCCCAGCTACCTCAGCCAGTAGCCGTCGCCGGCCGTCGTTCCCTTCGAATAGGTCCGCAAAGTGCTTACGTAGGCAGTAGAGCCAGACGCATTCATCGCAGAAAGCGCGGACGATTGAGGCGCGGTCAATGGTGAACATGATGCCTAACGTTCGAGCTAAGCGGGCGCTAATGGCATGGCGCTCCGCTTGAGCGAGGGGTTAGGCGTCACTGCGTGTCCTGCTTGCCCTTTGGATCGGGTTCCAATCGACCAAAATCTTTGAAGCCGGGGACAGATTTCTTCAACTCTGCAAGGAGTTGCGCTGCGTTGACTTCCCACACCGAACCGTCAACCAACCGTACGGCCCGAACATATGCCACTGCGGTGAATACGAGTTCCTCTCCTAGGCCGATGGTTCCATCGCCGCTAGACGCTCCTGGCTGCAGCGGGCCCCAGTTCGCGCTGTTGTTTCCGGTCACCGTCCATCTTTCTCCGATTAGGCGCCGATTGAATGCGTCGTACTTGAGAATGACGATCTCGAATGCAGTGATCGGTTGAGTCGCTATGTTCTTCCAGCGCATCGACGTTTCAAAACGCGTGCGTCGATCTTTGTACGTGTTCTGGAAGCCGAAGCCGCTCAGTTCTACCTGGGGTGCAGTGTTGACAATCAAAGCACGGCGATCTGGATAGTTCGAGTCCAGGGACTGAGCAAACGCTGGCGCCAACAGCGAGACTGAAAAGAGAAGGACAGCGAGGTATTTTTTCATTCGGCCTCGGGAAGTAAAGAGGTGTGAATTGTGACGCCTAACGTTCGAGCTAAACTGCCTGCCGTGGCGGGTCAGCTTGAGCGAGGGGTTAGGCAGCACTGGGACCTAGCTGGGACGGCTCTTGGTCTCGGGGCAGTCACTTGATGCCGACTGCTGACCGGCACCAGGTGCCGGCTCCGTCGACTCTGGCGGATCCTTTGGAGGCGGAGAGTTGGTGATCGGCGATGCTTGTTTAGCCAGAGCGTTCCTGAGGGCGGCCGCGCCCTTAGCAAACTTGAGCGACAAGGCAAGTAGCAAAACGAAAGGCCAGAGGTGGAGTTGAAGCCACAGAGGAACGGTGTGTTGAGTAGTAGAGGCTTTCAGCCTCTCACGCTGCGCTTCGAGGTTGGAGATCTCTTGTTCCTTGGTCTTGGCGGTTGCCGTCCACTTGTTCAGGCGGTCGAGATCGTCACGAGGCGCCACGATGCATTGGTAGAGGCCGCGAAACAACATCTCGGCGTACTCGATCTCAGCCATTCGTATAGCCAACAAGCGCGCTCCTGACTCGTCATCTTTCTTGAATGCCAATCGGTGAATCTCTTGGGCATATGCTGTGGTGCGATCGCGGAACTCAGCGAGCTCGGCATCGAGAGCGTTGTAGTCAAGCGGCCAGAGTTTCTTGGATGTGGCTTTCCGAAAGTGCTCGATCAACTTGTCGGCTACGAGTCCAGAGATTGCCTCTGTTTGGTGCACGCCTTCCAGCATTGCGTCTCCCGCGCGGCAGGTGGCGCTCAGCCTCTCCTCATACGTAGGGTACTGAAGCCTGGCAGTGCGAAGGAATGCCCCAACGTGCTGGCCAAGGTTTGCAACAGCAAGGCATCGTGGCTCGGCGGCTGATGGGCCACCGTCACAGAGTTGCACCCACTTCTGCACAAGAGCAACGCTCTCGACATGAGTGGTCAGCAGGTCTCCAGCACTGAGAACCTTGATATCGGGCTTTGCTGCCTTCAGCGCTACGAGGCTGGCGCGCTCTTGCTCCGCGCGCTCGTTCGTCGCAAACAGGTCGCGCTGAACGTCGTTCGATATGAACAGCAGGGCGACCCCGATCGCTGCCATCGGGTAGTAGAGGATGTCGACAACGTTCCAGAAGAAGGACTTATGTCGCCACCAGCCCATACCGAATGCGAGGGCAAAGACGATAAGCGTAAGTGCGAGGAACCAAGTCATAAGTTGCCGAGCCGGCGGAGCGTTTGGTGCTGTCTAACGTTTGAGCTAACCGACCAGCAACGGCAGGACGCCGCAGGGCCAGAATGAAATGAGGCCCGAAGGTGGCATGCCGTTGCGGGTCCGGTTGGGCGATAGGTTAGGCACCCAACAGCCCCGTCAGGTCGATGGGCATTTTGGCTTGCACAAACTCCTGAGCCAATTTCGCTTGCCAGGCACCAGCATCGTCAAGTTCGATGTAGAGAACTCCTTGGTAGTCGGACGGGAGCTCCACATGGCCCTTGTAAAGCGCGCAAACTCTGGATCGGCCAAGCCGACCCAAGAAGTAGCCGAGTTCCATAACAACGTTCTGACGCGCTCTCGGTTTCAGATCCGTTGGAGTCTTCTCAGATGATCCGATGTCGTCCGGCGTGAGCAGAATGACAGCAAATGCAATATCGCCAGAGTAGGTTTCAAATTTCTCAATGATCGTACGTCCAGAACTTGGTTGCTCGTGGAGGATGATCGGCACCAGTTTGAGTCTTTCGAGAAACCTTGCAGTCTTCGCCTTCGCCGCTTCGTCGTGTCCGTGAACAACGAATACCTTCCGTGAATCAAATGTGGGGGTTGGCTGATTGGGTTTAGACGGAGTTACACGGGGCGCTGCACCGTAGCTTTGCGATGCCTCCCGTGCGATAAGGCCCTGGAGATGACCGAGACGAAGTGAATGTTCCAGCCATTGGTCATCGTCTTTCAGTTGCAGAAACTCATCAGAAGCATCCGGGCCGAGTGCCGTTCTTAGGAACGATGCAGCTCGCTTAGACCAGTTGGTAAGTCCGAAGGTGCTTTGAACGTCGCTCGTTTCGTCGCATAGCTTGGTCAGGTAGTCAGCAACTGATGTCTTCATATGGGTTGGGACGCAAAGGTGATTTCTTGGGTGCCTAACGTTTGACATTAGGGGCAGACGACGGCAGCAGCGGCTTTGGCAACCAGCACAAACCTTGCTCGCCGTTGACTGTCCCCTCGATGGAAGGGTTAGGCCGCAGCATACTCACTGATACGCTCTGAGCACTAAGCCAGCGGCAGAAACTTCAATTGGAAATTTCCCGGCGGCCTCGAGTGCATCAACGAGCAATCCAACGTCTTGCTTTCGTTCATATCCAACGCCCGGCGTGGGATTGAAGGTGGTTGGAACAAATACGGATTCGATCCAGCGATATTCCCAAGGCTGAAAGCGCCCATCAGCGAACCGCGTACGCATCAAATTGTGTTCCTCGGGGAACGATTCCCAGATCGGCCTTGGCGCACCAATCAATTGCCAAGCTGCTCGTTCGATAGCGACACCAGACTGGATAACGGTTCGAAAGAATTTCAGCCATTTCGCGTCGCTCATTAACGATGCCGAATACTTTGCAACAGCGGCTCTATAGCGCTGATCTTCCAGCGCGTCCAACGCAACGAAGTCGTTGCGGCTTTGGATGTTGGCGAGCGTCATTGGGACTTTCTGCGGCCTAACGTTGAAGCTGAGGGTCCGCAGCCAGCTGGCCGCGCGCAGCTGAAAATGTACAGGCAGCGTAGCGCGGCCAGCTGGCGGCGGTCCACTCGAGCGACAGGTTAGAGCGCATTGTCTTCGCCCGCATGAAGGCGCCGCAAACTGACCATGACCAGACCGAGCACGGCCAGCGCCACACAGAGCAAGTGAAGTTCAGTCAGGGAGA
>Ga0187843_10002771_pt1 | contig 10426 bp, 6 predicted proteins | sample SpaLakP09_SKY_43_FD_134516 | JGI IMG/M metagenome (GOLD analysis project Ga0187843, IMG submission 134516) | Oligotrophic lake water microbial communities from Sparkling Lake, Wisconsin, USA - SP09_SKY_43 | ecosystem: Environmental > Aquatic > Freshwater > Lake | place: USA: Sparkling Lake... | reverse complement strand
GAAGCGAAGGATGCCACGCTGGCGGCGGATGTCGTTGCCGCAGCGGACCACTGATTCGATCATCGCGTAAGGCACATCGCGGTCGCCGGCAAATACGCCATTCCGGATCAGCAGTGCGTCGCCATCGAGCGAGATGGGCCGCCACTGGCTGGCGCGGTATTCCGCCACCAGATACAGCATGGACCACAGGCTCAGGATGTCCACCAGCCACGCCGCCCATGGTCTCACCGACATCAGGTGCAGCATGAAGTGCGACAACGGCATTTCAAACAAGGCAAACGGTGCGAAGCCACTGTGCCCAAAGCGGCCACGAACGGCCGTCGCCAGCGCCTCGTCGGCATTTCCGCTCAATTGCAGCAAAGCCTTTACGCGACGTGCGACCAGCACCAGCAAATAGATTTCCAGCGCGCTCTCAGCCAGCACCAGCAACAGCCAGTAGCTTTCGATACCGCGCCATAGATATTTGCTTTCATCGGGTATCAGCGCGCGGCCCACCAGCAAACCCGCAGCGACAATGCCCAGCCACGCCATGAGGAAGCGTTTGAGCGGCGGGCGAAACATGAAGTAGGACAGCAGAGGAATGGAGAGCAGCAGGTCACCCAGCAAGGGCCACTCAGCCATGTTGCGGCCGTAGTCATTGGCGACAAACGGGATACGGAAATAACAGTAATGCGCGAAGATGACAGTCAATACGATCAGAGAGAACCAATGTTTTCTACTCATCCTGCCTGTCATGACGGCTCCTGTGGAGTGACAACATCAAGAGTATATCCCTCCACAAAAGACTTTACTGGCGACCTTATTTAAAAGCCTTGATCAGCGCGTCGAACTTCACTTTCAGCGACTCGTCATGTGGCGTAATGGGTGGCACTTCGCGCTGGATTGCCAGCAACTGGTAGACCGCCATCTGCGCCGCGCGCACCGAGTACTCGACCGTGAACACCACATCATCCGGCACCTCGACGAACTGGCTGACGAAGGCCAGGTTGCGCGAGCCTTTCGGCACCGGCAACGGACGGTCGCTGTACTGGCGCGGCATGAACATGCTGGTGATGTACGGCATGCGGCATGGAATGCAGTTTGCCGTCGCCATCACCTCTTCATAATCGAAGTTCAGATGGCCGCACAGTTCGCGCAATATCTCTTCACCACTGCACTCCGCCATCGGCTTGGCGACGAAGTTACCAACGCGGTCTGGATGCAGGCCATAGCCCCAGAACACCTGCACACCTTCCGGCTGGCCGATAAAGTGCGGCTGGTGCGCCAGCACTACGGACATGAACCAGTTGGAATCCTTGAACGTTACCAGGCCGCCAGTGCCCGCGCGGTTACCCGTGAACTTCTCCATGCGGTCAAAGAACGCCGGCTGTTTCAGCGTCACGGTGAAGGACTCCCACCACGATTCGGGAATGCTGGAATTGAATGCAGCTGGATTGCCGAACTGCGGACGGCCTTGCGCCAGCTTTTCCCACAAAGCCCAGCCCTGGCTGTCGTCTTTATCCAGCTTGGGCGGTGCGCTGAACATGCTGCCGTAGCTGGAGGCATCCGTCATCGAGCCATTCTGGAAGAACACCAGGTCTTCCGGGCGCACGCGGAGGATCTTGGCTTCGCCATCCTGTGTGTAATGGATGGCGGTGACCGCCGAGGCGTCATCAGTCAATTCCAGATCATGCACCGTGCTGTTGAACGAAATCTGCACGCCCTGCTGATGGAGCCAGTGCTGCAAAGGACGTACGAAGGAATCGTACTGGTTGTAGACCGTACGCTTTACGCCTTCCAGCGTCTCGATGCGCGAGAACTCCATCATGAAGCGATGCAGATAGCGCTTGAATTCCACCGCGCTATGCCACGGCTGGAACGCAAACGTGGTCGCCCACATGTACCAGAATTTGGTGTCGAAGAATTCCGGCGACAGCCAGTCGGTAATGGCGCTGTTACCCAGCGTTGCTTCATCCGCTTCGGTGAGCTTGACCAGCTCCAGCCGGTCCTGCATGGAGAAGCCCATGGAGGTGACATCGACCTTGAAGCGGTTGCGATCCACCAGCCGCGCGCGCGAGTGAGACTTGTTGGCTTCATTGAAGGCTGCAGTTTCGTCGTACACCGTCTGGCCAGGATGCTCCAGCGATGGAATGCTCTTGAACAGATCCCAGGTGCATTCGTAGTTGTCGGTGGTGAGCATACGGCCGCCACGCAGCGTATAGCCGCTGTCCGGGTTGCCGCCGCCATCGAGGCTGCCGCCTGCCAATGGCATCGCCTCGAAGATGGTGATGTCGCTGCCGGCCACGCCACCGTCGCGGATCATGAATGCCGCCGCAGCCAGCGAGCCGATGCCGCCGCCGATCAGATAAGCTTTGATGGGATGATTCATGCGCCTGCTCCTTTTCATTGATATGTCAATGATTTTAGGCGGCGAAAATATGCGAGGTCTGTGCGATAGATCAAAGAAAATAAAAAAGCTCCCCAAGCTGAGGGGAGCTTCTAAAAGGTGCTTCGAAAAAGCTTATTCCTCCGTGTACATGTTCGCGTATTTCACGCCAAAGTACAGGATGAACAGATAGCAGGCCGCAGGCACCAGGAAGGACAGCTGCAGGCTGATGTTATCGGCCAGCAGGCCTTGCGCGAACGGCACCAGCGCACCGCCCACAATCGCCATGCACAGCAGGCCCGAACCCTGGCCAGTCAATGGACCGAGTTTGTTCAGCGCCATCGAGAAGATGGTCGGGAACATGATCGAGTTGAACAAGCCTACCGCCAGCAGCGACCACATCGCGAGTGTGCCGCCGCTAAAGATGGCCACCAGTACCAGCACAATCACGGCAGCGGCGTTGAAGGCCAGCGCCTTGCCGGGACTGATGGTGCGCATCACCGCAAAGCCGATGAAGCGGCCGACCATGGCGCCGCCCCAGTAATAGCTGACGTAAGGCGCGGCATCCGCTGCAGAAAGGCTGGCAACGTGTGCATCACCCATGAAGTTAATCAGGAAGCTGCCGATGCTGACTTCCCCGCCCACGTACAGGAAGATGGCAACCACACCCAGCGCCAGATGGCGGTGCTTGAGCACCTCGGTGAAGCCGCCTTGTGCGCCGCCCGTTGCCGTATCGATGATCTTCGGCAGACGCGCCAGCGAGAACAGGATCGCCAGCACCAGCAGTGCGCCAGCCAGCGCCAGGTAAGGACCTTGCACGCTGGCCGCTTGTGCGTGGTGATAGGCTGCCAGCTGTTCGGTGGTCAGCTTGGCCAGGTCGGCCGAGCTCAGAACGCCGCCGGCCAGGATCAGCATGCCGCCCAGCGTGGGCGCCACGGTGGTGCCCAGCGAGTTGAAGGCCTGGGTCAGCGTCAGACGGCTGGATGCAGTACGCGCGTCGCCCAATATCGCCACGTAAGGATTGGCGGCCACCTGCAGGATGGTGATGCCACCAGCCAGCACGAAGAAAGCAATCAGGAACAGCGTATAGCCGCTGGTGGCCGCTGGATAGAACAGCGCGCAGCCTGCCGCCGCAATCGTCAGGCCTGCCACGGCGCCGTTCTGGTAGCCGATCTTCTTGATGAGCATACCGGCCGGCAGCGAGACGATGAAATACGCGCCGAAGAAGCAGAACTGCACCAGCATCGCCTGCACATAGGTCAGCGTGTACACCGCCTTCAGGTGGGGAATCAGCACGTCATTCAGGGACGTCAGCAAACCCCACATGAAAAACAGGATAGTGACGATGACCAGCGGGCCGGTATTGCCGCCCGCCTGCGACTGCCCGGATGCTACCGGTGCAGCTTGCGAATAGTGTTCCATACTCTTACTTTCTCCTCGTTATACGCTTCTTTATTTATTTGAAGTCCCCACACGCCAGCGCATCCTTGTCCTTGGCAGCGCCGCCAACCACCTGGATGTTGGCAAACGTCGCCGCAAACGGTGCGTCGGCGGCCACGCTGAATGGCGTGCTCAGTGCCGCCAGCGGCAGTCCTTTGGCGCCGAAGCAGGCCAATGGAATCTTGACCGTCTGCTTGCCTTTGCCGGCCAGCTTTTGGAATACGGTGCTGGCATCCAGCGCCACTGTCTCCATGCCAATGGAAACCTTACCTTGCGGCGCAGCCGACACGATAGCATCAATCTGCAGTGCACCGTCAGCCAATGCGTAGGCAGGCACCTTGATGGCCTTGCTGGCTTGCGCTTCCAGCTTGGCCGGACCGGTCCAGGTCAGGCGCTTGGCGTCCTGCTGGGTGTTGATCTGTGCAGTTTCCACTTTCACGGTGGGCAGGTTGTGCACCGCGTTCAGGTCGGCGCCCAGTGCGACGCGCTTGTCGCCGCTGGTGACGTACAGGGCGTAGGTCGAACGGTCAGTCGGGTTATAGATCGGCACCGCCAGCGATTTGCCGCAGCCACCTTCCGGATAGCTGGTGTCCAGCGCCGCCACCGTGGTCTTGCTGCTGTAGTTCAGGCCATAGCCGTATTTGAATAGCGGATCGTAGTTGGCGTCGCCCACGTTCAGCGGTGACTGGCACGCAGACTTCGGCCACGAGAAGGACAGTTTGCCACGGAAGTCGGCGTTGACCTTGCCGTCGGCCTTGCGGAACAGGACATCGGATACGCCTTTGCCTTCCGTGCCAGGCAGCCATGCGGCCACGAAGCTGTCCGACAAATTCAGCAGGTCATTGGTGTACAGCGGACGACCGGTGATCGCCACCGTCACCACTGGCTTGCCCTTGCCTGATACTGCTTGCAGTACCGCCAGGTCTTCCGGATGGCGTCCCGACAGGCGCAGCGTGCCAGCGGGACCGATGTCGCCGTCGCCTTCCGCATACGGAGTCTCGCCGATGACCGCGATCACCGCATCAAACTTGCTGACATCAACCCCAGCGGCGTTTTCGCTATAGGTGACGTTGTCCTTGCCGGCAGCATCCTGGATACCTGCCAGGATGGTGTCGCTGACCGGATAGTCGCTGTTCTTGTTGTCGGTGCCCTGCCAGGTCAGCGACCAGCCGCCGGACTGGTTGGCCATGTTGTCAGCGCTCTTGCCGACCACGAGGATCTTCTTGCCGCGCGCCAGTGGCAGCGCGCCGCCATTATTCTTCAGCAGGACCAGCGATTCACGCACGGCCTGGCGCGCCAGCGCGCGATCTTGCAGCACTTCCTGTTTGCCGGCGTAGATGTTCTGCGAAGGCTTCTTGCCATCAAACAGACCGGCGCGCAGTTTGACGCGCAGGATGCGGGTTACCGCATCATCGATACGCGACATCGGAATCTCGCCCTTCTCTACCTGCGCGATGGTATTGGCGATGAAGGGCTTCCACTTCTCCGGCACCATCACCATGTCCACGCCGGCGTTGATGGCGGCGGCGCAGCTGTCTTCGGCGCAGCCTGGCACTTCGGTAATGGCGTTCCAGTCGCTGACCACCAGGCCATCAAAGCCCATCTTCTCTTTCAGTGCGACGGTCAGCAGCTCTTTACTGCCGTGCATTTTGCCGTGGTCCTTGCCGCCCTTGACGTCGTTCCAGCTATTAAACGAAGCCATCACCGTCTGCACGCCTGCTTCCAGCGCGGGGTAGTAGCCCTGCGCGTGAATGTTAATCATCTCCGACATGGTGGACTGGTTGACGCCACGGTCCTTGCCTTCGGCCGTGCCGCCATCGCCGACAAAGTGCTTGGCAGTTGCGACCACCGTGTTGTCCGATTTCAGATCGCCCTGCAGACCTTTGACGTAGACGCCCGAGTATTCTTTAACGATCGCCGCATCTTCCGAGAAGCTTTCGTAGGTGCGGCCCCAGCGATCATCACGCACCACCGCCAGCGTTGGCGCAAACACCCAGTCGATACCGGTTGCACGCACCGCCTTGGCCACCGACTTGGCCATCTCGCCTATCAGCTTGGCGTCATGCGCGGCACCGAGGCCGATGTTATGCGGGAACAGCGTGGCGCCGTACATATTCGAGTTGCCGTGCATGGCGTCGATGCCCCAGATGACCGGAACCTGCACCTTCATGTCGGTGCTCATGGACGCGTCGTAGTAAGCGTCGGCCAGCTTGACCCAGTCCGCAGCGCTGGCATGCTTGTTCCCTTGCGGCCAGCTGCCGCCGCCATTCAGCACGGAGCCGATGTAGTACTTGCGGATGTCTTCAGGCGTGCTGAATTTGATTTCCGGCTGGGTCATCTGACCGATTTTCTGCGCCAGCGTCATGCCTGCCACGATCTGCTTGATGCGCGCTTCCATGGCCTTGTCCTGCTTGACGGCGCTGGTGATATGCGGCCAGTCGGTCAGCGGTTTGACGGCTGGTGCGGCGACGGCGTTGATGCCCAGTGCCAGCGTGGCAGTGGCGGCCAGCACGGCGCGGCGCAGGATGTGGTTATGCGAATTCATTCAGTCTCTCTCCGTTTGTAGTTATCAGTTTTTGCCGCGCACGAAGGCGCTGTACCACTCGCCGCTCTGTTTGACGATGCGGCGCTGCGTTGCGTAGTCGATGTAAGTAAGGCCGAAGCGGCGCAGGTAGCCTTCTGCCCATTCAAAGTTATCCAGCAGGCTCCAGGCGAAATAGCCTTTGATCTTGCCGCCGGCGGCAATGGCATCGCGCATTGCTGCCAGATGGCGGATCAGGTAGTCGCGGCGTGCGGTGTCGGTCACTGCGCCATCTGCGCCGAGGTGATCGTCGTAGGACGAACCGTTTTCAGTGACGTACAGGTCACCGGTTGGATAGTCGCGCGCGACACGCTCCAGCAGCGTAATCAAGCCTTCCGGCGAGACTTCCCAGCCAAAGTCGGTGCGCTGGCGGTCTTGCGGATACACGATTTTGGTGCGCAGCGGATATTCGTCCGGCGCGTCCTGGACAATCTCCGGGAAGTAGTAGTTCACGCCAAGGAAGTCGCATGGTGCTGCAATCGCCTCCATATCGCCGGCTTCGATCTTCGGTGCGTCGTTGCCGACCAGCGCCAGCGCTTCCGCCGGATAGCCGCGGCCATACAGCACGTCCAGGAACCAGCGGTTGCGCAGTGCGTCGTGACGCGACACGGCGGCGATATCGGCAGCGCTGTCGCTGGCGGCTTTCACCGGGTGCAGGCTCAGGGCGATACCCACTTTGGCGCCTGGTACATTGGCGCGGATCAGCTGCACCGCACGGCCATGCGACACCAGCACGTTATGGCAAATCTGCAGCGCCAGTGGCAGCGACTTGTTGCCCGGTGCGTGCATGCCGTCCCAGTTGCCGTGCATGGCCGTGCACCACGGCTCGTTGTGGGTGATCCAGTGCTTGATGCGGCCGCCCAGATGTTTGGTGATGACGTCCACATATTGCAGGTAGGCGTCGATGGTGGCGCGGTTGTTCCAGCCGCCCTGGTCTTCCAGATACTGCGGCAGATCCCAGTGATACAGCGTGCACCATGGTTGCAGGCCGCGTGCCAGCATGCCGTCCACCAGCTTCGAATAGAACTCCAGTCCTTTCGGATTCGGCGTTGCATCCACGCCGTTGAAGATGCGCGTCCACGCAATCGAAAAGCGGTACGAGTTCAATCCCATCGACTGCGCCAGGTCCAGGTCCTCTTCCCAGCGGTGATAATGGTCGCAGGCGACAGCGCCGGTCGAGCCGTCGCGGATCTTGCCCGGCGTGTCGGCAAAGGTATCCCAGATCGACGGCACGCGGCCATCTTCGGCAACGGCGCCTTCAATCTGATAGGCAGATGTCGATACACCCCACAGAAAATCGCTGGCAAAGTCAGAACGTTTAATCGCCGTAGGCAGGTCAGTAAGAATCATGGTCATAGTTTTTATTTGGCGAATGGAGTTGGCGGTGTAGGTGAATTCATCCACTTGATGGCGGTTTGCTGAGGCTCGTATGGCACGCTGCCAAACAGGCGGAAAAGGTTTTCGATATCGGCCAGCGAGGCCTTGTTGAAGTCGAGTTGAGGAATCTTGACGCCAGGCGCGTTGGTGACCAGGCCCCAGGTGCCGGTGCCCTGCCCGCCCTGGTTGGTCAGCCGTTTGTAAGCCCATGCGGTCGACGCCCAGCCATTGGCGACATAGGTGTCGTACGTCACGCGCATGACCTGGCCGCCGTTTTCAGCGCCCATGAAGGCCCAGGGCTGGAACTCGCCGACGAAGAAGGCGGTGTTCAGGCCTTCCAGCTTGGCCTTCCATTTGCACACGTTGTCGCCTTCGCCCACGCATTGCAGCCAGCCTTTGTGTACAGCCAGTCCCGGTTTGCCCCAGCCGAAATGGCCAGGGTATGGATGCATTTCGAAGGCGACGTTGCGCATGCCGTGCTCGGACGGTTTGCCATACGCATCGATGCCCTTGCTATGGCCCGGCAGGATGATGACGTGGTTCTGGTCCACTTCGCGGATCGCCTTGTACAGCGTGCCCATAACCACGGCCAGATTCTCCGGCGTGGTGCCCCACGGCTCATTCAGGATGCTGTAGCCGGCCACCGCGCCACGGTCCTTGTAGCGCGCGGCGATCTGCTGCCACAGCCAGATGGTGCGCTCCTGGTATTCCGGCGTGTCCCAGTATTTGTTCTTGCCGGCGCAGCCGCTGTGATGTTCCCAGCCCTGGCCACCAACGGCGCCATGCAGGTCAAGGATCACATAGATGCCGCGCTTCTCGGCTTCGTCGATGGCGTTGTCCAGATACTTCCAGGCGTCGGCGCGCAGGTGGCGCGGATTTTTCTCATCCTCGATCACGCTGTAGATGAACGGCAGGCGCACCAGATTCAGATTCATCTTCGGCAGCATGTCCCAGTCGCGCTGCTGGATCCAGTGATCGCGGAACAGCGTGTACAGGCGCTGGCGTTCCTGGTAGCCGAAGCGCTTGTCGAGGACCGCCTCCAGCGTGCACTGGTCGCCGACGGACTTGTTCTCCTGCCCCATCATCCAGAATTCCTGGATCAGGTAATTACCCAGATTGACGCCGCGCAGCGCCGGCTGTTTGTGGTCGGCCGTCAGCCATTTCGTGCCTTCTGTATGCAGCATGGGCAAGGCGGTCTGCGCCTGCGCCGCCACGGCCAACTGCGCGGCCAGCAGCGCGGCCGCCAGGCCTGCTGTTCTGAGCAATTGTTGTGTAAACATCAGTCTCCCCGTTCCATTCAGTGGAATCGTTTCCAATATACCTCAAAAAAAGAGCATGCGACCAGCGCCTGCCCTCTTTTTTTACGTCTTTTTACTGCCTACTGCGGCGGCCGCGCCAGTGAAGCACGTTCCGCCACATGGATCTGATACTCGCGCACCACCGGACGCTTTAATTCGTAGCACTGATTGAGCAGATAATTCAGCCCGTTCAGGGTCATCTCGCTCCACGGAATGTGCACGGTGGTGAGCTGCGGCGCGGTGAATTCCGCACTGTGCGTGTCGTCGTAACCCAGTACCGACACCTGTTGCGGCACCTGCACACCAGCCTTCTGGAACATCGACAGCGCACCGACCGCCATTTCATCATTGGCGCAAAATACCGCGGTAAATTCCTCGCCCGATTGCAGCAGCTGCTCGGCGCACGCCAGTCCGCCTTCCGGCGTGAATTCACCGTCCGCCATCCACATCTTGCTGGTGTCGATGCCCGCCTTTTCCAGTTCATCCTTGAAGCCAGCGATACGCTGCTGGTTATCGGGCGCCGCAGCGCGGCCGGCAATCACGGCGATCTTGCGGTGCCCCAGGTCCAGCAGGGTACGCGCCGCCAGCCGTCCGCCGGCATCGTGGTTCACCGTGAAGCACTGATCCGTGATACTCGCGAAGTCCTGGTTAATCACCACCACCTTCGACTGGAACGGCCCCAGTGCCAGGAAGTCTTCTTCTTCCATCGCATTGCTCATCACGATCAGGCCATCGCTGCCACGCTCGATCAGGAAGTTGACGCCCTCGATCGCCTGATTGCGCGCATCGCCGTCACCGACGCCGAACGCCACCACCATGTTCAAGCCTGCTGCACGCAGGGCCGTGTAGATCGACTGCAGAATCGGCGTATAGAACGTCCCGCTCAGATACGGAATGTACACGCCCACCATCTGCGAGCTCCCCGACAGCAGCGAGCGCGCCGCGTGCGATGGCCGGAATTCCAGCTCCTCGATCGCCTTGCGCACTTTGTCCGTGGTGGATTGCGACACCGATCCCTTGCCGCTGATAACGCGCGAGGCGGTGCCCAATCCCACGCCCGCCAGCCGGGCTACGTCTTTGATGGTTGCCACGAGTTCCCTTATCTGTTCTGTCTATGCGGCGGCAAGGATAACCCACACCCCAAAACATGACAAGCAGACCACTTTAGCCCAATTAGTCCTGCAACGCAGACGCAATCCCCTTCTGCGCTCTTTCCACCGGCATGCGTGTGTTCCAGAACGTGGTCAGCACGTCCTGCAAGGCGCCCGTGGTATCCGGGCTGGCCAGCATTTCGGAATTCGCCAACTGGCGTGACTTATCGCGCATGATGGCCAGTCCCTGACGTGCGCACACATCGAGCGTACT